>Ga0116229_10003864_pt1 | contig 24628 bp, 23 predicted proteins | sample S1TSphgellanicum_3_FD_87313 | JGI IMG/M metagenome (GOLD analysis project Ga0116229, IMG submission 87313) | Host-associated microbial communities from peat moss isolated from Minnesota, USA - S1T2_Fc - Sphagnum magellanicum MG | ecosystem: Host-associated > Plants > Peat moss > Unclassified...
CTGCCACCCGTAGGTGTCTGGACCGTGTCTCAGTTCCAGTGTGGCTGGTCGTCCTCTCAGACCAGCTACCCGTCATAGCCTTGGTGAGCTTTTACCTCGCCAACTAGCTGATGGGCCGCGGGCATCTCAAAAAGCGCCAGGCCTTGCGGTCCCCGGCTTTGATCTTGCGATCATATGCGGTATTAATTCGACTTTCGTCGAGCTATTCCCCACTTCTTGGTAATTTCCCACGTGTTACGCACCCTTTCGCCACTCAACTTACCCTGTTATTGCTAACACGATAAGTCGCGTTCGACTTGCATGTCTTATCCACGCCGCCAGCGTTCGTTCTGAGCCAGAATCAAACTCTCCGTTAATTCCAACACTGGATTGCTCCAGGATTGGATCATAATCAAAAAGTAAGTCGGCGTCCCACGGCTAGGTGGGGGCCGATTCTTCTGACCTTAATCGGTCAAAACTTTTGAGATCCTACCGATGGGAGTACTGGTTTGCACCAGTCTTCATCCGCGTAGGAAAGAAACTCAACGTTCCGCACAATTCAATCTATTCGCTGTATCCTAAATTAATAGGATTCTTACTTAGGTTGTCTCTACCGAGATTTCAAGCGCGGCTAACTGTGTTGTATGCGCCTCTCGGTTCCAGTAAAGTGTTCAAAGATCGTGAATGCTGCAGTGGCCCGGTTCTTTTGGAACCGAAACGACATCCAAATGACGCTTTCGCATCATCCGACGACGTTCCACCCGCTGCCCATCTTCCTCGATTTTAGCCGAAAGAATCTGACCTGCGGATGACACCGGAGACAAGCTCGTCCATCTTGCCTCGCTTTGGGTTTTATTAAACCCGGCAGCGAGCGGTCCGAACTGAAGTCTCAACCTGCACCATCTCCCGCCCGTTTCGGGTGGGAGGACAACCATATAGCAACCGCAGGAGGGATCAATACTTTTTTTACAAATTTTCGCAGTTTTTTCGCGGGGAACTTATAAGTGCCTGTTTTCAGAGGAGAAATGCGTTGGCGGATTTTTGACCGAACTCCTGCGGAGGGCAGGAATTTACGGAATTGGGAACGGGGAAATCGACCGAAGTTTCGCGCGGAGGACTGAAGAGAGCTGAAGAGGAAGAACGATAGAGGTGACTGCCATTCGTCTTCCTCGTTCCCAAACTCGCCCTCGGCAGGAGTTTGGGAATGCGATTATCCGCACAACTCGTTGCTGCCTAACCTTCCCTAAAGTCCGAAATGATTCTCTGGAACGAACGTCGTTACCCTCCTCCTCTGTCTTCCCCTCTGCACTCCTCCGCGCGAAACCTGCCTTCCCTTCTGCAATCGTGTCTGCAGTTCTCCGTGCGAAAATGTCCCCTCACCTCGGCAAGAACACCGCGTCGTAGGGATCGCGATAGGCTTCTTTCCAGCCCGGTTCCATGCGGATTTTGTAGTAAACGTCGGCGCTGCGGGGGACGAGGACGGCATCGGGCGCAGGCGTGGTGAGGAGCTCGTGCCACCCCTTTCGTCCGGCGAAGAAATCGTCGACGCGCTGGTAAGTTGACGGGAGGTAGACGAGGTCGTAGCGGCCATCCATGGAGACGCGCATCTTGCCCCGCAGCTCCCACAACGCATAGCTGCCGTAGTTGAAGGGCACGAGGAGTTTGCCCTGGACATTCTGGCTCTGGAGGAAATCGACCGCGCCGACGGGACAGGCGATGGGGGGATATTCGAGAGAAAATCCCGCACCGGGAATGACGATCAGGTCGGCGAAGAAGGGGACGATGACGAGCCCAAAGTTGACTCCCACGGCGACGAGCCGGCGCAACGGGTGGCGCCGGAAATCATAAGGCCATTTCAAGGGAACGATGCCGGGCAGGAACGAGCCGGTGACCACGGCAAACAGGGAGGTGTGCCGCGCTGAAGTCAGGGCGAGAATCAGGAACGCGATGATGAAGATGACTCCCGGCTGATCGAGTTTTCGCCAGCCTTTGCGAGAGAGTTGGAAGACGAGCGCGATCAGAACGACGACGAGGAGAAATTTGTAACCGGGATAAGCCAGGGGGTCCGCGAACCAGGAGGCGGGCGCCCATTCCGCGAAGCCGTGCCGGGGCGCGACGAGGGCGCGGCAGGTCGAGATCCAAAGGTTCCAGCCGAAGGGATTGATGATGGTGGCCATGGCACAAAGCCCGAAGCGGATGACCCATCTTGTCCAATCACCGTGTTTGAACGCCTCAACGATCGCGACCAACACCAGCCAACCCAGCCCGACCACAAAGCCGCCGTGGAGATTGGCCCAGACGATCATGGTCAGGACATAAAAAAGCGTGGCAACCCGACGGCCACGGCGTTCGCGCTGAAACCAATAAACCCAAAGCGCGAAAAAGACGTGAGTGAAGACCATGCAACGCACGGTCGACTGGAACGAAGGCAGGAGCGCCAGAACCACCAGCGCGTAGAAGGCGACGATCCACGCGGTCGGCCGGTGATTGCCGATGCCAGCCCAGATGATCAATGTGAGCGTGGCGGCGAGCGTGACGAGCTTGGTCGCGACAATCGCGGCCGGCCCACCCCATTGCCAAAGCGCATAGAAAATAAGCCCGCCGCCCCATTCGTGATCGGCCACGTGCTGGAAATCGGACAAATAGCTGAAGGTAGCGCCCTGCGGAAAGTGGCCCGTCTTCCAGAGGTATTCGCCGGTGGCGAGTCGGTGCCAGAGATCGGGATCGGCCGGATTGGTGACCGTGCCCGCGGCGAAAACCTGAAAGAGGAGGTAAATCCAGAAGAGCAATTTCAACCAGCGCGTGGACACGCGGACAGCGCACCATAAAACGGCATGGGTTGAACAGGAATTCCTGCGGATGGTGGCATTTTGGTAGCCGTCGACCTCCGGGCGACGGTTCAATTCGGGTGCCCCGGACAACTCGTTGTCCGGGTCGCCGAAGGCGACAGGAGGCGACCGGTTAATTCGCGAATGTCCCGGTAACCTCCCGTGCGCTCGCGATGCCGCGCTCGCGCACCCGGGCAACAAGTAGCCCGGGCCACCTGAGCTGCACCGGCGCAAGGGCCTGCGCCGGCTACCTTGGTAAACAGCCAATCTGCTTCAGCAAATCGTCGCGGAGGGTCGGCACTTTGTGATGCAGCGTGTGGAAGGCACGCGGCAAATCATGATCGGCGCGAGCCACGCCGGCCAACGCGAGAATGCGTTGCTCAAAGCGCTCGACCGCGCGCCACGAGATATCTGTTTCACATAAATAAGTGAGCGCCCTGGCGAAGAGCTCGAACTCCTCCTTCACCGGTGTGCCCGACTCCGTGATCGTCTCGATCAGCGCGGCGAAATATTGCGCGGCGATCAGGTTGGCGTAGGAGCGGCGCAGGCCGAGATGGGCCTCGATGAGTTTGACTTCGCGCAGCGTGTGCATCTCGCCGGTGCGCGCCGGTTGGTAGAGAAGATCGGCGAGATAAAAGAGGTCGATCACTCCGGCAAAGGGACTCTTCGGTCGCGCCGCGCCCTTGGCCATGAAGGTGAGCCGCCCCGCCTGCTGGCTGAGGCAGCGCACGATGAGGCTGGTGTTGCCGAAAGGCATCCGCCCGACAATAAAGCCACGGACGGTTTGCGGTTCGCTCATGAACCGAAATTAGACAGGAGGGACATGAAGAACATGAAAAACAGAAGCAGCTCAGTTGGCAGCCTCATGGTGCCTCATGTACTGCTGTCTAATTTCGGATAACATTCCGATTTTTGTAAGGAACCTTGCGATTTAGTCACTATTTATCAAATGCAACCTCGTGCCATATGACTTCCCGGGAGCGCGAAGCGATCTTCCGGCGATGGTTTGAAGAGCATCTTGGCCTGATGCTGAAGGTGGTTCGTGGCTGCACGGCAACGCCGCAGGATCAGGACGATTTGCTGCAGGACATCCTGTTGCAACTTTGGTCGTCGATTCCGTCGTTTCGGAGCGAGGCAAAAGAAACGACCTGGATTTATCGCGTGGCGTTCAATACCGCGATGGCGTGGCGCAGGGGCGAGCGGCGCCGGCGCGAGAGTCATGAGTTATTCGCGCGATACGATCTCTCGCCGCAACTGCAGCCAAGCCATGTGGATGCCCTCCCCGCGCAGGAAATCGTGGAAAAGCTTTACGCGGCAATTCGTGAACTGCCGAAGGTGGATGCCTCCCTCGCGCTGATGCAGCTCGATGGCCTGAGCTATCAGGAGATGGCCGAGGTGCTGGGGATTTCGGAGAACTATATCGGCGTCAAACTCACCCGCATCCGCAAACAGCTCGCGGAACAATTGAAAGGAGCCACCGATGGAATTCGATGACCTGCAACGGGCCTGGCAGGCACAAAACCCTGCCGCCCAAGTCACGATCAAGGCGGACCTGCTGCTGAAGGAGGTCCGGCGTAACGAGCGTTCGTTCTGGTCGACCATTTTCTGGCGCGACGTGCGGGAGGTAAGCGCGGCGGTTTTTCTTACGGCCTGGTGGTCCTACGACGGCTGGCGGCATCACGCGTGGCCCTATTTTCTGTGCGCCCTCATTTGCGCGGGCGTCGGCGTTTTCATGCTCGTGGATCGCGCCGCGCAAAAAAAGACGCAACCCACTTTCAACGGCACGCTGAAGAGTTGCCTCGACGCGTCGCTGGCGCAGGTGACGCACCAGATTTGGCTGCTGAAGAATGTCTTCTGGTGGTATCTGCTGCCGCTGCTCGTCGCGTCCGCCATCTCGATGTCCTATGAGAATTTGCACATGCGCCATTTCGACAAGGGAGCGGCCGTCGGCGCGATGCTCGCCGCCTTACTCGTCGCCTGTTTTTTCCGCTGGGTCTACCGGCTGAACCAGGCCGCGGTTGCCCGGAGGCTCGATCCTCGCCGCGAAGAGCTGGAAGCGCTGCTGGCCAGCTTGAGATGAGTTAAATGAGTTGCAAGTAATCAGGTGGCCCGGACAAATGACCTCTGCGAAAGTACGGCGGGTTTTAACAAGCCGGAGGCTTGTCAGCAAAGTAGCCGGGGGTTGAGTCCGCAGGGCGACACCACCGGAATAGGAAAATAGAAGGCCGATCCTGAAGGGATCGCAGCCCGCCGCGACCCCGGGGTCGATTTCGCTGGCAAGCCTACGGCTTGCAACGGTGGTGAACTACTTTCGCGCAGTTCTTAATGAGTTGTCCGGGCGCCCGAATATAAAAACAAAAAGGGCATGACCTGTGAGAACGAGTCATGCCCCTTTGTTGAGAATCAGCTTAGCTTAGGCAACCGCAACCGGCGCGGGAGCCGCTTCGACCACGGGTTCCTCGGCGGCTTGCAGGGCCTTGGTCCAGCTTCCGAAGAAGCGGGCTTTGCAGGCCGCGGCAAACAGGGCCGGGTGATGGTGGCGGATTTCTCCGCTGCGCAGGTCGGCGCCCTTGGCCTTCAGCTCGCGGATTTCCGAGAGCACGAGCTCGCGGGTCCAGCGGCGGCGGCGACGGATGGCGCTGTAATCAATTCCAGCGCGCTCGACGGCCGCACCCCAGTTGCCGAAACGGCGACGGGCGGTGGCGATGAGCGGGTTGGCGGTCTCGTCCATTTTCTTGGAGCTGAGATCGGCACCCGATTCGCTGAGCCGGCGGATTTCGCTGATGATCGACTCGTCGTCCCAGGAGCGGTAACGGTAGATTTCCTCGGGAGCCAAACCGGCCGCGGTCAGGGCGTCCTTCCACGAGCCGAAGTGGTTCGGGCGGATGGAGGCATAGACCATGGGGGCATATTTGCTGAGCATCATGGAGCGGAAGGAGAGGTCGACGCCGTCCTTCTCCAGGCGCTGAATCGTTTCGATGATCCGTTCCTTGGACCAATCGCGGTATTTGCGGACGGAATCATAGGGGATGCCGGCGGCCTCGATGGCGGTGCGCCAAGTGCCGAAATAGCGGATACCGGCAGCCAGGAGTTCCTGGTAATTCTGGCGCATGTAATGGGAATAGAGGGGTTTGCCCACTTCCTGCCAGGCGCGAATCTCCTCAATCACGAGTTGCTCGTTCCAGTTTTTGTTGCGTTGTAGGTTCATAGTATTATTAGTTTTCTTACTAAGTAGGCTATTATCGTGCCAAACCCTACTATTTATCAAGAAACATCGTTGTTACAGTGTTGCAACGATTACTTTTGCTAATCAACCAAACGCGGTATTTCTCGCGTAGATGGTTGCCATTATTATCCTTTATGACGCAATGGATAGTAGTGCGGTCCGAATTTTTGGCGGCGCGAGCAAGCTCATGCATTCCACCGGGGTATCGCGCCAACAGCTTCGTTTTAGACAGGGGGAGCAAAAGAGCGCATGGGTGCGCACAAAGACGTGGGCGCCCGAGGGCTTGGTCTTGCGCCAGTCGGTCGCGCCGAAAAGCACCAGCGTCGGACGGCCCAACGCTCCCGCGATATGCGCCGGACCGGAGTCGGTGCTAAGAACGGCCTGCGCACGACCCAGGACCGTGACCAGCGTGCCAAGGGAGAGCCGGCCGCGAAGCTCGACGAGACGCCCCGGCGCATCGAGCGGGAACCATGGCCCCTCCCCGACGACCACGAACTTGCGGTCGGGCAATGAGTCGATCAGCTCCTGGTAATAGCGCCACGGCCAGAGCTTGGTCCGCCATTTCGAGTAGGGATGCAGCGCGATGTAGGGGCCGAAATCCTTGAGCGCCTCGGGCAACGGCGCGCGGGCGATGAGCTGGAAATCGAGCGGCTGCGCCGCAATGTCGAGGTGCTCCAGGCAGGTGAGGTAGCGCTCCGCGGCGGAGAGAGCCGTGTCCGCGATGGTCTCGGTGTAAAAGGCGCGGGCTCCTTCGCGGGCGGAGAGCAGGCCGAGCCGGCGCGGGCTGTTCGCGGCCCAAGTCATCAGGCCGCTGCGCATGAGCCCTTGCAGGTCGATGGTGATGTCGTAAAGCTCGGCGCGCAGCATTTTGCCCCAGCGCCAGATTTCCGGCAGGCGCGCGGGGGTGGTCCACCGTTTGCGCGGATAAGGAATGGTCCGGCGCAGGCAGGGATGGCCCTCGAGGATTTCCGCGAGCGTGTCGTTCACGATCCAGTCGATCTGCGCGGCGGGCCAACGGCGCTTGAGACCGGTGAGCACGGGCAGCGCCTGCACGATGTCGCCCAAGGCGCTCGGTTTGATGATGAGGATTTTCATTCCTGCGGAAGGCAGCTTTTGTTTTAGCAGCGGTCGATCGGCTGCGGCCGTGACCATCGCTGACTTTTGACGGAATAACGGAATAAACGGAATTTTTTTAAGGAAGACATTAGGACGTCATCTTTTTCCTGTTCCTGTCTTAATTTCGTTAATTTGGAAAATTTAGTAATTTGGTCATTCCGTTATTCCGTCAAAATCGCCTCCGGCTTGGTGATCTCCAGACCGAGCTCCTCGAGCAGCGAGCGATCGGCATCGACGCCGGGGTTGGCCGCGGTCAGCAGCTTGTCGCCGTAGAAGATCGAGTTGGCCCCGGCGAAGAAGCAGAGCGCCTGGCCTTCGCGCGTGAGTCGCGTCCTTCCCGCCGAGAGTCGCACCCGGGCCTTGGGCAGCGCGAGCCGCGTGGTGGCGATCAGCCGCACGAGCTGGAAGATGTCGACGGGCGGCTGGCCATCGAGCGGCGTACCGGCCATGGGCATGAGGCAGTTGATCGGCACGCTCTCCGGCGCGGGATCGAACCCGCACAGCACCTCGAGCATCTTGAGCCGGTCGAGCTCCGTCTCGCCCATGCCGATGATGCCGCCGCAGCAGACCGACATGCCCGCCGCCTGCACGGAGCGGATGGTCGCGAGCCGGTCCTCGAACGTGTGGGTGGTGACGATGTTCGGGTAATACTCGGGGCTGGTGTCGAGGTTGTGATTGTAGGCGGTGACCCCAGCGGAGCGCAGTTGCCGCGCGGCCTCGGGCGTGAGCTGGCCCAGCGTGACGCACACTTCCATGCCGAGCTTGGCCACTTCCCTCACTGTTTCCAGCACCGAGGCGAACTTGGGATCGTTTTCGGTCACGCCCTTCCACGCCGCGCCCATGCAAAAGCGGGTGCTGCCGTTGGCGCGGGCGCGCTCGGCCGTGGCCAGGACGGTGGCCAGCGGCGCGAGCGATTCCCGCTGCAGGCCGGTGTCGTAGTGTGAGCTTTGGGCGCAGTAGGCGCAATCCTCGCTGCACCCGCCCGTCTTGATGCTCATCAGCGTGCAAAGCTGGACCTCATGCTCCGGCCAATGCGCGCGATACGTTTCCCTGGCGCGGGCAATGAGATCGAAGAACGGCAGCTCGTAGAGCGCGCGGAGAGAAGTCAGGTCGTGTCGAGGCATGAAGCTCCCACCTTAGCGCGAAACGGTTCCCTTCCGCAAGCGGTAGCCGAACTGTAGCGGCGGTCTATGGTCGATGCCTTTTCGGTAGCCGCCGCGCGCCGGGCAGCGGTGCCTTCCTTCTGGTAGCCGCCGTACGTTATTGCCGTCCGTAGGACCGGCGAAAACACCACCGCAAATCCTCGGGAACTAACTCGTAGAAACGCCGGTTATAATGGCGCAGCAACCCGAGATGAATCACGCGGTACGCCATTCCCAGGAGCGGCCCGGCCAGCGCAAGGGCCAGGCAATTCCATCCTTCCGCAAGGAATGCGGATCGCACAAAAAAGGTGAGCAGGACGACCGCCGCAATGCTCGTAAACCCTTCCAGGGCGAACCTGAGCGTGTTGTAGTCGTCGCGCGCACGCGCCAAACGATCATCACCTTCCCTTGTCAGGGTGACTTGAAGTTGCTCAAGGTAGTGGCTTGAAACAACTTCTCTGTCCTCAACAACGCATTCCATGGACATTTCATCGCTATTATTATGCCAAGCGAACTAGCCGCAATCCAAGCTGTTGATTTAGAGAGCGTTAGATTCATCGTCAGTCCGCAGGCGCCAGCTGCGACAGGACAAAATATCCGTTTTACCCGAATTCGTAGGGAATTTTACACGATTCCAAGGAATTTTTCTCCCTTCCTGGTAGCCGCTGTGGTGAGACGGCGGTTAGAATCTGCGGAAGCCGTCGCACTCGTGCGCCGACGCCTCCCATCTCAAAATTCCCCTGCCTTCCTCTTTCCCCCACACCGTTCCTCCGTGCGAAACCTGCGTCTCCTATTTCCCCCGGACTTTCTCGAAATGGCTGGACATGGGAACACCGATGGCCACGAACGCGACGAAAAATACGAGCGTGGGCAGATCGAAACCGAAGGTCGCGTTGGATCGCGCCAAGAGCAGGCAGCCGACGACCAGGTTGGCCGTGCCCCACAGAAAATTCGTCCGCGCCGACGATTTCCCAACCCCGGGCGGCTTCGCGAACGGCGTGGTGAAAGGTTCTCCCCGCAGCCCGGCGCAGAGATGCGGGATGCAGTTGCAAAGGAACAGCGCCGAGAAGATCGTGGCGAGATAAGAAAGGAGCATGGTCAACCAACCTACCCGCGACACGCCGTCGCGCAAAGACGCCTGTCCTTTTTTCCCTCCCTAAGGGCGCTGAGGGCTTTGCAAAAAGGGCGGCCGGGGCGTATCGTGGGGCATGCCATTGATCTTGATATTGAGTGGCAATTTCTTCGTGCTGATCCTGAGTTTGATCGGGGCGCAGGCGAGTTATTTCAAGGCATGCTGGAAGTGGTTTGTTTTGTCGATGCTATGCGCCGTGATCAGCGGAGGGTGCATTGGCGTCGAGGTGTACCAGGTGCTGACGCCGCCGAGTCACGACATGACGATCGTGGTGCGGCAGCCGACGACGCCGTTGTAAGGTCCGGCGGACGGCAGATCCTGCGAATGGCAAGGGCCGGCAACCGGCTGCCTCTGAATACGGCGGCTGGGTAAGACGCTTACTGTATGGCAGGAGACTGGGAATCGTCGGAGCCAGCGATGACGTCGGAAATAAAGTGGAGCTTGTCGATAACCGGTTGCGAAAGGATAAACGGGTAGAGGTCGCGCAGGCCCATGCTGCGGTTGATGGAGTTCAGCGCGATGGTGAGTTCGGCCCAGGCGTCGAGGACTTGTTCAAAGGGCTTGGCAGCGAGCGAGGCGCCCTTGCCTTCAGCGTTGCCCTTGGGGTCAATCTTGATGCGTTTGCCGACGAGGCCGAAGTCGGCGGCGACTTCGAGCGTGTCCTGGATGTGGAGATAATGGGCCCAGCTTTCGGCCCAGTCTTCCCAAGGATGCATGGTGGCGTAGGCGCTGATGAAGTTTTCCTGCCAGTTGGCCGGGGCCCCGTCAGCGTAATACTTTTTCATGGCGTCGTCATAGCTCTGGCGATCGTCGCCAAATAGCGTGCGGCAGGGTTCGAGGAACTTGCTGTCTTTGACCAGGCGGTCCCAATAGTAGTGACCGGTTTCGTGGCGAAAATGGCCGAGGAGCGTGCGGTAAGGTTCCTTCATGCCGAGGCGGATTTTTTCGCGGGCCCCGTCATCTGCTTCGATGATGTTAAGCGTGATGAGACCCTCATTGTGCTCGGTCATGACATGGTTGATGGTGCCATCGGGATTGGTGGTGTCGGCCAGGAAGCGAAAGCCAAGGCCGCGCTGGGGATCGTCAACGCGGTTGGCAAGCGGCAGCTTCAGGCGCAGGTAACTGTAGATAAGCCTGCGCTTGGCTGCTTCGGTCAGCGTCCATAAAGCGACATTTTGAGGCACGGATTGATCGGGGATGACGTCATCGAGCCGACAGGAGACGCAAAAGGAGTCGGGGTTTTCCGAGGGAATCATCCAATTGCACACGGCGTTTTGCGCATAGTTGGCGCACTTCCGGTAGAGTCGGCCTTTGGCCTCAGTCGCTGTCGGGGAGTAGAGGCCATCCTTGACTGGATCGAGGCTGCTGGCGCAGATCAAGTCCGGGAGGAACCCGACTTCGCGAGAGCAACTGACGCAGGCGCAGTTTTCAAAAAAAAGTAACTGGCCGCAGGTACAGGTGTAGGTTTTCATGAAAAAAGTGGGACGGGTTCTTTGAGGTTAACATGGCGCGTGCCAGATCAATGCGATGAACACGCTTGGCCTGTAAATGAATCACTTCTGACGGGAAAGACCCTAGTCCGGATGGGACCCAACGGCCTAATTTTGCCATCCTAGTGGCGGGAGAGATTGCAGATCGCAATGGCCGAATTTAGAAGTGACCTTCGATAGGCTCCCCCACTAACGGGCAGGTACTGACTGATCTCCGGGAAGCAGGATGGCAAGGACTTCCGTCCAACTGTTGATGCGGCGGAAGCGGTTTTCGTTGAGATTATGCGGGGCGGTGAGGAGGAGGCCCTGGCCGGTGAAGCCCTCAAGATGCTGGGGCGTGTCCTCGATGAGGTAGTCGGCCTTGAGGATGCTTTTGTCGCCGCAGAAAATGTAGCGCATGGGCGAGATGAAGGGGAAGTGGCGGCGGAGCCAGTCGAACTTGGGCGCGAAAGAGTGCGGAAATTCCATGGCGGCGCTGGCGATGTAGATGTCGTAGGTTTCGGAGAGCTTAAGGAGAGCATCCTGCGCGCCTTCGAGAAGAGGGAGATCGTGGAAGAAGTCCTGGTGGTGGGGATAGGCACGGACCATCGGGGCGTGCTCCTGCGTGACGAATTGGTGGAGATGGCGGCCTTTGAGCTGATCCGGGGTGACATCATGGGAGGCGTCGCGCCCGTACCATTCAAGCTGGCGGGAGAGGCTGTCGGCGATGGTTTCGTCCATGTCGATGATGAGACGTTTTTTCATGGGTCTTTGGGAACCGTGGCCGGGCACATACGGGTGGCGGCGGCGGCTACCATGGCTATTCGGGGGGCTTCGGCTCCATCCAACGCTTGGTGAGAGGGTGGTTGAGGCCGAGGTGGTCGAGGATGCGGGCGACGACGGTGTCGACGACGTCGAGGACGGTCTCGGGCCGATGGTAGAAGGAGGGGATGGCGGGGATAATTTCGGCGCCGGCCTCAAGCAGGGTGACGACGTTGCGGGCCTGGATGAGGTTCCATGGGGTTTCGCGCGGGACGAGGATGAGTTGGCGCTTTTCCTTGAGGAAGACGTCGGCGGCGCGGGTGATGGCGCTGTCGGAATAGCCGTGAGCGATGCGGCCGAGCGTGCCCATGGAGCACGGGATGATGACCATGGCGTCGAAGCGGGCGGAGCCGCTGACGTAGGGGACTTGCATGGAGGTGTCGCCATGGACGGTGAAGCCCTCGGGGATGGCGAGCTTGCCGACCTCGGCCTGGGCAACTTCGCGGGCGTGGCTGCTGAGGGCGACGTGGAGGTCGTGCGGGCCTTTTCCGCTCGAGTCGTCGTTGAGTAGTTGGAGGAGGCGCTGGGCATAGAGGGAGCCGCTGGCCCCGGTGATTGCCACGACGAGTTTCATGGTTGGACGGTACACGGGTTGGCTGAGAGGAGCAAATAGGACATAGGGTCGAGCAGGACTAATGGGACCGGCGTCCTCAGGTCGACGGCTACCGGAAAGGGAACGCCGGCGACGGTCATAGGCCGCGACAACTGCACCGCCGCACGGAGGCCGACGGCTACTTTTGGAGCCTTTTGGTAAGGTAGTGAAGATCAAAGGGAACTGCTTCGGGTAACGTCGTTCTGGGCGCAAATGCGACCAGATTTGCGACTGCTTTGGCGATTCGGCCAGATTCAGCTAAATGATGCTGAACTCTCCCGCAATTCGTTAACGGTCGCGAGCCGTGATCCTCCATGCTCAAGAGCGTTGGAGACACGATCATGCAGGAAAGATTCAGAATGTTCTGCCGCGCGGGCGGTAACTTTTATACGAGAGATAAAATTACGGGCCGGTCGGAAAGCCTCGGAACGGCTGACCGGACCGTAGCCAAGCAATTGCTCGCGGCCCGCAACCAGGCCTCGGCCCAGCCGCAGCTTAACCGAACGATGGCCAAGGCCTATCTGTCGGCCAAATCGCCCGATCTGCTCACGCGCACCTGGGCCGATGTCATGGAGCATTACTCGATAACGGGAGTTGAATCGACCCGCAAACGGAAGGTCACAGCGTTTCGCAGCCGTCCTTTCACCCACTTGCGCGGGCTGTCACTGATGGACACGGAAGCGGCCCATTTGCTGGCCGTTCTCGAGCACGAGCGAGCGGGCAACTCGGCGCATCATTACCTGCGTCGCCTGCACAACTACGCGCTGCATCTCGGCTGGCTCCTCATGCCCGTGATGGCCGATGCCGCGTGGCCGGAAGTGCGGAAAAGGAAGTTCACCGCCATCACCGAGGACGAACATCGCCGGATCGTGGACCGAGAGCGCAATGTGGAGCGAAAACTATATTACGAAATGCTGTGGGAAACGGGCGGTGCGCAAACCGATATTGCCAGCCTGCATGCCGATCAGGTCGATCTCCAAAACGAGACGATCCGTTTTTGCCGCCGCAAGCTCGCGGGCAAAGAATCCGGCGGCGAAAGCCTCCTGCGCATCGGGCCTTCCCTGAAAAAGCTGCTGCTTCAGCGGCCAACCGAGGGCTATCTGTTTCCCAACGTGCATGCGTGGAACTCGAACACACGCTCCAGCGAGTTTTGCCGGCGTTGTCGGATGCTGGGGATAGAAGGACGCAGCCTGCACTCCTATCGTTACGCCTGGGCGCAACGGGCGCGTGCAGCCGGCGTGCCTGAGCGGGAAGCCATGAACCATCTGGGGCATGAATCACGGGCAATCCACGCCGCCTATGCCGGTGGAGCACAAGTAGCCGTCCTGCCGCTGGAGTTCTACGAAGCACAAAAAGAGGAAAAAGTGATCCAGTTCAAGCAAGCGTCACAACAGGCGATGTCGAATCAAGCCGAGGAAGAAAAGAAGGCAAGTCACGGCTAATCGCGCCGAGCCGCGAATGAGCATCATCCCAACGTGCCAGCAGTACGGAGGATGATCGCGAACCACGACAAGAAAGCGTTTTGAAGCCCAACCGCCCCTTAAAAGCAAAGCTCGGGGGCGGTTGGGAAGCAAAACGCGCACGGATCACGTCATGTAACGATGACGAATGACGACGAACAATGGAGAATGACCGCCTCGCCCGAATGCCCGACCGGAACTCGTTCGGGGTGGCGTGTTCGTCTTCTCAATACCCTGATACTTACCTTCTCGGGATTCTGCGAGATGACCGTTCAGCATGAAGCATGACGAATCATCTTGAGTAAAACTGAATCCCGTAGCCTAGGGTTTAGTTCCATCGGGTGTTAGCTGGTGGTAAGCCGTAATGTTGCCGTAAAAATGGGAGGTGATAAAGTTGGGAATTGAGCCGTCGGGAGCAGCTTTTAGCACGACATTAGAATTAGACAGATAGCCCACCACAATGAAACCGCGCGGATAATCGGCTGCAGTCAGCCATTCCCACCACGTCCTTGAGGGCCACGGTTCCGGCATCGCGCTAGCTCCAGCTTTATATGTGACTTTGTACCCAGTTAAGTAGACAACAGGAGCATCATCGGGAGAGTGCGTATCCAAACAACAGGTTACATCCCAGCAGACATTTTCTGGCTTCAAGGTTTTTGATGTGGGCTTCACTTTACCGGGCATCGGAAAATAAAAAATCTCCGGGTCGGAAGCTTCTTCCTGGTTAGCGGGACTAGAGACGTAACCGCCATCGATAAGCTTTTGAAAAACCTCTGTCGAAGATTTGCCTTCAGGATATTGACCTCCGTGATCGTCAGCGTACTCAAAAAGGAAAAGGTCAATGCTTCGGGCCGCTTGGATAAGTCCGTTTATCTTGATCTCTTCTCTTTCGTGAAACATCAGCAACTTAAAGGCCACGTAAACCACAAGGACAGCGGCGCAGAAAATTCGCAAGCATCCCCATGTGCCGCTGAGTGTTCCTTTGGATGATACTTTGGCAGAATCCCCGGACATTTCTTCATCCTAGAAAGCTACCGCAAAACTCGCGAGGGAAATTGCGTGTCATGCGATACGTCAAATTCAGTACGAGTCCAAAATGCTACCAAATATGCGACCAGTGAGACCAGAAATGCGACTGTCGGAGAAGTGCTCGATTAAGCCGGATTCATGCGGGTTACGCTTGATTGTCAGGCGCTTAGAGGTAGCGTGATTTTCGTTCTAGAGTATGTAGGTAGGCCGACGGCTACCCTGCGAAGAAGTGCGACCGATTTTGCGATTTCGTTACGAAAATATAATTAGGGAGAGCTAACATTCTAGGCGTTGACCTTTGTGGCAGCGGCCATATAGTAAGGTTGTGGAGATGTCGAAAATTCTGGTGGCACGAAGTGTCGACCTTGGTTTTATCAAAGTGGTCGGGCGAGGCTCCTTCCAGAACTCTGGATGTCTCAAGGCATTTTACCAGCAGCTCTTGAAGGAGGGCGTGGCCCGTTTTGTGGTCGATCTGGAAAGTTGTACGTACCTCGACAGCACGTTCTTGGGCATTTTGCTCGGTTTGGGGCTGAAACTAAAGGAGTCGGGGCCCGGTCGCTTGCATATCCTGAACGCGAACCCACGAAATCTGGAGTTGCTCAAGAACCTGGGGCTGGATCGGCTGATCAATATCGATGCGCCCGCGCCGAACGGCTTCGGCGGGATGCGCGGAGGCAACGGATCGAACCCGACCGGCCTGAACGGACTGAAGGAAGAGCAATTTCAGGAGATTCCCTGCCCGATCCCCACCCGCTCGGAGGCAGCCCCGACGATCCTGGAGGCGCACGAGAATTTGATGGAGTTTGACGCCCGAAATGTTCCGAAGTTCAAGGATGTGGTGGAATTTTTGAGAGAAGATCTGGGGCAGCCTGCGGCGAAGAACTGAGGGTTTGGCGCGGAGGACGGAAGAGGGCCGAAGAGAGTCCGAGGAAGGCAAGAATAGTTAGAGATCGTTGACTCGGTTTGCTCCCGCGAACCCTCGCCCTGCGGGATCGCCTGCGGCGATTCGATCTTGACCGTTCCCAAGAGTCAAGATTCGACAAGCTCAGGATGACAGACTTTTTTATAGTCACTGACGCGACTCAGCCGCCCGTCGCTCGGCGGCTACCGGAAATCCTGAACGCGGCTGCGCAATTTTGCAGACACAGTACCTGTGGATTCTGCTACAGTCAGCGCTCACCACCATGCACGGCATTGTTCTGGACATCGTAGGTTCTGGCGTGCTCCTCACAGTCGTGGGGTTTATTTATATCCGCTGGAAGCTCTGGGAAAGCATGAAGATGCAGGAGCGGGTCGAGAAAGAGTTTGCGGCGCTGCGGCAGGAGAAGAAGATCATCTACGATTTCCTGCATGACCTGGGAGAGGCGTTCACCGAGGAGATCGACCGGGAGCATCTTTTGCTGATCATCGTGACTTGCGCCAGGAAGGTGACCGGGGCCAAGGGTGCGGCGATTTATCTATGGGACGCGGACCGGGAGAAGCTGCTGGCGGCGATCGTGAGCGGGACGTTTCCCCCGGTGCTGAAGGTGGATAACATGGTGGCCGATCAACTGGCGGCGCGGAGCGAGAATCTCGAGGCTTTTTTGAAACTGGAGGCGATTCCGTCTGATTCGACCAGTGTGATAGGGGTTGTGGCGCGATCCGGCGTGGGGATTTACGCCGAGCATGCGGAGTCGGATGAGCGGTTCCCGTGGTTTCGCCAAAAGGCGCTCCAGACCCAGACCTACATGGCGGTGCCACTGCATTACCGGGAGGAGCAACTGGGCGTGCTGGCCCTGGCCAATCACGAGGAGGGAAAGTCCTTTACCAAGGCCGATTTTGACCTGGTGAAGTCGGTGGCGGACCAGGCCGCCTATTCGTTACAACACGCCCAGGTCTACAGCCAGTTGACGGAAAAAAAGCGGTTGGACCATGACATCGCCGTGGCGCGGGAAATCCAGCGCATTCTGCTGCCAAGCCGGGCGCCGATGGTGGACGGCTTCAATTGCGCCGCGCTAAACATTCCGGCCCAGCAGGTGAGCGGAGACTACTTCGATTTCATCCAGGTCGATGCGCAACGCTGGGGCGTGGCCGTGGCGGATGTGAGCGGCAAGGGGATTCCGGCCTCGCTCATCATGGCGATGTGCCGAAGCGTGTTACGGAGCAAGGCGGCGGGCAATTTGTCGCCGGCCCAGGTGCTGCGCGAGGTGAACCGGCTGCTCTATCCCGACATGCAGGAGGATATGTTTATCACGATGATTTATCTCATCATGGATTCCAGCGGCAAACTGACCCTGGCGCGGGCGGGGCATGAGTCGGCGCTGTGGTGCAGGGATCACTTCAAGAGGATCGAACCAATCGAGGCGCCGGGCATGGCCTTGGGAATTGATTCGGGCGATGTCTTTGACGAAGTCATCAAGGATGTTACAGTTGAACTCTCACCATTGGATACCGTGGTGGTTTATACGGATGGAATCAACGAAGCGCTGGATGACGAAGGGAACGAATTTGGCCAGGAGCAGCTCAAGAGCGTGCTGCGCGAGGCCGGGCCGCAGAGTGTCGATTTCCTGGTGAAGACGATAGTCGACCGGGTGCAGAACTTTAGCAGCGGTCACGCCCAGAACGATGATATCACCCTTGCCGCCGTCCAGCGTTCCGATTAAATGAAAGATTGACATGAATAAAGAAGACGAAAAAAAGAGCGTGCATACGACTCCGCAGCAACCTTACGACGTCAGCAGCGGCAGTTCGGCCGCACACGCATCGGAGGCGACGGAGCTTCCACCGATAATTAACCCTGACTCGGCATACGTGACCGTTTCCAAGGAGATGTTCAACGCCACAGTCGCCCAGGCGGCCCAAGCCGCGGAATTGAAGGACCGGCTGCTGCGGGGGCAGGCCGAGTGGGATAACTCGCGGAAGCGCATCCTGCGCGAGAAGGAGGAGGCGGTCCGGTATGCGGCGGAGGCATTCCTGGAAAAGCTGCTGCCCGTGCTGGATAACTTTGAGATGGGGATGCAGGCGGCGAAGACCGCGACTGAGGCCAAGGCGATCGCGCAGGGCTTGGAGATGGTGCTGGCGCAATTCCAACAGGTCTTGAAGGAATCGGGGGTCGAGACGATCGACGCGGTGGGGCATCCCTTCGACCCGCATCGGCACGAGGCGCTGGGGCATCATGAATCGGCGGAGCATCCGGAGGGTCAAGTCCTGACGCAGTTGCGCAAGGGATATAAGTTGAAGGACCGTTTGCTGCGCGCGGCGTCGGTTTTTGTGGCCAAACCGCCGGAAGGCAAGCACGCTAAAAAGCACTAGAATGGCCACGACGAAACGCGATTACGAATTGATGGTGTCCTGGCAACGACAGGCGTGCCTGTGTTGCCCGGGTGTGCGGGGACAACTTCCCCGCGCACAGGAAGCGACAGAGTCGGCGCGAAGCGAAGCTTCGCGTGATCAGGAGCGTTCCCAAGTGAAACTTGGGAACGAGGGAGCAAGTTAATGGCTGCTACGAAACGCGATTATTATCAAGTCCTGGGCGTGGAGCGAAATGCCTCGCCCGAAGAGGTGAAGAAGGCTTACCGCAAGCTGGCGGTGAAGTACCATCCCGACAAGAATCCCGGCGATAAATCGGCGGAGGACAAGTTCAAGGAACTGGGCGAGGCCTACGAGGTGCTGAGCAACGAGGACAAGCGCGCGGCGTACGACCGGTACGGCCACCAGGCGTTCACGCAAGGCGGCGGTGGCGGCTTCGGCGGAGGGATGCACGATCCTTTTGACGTTTTCCGCGAGGTGTTCGGCAGCGGCCGGGGCGGCGGTGGCGGCGGAATCTTCGAGAGCATTTTCGGCGATGTCGGCGGCCACGACGCAGCCGAGCGCGGCGGGCGCGGACGGGGTTCCGATTTGCGCTACGACATGCGGATCACTTTTCAGGAAGCGGCGCACGGCGTGGAGAAGGAGATCGAGATTTCAAAACTCCAGGCCTGCGATACGTGCCACGGTTCCGGCGCGGAGCCGGGCAGCAAGGTGACGACGTGCCCGACGTGCGGCGGCCAGGGGCAGGTCGCGGTGACGCGCGGTTTTTTCAATATCGCGCAGACGTGTCCGCGGTGCCGGGGCGCGGGGCAGACGATCGAGAAGCCATGCCACACGTGCCATGGCGACGGGCGCGTGGAGAAGACGGCGAAGATCAAGATCAAGATTCCGGCAGGCGTGGAGGATGGCACGCGGCTGCGCTCATCCGGCCAGGGCGAAGGGGGCGCGCGGGGCGGTCCGGCGGGCGATCTCTATGTCGTCCTGCATGTCGAGCCGCACGAGATTTTCCAGCGCGAAGGGACCGATCTGTTTTGCAGCGTGCCGATCAGTTTTGCGCGCGCGGCGCTCGGCGGCGAAGTGAAGGTGCCGACGCTGGACGGCAGCGCGGTGCTGAAGGTTCCGGCCGGCACGCCGAGCGGCAAGGTCTTTCGCCTGCGCGGAAAGGGTCTGCCCGAGGTGCATGGCCGCGGCGTGGGCGATCTGCACGCGAAACTTTATGTGGAAGTGCCGACGAAGCTGAACGCGGTTCAGCGCGCGCACTTGCAGGCTTTCGCGGATAGCTGCGACGAGCATACGCATCCGGAGGAGACTTCGTTTTTCAAGAAGGCGAAGGATTTCTTCAAGTAAGCGTGCTCGATTTCTTCAACCCCTTTTAGACGGAATTAACGAAATTTCTCGAAATTAACGAAAGGCATTTGATAGCTCTCTTGAACTCACCGTTTTTTGACAGGAAAACATGAAATCAGGAAATACATGGAGAAGACATTAAGATAAGAAGGCTACGAAGTTTGATTTCTTATCTTCTTCAGTTTCATGTCTTCATGATTTCATGTTTTCCTGTTAAATGGGTTTCAACAGAACGGCATGTGGTCATTCTCTAAATCCGTTAATTTTGTCCTAGTCCCGTAAATTCCGTCTAAAAAAGAAGGTCACCCCCATTTGGAAATTTGGTCTAATTTAGTCATTTGATAAATGTCTCCCTCCCCATGAAACGCTACTATTCTCCCTCACTCGATCGCGGCCTGTTGGACGCGGAACAATCCCATCACTGCGCGCAAGTCATGCGGCAGGGCGTGGGCGATTTATTTTCGGTCTTCGACGGCCACGGCGCGGAGGCGAAGGCGCGGATCACGGAGATCGCGCGGGACCAGGTGAAGTTTTCGATTCTCGCCAAGGCCTCGACGCCGCGCCCGACGCATCCGGTGTGGCTCGCGCAGGCGTTGACGAAGGCGAAGTCGATGGACCTGATCATTGAGAAGGCGACGGAGCTGGGCGTGTCCGAGCTGGCGCCGCTGCAATCGGATCACAGCGTGGCGCACGTCGACGAGGAAAAGGCTGACTCGAAGGTGGAGAAGTGGCAGAAGCTGACCATCGAGGCGGCGAAGCAATGCGGGCAGAATTGGCTGCCGGTGGTGCATCCGCCCGCCGCGCCGAAAGATTTTGTGACCGCGATTCCGCGCGGTGCGGTGAAGCTGATCGCGTCGCTGCAAAACGAAGCGAAGCCGCTGAAGGGCGTGTTGCGCGAGCATCTGCCGGGCTTGAAAAGCGGCACGCCGATTGTAGTGATGATCGGGCCGGAAGGCGACTTTACACCGGCGGAGATCGGGCAGGCGCGCTCGGCGGGGTTCATGCCGGTGTCGCTCGGTAAAATTATTTTGCGCGCGGAGACGGCGGCCTTTTTCGCGCTGAGCGCAATTGCGTATGAGTTGATGGAGTAGGCTTTGGCAGAAATAGGACGAATAGGACTTATGAGACCTATAGGTCCTATTACTTCTATTAGTCCTATGCCACGCCAAGAAGACCAGAAATGAAACCGATACTCCTTTGTCTTGCGTTGGCGCTCTGTGGCTCAGTTTCTGCCTTGGCCCAGCCCGCGATTCCGGCGATCCCGGCGAATCCGAATCAGGCGCGGCCCGCGATGCCGGTGGTGCCGGATAATTCGATTTCGCCGCAGATGGCGACGCCGACAACGAACAGCGCAACGAGTTCAACCAATGGCGCGCCGGTGGCGCCGACTGCCCAGGTGAGATTGTCAATCATCGCGGACAGCAGCCTGAAGCAGGTTTTGCAGGAGCTGGCGCAGGGTTGGGCGGACAGCCAGGATTCGAGTCCGCAGGTGCCGCTGACGCTGACGAATGCGGGGACGCTGCTGGCAAAAATGGAGGCGAGTCCAGACTGGGACGTGGTGATCAGCGCGGACGTGAACGACGTGAAGGAGATGACGGACCGGGGCGTGGTGGTCGCGGATGGGCAGCGGTCGCTGGCGCGCAATTCGCTGGTGGTTTATGGGCGCAAGGCGCTGCTGAAGGACGACGAGTTGGATTGGTTCGATTTGATCGGGACGGAATGGAGCAAGGTTGCGCTGGGGAGGCCGGATTTGGTGGAGTCGGGCCGCGTGGCGAAGAAGGCGTTGGAGAAGCACTCGCTGCTGGATGACGACCACAAGGACATTTACGTTTACGCGCCGATGGAGAAGTTGGCGGTGGCCGTGGTGGATCGCGAGCAGGCCGACGCGGTGTTTCTGTTCAAGACGGACGCGATGCGGGAGAGTCTGCCGGGGTTTGAAACGTTCCCGATTACGACGGATGATGCACCACCGGTTTTCTATACGGCGGCGGTGAGCCGGCTGGCGAAGGACCCGACGCTGGCGCATGCGTTCATCGATTATTGCGGGAGTGACGCGGCGAAGGCGGTCTGGGCGAAGTACGGGTTTGAAACGAATTGAGCCACGAGCTAATGGTAGCCCGCGTACTCCGTGCTCGGGGCGCAGCGGCTTGCTCGATCCCATTGTCAGGTTGCGCGAATCAGCGAGCCTGTCCCACGGAGTGCGCCGGCTGCCACTGCAGGCTACGCTCTCACGAGCGCGGCTACATTGCCCGCCTACGGGTAAACGAAAATTCCGAGCGCGATCAAGATCACGCCGAAAATAACGCCCGGCCATGATGCGCTCCGCAGGCGTTCCGGCGTCTTGGTCATGTAATTGATCACATCACGCCAAAGGTGGGGACTGTAAACCAGCACCATGCCCGCGATCACCCACCAGTAGGCCAGGATGGTCATGACAAAACGCCAGGGCGTGGTGACGAGAAAAGCGGCATCGAGCACCACCGCGGCGGCCAGCAAGAGCAGACAGCCAAGCCCCCTCGCCGCGAGAAAGCCGGGCACGAAGATCACCACCAGCACGCCCGAAATCGCCCAGACCGCCATTAACTGCACGCGCGCACTGGAGATTTCGCCGAGGTCCATCAGGCCGGTCAGCGTGACGAACCAAAGCGTGGCGGAGAGCATCAACACGACACCAAGCGGGTAGTTGCGCGGCAGGCTCCGCATCAGCGGGCCGAACCGTTTCGGGTCCAGCGCCAAGGGCAAATGGCCCAGGGCGATGAGCAGGCCAATGATGATGGCCGTGATTTTAAGCGATACAAAATAGGTCATAGAAAACGCGCCGGCGGGTCAGCCCCGCCCACGCGAAAGCCCATGACCATGCCTAACTCGACGGCTAATGTAAATCCCGCATCCATTATGACCGATCGCTTAAGGGCGCTCCAAAACAGATTCGACGCGGCGCAACGCAGCCTACATACTTGGCCCTTTCGACCTCAACTTATCTTAGAAAGAACGTATCGTATGAAAGTAGTTACCTTTGGAGAAGTCATGTTGCGTCTGGCCACGCCGGGATTCCTTCGCCTGAACCAGACCTCCGTTTTGGAGATGACCTTTGGCGGCGGCGAAGCCAACGTCGCCGTTTCGCTGGCGTTGCTCGGCGAGGAAGCGGCCTTTGTCACCCGCCTGCCGAAGAATGACGTGGGCGAAGCCTGCATCCAGAAATTGCGCGGGCTCGGCGTCGATACGAAGAAAATCCTGCGCGGCGGCGATCGCGTCGGCATTTACTTTTTGGAAACCGGCGCATCCCAGCGCGCATCCACGGTCACCTACGACCGCGCGCACAGCGCGATTTCGGAAATCGATCCGGCCGAGCTGAAGTGGGACGATATTCTCAAGGGCGCCGACTGGTTCCACTTCACCGGCATTACGCCCGCGCTTTCGGACAAGGCGGCGCAGGCCTCACTGGAGGGTGCGCGCGCGGCGAAGAAGCTCGGCCTGACCGTGAGTTGTGACTTGAATTTCCGCAAGAAACTCTGGTCAAGCGAAAAGGCGGGCAAGGTGATGGCCGGGCTGATGGAGCATGTCGATATTTGCATCGCCAACGAAGAGGACGCGGAAAAGGTTTTCGGCATCAAGGCCGCCGGCACCGAAGTGGCCGAGGGCAAGATCGACCATGGCCGTTACGTGAACGTGGCGAAGAAGCTCACGGAACAATTCAAGTTCAAGGGCGTGGCCCTCACGCTGCGCGAAAGCTTTTCCGCGACGCACAACGGCTGGTCGGCGCTCTACTACACGGGCGGCAAGGAACATTTCAGCCAGCGCTACGATATCCAGATCGTGGACCGCGTGGGTGGCGGCGATTCGTTCGCGGCGGGGCTGATTTACGCGCTGGGCAAAAAGAAATCGGCGGCGGAGGCGATCCAGTTTGCGGCGGCGGCGAGCTGCCTGAAGCACACGATCAGCGGCGATTTCAACCTCGCGCGGCTTTCCGAAATCGAGGCGCTGCTGGCCGGGGATGGCTCCGGTCGGGTGCAACGCTAAGAGGAACCCGCCTTCCACCTTTCCCTGCCTTCTTCATGTATTTCATGTTTTCCTGTTGAATTGCCTCCGCTTTCATTCCATTAATTCCGTCCAAGATTCCCTTTCTGCCATGACCAAAGAAAAAATCATCTCGGGCCTGCTCAAGCCCGGCGTCGTGGCCATCATCCGCGCCGACAACTCGGAGCAACTCATCGAGGCCAGCCGCGCGTTGATCGCGGGCGGCGTCTCCGGCATTGAAATCACCATGACCACGCCGAACGCGCTGCAGGTCATCGCCGATGTGTGCCGTGAATTCGGCGACAAGGTGCTGGCCGGGGTCGGCAGCATCCTCGACGCGAAAACCGCCGAGGCCGCCGTTTCCGCCGGCGCGGAATATGTCATCACGCCGGTGCTGAAGCCGGACGTGATCGCCTTCTGCAATCGCATCGACAAGCCCATCTTCTCCGGTTCCTATACGCCGACTGAAGCGCAAACCGCCTACGAATTGGGCGCCGACTTCATCAAGATTTTTCCGGCGGATGGGCTCGGGCCGAAATATATCCAGGCCATTCGCGGACCGCTCCCGCACCTCAACATCGTCCCGACCGGCGGCGTCGATGTGAACACGACGGGCGATTTTATCAAGGCCGGATGCGTCGCGGTAGCCGCAGGCAGCAGCCTCGTCAGCAAGGATATCCTGAAGAACAAGGATTGGGCCAAGCTGACCGATCTCGCCGCGCAATTCATCGCCGCCGTGGCTAAGGCCAGGCAGAAGTAGTCCGACCGCAAATCTTTGGTGGCCCTGGACCTGTTGGGAATTACCCACCTTTTGGCCCGGACTGGCGGCTGAGCCGCAGTATACGCTCTATCGGCCGGCAGGGCAGGAGCCGACCGATGCCGCACCGAGAAAGAGTATTGAGTTGAATCTTCCTCCGGCCTGCCCTTAGTGTCCCCACGTTTACTTATGCCTCCTAAGATTTTCTATCAGAGTTCGATGCCACGGGCGGGATCGACGCTGTTGCAGAATATCCTGGCACAAAATCCCGATTTTTACGTCACACCCACGTCGGGATTGTTGGAATTGATCTTCGGCGCTCGGCTCAACTATACCAATACGCCAGAGTTCAAAGCAGAGAGCGATGCTGCGATGAAAAAAGCCTTTCTCGCTTTCAGCCGCGCGGGAATGGAAGCGTATTTTC
>Ga0116229_10003865_pt1 | contig 24621 bp, 18 predicted proteins | sample S1TSphgellanicum_3_FD_87313 | JGI IMG/M metagenome (GOLD analysis project Ga0116229, IMG submission 87313) | Host-associated microbial communities from peat moss isolated from Minnesota, USA - S1T2_Fc - Sphagnum magellanicum MG | ecosystem: Host-associated > Plants > Peat moss > Unclassified...
CCCCAAAAAAAAATGAATTTAGTTTTATATGTTTTTGGAAAAAACAAACCCCCCCCCCCCCCCCAATTAATGTGTTAATTTGAGGATCCATTAGATGCATGTGTAATGTTTAATTAGGGATCCAAAGTTGCGCAATGGAATGTTGTTAAGGCTGTCACATTTATGGACAATTATACGTTGTTTATGTCACATAAACCTTATCACAAAATTGTTTCAAATTATCCCCAAACTTGGGTTTTAATAAAACTACATTATTTCACTTCCATAACCAAACATTAAGAACAACCCCTTTTTTGAGCCTTATGTGATGCCATTTATTTTAACCCATGGTTGTTTTCACCCCAAACTTGGGGTTTTGTAAAACCATCCACCCCTATACACTTTATTAAACACTAAAAATAATGTTGTTACACACCTTTTATTTTTGTGTACTTTTTTTTCATTTTTGTGGTCATTTTGTTGCCTGTCACCAAACATTATCACATTATAAAATGGGCAATTTTGTGTGCATGTACTAACAAGCTAACACCTAACTGAAGAAAAAACAAATTCCCTAGTCAAATGTTTTAAAAAATTAGAACATAATTGTTTGGACTAGAATGTTCAATCATAGGTGAGGTCAATCTTGCTCATGAGGTTTTGCGCATTGCCTTACATCCTTGCCCTTACATTATATGGACATTTCATTACATGCCAATGTTTGGTGACAAGTCGACTTACCCTATATGAAAGTGCAATTACAAAGAAGAAAATGGAGAACAAAAAGACATGGAACCTATAAAACTTTATTACAATAAAATAAAACAATAATGAAGGAAGAAATGAGGTTCAAAGCCTTATTTTAGTTGTTAAAAGTTCCAAATTTTATGTACTACCTAAAGGTGGAGGATTTTAAATAAGCCCTATGAGTTTTGTTTGTGTCAATGTGATATGTTACACAACACCTACATGGTTTTGCAACAAGGCATAAGGGCATGATGAACGAAGGGGTGAAAAGACTTTGTTTGTGTGTTCAAGGCTTTTTGACATAGATATATATATTTTTTTACCCACCCTTTTATTTTCATATAGGTAGGTGAGTAGATGAAGGGAGGCAAGTAATTATTTTAATATTTTATGACTTTTGATGGGTTGGTTCTTTATGGCAAGTTCAAATTTTGAACCAATGACAATTGAAATAAGAAATGTTTCATGAGGTTTTTAAAAAATGTATGAACTCCAATTGTTCACAATACAAATGTTCCATAAACTTAACTTTAAAATGTTCCATAATTTAATAGCACTTTTGTTATTGTTGGATGTTGTTAAAACCATAACCAAAATAAAAATTGGAATTGGGTTATTGATTCCATTTAGGTCAATAATTGGAACTTTTGAAAAAAATTGTACATGGATCAAAATTCTTGTATAATCATGTAAATTGTAATCTCCATGCTTGATTCCTTATTTTCTATTCAAAAAATTGCATAGGGTATGAGGGTGATGGAGGGGACATTTATTTCATCCCTTCATTATGACTTCATTGTTGTTGAACATGTTCTTTCAAAACTTTTTCATTTTGCGTTGTCAAAATTTTGGGATTCAAGGCTTCCCTTTTTTCAGGAAACCAAAAGATGTTGAAATCAATAAATCATATCATCTCCAAGATTTCAAGAATGAAAGGATGTTGAATGTGGCTTGGAGAGATTTGTTCAACCATATTGTTGAATGGATTTTTTTGAGTCTAACAAATGCAAAAATGAGCAAAAAAATCAAACAATAATTAGGAACCATTAGACATCAATATTTCCTTGTACTTCAACAATTTGAAGGCCTTTTCTCCTCCCACCATTGACCAAACTTCATCAGGACATTAGAATTTTCCTTAAAGTCATCATGTCTTGAAGTTTAATTTTTACCTTAAGTGTTTGTTTCATCCCCAAATGAAGGTTATCTTTAAAGTAAGTAAAACTTTGAAAAAATTACAATTCCTAGGATGAAGATCACAAAATTGAAAGTTTGGAAAAACAAATACATCAAAAGGATGTAATATTAAATAGCAATGAACCAAATAAAAACTTAGCATGGAACTCCTTTTAGCACCAAATTCAATGTTAAAAGGAGTTTCAACCCTTGTTAGATATCACAATGTTAATACGGTACTTTTTAACCCTAAACCCTAAACCCTAACCAAATGTTTGCTTGACTATTTGGATTTCTTTTTTGAACTTTTTGAAAAAGAAAAACAATAGAATGTTTGTCATCATTTGTGATTGTAGAAAATTAAAAAAACACATAATGACTTTATTAGGGCATTGACTTTGAATTTTAACATTCATGTTTGATTTTAGTTTATAACAACTTCCAAACAATTTTGTATTACAAGAAAATAGGATTTTGAAAAGGAAACAACTTGGTTTGTAAAATAATAATAAGTTACCAAATAATAAGTTGTGGATGATCAACTTTGCAAATATCGATCAAAATTATTTAAAGATCGAACCTTCAAATTTTATTTGTTTAAAAATTTCTTTTATATTTCATTTGATTGATATGCCTTTCAAAATCATTTTTGACACAACCACAAGTTACAAAAAAAATCGAAAAATGAATATTTATCAACTTCAAATAAATAAAAATTTGGCTTTGCAAATGTATTTCCAAAAAACATCTTCCCAAATATTTTGTTTACAAATTGGACTCTATATTTTTATTTTAAAAAAATTGGTGTCGTATTTCATTTTATTTGCATGACCTTTCAAAACTATTTTTGACACAATTGCAAGTTACAAAACAATATTGACAAAAGAATATTTATTGATTTCACAAAAATAAAATTTTGATTTCAAAAACAAAATTCCAAAAAACATCTTGTAAAAAACTTTCATGTTAGAAAGAAAATGATTTTGAAAAAACAATTGTCTAAAGATCAAACCTAAAAATGTGTAGTTTCTAAATTTTTTTGGTCATACTTCATTTGATGCACATGCCTTCCAAATTGTTTTTTGACATAACCACAAGTTACAAAAAAAATATTGAAATAATAATATTGATTGACTTCACATAAATAAAATTCTGATTACAAAAATGTATTTCCAAAAAATAATTCCAAATAATTTTTTTGTTACAAGAAAAAATAATTTTGAAAAAAATTGTCTAAAATCATGTCCTAATTTCTCTTAATAAAAATGGTCTCATATTTCATTTGATTCATCTAAGGACAATTTTGAATAAGGACATGGTGTTGAATTTATAAAAACATTATGATTCACATAAGAACATATTAAACAAAACATGATGTTTATTATTAGATGTTAAACATGCACATGGTGAACCCAAACATTCAAATTTTAAATGAAATTTAATAAATATATTCATTCATTAGTTGTAACATCAATAACATTATGACTAATAATGTTGCCACATAAGTTGATAATTGAAAACATTTCAAAAAAAGTTCCTCGCATTTTTGATACTACAAATGTACCCCAAATATGTGATGAATGTTAGGAGTCATTTGATGTTGGCCCCAAATGTTGCACCTACACAAGGACAAAACTTTCATCCTTACTATTGCTTAAACACACAACATCCTATTCATTCATCTTGATGTTTACATTCCCAAACACTTCCAACTTGGAAGAAGAATGTAAGTTTTACATGGGTTCCCTAACAATGCTACATAAACATGCTCACATGGCCTTATGAATGTTCAATTATTTTTATTGTAGCAACAAAATCATTTGGATTGAGATGGGAAAAGATTTGCACACATCCTCAACTTTCCTTTTATAGATTTGATCTAATGTTCAAATTTATGGCTTAATGTCTATAATGGCATATCGACTTTTCATCGTATCAAACCTTCATATGAATTTCAAAAGCTTTGAAAATGTTAGGTTTGTATGTTATTATTTCTTTTTGTTATGTGAATATGGGTGAATTGGGTGAATTCCCTGACATGAAGTTCACATCAAAAAAATGTATTAAAAACATGTGATTATTACAAGAGAACATGAAATGTTGATCTAATTTTTACATCGCATGCCACACAATTTGACTACTAAACATGCTCTTATAAGCATTTTCAATGATCTTTTATAGTATTATAAATTGAATTTTTTTTTGAAACTTTGGGATTTCTCTCCATTTTTTTGTGTTTTTTAATTTACATTAAAAAATGAAAATGCTTAATATTTGCCACATTGCAAAACTTCACAAAAACAATTCACAATTCAGATGGCACAGTGGGAAGATGGGAAGGTTCATGACATAATAGGAAGACAAGAAGGTTCATGGCATGATGGGATGGTTCACACCATGATGTGTAACCTTTGAAAAATTTCCAATGTTTGTTACAAATTGGGTGCACTCTATATACTTTTATCAACCACTACTTGTTTTACAACAATGACAATTGATTATGATGATATTCGCAAAATCATAATTAGTATTTACATGAACCACTATAGGTTTTGCAACAACAGTTGATCACATTGAAATTCACAAAATCATAATTGGTATTTTTGTCAACCACTATAGTTCCTACAATAACAATGATTAATCGTGTTAAAATTCACAAAATCATAATCATAATAGGACTTAGATCCATTACTTGGTGCAACTTTGCTTGTGGTTCCTAAGCATCAATTGTTGAAGATTTTTTTCTTGAACATATGCCTTCATTACAACTCTAAAGATTACATTTTTTCCTTTCTTTAGATGCTTTGAAATGCAATTCTTTTTTTCTTGAACAAGTGCCTTCACTATGAACTCCATAGATTGCATGTTTTCTTTCCTTTAAATCACTTAAAACATTGTCTGTTTGCCTTTTGTAGCTTGTTTGGCGATTTGTGGAAAATGGCAACTCAAATTCAATTCTAGGAAAATACACATTAAGAAATCACAACATGAAGGAATTCACAAGATTTAACATTCAAATTGGACATAGGTTTAAATCCAATTTATGTTACTAAATTGCACTTCATAAAAACTAATGCAATACATGACACATATTGTAACTTTTGTAGTTGTTAAGGCTTGAAACAAGGAGCCTTGATGTGATTTTGAATGTAGTTTTGGATATTGAAGTGAACAATGTGAATGATTGTTCTAAAGTATATCATTATTGCATTTTATAGTTAACATTGATTATGAGTCCAAATTTTATAAGTCAACCAAAATCGTGACACAACATCACCCTTTAAAAAAAAATTACCTAGTTTTTTTTTATCATGTAAAAACACATTTATGGATGATTATGATGGAATTTAGAATTGCAATGGTCTAAAATATGGTATTTATGAAATATTTTACACTTTTTGACTTGTTAGTATTGATGGGGATCAAAATATAGGGGAGAAAAGGATTGCATTAAAGATTAGGTCTTTTTCGTCCTTGGTGGTACACCTTAAAAGATTTTCACCCTTATGATGTTTTTTTCATTTTGGCACTTTCACTTTGGGCATTTGGTCATTCACCACAAGGATAACACATTCTAAAAAAATTGTTTACCTTTTAAGGGTATTGGTAAAATATTGTCAATATTCAATTTTCTTGAAGATGAACAAATTGTGCTCCTATTATAGCTAATTGGTTGGATTGAATCCATGTTACCAACAATGTGTACAAATTATAGGTGAACAACACTATACAATAGTAATGGCAATATGTTCCACAATATTTAGGGTGATTTGGCATCCAAGATTTTAGTGGATGAAATAGTCCCTTTGGATCTTTAATTAACAAAACTTCATATTACATTGTTTTTACAATTGCAGAAAAAACATTTTTGGGTAGGCAACCAATCATAGATGAGGAATTAATATATTTTTTCAAACCATCACTTCTATCATTCTTACTACTATATATTTCACTAGGGTGTGTGAAATGGGTTGCAAGGAAGAATTCAAAATGTGAAGCATTTGAATGTGATGCAAGGAAGCAAGTGAAACCAAGTATTCTTTTGAATGAATTCAAATTTGAAGAGTCTATTGAAATGGAACATGATTTGGTGGCTATTGAATCTTTGATAACTAAGTATGTACAAATGGTCAATGATCTTTGGATTTGATACTTGTCAACTGCATTCATTTTTTGTGACTTTATTTATCTTGTCAAGCTAATTAATATTTCAATATGTATTTTTGAAACCAAATATCAACATTGTGTTAAATTTTCTCACTGAAAATCTTTGTTCTGTTCCTTTATTTTTCATTATTTTCATCATTTTTTTTCTATCATACCTTACAAAATTTGTTAAATTTCAAATCCTTCATTATTGCCACAAGGCTTCACATGTGAAAACAAATAATAAACAAACATGAAAATCAAGATTCTTGTGTCTTTGAGAAGTGCAAAGTCTATTCTCACATTTGTTTTGTGCACACAATCATTTTTATGTTCTATCTTTTTCTACACAAATCTTTGAATCATACTTTTTTTCTCTCTTACTTTATATATGTGAGTTTTTAAAACTTCGACTATGATGATTTACATGAATAAGCAAGCAAGAAAGGAGGACTTTGATGAAAATTTCCATGAGATAGAAACAATAGACAATGTTTTTTTCAATTCCAACGTGCCCTCTTAATGTGCCATAATCTATGCTCCTTGTATTCATGTGGATCGAGTTCAATGACATGTTGTGAACCAAACTTATTCAATTTTGTTATGTTGATCAATTCATTCCCTAGTGAATGATTTTCTTTTCACATCAACATGCAAGATCTCATCAATATTGTTGTTGTTGTTGGGCATCATTATTAATGTTTTCCTCCAAGTAAGTTTTGAACATTTTTCTTCCTTTTAAATTCTTCCTTTTCAAATCAAATCTTTGGCTAACAATGCAATGCCATTCATTCTCTCATGTTGGTTATCCATATTATTATTTGTTTGAAACTTTTCTTAACATTCTCGATACCTAGTCACAATTAAAAAATGGGTATATTAGGTTGTTTGCAAACACATTAGTTGGATTGTAAAAATATAATGCGAAGTTTGAATCTCAAGAAGGGCATGGTTGTGGTGTAGGTGTATGAATCAAACCACAATGACAACAACCTAGTGGGCTCATGGTCCATAAACATGTGTTACCATTTGTTTAGTAGCAACAAGAGATAGAGTAAGGGCGAAAGAGACTAGTGGAGCTCTTCCATTTGTTTTATTCTATTAATATGTGGTTAGCCCCATGAGTTGTCTTTTTAGAAGTAGATTTTTATCAACCAACATTCTTTATGATTCTTTTATAAAAAAAATAGTAGATATCTTCTTCACATGCCTAACCATTATGTTTCTTATATATTTTTCTATGTACTTCTTATTAACAATAGGATATGTTATAATGTAATGAAAAACTTAGTTCATGGTTAACCTCTTCTTTTTTGCAAAGTGACAAAATTTCATCCAAAAGAAAAACATTTTACTATGTTTGTGTGTCTAGCCTTTGGACACAATTACCTTTTTATTTTTAACTACCCACCTATTTCCAAATAGGTAGGCGAGCATGGGAAGTGAAGTAAGTAATTTTAATGGCTTGCTTATTTATGACAAGTTCAAATTCTAAACCAATGACAATTGAAATAAAAGATGTTTCTTGATATTCCTTAAAAAATAATGAATGAAAATATTTCATAATACAAAATGTTCCATAAGTTGTTAGCATTTTTGTTAGTGTTAATTGTTGTTGGAACCATAACCAAAATAAGAATTAAAATTGGAATTGGGTTCTTGGTTCAATTTATGTTAATAACTAGAACTTCTTTAAAAAAATCAAATACAAATATGAGGAGTGTTATATGGATCGAAACCAAGTTTGATTTTCCTAAACAAATTTTTTTTTCTTTGACTTGCCCCTATACATGTACACATTTTTAATTAGTTGTTATTTTGTATAAAGGGTAGCAAGTTACACATTCTCATATATACATGTTACCTTTTGTATTTGTATATTTGTTGAAGTGATGAGTGCATGTTTAGACAAAAAATTTCAATACTCATATGTTCAAATTCTTTCCACAAGATTTGCTTTAAAAAATTTATTGTTTGTTCATTATGACATAAAAGCAATATCTTTTGTTCTTGTGTGAAATCAATGTTATTTTTTATAAAAAAATTTCAAAGCATAATCATGTAAGTTGAAGTCTCCATGTTTAATTCCTTGTCTTCTATTGAAAAAATTGCATAGAGTGATGGAGGGGATATTTATTTCATGTATTCATGATGACTTCATTATGGAGCATGTTCTTCCAAAAAAATTATAGTTTGTGTCGCCAATTTTTTTGGATTCAAGGCTTCCTTTGTTTAAAAAATTAAAAAATGTTGAAGTGAACAAATAAGTTGTGTCATCTCCAAAACTTTTAGAATCAAAGGATGTTGAATGTGGCTTGGAGAAATTTACTCAACCATATTGTTGAATGGATTGTTTTGAATCTAGCAAATGCATAAATGAACAAAAAAACAAGAATTGGGAGCCATTGGTTATGAATATTTCCTTATACTTGAACAATTTGTAGGCCATTCCCCTCTCTGTAGACCAAATTTCATCATGACATTGATTTTGTTGAAAACCAATTTTTTTAGTGCTTGTCATCATTTGCAACTTTTGACAATCACATAATGACTTTATCAAGGCATTGATTTTGGATTTTAGCCTTACAAGTGATTTTAGCCTTTAACATTTTCTAAAAAAAATTCGTGGTATAAGAAAACATGATTTTGAAAAAAAAACCTTTTTGTTTAAAAATTGATTTCAAATTTTATTATAAAAAAATGGTGTAGTACTTCATTTGATTTACATGCCCTTCTAATATATATTTTTGACACAACCACAAGTTACCAAAAAAATTGAAAAAATAATATTGATCAATTTCACATAAATTGAAAATGTATTTCCAAAAAGAATTCCAAATTTTTTTTATATAAGAAAACAAGATTTCGAAATTAAAAAAATAGTTTGCCTAAAGATCAACCCTTTGAATTTGTTTTTGTGAAAAGTGGTGTCATATTTCATTTGATTTGCATTACCCAATAAAACTATTATTGACATAATCCCAAGTTGCAAAATGTTTTTCATTTCAAATAAATTAAAATTTGACTTTGAAATTTCATTTCCAAAAAAAATCTTCCAATTTTTTTCATGTTACAAGAAAACACAATTTTGACATAAAAATTCTAAAGATCATTCCCTAAAATATATATTTCAAAAAAATTGTGTCATACTTCATTTGATTCATATGCCCTTCCAAAAATATTTTTGACATAATCAAAAGTTACAAAAAAAAATTTGACAAAAGTATTTCCAAGACAAATCTTCCAAAACAAATCGTGTTATGAAAAAAAAATTGGAAAAAATTGTTTAAGGATTGGACCCTAATTATAAATAATTGGTGTCAAACTTCATTTGATTCACATAAGAATATGTCAAATAAAGACATAATGTTTATTATTAGATGTAAACCATGCACACATGGAACCTAAGCATTTCATTTGATGAACATGAATAATCAAATGTTGAATGAAATTTAATAAATATATCATTCATTAGTTGTAAGGTCAATAACATTATGACTAATAATGTTGTTACATGTGCTAATAATTGAAAACGTGTTTCATAAAAAAAAAATCATGTTTTTTTTATCATACATATGCTTCAAATATATGATGAATCCTAGGAGTTGATGATGTTAGCACCAAACGTTGCACTTACATGAAGACAAAACCTTCATGCTTGTTATTGCTTAAACACACCTCCTCCTACTCATTCATCTTGATGTTTATATTCCCATACACTTGCAACTTGGAAAAACAATACAAGTTTTACTTGGGTTCCTCAACAATGTTACATAAACATTCTCACATGGCCTTACAAGTGTTTGATCATTTTTATTCTAACAAGAAAATGATTTGGAGAGGTTGAAATGAGGAGATATTCGCACACTTCCTTAACGATGTTCCTCAATGATAAAACTAAATGGAGTCTTTTCTCTTTTCTCCTCTAGCTTGTGATAATTGTATTATTTGACACATAACCATGGGGACAATCAAGGTGGAGGCAATTTTAGAGGGCTTTGAGGAGTTTCAAAACTAGTAGTATGACTTTACAAGAGTTAATCCAAAATACTCCACATGTTTCCATAATGTGTTAGAAAGGTTATTATATAAACAAATTATAACTTGCAACATTATTACAAAATTTGCCAAATCAAACACCTATTACATTTGTGAACATCATTTCATTGCAAGCATTGTGGCTTGGTGAGCATGGTGCTAGAGTGCACAAGTTTCTCTACTCTTCATTTGGATGGTTTTATCATAGAGACAAAGACAATAATATTTGGGATGGGTGGTGTTTTTTACAAGCTCTTCAATACCATATGCACCTTGATTGGCTTTTGCTCATTGATGCCACCGATATGGGTTGAGAACTCACCTCTGATTTTGTTTGTTCTTGCAGAGGAAGAGAATTCCAGGAAGATGGATGGATACCACCTTTCTGCACCTTCTCAATCAAAGTTACTTTTCATAAGAAAAAATGGACTTGTGCTATGTTGTAGCTAAGTATTGTCATGGTGAGTATTCTTCATAAATAGCTATAATATGCCATATCAATTGGTTACATAGGCAAACATGGCAAGTGTCTTTGGCAAGTGGCAAACCTTAAGATTGATGGGTTCTGCTTTAATTTGAATCACTACTACCTTGGAGTGAGCAAAGGCTGTAGACTTCTAAGTTCTTAGAGCATGCCCAAAGGCACCAAAAAATCCCACTGTACAATACTTTTTGGATGAAGATTTGCAGAAATACACTGAAACGGCTTGCAGCCTTGAAAAGGTGCATATGTTACCAGGGCCTTCCTAAAGCGCCAATAGCAGGAAATGATTGTTTTTCATTGGCTAGCTACAATGATTGGCTCAGGTGATGATAGTTACATCGCCTCTCACTTTGTACAATCCATCTTTTCAGGTTCATGTGTGAGGATGGGGGAGAAGAGGGCATACTGGATGTGCTGAATAGTGATAGAGGGCTATGGTTTGGGTATGCTCTCACCCTCCAATATTCGGCCATAATTTGAACTATTTTCCCTCTTATCAAGATGAATTACTTGTCATCAATGTCACTATGTGCCATGAAAATCACTACATGCCACTTTCCTCTGCATCTCATGAGCATAACAAAATAGTTCACCTAGTTCTAGATAGAATCATGCTTTGTAAAATTGGATAACCTCTGCTACAGGCAAAACAGAAAGTGTTGTCATATCAAGTGATGGCCATTGGAAGGACCAGGCCAAGCAGCAGGTGACTGGAATGCAGGTCTCATCAATTGCCATTACTTGACGTAATTGGCACTCAACAGAGATTCTGTCATATCATTCAGAACTTTGTAAAATATATGGTAGACCTCATGATGTTGTATGTGCTGATCACATGGATTTGAAAAGAGCCAATGGACCCTAAGAAGCTCAGGGTAGATTGCTGAATGTCTCTTGAGCGACAATTCTGGAAGCTTAGGGATTGTGGAGGCGGAGCTGTAAGTCCCCTATCCTTGAAGAAGTTGAGCAGTCCAAAACAATCCCTAGGGATGTGCAATTCCCCTTCATGCAACCTGTTGCTGCCAGTGCTGTTTGGAGCAAAAATTTCCAAGCCAGCCAGATGAGAAAAATGGAAGCGAAAACTTTGAAGCTCCCATGGAAAAAAGCAGCCTTTGTACTTCTCCTGATCACAGGCTCCAACCAGTGTTTTTTTTGGGGTGAATTTTCACATTTTTTCCTCTGAAAATATGTTTTTGATCCATGAAAGGTGCATTTGCCATAAAAATGGCCCTAATTTGCCAGATTTCAGAATTGTTTTTAATCACCAGATTTCTACAACAGGTTCCAGTAGGTAGCCAAAATATAAAAATGTTCCTAAATTCTTTTACCTTCATATCTAGTCTATAACCAAATTTGGCTAAATCTTGTTGTGGAATGATCATCAGTTTGGCTACATCACAACAATTGAAAAAAACAAACCCTGCCTCTCACCACACATACAAAATACAACACAAAATCACACACAATCCCAATGTCAGTTTCTTGGAACACAAAAGGAACAAACACACTGTGCCACGTTCTTACAAGTCTACCTTCAGTCATCATATTTTATTTCCATTTCCAATGCAGTGGTGCTCTACAGGTCTTGCTGAGATGTCAGATGTTCTTCTTTGCCACCCACGGAGCAAATCATTAAGAAAAAAACAAGCGGTTCTGCCATGAGAGGCTCTGTCCTGAAAATAAAGTATTACATTTAATGTTCTACTATGAACTCAAGTTATATTGGATGAAAGTTTATTGGCTTTACGAAAGATCATAATTTTTTTTTTCATATTTGTATTAAAAAATTAAAGTTTTATCTTAGAATTCATTGTACATGTTTAGAAATTGAAACCATAGTTCCATTGTCTTTTCTTTAACCATATAAATGAATATAAAGTTGTGATTAATTATATTGTTTAAGAAAATCCATGTCTTTCAAGCTTGGATAATGTAGACAATTTTTAGCAATGTGCATGAGGTATTCAATATTGAATGGATATAATTTACATGTAAATATTTTATTTTTGATCTCATTTTCATTTTGAAGTTTGAGAATTTGGTATTTCTTATATTTGTTTTTGTCGCATTTTGGGTTTAGGTTTTCCATGAAAGGTGTGTTGTTATGATGTTTGATGGGTGTACATGTGGATAGAACAATCATTCAAATTTTTTTGTCTTGGTATTGATATTTACAATTTTATTACACATGGTCCATGAAAAAAATTGTAAAAATGCAAATTCAAGCCACAAGGTGCCAACATTTTGGGAGTAATTAATTAGGTGGAAAATGCAACATTTACATGCATATTTTCACAAGTATTACACTTTAAATAAATGGAGACATTAATGGTTTTTGTTATGCATTGGAAGTGTGTTTGGTAATTTGAATGCAATGTAAATTGGTTTGTGAAAATCTAACCAATATGTTCATGTTACACTAAATTTGCATTCATTTCTAGGGACATTTGCCCATATATGGTTTAATTGAGATCCGACTTTTGCAGTGCTTTCACTAAATTATGATTTTAATTGAAATTTATCCATGAAATATAATAATTTTTGTTTTTTTTCTTGGTTGGTTATTGTCTTTTAGAATGTCAACATTAAAAGCTCCCATAATGATGATTGAACAATGTTCAGGAAATTGTTGAATTATAGTTTGAAGATTGTTTAGGAATGTAGAAATTGAACATGAATGAGCTCTATACACACATATAATATTATATTACTTTTTGTGTATTAGTATTGAAAGTTGTTGCTATACATTTTGAACCATCATTAGTTATTGTATTGAAGGAATCTAAGTGCATGTGTATGTCATACATCATCATTAACCCATGACCATCACGGATTAAAATATATTAATATTTAGATGAATTTATAAATTTGTGCATATCTATTGATGCATGGTGTATTCTTATTTCTATAAGACATATATATGAGACATTTGAAGGTTATGATCATGATTGATGTCTTCGTAATATTGGCATAAAAAAGTTATATTCAAGGCTTGGACTATTACATGAGAAATATGTAAATTTTTAATTGAAGAATTAATGATATCCAAGTTGCAATTGTTTTTAATCTGATAATTTCTACATGTATTTTTGGATCCACATAAAAAAATTCATGTTGGAAAGGATTTAATAAAAATATTTTTTCTTTTGTTCCAATGCGGGATAATGTTATATATGTTAACCCATGTTAATGGGATCAAAAACCAATTCATCTAGTGATAATCCTTCAAAACGATGAATGGTTCTTATTGTTGTAAATTGAATGGGAAATTGAATCCTTGTTATGATATATGATTAGGATTTACCAATTTTTATTTCTTTGATGATAGGTTCAATTAGTGTCCATTTTGATTCAATGTTATTGTAATAATGATTTTTATTTTTTTATTAGTGTTCCAATTTTAAAATTTTGAAACATTATCCATATAATGGTTTTTTCACAATATGTTGTTGATGCTTTAAAAATGTCATTAACTCCATTCACAAGACCATCAAATGTTGCATAGTTACCAACACATAATTCAACCAACATATATATATTTATATTAATTATAAAATGCAAACCCACATTTTTACTTGGATCATTTGAGGGTTTGTAAGATGGTGGCATGATTAATGGTTGATGTCCATTGTTTTGAAAATCAACATGGGACCTAATGTGTAAAGTGAACACATTTTCATTATTTTTTTGCATAAATTTATTTTTATAAAATAAATATGGAATAGTAAAATTGTTGGGTGGTTGTCAATTACAAATTGAATTTATAAATTCAATATCTTTTGTATTTTATGTTCCAATATGAAATTTGTTCAACATTTGTATAAATACCATATTAGATTATCACATAATTTTATTTAATTCATAACGTTAGACATATGTTTGCCAAAATTTTGGTGTTAATGCATTAACATTATCTTTGATATTTTGAAAGATCCAACTATCTTTCACAAGGGGTGTTTGATAGAAATCACTTGTCATAAAACACTAACACCAACAAAAATTTGTTTTGAATGTGTTTTATGTATTTTAACCTATTATTTATAACATTAAACATTTTAGCACCAACAAGTGATATTTCATCTATCACAACAAGTTGTATTTTTTCATATTAACATGTTAGCTTATTTAATGAATTTGATGATAAGTTTGGTAAACTAATTGTTGGATAGGTATGTTCAATGTTGAATGTATTGTTATATTGTCAATATTGAAAGCAACTTTACATATTGATGCCATAAGCAAAGCCTTGGTTTTTGTTAAATTATAATATGTCTTTATTATAAGAAGAAACTTTAATTATGAGTTTCAATATAAAAGTTTTACTAATTCCAACACCCCTTGTCAAAATAAACATATCGGTGTATTTGGGTACAATTATTTTTTATGCATAACATCATCAAATATTAATCTTTGTTCTTCATCTAATTATTTAAGTAAACTATGGTATTCAAATTCTTCCACCATCATGGAATATGATGATTTTGTGAAAATTTCACCTTCTAGAAATTATGATTTTGGTTTGATCCATTACATGATCGAATAACAAAGTCAAATTATAAATCATAATGTTCAATATTATTTGTGTTTGTTATAGGAATTATAGGACTTGGATCATTTACTTCATTATTTATATCATAAGTCTAAATGTTGAACATAATGATTTTGATTTTGAATCTATTGAAGCATCCATTTCTTTTGTATTAGATATGACATTTGGTAGTTGAAAATAGATTTAATATTAAAAATGTCATCATGTTGTTGACAATATGCATCATGCTAGGTTACATTAGTTCCAAATTGGGAGTTTTTTGAATTTCAAAATGGTGAATATAATAAAAGTTATTTTCCTGAATAATTTTCAATATTTCAATATTTATTATAATTTACAAACTTAATCATTTTGGGTTTGCAATGTTTTGATTTATTTCTTAATGTTATAAAAACAATTAAACTTTGCTAATGATAATGATTCATATTGATTAGGATGATTAATATGTTTGTTTATGATTGATGAACACATTATATCAATTGAATTTAGTTCCAATTCATTTAATGCAACTTGTGATTTTAACACAAAAACACGTTCTTTAGAAGGAAAAATATTTATGAATTGAAATGTTTGAAATGAATGATATAATGGTAAAAAAACACAAGGTAAATAACAAGTCGAGGAATCATTTGTTAGGCATTAAGAAAAATATTACTTAACTTTTGAATTATTATATTTGCATCTATATTATTTGCAATGCATTTTTTAATGATAAAATGTAGTTATGATGTTATTTATTTATTTATTTTTGTCATATATGATGTGCAATATGTTATAGTTGCATATGGGTCCAAAATAAATTGAATATCTATATTTGCAAACCATAAATGAGCAACAGGTATACTAAATGCATTAATTTTTATATATCTAAGAATTCATTTATAAAAAATGTGCGGCTTCGTTAATTTACTTTTCAAACTTAATATATATGTATTTTCATCAAGATTTAAATAATATAGATATTCAAAAAATGATATATCATCATTTTCTTTTAAATATTTTAAAGATTGAAATATTTTGTTTGTTTATGTTTGGAAGTATTGTTGTGAAAATGGATAATTTTCATTTATTTGAAAAGGTTTTTAATTTTTTGTTTCACACATAGGAAGCAATGGGTAATGAAATTTACAAACAACATGGTTTTTTGCTTACATGTACGTGTGTGTTGATGTTGTTGTGCATTTTGTAATGGGTTTGGTAACAATGATACATCACAAGAAATACACATGTCTACAAACTTTTCAATTTCTTCATTTGTGTGCACTCCATACATAATTGCATTTTTTATCCATAAAAGTCCATGTTCATGTTCACTCCCATGATTTTAGAATTCAACGATGAAAAAAAAATAGAAATATACTTAAAAAGTGAATGATCTTTTATGATAAGTTTGCAAAAACAAAATGTTTTATGATCGTAATATTTTACACATGTGAAAAGGTTAATTCGTATTAATTCTACTATATGAACATATTGGAGGTCTTCTATTTTATTTGGGAGATTTAATTTTGAAACATGTAATGTGTGTAAAATTTGAATGAGAGGATCCCACGATCTTTTAACATATGTAAAAGTGATAAAGAACGTTGGAGGACCAAGTTGTTGGATCATTGTAAATTTTTTTTCACAACCTTTCAAAATAATCAAATGAATTACACAAACCTTCCAAATCACAATAACCTAAATATGATTTGAAAATATTATTTAAATTTGGTTTATCTCATACTTGATAAGCTTTTAAAGTTCTACCACATAGTTTATCTTTTTGTATTCGCACCCAGCCAAACTTTATGACTTTTTGGATGGAAATTTTAGCAGTTTTAAAAAAAAGTTTATAAATATTTGTTGAAAATCCCCAAATTATGAAATAATGCCCATTGAATTTGTTGATATGAATAACCCTCATAAACTTGTCGAAGTTACCCATAGAACAATGCTAGAAATGTTAGTTTTTTTTTCTAAATGTTAATATTTAAATAAACCTAAAAGGTGAAAGTCTTAACTGGGGGCAATATTTTCAAGTTTTAAATAGAATATATAATATTTTCACAATTCATTTTCTTTGGAGCATCTAAAAAACTATGTTCATTGAATTTATTAGTGTATAATGTATTTTTTCATAGTCAAAATCAAAGTTATCAGATGATGCATTATTATAAATAGGATTTTGAGATTCTAAATTCATATGCAAAATAAACAAACTTGCTCATTGATGATGAATATTAACATTCAAATATTTGTATAATGGGGTTTTAATTAAATTTCGTAAAATGACCATCACCATATTTGGATGAACATTTCCTGACATATAAGGTGATTTATATTCAAAACATTGTTTAAAAAACACACCTATTATTGCACCATCATGTGGTAAACATGGTAAACGTGCATTATAATAAAATGTGTCCTTATACGATAAGTGATTTCACTAGATTTTGAGTGCATTCATTAATTGTAGAAAATGGGGACCAATGAAAAAACAATGAATTCACTAGTCTAGTGAATTGCATTCACATTTTGTAGTGGTGGTGGTAATATTAATTGAGTTTGATCCACATTTACATGGACATTAATAACATTACCATGCATTTTATATTACCCATACCCTTCGAGTTTGTAAATTTGAGCAAAAGCAAGACATGGTGACATAAAATGTTTTAAAAATTATGTTAATTTTTGGATTGATGGAATAATTTTGTTTTTTAAAAAATTTATTGGTACTTGATATAAAGGTGGTTTATTTTCACTATATTACATAAACAACTTGTACATATGTATGACGTTGAATGAAGTTTTATTTGAATTTAAATATATATAGAAATTTGTCCTGATAATTGATTTGAAAAACATTTAAATTGTTTTTAAAAACATAACCTTTCACAACTAAAACATGGAATTATGGGAACATATTGGATTTGTATATTATAAATGTCAATGTATATTGAATTATGTGTATTTTCCTTTATATTAACATTATGTTCTATTTTATTTGATTGAACATCATGTTTTGCAAAAAATTGTTGTGTGAGAATTGGTTTTTAAATTTCTTATAGAGTACATTGAACATATGATGATTGAACTTTGTCATTTATGAAATATTCTTGTGATTTTTTAATATATATCATTTCATGTGATCCATAATTTTTTATCTTGTTTTTTTAATATTTGGAAACATGTTGATGAATTTAGATGTTTTTTGAGTAATAAGTTAGATTTGGACAAACCTCCAAAAATTCAAAAGTATTGTTGTCATAAAGTGCCCAATATATATATATATATACATCGGGTTTAACAATCAAATGGGAGTGTTCCATTTGAATTTTGGGATTTTTAAAAACTTTGATAAGGGAATTAAATGGAAAGATTAAACAAAATTTCATTGACATGAACATTTGTGTTATTTTTCAAAAAAATAAATAAATATTGAATGCACTTTTTAATTTTTTTAGTAATATTTGTATTACAAGAAATGTTGAATAATGAAACAACATACTCCAATGGTGAATCCCAATTATTTTCAAAATATCATTAATGTAAGATCAAAATTTTCATTATAATAAAAAAATGTGGTTAGTTGCAATAATTAAATAGGAGGAGGTTGCATCATTAATTTTGAAAAAGATGGAAAAATCATATAAATCTATGCTAACTTTGGAATCATTAACTTGAAAAGTAGGTGAAAACTTAGATATACTATTAACATATTGAATTAGTTCAAAATGTCAAAAATTACACACTATATGTAAAAGGATAGATTGAAAATCCATGCCACATCGAGACATAATGCATTTTGATACTTTATTCCAAATGTAAATTGGCCTTTGTAGATATTCAATTATCCAAAATATTGTAGTGAAATCTCCCCACAAACCTCCCATACTAGCATTTAATGCCATTTTTGTCACATGTTGATGTTCATTTGTGTCTTGATGCAAATCAAACAATAAACTTGGATTTAATTCTTGAATATGACATTGTTGAGCTTTTTCTATATTCAATAATAAATATTGATTTAAATGTGCCATGTTATTTCGCATCAATTCAAGAAATGATAAATGATTATCCAATAAATAAAATATAAAATAAAAAAGACAAGTGCCTATTTCATATTTTTATGTTGAAACTAAATGAAGGCCATATGAATGTAATATGTATTCAAATGTTGAATCAACAAGATTTAATGAATGTGTTTCCATTATTATTAACTTTAATTTAATGGATATTTATATAAACAAAAGCATGGTTCCCACATAAACACATTCAAAAAAGATAAAATCAATGACTCATTTAAGATTATTTTTTTATTTTTATTTTTTTTGAAAAAATCATTACATTGAAAATTTCTTTATATTGGAAAATTATTTAGATGGAAAACTTGTTTGAATTGAAAAAATCAAATAAAAAAAATTATATTGAAAATTTGCAAATATTGAAAAAATGTTTTCATTGAAAAACATTCTTGCATTGAAAAAATATTTTCATGAAAAAAAATATTTGCATTGAAAAATTATTTTCATGAAAAAAATTACTTGGATTGAAAGATTGTTTCATGAAAAAAATTGGTTACATTGAAAATTTGCTTTCATTGAAAAAGCCATTTGCATTGAAAATTTGATTTCATGGAAAAAAATCCTTGCATTGAAAAATTGCTTTCATTGAAAAAACTACTTACATTAAAACATTGTTTACATTGCACAATTACTTGCATTGAAAAAACTACTTCCATTGAAAAAAAAATTCACATACAAAATGTTGCATTTAAAAATTATTTTTACATTACACCAAAATGCATTTTAATTCACTTTAGGTTTCATTAGATTTTGAATGAATTTAAACATTTTTACCATGGTGAAACTAATCCCCCCCTTAATGAACAAGGATGAGTTGCTATAGATAATGAATTGGTCCATTAATACATAATGAACTATAAATTTACCAAGCCATTTCACTTACTACTTAATTAATTACACAACATGGAAATCAATTAAATTTAAACTATTTAATATTCAATGTAATATATATTATTATTATTAATTTCATGATTTTCAACCTATGAATTATTAACACGTGTCACTTCCTATGCTAAATTAAAACCTAGCTTAAACACACAAACCATGTAATCAACCTAACTAGGCACTTATTTTAAGGAATTACATAGGAAAATATTCGATCAACTTACCATTATTAATCACAAACACACCATTTGTGAGGTTTATTCCCTTGACCTTTAGGATGGAGGTAAACACCCTTACCATCAACCCACCACAATTGTTGTAATAATGTGTTACATTGCATTCTATTTACCAAATATTTTATTTTAAACATTACAAAAACATAAACTTTGAAATTTCATATTTTATTGAAATTTTGTTCAAATGAAATTACTAAAGTTAAATTTAATTTTTTTTCTTCCATTCATACATAATTATATTTATTTCCTTTTGAAAATGTAAAATCATTTGAACAATTTTTTTTTTGAATATCATTATTCAATAACATTTTAATGACCATTCTTTTGAAAAAGAAAATGTTTAATAAATGGATGACATTTTTGTTAATATAATAATATTACTTATGTTCACTATTTTCAACTATTTTAGGGCTATTTTTCATTGTTCTAAATTATTTTACCCTACATTATTTACGACTATTTATGGCTATTTTTAGATATTTTTGGTTATTTTATGTTATTATAAATTATAATAAGCTATAATTTCATCTTAAGTTATTTTCGACTATGCAAGGTTATTGTTAGTTACTTTTGGTTATTGAAAGTTATTTCACCTTATGTTATTATTGGTTATTTTAAATTATATACCATGGGATATTTGTGGTTTTTTAATTGGTGATTATTGGTGCCTATTTTATTGTGTCCATATATTATATTGATGGCTATCAGTGGCTATCGGTGGTTATTTTATTAATGGTTATTAGTGATTATTATTATTTTTATTAATGACTATTAATGACTATTTTATTCATGTCTATTAATGGTTATTAATGGCTATTTGATTGGTGACTATTGGTGACTATCGATGGTTATTATGTTAATGATTATTAGTGATTATTTTAGGTTAAATTACCATAAGCTATTAATGGCTATTGATGGATATTTTATTGGTGGATAATCTATTAATGGTTATTGGTGAATATTTTAGGTTATATTATCATAGGCTATTGGTAATTATTTTATTGTAAATTAATATTTTAAAATATTTTTCATAGGCTATTATTGGTTATTTTACCTTATGTTATTGTATTATATTTTAGATTATTTTAGATTATTATACTTAAAATAAAATAACCTAAGGTATAACCTAATGTTAATTGAATAATTTAATTTATAATAACTTATAATACTTTAAGGTATAAATTAGAATAACTAAAATAACTTCAAATAACATAGGGAATATCTACTACAATAAATTATAATAGTGAATTATTTCAACTAGTAGTGAAACATGATGTTTACACAATGATATTATAGTGAATAACTTTAACTAGGGTGAAATCATTAAAGTGTTGTGAACTTATTTCACTTTTAAGGTCTCATAGTGATTTAAATTAATGAACTACACCCCACTTTTGTATTAGTGTTGGCATTTGACAAAAATTAATGTATGAAAACTTTTCTTTTCTTTTAAAAAAAACAATGAATATTATTATATAATATGGGCTATTTAAACCAAAATTTTGATATAAGGAATTTCCATACATATAGATTATTTGTATATTAAAGGTAACTATAGAAAGGTCACATAAAAACTATCAACAACTTTAATGTTTAATATGGTTTTTGTTTAGAAATTGATTTTGATTCAACAAAATCAAACTTGTGTTTCACATTTTGTTGGACATTATCATTAGGAATAATTGTCAAAGGAGCAACGAAAGGTTTGCCCTTCAAATTAGTTTCCACTTGTGGGATAAATTGTTAGATGTCTTTTTAAAAGCCAATAAAGGCATATGTGGTCAATTAACGAAATTTACCATGAATTTCTTGGTTTTTTCCTCAAATGTAGAAGATGACGACGAGCTAAGAGGTTCTCGACTCATTATCATCTTTTGGGTTTTTTCTCATGTGCAAAAAATGATAACGAACTTGTTGGCTCATCGTCGTCTTTTGATTTTTTCCTCTAGTGCAAAAGATAACAATAAGCCAAGATTTAGGTTTGTTGTCGTTTTTGTTGTTTTTTAAAAATTGTTGTACAAAAAAGCACCACATGTCATGACCAAGATTTAATGGAATTATTAATAAAATTTAAATTATAAAAATTAATTTATAATGAATTCATGTAAATAATTAGTCAATATAACCAAATAATAATAATAATAATAAATATAATAATATAAATATATGATTTTTACATTAATTTAATTCAATTATAATAAAAATATAGTTACAATAATTAAATTTTATAATAGGACTATATTAATTAATTTTAATCAAAAATAAAACTTTTAAAGTATAGGGCTTTTAAGCTTTTAAATATAATGCATAATATTTATTATTATCGATATCGCAATTCTTCTTGTTTCAAATTGTTGTTTTTGTATAAAACAATTGTAGCAAATTGGAAAACATAAGTTACTACCCTTTTTATATGTTGTTTGCAATTGTTTATTTAAAGGAGCTTGAAGTTCTTGGGTAGTCGTGGCAATTGTTATTATTGGGGAGATTCAAACTTTTGTTTTGTTTTGGATTAATTGTTGTTTAAGGATTTAAGTGCTTTTTGTTGTAGGATGGCATGTCCCTTGGAAGAAACTTAAATGCAAAAAAAAGGTGACTGTTGATAATCAACAAGTGAATGTTGTAGCAAATGAAGAGGAAATTGAAATGGAACAAAAAATTATCATCTATACTCCTACTTTTGAAGGTAAACCTTAATCCCATTTTTATTTTTGAAAGTAAATATATTGTGATGGATGATACGTTTCACATGATAGGATTTAAAAGACTATAATGCAACACATTACGAATAAAAAATCCTAATCCAAACCCTAAACCCCATCTTCATTTTCTATTTGAAAATAGGGATGGGGTATTTTTTTGCCCAAATTTTTTCCAAACAATATCCTCATTGTTTGAAGGTTTTAATTGTTAGCCTATTTATAATGCCCTCCTTGTATTTAATGTTTATTTGCTAGTTTGTAATACTTTCATATTTTTAGAGTTTTCTTGTTAGTTTATTTGCAATTCCTTCATATTGTGTAGGGTTTTTTTGTTGGTCTATTTGCAATACCTTCATATTTGTAAGCTTTTATTGTTAGTTCAAAAAAACTATAATGCTTTTGTCATGCTCGTACATGGCTTCATACATCATGGCCAGTTACGGGCATGCCCATCATGCCTTTTAGGGTTAATGTACACTTTTAGGGTAAGTGTATGTTCATAGGTGACTGTACGTTATTAGGTGCTTAGGGTTTCAACTTGTTAGTGGTTGTATAAAAGGCCAAGCCTTTCCCTTCTCTTTTTAATTTTTCTAGAATTTCTTTGTCAACAAAATTTCCTCCATAATCAGATAGGATTTTTAGAGGAAATTTTTAAGGATTGTTTTATAGTTTAATTTTGAATGTTATTCTTGTAGGGGCTCTAGTGGCTTCACATGAAAGTGATGAAATATAAATACAACCAAATCATGTAATGGAAAATGTAGATTGGGTGCATGAAGGGTTAAGGTGGATGACGCGCTCCCAAGTCACGGGGTGAAACCCACTTTAGGGTTTCACAAAGTCAAGTTGCGGAAAATTGAGACTTGGTAACACGCTCCTGGCTTCCAACTGTAAAAAGGGGTAGAGGGTCGAGTTGGGAGCCCAGGGATTAGACTAGGAAGAGGGACTAGCTTAGCTCGTGTGAATATGCATCCAAAAACCAACCAAATCGGGTTAGTTTAGCATTCGGGACACCCTTGGGTGTTGGGACTTGCCATGGGCACTTGGACACAAGACTCACCACGGCCCGGACTCGGGGGAAGCCACCACCTTCCCCCATATAATATTCTCTGCGGCTGGTCGCGGAGGCTACATCTGAATGGCACATTTTGTTGGACTCCCGAAATGGAGTCCCGAAAGTGTCCTAGCTGGACTCCCGGAACTTTGAACGGCCATAGCTCCTCGCCCCGAACTCGGATCGGGACGAGTCTTAAATCAAATTTGTAGCTTTCGTCAAGAGCTTTTCAACGCTGTGTCGCACTTTTCAAGGCGACGTCGGGAAGAGGTCGATTCTCGACTTTTAGTGGTCGGGAGTCAAACTGCCAATTTGACTCCCAGCCCTTCTTTTGCCCATAACTTGGGTTGCAAATGTCCGAATGACCAATGCGAGGCCATTTTCGATATCTACGTTTTAAGACCTTTTCAATGACACCAAGAACACCCCAATGCGAGGTGTTTTGCCCCTTGCTGTCGAGCTCTAAACATTCGGGAGTCCCGGAGGACTCCAAACCTCCAACTTTTCCAAGTGTTGGGCTTCACCCCCACACTTGGCCAAAGTGGGGTTGCGACA
>Ga0116229_10003867_pt1 | contig 24619 bp, 22 predicted proteins | sample S1TSphgellanicum_3_FD_87313 | JGI IMG/M metagenome (GOLD analysis project Ga0116229, IMG submission 87313) | Host-associated microbial communities from peat moss isolated from Minnesota, USA - S1T2_Fc - Sphagnum magellanicum MG | ecosystem: Host-associated > Plants > Peat moss > Unclassified...
AACGCTATCGTCGTGCCGTGCATCCCTGGGAACACGAAGCCTACCTGCGCACGTACTGACCCAGAGGAGAAACGCTAGCGTCATGTCGACCAAGAAGGCCCGGCCGCTGGCCGTCGTCGCCGCGCTCGGGGTCGTGTTCGGCGACATCGGGACGAGCCCGCTCTACACGCTGAAGACGTGTTTCTCGCTGGCGAACGCCACGACGTCGCCGGCCGACGTCGCAGGCGTCGTATCCCTGATCTGCTGGACGCTGACGGTCGTCGTCTGCATCAAATACATCACGTTCATCATGCGCGTCGATCACGACGGTGAAGGCGGCATCCTGGCGCTGCTCGCGTTGGCCTCGCCGCGCGGGAGACAAATCGGCGGTCCGATCGCGCTCTCGGCCCTGACGGTCGTCGTTACGATCGGTGCCTCGATGCTGCTCGGCGACGGCATCATCACGCCGGCGATCTCGGTCATCTCCGCGGTCGAAGGCATCAGCGTCGTCTCGAACGCGTTCACGGCGTACATCGTGCCGATCTCGGCAGTCCTGCTGCTGGCGCTCTTTTTGATTCAGTCGCGCGGGACGGAACGCGTCGGCAATATTTTCGGGCCGATCATGATCGTGTGGTTCCTGGCGATCGGCGTCACGGGACTCGTGGCCGTAGCCGGCACACCGGAGATCCTCGCGGCACTCAACCCGCTCTCCGGCGCGGCGCTCATCGCGCATCACGGTTGGCTCTCGCTGGCCGTCTTCGGCGGCGTGGTGCTCGCCGTAACGGGCGTCGAGGCGCTCTACGCCGATCTCTCGCACTTCGGCCGTCAGCCGATCGTGCTCGGCTGGTACGCGCTCGTGTATCCGACGCTGCTGCTGAACTATCTCGGACAAGGCGCCGCGATCCTCAAGGATCCGCATGCGCTGGATAGCTCGTCATTCTACGCGCTGACCCCCGGCTGGATGCTCGTGCCGATGGTCGTGCTCGCAACGGCCGCGACCGTCATCGCCTCGCAAGCGCTCATCTCGGGCGCCTTCACGCTCGTCGAACAAGCGATCAACCTGACGCTCTCGCCGCGCATGACCGTGAAGCACACCTCGCGGCAGGAGTACGGCCAAGTCTTCGTGCCGGCGGTCAACACCGCGCTAGCGATCGGGTGCCTCATCCTTGTCTTCACGTTCCGCTCGAGCGACCGGCTCGCATCGGCGTACGGCCTGGCCGTCTCGGTCACGATGCTCTGCACGTCGATCGCGTTCTATCACGTGATCACGACGACGCGCAAGTGGCCGCGGCCGCTCGCCATCGCGCTCCTCGTCTTGTTCCTTTTGATCGACGGCACGTTCGTCGTCACCGGATTGCCGAAATTCCTCGACGGCGGCTGGGTGCCCGTTGCGATCAGCGTGGTGCTCACGACGATCGCCCTCACCTGGCTTGAAGGCCGGCGCCTGTTGGCAAGCTCCATCGCCCGCCAGCAGACGCCGTTCACCGAGTTGCGCGCTCACGTCGAAGGCCTTCCCGTCGATCCGCGCGGCACGATGGTCTTCTTCACCCCTGATCTCGACGGTGTGCCGTTCATCGCAAGCCATCGCTGGGTCGCGAACCGCGCGCGCGAGGAGCGTGTCGTGCTGATGAAGTTCTCGCGCTCGACGCGCCCCTACCTCACCGAAGACGATCGGCTGAGAGTGGAATGGATCAGTCCGCATCTCGTGCGCGTCGAGGCGCAGGTCGGCTTCATGGAGCGCGTGAGTATCGACCCGATCCTTCAAGCCTGCTCGCTGCACGGTCTGCATCTCGACGACGAAGACACGTCGTTCATCTATTCCGATCCCACCATCGGCCACGCCGTCAAGGGGTTGCCGAAGTGGCAGCGCGCCCTCTTCGAGTTCTTGCAGCGCAACGCGCGCTCGCTCCCCGACGACCTCGGCATCCGCCCCGAACGCCGCGTCGAACTCGGCCTCTCCGTGGAGTTGTAAGAGGGGCACTGGCATGATCCGCCTGATGAAATCGCGGGTCGCCGCCGCCATCGTCGGCGTTCTTATTGCGATCAGCGGCACGCTAGCGGAGCCGTCGGCGCAGACGGCCTGGAAACCATCCGACCATGATATTCAGGCTCTGAAGAGCGCGGGCGACTCGAACATGCGTCTCTTTCGTCTCTGCCGACGCGCCGAGGCGCCTTCTCCATGCTGGAAGCCGGTTCGAGCTGACGGAGGGGCGCAAAGTCGTTGCACACGGCCTGGTCCGAGAATAGCGCGGGCCCCCAACACGGCATCGAGTCTACCCAGGCATCGGGGAAACCGGCACCGGCCTGCGAACGCTCAGTCCTTCGAAAGGATGTTCCCATGGAGAAACCTGGATGGCGCGGACGCTTTTTCGAGGATTTTGAAACCGGCGATCTCTATCGCCATCGCCTCGCGCGAACGGTCACGGAGAGCGACAACACGCTCTTCACGATGCTCACGCTCAATACGAATCCGATCCACTTCGACGCCGAGTACGCGAAGGCAACCGAGTTCGGGCAGATTCTGGTGAACAGCTGCTACACGCTCTCCCTCGTTGTCGGTTTATCGGTGAGCGATCTGAGCGAGAACGTGATGGCGAATCTCGGTTGGAACGACATCGTGCTTCCGAATCCCGTCTTCGTTGGCGATACGATTCGGGCGCACAGCACGATTCTCGGGAAGCGCGAGTCGAAGTCGCGGCCGAGCGTCGGGATCGTCGAGGCCGAGACGGTCGGCGAGAATCAACGCAACGAGCGTGTTATCTCATACCGGCGAACCTTCATGGTTTTCCGACGCGGATTCGGACCCACGGCTGCGCCGGCGTGAGCGCGGCGCTTCACACCGGCGTGAACGAAACGCTGCGCAAGGATGTCGCCGCGCTCTGTGCGCACTTTGGCCCCGCCTATTGGCGCGCGTGCGACCGTGAACGAGCGTACCCAGAGGCGTTCGTTGCGGCGTTTACGCAAGCCGGATATCTCGGCGCGCTAATCCCGCACGAATACGGCGGACTCGGCCTTTCGCTCGACGCGACATGTGCGATCGTCGAGGAAATCAACCACAGCGGCGGCAACGCCGGCACCGCCCACGCGCAGCTCTATACGATGGGCACGATCCTGCGCTTCGGTACGGATGCACAGAAGGCCGAATGGCTGCCGAAGATCGCGCGCGGTGAGGTGCGGCTCCAGGCGTTCGGCGTGACCGAGCCGGAGGCGGGCAGCGACACGACGCGGATCACGACGACGGCCGAACGCCGCGGCGACGTCTACGTCGCGCGCGGGCGCAAACGCTGGACGTCGCGCTTCCAGCATTCCGATGCCATGCTTCTGCTCGCTCGCACGTCACCGCCCGATCCCGAGCGGCGTGCGGAGGGACTCTCGGTATTCCTCGTCGACCTGCGGACGCTGCCGTCAGGCACGATCGACGTGACGCCGATCCCGGTCTGGATGAACAACGAGACCAACGAAATCGCCTTCGATCACCTCGAAATTCCCGCCGCTAACCTGATCGGCACCGAGGGCGCCGGCTTCCGTGGGATCATCGACGGCTGGAACGCCGAACGAATCCTCATCGCGGCCGAATGTATCGGCCACGGACGCTTTTGCATCGAACGCGCCACGGCGTACGTAACGGAACGGCACGTCTTCGGGAAACCGCTCGGCGCAAATCAGAGCATCCAGTTCGCACTCGCGCGCGCACATACCGCGCTCGAAGCCGCCGATCTCATGCGGCGCGATGCCGCGTCCCGATTCGACCGCGGTGAACCCTGCGGACCGCAAGCCAACATGGCGAAACTCCTCGCCTCGGAAGCCTCCTGGCAGTCCGCAAACGCTGCGATCGACGCCCTCGGCGGCAACGGCTTCGCCGTCGACTACGACATCGAACGCATCGCCCGCGAAACGCGCCTCTACAGCGTCGCGCCGCTCTCCAACAATCTCATCCTGGCCTACCTGGGGCACAATGTCCTCGGGATGCCGCGCTCCACCTAACGACGTGGCCGGAGATCATGTCATCCTGAGGATGGGCATGAAATAACCTTGAGTGGCGCGCCCATCCTTCGACGGGCTCAGGATGACACGGTGGGCTCAGGATGACAGGGCTGCTTGCAACGACATCTGAGAATACGGCCTAGTTGGCAGCGGTAAGCGCGGGATAGCGCGAACGCGCTGCTGCGGCCAGCATCTCCCATGTACGCGAATGCGTGCGCATGTTGGCGTACGCAAGAAAGAGCGTCTCGTCGGCTTCGATCAGCAGCTTCTGCGCGAGCAATTTATCGTAGACGGGGATGCGGCCGTTGACTTGCACGCAGAACACCGCGTCGTCGGTCGAAATGTTGAACGGCCGGTACGCGGCGATCGTGTAGCGGCGGCCGGCCGATCCGCGCACGTCGAAACGGCGCCGCACGAGCCAATTCCAGCGCTGCTTGCGGTCCAGTTTCGCAAGAAAAAGTCCGCGCGCACGCCGGCTCGCCTCGCGTGGGATTCCGGCGTCATCGCGCAGCCAACCGAGCACGGTGAGCCCGACGAAGATCGTCGCGGCGAACAGGACGAGGACGCGGGCGAACTCCGGGTTCATCCCCCGGCGAAGCGCGGCGAGACGATGATCTCCGTGGCGTTCGAATCGAACGTCGTGATGATGCGGCCCGGTTGGGTCGAAACGTCGAAGGCGATGAAACTGTCGTTCATCAGGCGGGCAAAGCGCGCTTCGACGTCGCGAACGGCTTCGGCGTCGGCCGGGTCATAGGTGACGCGCGTGTCGCCGCTGCGATCCAGAATACGGACGACGTGATGCTTGGGGCGATCCATCATGGGCGGACACTCCATCGAGGGCGGGAGAAAGCATTCTACCCCACCCGAGCCCGATCGAACAGTCCTCTAGCCGGCTTGCCGGGCAAGTGTGCGCCGCGCCGCCGCGAGCATAGGTGCGTCGACCATCGCGCCGTCAAGGACGGCGGGCATCGCCGCGTCCGCCGCGGCGACGATCCGCTCCGCGCGAGCGAGTTCGTCCGGCCCGGGGGCGAAGCCGCGCCGCGCCGGGATGATCTGCGCCGGGTGGATCAGCAGTTTGCCTTCGAAGCCCAGGCTGCGCGCATACCGTGCGTCGTCCTCGACGCGGGCCGGATCATCGAATCCGGCCGACGGGCCGTCGAGGGCGACGACGCCCGCCGCGCGCGCCGCCACGACGACGTGCGCGCGGTGCGGATGCATGACCGCGCGATCGTCGCTTCCGCCCAGATCGGCGGCGAGATCGTAGGGCCCGAAGGCCAGTGCAATACAGGCCGGATGCGCGGCGATCGCCGCCGCGTTCACCACACCCGCCGCCGATTCGATGAGCGCGACGATCGCGAGCGCCCCGCAGCGCGCCACGAGCATATCGAGATCCGCGGACGACCCGATTTTCGGCGCCAGCAGCGCGGGGATGCGGGTCGCGGCAACCATCGCGCAATCGTCTGCGAACCACGGCGTGCCCAGCGCGTTGACGCGCACGAGGACGCGCGGATCGCCAGCGGTTTGCGAGAGATAGCGCGCGGTCGCGATCCGCGCGGCGTCCTTGTTCGCTGGGGCGACGGCGTCTTCGAGATCGAGGATCGCGCCGCTCGCCGCGCTGCGCGCAGCCTTCTCGAACCGGTCCGGCCGATCGCCCGGGACGAACAGCAGAAACGACGGATCGAACCCGTTCATGCGTGCGCCGCGTCGAGCACCGCACCGATGAGCGCATCGTCGACGCCCGCTTCGCGCAGCACGGCTTCGGTATGCTCGCCGAGCTGCGGTGCCGGATTCGTCACCGCCGGCCCACCGGTATCCCACGTTCCGGCCGCGCCGACGTAGCGGCGTCCGTCAGGGAACGTCGTGTAGAAACCCGCGGCGGCGAGGTGGTCGTCGTCGATGAGTTCGTCGAGCGTGCGCATCGGGACGCACGGAATATCGTACGCGGCGAGCAGCCGCAGCCACTCCGCCGTATCGCGTCGCAAGAAGTGTTCCGCCAACATCGCGTAGATCGCGGCGTAGTTCCGTGCGCGCGTGGCTTGATCGACGAGCCGCGGATCGCGCCGCACGCCGTCCGGATCGCCGATCGCCGCGAAGAACGACGCCCACTGCTTATCGTTGTAGACCAGCGCACAGACGTAGCCGTCACGCGTGCGGTACGGCTTGCGATCCGGCGCGAGCAGCCGGCCGTAGCCCGGCGGGCCGGTCTCGGGCGTGAACATACGCTCGCCGAGATGATCGCCGAGCACGACCTGCGCCATCGACTCGAACATCGGCACGTCGATCGTCGGCGCGGCGCCCGTCCGATCGCGCGCGATCACCGCGGCGAGAATCGCATGCACGGCGTGTAGGCCGACGATGCGGTCTGCCAAATTGAGCGGCGTGTAGCGCGCTTCGCCGGCACCCGCTTGCAGACCGAGTCCCGGGATCGCGCCGATCCCCTGAATGAGGTCGTCGTACGCCGGGCGCCCCGCATAGGGGCCGCCTTCGCCGTAGCCGATCAAACTGACGTAGATGAGCCGCGGGTTCGCGGCGCGCACATCGGCCGGACCGAGCCCGAGCCGTTCCATCGCCGCACGCCGCACGTTGTGCACGAGCACGTCGGAGCGCGCGCACAGCGCGAGCATCGCCGCGCGTCCCGCCTCCGATTTCAGATCGAGTACGATGCTGCGCTTGTTGCGATTGAGCTGCTGGAAGACCGGGGCCATACCGCGCTCCGGTCCGGGGCCCGACGAGCGCATCACATCGCCGCCCGGCGGTTCGACGTGAATCACGTCCGCGCCGTAATCGGCGACGATCGCGGTCGCATACGGCCCCATCACGACGCTCGTCAGATCGAGCACGCGCAGCCCGGCGAGCGGCCCGCTCACGGCGTCACCGTTGCGAGGACACGCTGCCGTGCGGCGTCGCGCAGGAGCTTCCAGACCGCGAGCACGTCGTCGCGCGTCGTACGGTCGTTGCCGATCGCGATTCGCAGCACGAAGCGTCCGTGCAGCCGCGTGTTGGAAAGATACGCCTCGCCCGTCGCGTTGACGGCGTCCATGATCGCGAGGTTGTGCGCGTCACACGCGGCATCGTCGAGCCCGGGCGGCACGTGCCGGAAGCACACGACCGAGAGCGGGTGCGGCGCGCTGATCTCCCAGCCCGCTTCCGCCGCGACCCACTGCGCGAGTTCTTGCGCGAGCGCGATGTGCGCGCGCAGCGCGTCCTGCATCCCGCGCACGCCGAGCGTGCGCATCGCAAACCACAATTTCAGCGCACGAAACCGGCGTCCCAGTTGCAGCCCGTAGTCCATGTAGTTGCGCACGCCCGTGTCGGGCAATTCGAGATACACCGCTTCGAGGCTGAACGTGCGCCGCAGGAGATCGAGGTGCCGGATGTAGAGCACCGAGAGATCGACCGGGACGAACAGCCACTTGTGCGGGTTGAGCACGATCGAATCGGCGCCGTGTGCACCGTCGAGCAGCCAGCGAAACTCCGGCAAAATCGCGGCGGGGCCGGCGTATGCCGCGTCGACATGCAGCCAAACGCCGCGCTCGCGCGTGATCTCGCGAATCGCGGCGACCGGATCGCTCGAAGTCGTCGACGTGGTTCCGACCGTAGCCGTCACCGCCATCGCGCGCATCCCTCGCGCGCGGTCCTCATCGAGCAGCCGAGCAAGCGCGTCCGGCCGCATCGCAAACGTGTCGGGATCGCAGGGCACTTTGACGACGTTCTCGCGCCCGATGCCGAGCGCGATCGCACCCTTCTCGATGTGCGAATGCGTGTGCTCGGTGATGTAGACCCGCAGCGTGGGCAGATCGCGCCCGGCCAAACCCCGCGCGCGAACGTCGAGATCGAGCGCTTCGCGCGCCGCAGCGAGCGCCGTAAAGCCGGAGATCGAGGCCGTATCGTAGACGATGCCGTGAAAGGCCTCGGGCAGCCCGAGCATCTCGCGCAGCCAGCCAAGGGTGACGTCTTCGAGTTCGGTTGCGGCCGGCGAGGTGCGCCAGGCCATGGCGTTTGCGTCGAGGGCCGCCGCAAGCGCCTCGGCCATGACGGTGATCGGGGCCGCGCTGATCGCGAAGTAGGCGAAGAACCGGGGGTGGTTCCAATGGGTGATCCCGGGGACGATCAAACGTTCGAAGTCGGCCAGGATCGCGTCGAACGCCTCACCCTCTTGGGGCGGACGGGCGGGGAGGGCCCGGATCAGGTCGCCCGGTTCGGCGCGGCTGAGCACCGGATAGCGGCCGGGATCGCGGTAATAGGCCTCGATCCAGGCCCCGATCCGCTCGAATTGCGCCCGAAAGTCGCTGCTGGTGTCCGAAGTCACGGCGCGGAGATCGTGGAAAGTGGCACGATCTCCGCGATTTGGTCGATGTAGAGCGTAGCGCCTTCGTCGCCGTCCCCGGCGATGTAAACCGACAGTGAACGGTCCGATAGCAGGTCGGTCCGCAGCCGGCCACGGTGCTCCGTTTTGTCAACCAAAACGACGCGCACCGGGACCCCGGAAAAAGCCCGCACCGCATCGATGGTGAACCCCATCTTGCTCTCCATAAAACTACTTTAAGGACGACGCCACCCGGGCGACCGTTCCCCGTCCGCCGTATCAGGAGTGAGCCATGAAGTACCGCACCTATCCGAACACCGATCTTACCGTCAGCGACATCGGCTTCGGCCTTTGGACGACCTCGACGGGGTGGTGGGGCGAGATGACGGACGAGCAAGCGGTGGCCCTGATCCGCACCGCGCTCGATGCGCACGGCATCACGCTCTTCGACGCCGCCGACACGTACGGCAACGGGCGTAGCGAAGAGCAGCTCGGCACGGCGTTTGCCGGCCGTCGCGAGCAGGTCGTCTACTCGACGAAGTTCGGCTATGATTTCTACAACTACGCGGGCGAGCGCAAGGGTCAGCAAGAGATCCCGCACGACTTTTCGCCTGCGTTCGTGCGCTACGCGCTCGAACAATCGTTGCGCCGCCTGCAGACCGAGTACATCGACATCTACTCGATCCACAACGCGCACCTCACGCAGATCCATTCCGATGAGCTCTTCGCGCTGCTGGAATCGTTCAAAGCCGAAGGCAAGATCCGCGCGTACGGCGCCGCGCTCGGTCCGGCGATCGGCTGGCGCTACGAAGGCATCGACGCCGCGCGTAAGCGCAACATCACGAACATCCAGATGATCTATAATTTGCTCGAGCCGTTCCCGGGTGAAGACATCCTGGCCGCGGCGCGTGAAGCAAACGCCGACACGGGCTTTCAGATCCGGGTGCCGCACTCCAGCGGCATGCTCGAAGGCAAGTACACCGCCGAGACGACGTTCGCGCCGACCGATCACCGCATCCATCGTCCGCGCCAATGGCTGCTCAACGGCGTCAAGAAAGTCGAAACGCTGCGTTTCCTCGAGCGTCCGGACCGTACGCTCGGCCAAGCCGCGATCCAATGGCTGCTCGCCGAACCGCGCACGATGACGATCCTGCCCAACATCTACGACGCGGAGCAACTCGCCGAGTTCGCCGGTGCCTCCGACGCGCCGCCGCTGACCGCGGACGAGCTCGCGCGCGTGCAAGAATTGCGCGCGACGAATTTCGGGGTCGGCCCGGAGCCGAGCCGCTTCAAAGGCACGATGACCGAAGACGAGTACCGCGAAGCCACGGCGCAACCGGCGTCCGTGTGAGTACACGCGCGATTCGGACCGATGCGGCGCCCGCGCCCATCGGTCCCTACAGTCAAGCCGTCGCGCGCGACGGCTTCCTTTTTTGCAGCGGCCAAGTCGGGCTCGATCCCGGAACCGGCAAACTCGCCGGCGACGACGTCGCCGTGCAGGCCCGGCGCGCGCTGGACAATCTTGCGGCCGTGCTTGCCGCCGCCGGCGCCGGATTCGGCGACGTCGTCAAAACGACGATCTTCCTCGTCGATATGGCGGATTTCGCGACGGTCAATCCGATCTACGGCGAACGCTTCTCCGAAGGCACGCCGCCGGCACGCTCGACGTTCGCCGTCGCGGGACTACCGCTCGGCGCAAAAATCGAGATCGAGGCGATTGCGGCACTGCCGGACTAGATATGCGTCGGCAGCAGCGCCATCTCGGATTGCGCGGCCCGCACCACGCGCGCGTCGTTCGACTTAAGCGCGAGCTCGTATTGCTCGCGCGCGAGCGCGATCTTCCCCTGCAGATTATAGGTGACGCCGAGCATGTAATGTAGCGTCCCATCTTGCGGAGTAACGCTCAAGCCCTTCAAGAAGACGGCTTCCGCCAACTCGTAGAGTTGATGCTCGTTGTAGTCGTAGCCAAGATCGATGTAGGCTTCGCTCCGCAGCGGGTCGACCGTCATCCCCCGGATGTAGTAGACGACGGCGTTTTTCCAATGGCCCTTGTCATCTTCGAGGTACCCGAGATCGACGAGCGCCTCTGATCCATTGGGGCGCGCGGTCAAGGCCGACTCATAGAAGGCCGTCGCGTGGACGACGTCGTTCGCTTCCATGGCGGCCTCGCCGGAGTCGACCAGTGCCGCGTAGTTCTTTGGATCCTCGCTCAGACACGCTTGAAAACGACGTTTCGCGACGTCGAGCTTGCCGAGATCGATTTGGTTGTTGCCGGCGTCGACGAGCGGACCGCATTGGTCCGGTCGCAACTCGGCGAGTCGATCGAAATACGTTTGCGCGTCGGCGAAGCGGTGCTGCGCGCGCAGGATGTTGGCATACAGGTTCAGATTGCCGGCATCCAGGGGATTGCGTTCGACGAGGTCGCGATACTGGTCGGAAAACTGTGCGAGATCCCCGCGTTTGATGTGCTCGGTGACGAGGCCCTCGAAGCCCTCACGCTCCGGCAGGCTGCGCTCGAATTCGGCGATCGCGTCGGCCGTACGGTCTTGCGCCGCGTAAAGACTGCCCATCCGATTGTGGGTTTGACGATCGTCCGGGTTTCGCTCGAGGATCGCCCTCCAGACCCGCTCGGCACTCCGATAATCGGGGATGCGGAAATAGAGATCGCCAAGCAGGCGAGCGGCCGGGATGTCGGCGGGGTGACCGGGGACGTAGGCCGCGAGGTCCTTGATCGCCGATGCGTAATCGCCGCTGACGATCTTGGCCCGGGCTGCTTGGACGGCCGCGCTCTGCGTCTCCTCGCCGCTCGCCGACGTCGAGTCGACACCGGCCAGCGCAACCCCGCCTCCGAGCAGAAACGCGGCGACAAGCACAAATGAAGCAAGCGCGTGACGCATGATGGCCTCCCGCAATCGGTATCGTCGTCGGCCCCGCCGTGTCGGTAGGGAAAGTATACGGGATGCGACTTAACTCGTCGAGGGGAACCGCGGCGGCCTGCCGGATTCTCCCAGCATGAGTACCGCCACCGGGTCGAACGGCGCCGTCCAGACGCGCGTCGAGACCGACAGCATGGGGAAGATCGATGTCCCCACCAACAAATATTACGGCGCCCAATCGGCGCGCTCGCTGATCCACTTCGATATCGGCGACGACACCGCACCGCGCGACGTGATGCCGCGCGAAGTGATCGTCACGATGGCGATCCTCAAGAAGGCCGCCGCCCTGGTCAACCACGACCTCGGTAAGCTGGACGACGAGAAGACGAAGCTCATCACCCAAGCCGCCGATGAAGTCATCGCCGGGAAACTCTTCGAGCACTTCCCGCTACGGGTCTGGCAAACCGGCTCGGGCACGCAGACGAACATGAACGTGAACGAAGTGATCTCGAACCGCGCGATCGAGATCGCCGGCGGCGAGATGGGCTCGAAGAAGCCGATCCATCCGAACGATCACGTCAACATGTCGCAGTCCTCGAACGACACGTTCCCGACCGCGATGCACATGGCCGCCGCGCGCGCCATCGTCGACATGCTGCCCTCGGTCAAGCACCTGCGCGACGCACTCGATGCAAAGTCGAAGCAGTGGATGGGGATCGTCAAGGTCGGCCGCACGCATCTGCAAGACGCGACGCCGATCACCCTCGGCCAAGTCTTCTCCGGCTACGTCTCGCAGATCGATCGCGCGATGGTCGACATCGAGTTTGCGCTCGATAAACTCTACGATCTCGCAATCGGCGGCACGGCCGTCGGCACCGGGCTCAACGCGCATCCCGAATTTGCCGAGCGCGCGGCGAAGAAAATCGCCGAGTTGACCGGCCAGCCGTTCCGCTCGCACCCGAACAAGTTCGCCGCGCTGGCCTCGCACGACGAGTTCGTGTTCGCGTCGGGCGCGCTCAAACAACTCGGCGCCGCGCTCATGAAGATCGCCAACGATATCCGCTGGCTGGCCTCGGGCCCGCGCGCCGGAATCGGCGAGCTGATCCTGCCGGAGAACGAACCCGGCTCCTCGATCATGCCCGGCAAAGTGAACCCGACGCAGTCGGAAGCGATGACGATGGTCGTCGTTCAGGTCTACGGGAACGACGCCGCGATCTCGTTCGGCGCCTCGCAGGGCAACTTCGAGCTCAACGTCTTCAACCCGGTCATGATCTATAATTTCTTGCACTCATGCCGGCTGCTCAAAGACGCCTGCACGATGTTCCGCGAACACGCGATCGAAGGTCTCCAAGCCAACGAACCGGTCATCAAGAAGTACCTCGAGGAATCGCTGATGACGGTTACCGCGCTCTCGCCGCACATCGGCTACGACAAATCGGCCGAGATCGCGAAGAAAGCCCACCACGACGGCACGAAACTCAAAGACGCCGCCCTCGCCCTCGGCTACGTCAACAGCGACGACTTCGACAAGTTCGTCGTCCCCGCGGAGATGACTAAACCCAAGTAACCGTGTTCCGATACTTTGGCAAGGCCTCGAATTAGATCTCGTCGGCGCTGGTCGCGAGACGGCTAATTCTTAGGCCTTCGCGCAGCGGAGATGCGGCGGCGTCGATGATGAGGACAAGGAGGACCGCGACAATCACGTAGGTGGCGAGCTGTCTGTAGAACAGCAGTTGCTGCGCGTTGTAGAGCGCTTGGCCCAGGCCGCCGGCGCCAATCATGCCGAGGACGGTCGAAGCGCGGACGTTCCATTCGAAGCGATAGAGTACGTGGGCCGCGAGCGACGGAAGCGCGCTCGGCAGCAACGCGAAGGCCACGGCCGTCGACGCGGTCGATCCGGTTGCGACGAGCGCCGATGCCGGTCCGGGCTCCGCCGTCTCCAGGCTTTCCGCGAGCAGTTTTCCGAGGACGCCCGCAGTGTGGATGGCCAGCGCGAAGATCCCCGCCTTCGGGCCAAGTCCGACGATCGAGAGGCCGATCAAGCCGAGTGCGACGGGCGGGGTTGCGCGCGAGACGGCAAGGACGAAGCGGGCCGGAACTTCGGTTAGCCACGACCACGGACGCCAACCCGTGCCGCGTGTCCAGCCGCGGGCGAGCGGCGCCGCGATCGCAAGCGCAAACGGTATCGCGAGGACGATGCCGATCAGCGTTCCCGCGACCGCGACGGCGAGGCTCACGAGGACGCCTTGCCACGCGAGCGTCAGCACGTGCGCGGAAAGATCGGGCGGCAGTGAGGAGGCGATGAAACCCGCGACGTGCGCGACGATGCCGTGCACGTGCGTCCACGGCGGATCGTCGCTCGTCGCAAGGGAGACCACGGCAACGGCAGCGATCGCGATAAAGGCGAATGCCACGTTGCGCGGCGACGCACCGCGGCGCAGGCGATCGCTGAGGGCGTCAACCGCGACGACGAGCGCGACGAGCACGGCCAGCAGCACGCCGAACGTCCGGTAATCGGCGAGGTTGAGCGCCTGGATCAATCCTGCCCCAAGTCCGCCCGCGCCGACGACGCCGACGATCACCGCGCCGCGCGCGATGCTCTCGATCGCATAGGCGGCAAAGCCGACGAGGCCCGGCCACGCCGCCGGCAAGAGCCCGACGAGATACGCTGCCGTCCGCGTCGCGCCGGTTGCCCGCAACGCCTCCGCAGGCTCGCGCCGCACGGCGTGCAGCAACTCGGCGGTGAATTTCGCGAGGACCGCGGTATAGTGCGCACCGAGCGCGACGATGCCGGCGATCGGGCCGAGCCCGACGGCCACGACCGCGACGATGGCGAGCACCAGTTCGGGAATGGCCCGCATGACGGCAACGATCGCGCTGACGATGCGTCCGGCGGCGTCCTCGCGTGCCACGACGAGGCCGAGCGGAATACCGCAGACGATCGCGATCACGAACGAGGCCGCGGTAATCCCGATCGTCTGCAGCACGGCGTCGCGCAGATACGCGACGACGGTCTCGGTCATGCGGAGTTCGTCTCGCCGGTCACGCGGCGTTCGTCTTGTCGCTCGCGACGCGGCCCGCGTCGATCGTTATGACACGGTCGAACCCGTGGGTGAGTTCCGGCTGATGCAGCGTGCACACGAGCGCGGCGCCGCGCTCGCGCGCGTCGGCGAGCAGCAGATCGACGATCTCGCGCGCCAGCGCCGGATCGAGCGACGCGGCCGGTTCATCGGCGAGGACGAGTTCGGCGCGCTGCGCGATCGCGCGTGCGACGGCGACGCGCTGACGCTGGCCGCCGGAGAGTTTGAACGTGCGGTCCGCGGCGCGATCCGCGAGCCCGACGTGCTCGAGCGCATCGCGCACCAGCCGCTGCTCGACCTCGTTCGGGCGCAGCACCGCGCGCAGCGCATCGAATGTCGTGCGCCGCCCGAACGTCCCGGCGATCACGTTGGCCGCGACGCTGAGTTCTTCGACCAGCTCGTGCGCTTGGAAAATCACCGCGATGCGGGAGCGCACGCGCCGCAGCGCGGCGCCGTGCAATCCGCGCAAGTCCGTGCCGTCCACGAGCACGCGGCCCGCCGAGGGATCGAACGCCCCGAACGCAAGGCGAAAGAGCGTCGTCTTCCCCGCCCCGCTCGGACCGAGCAGCGCGACCGTCTCGGCGCGTGCCACCGCGAACGAGCAACCGTCGAGGACGACGCGCTCGCCGTAGGCGTGGCGGACGTCCTCGTAGGCCAGCATCAGAGCAAATTCAAACGCTTTGCGGTCGCGCGGATGCCGTCGTATTCGCGGTCGTCGGCGGGAACATAGGCGGTGGCACGCGTCACGTCGAGCACCGCTTTGTCTTTGATTCCGATGAAGGTCTGCTTCACCAGCGCGATCGTCGCCGGATCGAGATCCTTGCGCGCGGCCCACACGTAGTCGATGAACGGGCGGCTCGTGAAGAATACCCGCGCTTTGCTGGTGCCGTCGATCGTCTTGTCGTCGACGAGTTTGTGGTATACGGTCTCGTCGAGCGCGCCCGCAACGACTTGCCCCGAGTTCACCGCGATCGCCGTCGTCGTGTGATTCCCGGTGAAGCGCGGGCTCGCGAGACCGGTTTCCGGATCGATCCCGGCCGCGATCAGCTCTTCCGCCGGGATGAGATGTCCCGAGGTCGAGTTGACGTCGCCGAACGCAAACGTTTTTCCGGCTACGTCTTTGAGCGTCTTCACCGCGGGATCGTTCGTGATGAACAGCGAGTGAAAGTGCCGGTCCTCGACGCGCTGCACGAGCGGCACGGCACCGTAGCGCGCCTGTGCCTTCACGTAGGTCAAGCCGCCGAAGTGCGCGATGTCGACCGATCCGTTGCCGAGCGCCTCGACCGTCGCGGCATAGTTGGTCGGGATCGTCAGCTTCACCGGACGGTTGAGCTTCGCCTGGAAGTAGTCGATCCAGGGCTGCTTCGCGGCGAGTGAATCAGCGGTCGTTGCAACCTCCGGGACGAACGCGACGCGCAGCGGCTCGGCCGCGGCCGCGACCGGCCGCAGCGCGCTCGCGACGCCGAGGGCCGTTCCGGCAATGAGGAAGGCGCGGCGATCGAATGTCATATGAGGGCCTCCGAGACGAGTTCGCGATACGACCAGTCGCCGAACGATTCGCCGGGCCGGCGCGTATCGCGAAATTGGGTGAAGTAGGGCGCAAGTATGGGAGCGATCTCTGCCGAGCGCACGCGATCGCGCCACAGTTTCGCGAGCCGCGTCGAGGCCGGATTGCCGCCGAGATAGAGCTGATAGCGATCGAGACTCTGACCGACGATCCCGATCTCGGCGAGATACGGGCGTGCGCAGCCGTTGGGACAGCCAGTCATGCGAATGGCGATTCCCTCGCCGGCCAGGCCGCGCTCGGCCAGCTCGGCTTCGATCGCGCCCAGGAGCGGATCGATTGCGCGCTCCGATTCCGCGAGCGCAAGACCGCACGTCGGAAGCGCGGGACAGGCGAGCGCGCGCAGGCGCACCGGCGAGACGGCCGCCGGATCGGCGACGCCGTGCTCGCGCAAGACGGATTCGACCACCCCGCGATCGGCGTCCGCCACATCGACGACGAGCAACTGTTGCGCCGCGGTTGCGACGAAGTCGAACCCGCGATCCGCGAGCGCACGCAGCCCCGCCCGCAAGCGGTTGGCCCCCGCGTCGCGGACGCGACCGCTCGCGACGTGCACCCCGTAGAACCAGCGGCCGTCGCCCTGCGCATGCCAGCCGAAGCGCGCGGGATCGTTCCATGCCGGCAGCGCGATCCAGGGATCGAGCGCGAAGCCCGCTTCGCGTTCGACCGCGGCGCGGAACCAATCCACACCGTTGTCCGCGATGAGATACTTGAGCCGGGCGTGACGCCGGTTCGTGCGATCGCCGTGATCGCGCTGCACGACGACGATCGCCCGCACGGCGTCGAGCAAGCGCGCCGCCGGAACCGAGCCGAGTTCATCGGCCAAGCGCGGGAACGTCGTCGTCTTCCCGTGGGTCATGCCCAGGCCGCCGCCGACGGTGAGATCGTAGGCGCGCACGTTGCCGGCAGCGTCGACGATCGGCACGACGCCGAGGTCGTTCGTGTAGAGATCCACGCTGTTGTCGCCCGGGACGCCGACCGCGATCTTGAATTTGCGCGGCAGATAGGTCGCACCGTAGATCGGCTCGTCCGCGCCGCCCGCTTCGTGAACGGATTCACCGTCTTGCCAAATCTCGAGATAGGCTCCGCTCTTCGGAGCGAACTCGCGCGAGATCGCCTCGGCGGCCTGGCGCGCGTGCACGTACACCGGATCGGCATACGGCCAAGGCGGCGCGCAAACGTTGCGCACCACATCGCCGCAGGTCGCGAGGGTCGACCCCAGATGCGCGATCACATCGGCGATCACGGCCCGCAGATCGGCTTTGTGGACGCCGTGCAACTGCACGCCCTGCCGGGTCGTGATGCGCAGCGTCCCGTTGCCGTGACGACCGGCCAGATCGTCGAGCGCCGACCACAGCCGCGCCGGGACGCGGCCGCCGGTCGCTTTCACGCGGATCATGAACGAATAGGCCTTCGCGGCCGCGGCTTCGCTGCGCTCGCGAGTGCGCGCGTCGCGGTCGTCCTGCTGATAGGTCCCGTGGAACTTCAAGAGCGCGACGGATTCGTCGCCGAACCGGTCGGAAGGCTCGGCGAGTTCCGCGGCGATCGTGCCGCGCAGGCCATGACTGGCGGCTTTCACCGCTTCGGGATCGATGCGACTCATTGGGAACTCGTACCAAGAAAAAGAGCCCCCGCTCTGCAGCGGAGGCTCCGAAGTGAACGCAGCGCGAGCCGCTAGATCACGATGCGAGCAACCGCCCGGAGCAAGGCTCCGCGCACATCGACATCATGAAACAGCAACACAGCGACATCCAGAGGACGGTAGCATGGTTGCGCGGGAGCCGTCAAGCGCCGTGGTGTACCCTCCGCGCGTGACCCCGACGACCCATCCGCTCACCCTGCGCCTCTTCGCCGAAACCCTCGCCATCGCACGCCTCGCGTCGAATGCGGGCGTTCCCGATTGGATCTTCGGCAACGATTTTCTCTCGATCACCCGCACGCGGCGCGAACTTTCGATCGTTTGCCGCGATGAGGCCGTGCCGGCCGACGTCTCGGAAGTGCAACGCGGATTCCGCGCCTTCGCCGTGACCGGAACGCTGGACTTCGGCGAGACCGGGATCATCGCGGCGCTGGCGGCGCCGCTGGCCGAAGCGGGCGTCCCGATCTTCGGCCTCTCGACCTACGATACGGACCACATTCTGATCCACCAATCGAAGCTCGATGCCGGCATCGCGGCGCTGCGCGCCGCGGGCCATACCGTCCGCGAGGCGACCGTACCCTAACCGTACAAGACGGACCGTTCATGAAGATCCGCGCGCTCATCGGCGCCGCGTTCGTCGTGGCCGCGTTCTGCTGGCCCGGCCCCGCGCGCGCCGCCGTTTCGGAAACGCTTTCGGTCGACGCGACCGACGTTCCAACCCAAGTCTGGCACGCGCGGCTGCGCGTGCCGCTCGCCCACGGCGGCGATACGGTGCTCGTCTATCCGAAGTGGATCCCGGGCGCGCACGGTCCGGTCGGCCCGGTTGCGAGTCTCGGCTCGCTGCGCGCGACCGTCGACGACAAGGCCGTGCCCTGGGAACGCGACGCGAACGACGTCTATGCGTTCCACTTCGCGGTCCCGGCGGATGCAACGGAACTCGATCTCCGTTACGATTTCTTCGAAGGCAGCGCCGGCGGCGGCAACATCACGGGGCAGCTGGCGGTGCTCGATTGGAACGAGGTCGTGTTCTATCCGCAAGGCGCGGGGATTCGCGACGTCACGGTGAGCGCGGATATCACGCTCCCCGCCGGCTGGACGTCGGCAACGGCGCTGCCGCCCGTTCGGCCGATCGGCACGCTGCCGGCCGGACACGTGGCGTTCGCGCCCGTCACGCTCGAGACGCTGGTCGATTCCCCCCTGTACTGCGGCGCACACGGACGCGCGTATCCGCTCGCGAGCGGCAACGGGATGACCAGCGAGATCGATGTCTACGGGGAAACGGACGCCGACATCGACGCGACGCCGGATCAGATCTCGCACTGGAAGCGCCTCGTCGCCGAAGCCGACGCGCTCTACGGCTATCGCCACTGGCAACACTATCACTTCTTGCTCACGCTCAGCGACGTGGAATCCGGCCGCGGGCTCGAACACCATTCCTCGAGCGCGAACGGAACGCGCGAGCGCTATCTGCGCGATCCCGACATCTACGCGCTCAACAGCGATCTCTTGCCGCACGAATTCACCCACTCGTGGAACGGCAAATTCCGTCGCCCCGCGGGACTCGACGTGCACGACTACCAACAGCCGATGGTCGATGACGGCCTGTGGGTGTACGAGGGAATGACACAGTACTGGGGCATCGTGCTCGCGCAGCGCAGCGGCCTTTCCGATCCCGGTGAATTCCAACAAACGCTCGCGAGCTATTATGCGGCGCTCGATGCGGAGCCGGGCCGCCGGGCGCGGCCGCTCCTGGATACGGCCGTCGCGCAAGGGCTCACGCGCGCGGCGCAATCGCCCAGCGGCCGGTTTGCACGCCGCGGCGAAGATTACTACAACGAATCGGCGCTGATGTGGCTCGACGCCGACACGCTCATCCGCACCCACACGCACGGCAAGAAATCGCTCGACGATTTCGCGCGGGCGTTCCTCGGCTACGGCCGCAACACGCCGCCGATGGTCGTCCCGTACACGCGTGCCGACGTCATCGCGGCCCTCGATCGCGTCGATCACGAAGATTGGGCCGGCTTCTTCCGCACCCGTGTCGACGAGATCGCGCTCCATCCGCCGCTCGCCGGGATCACGCGCGGCGGCTGGCGCTTCATCTATACGGCGACGCCGAACCGGTTTCAGCAAATGCGCGAACGCGCGAACAATTCCGTCGACATGACGTATTCGCTCGGCTCGTCGATCGGGGCCGACGGAACGGTCGCCTACACGATCGAGGGACTGCCGCTTGCACGCGCGGGCGTGCCGCCCGGGGCGAAACTGCTCGCGATCGACGGTGAAGCGTTCTCGATCGAACGGTTGCGGATCGCCGTCGACGCCGCCGTTCACGACGGGAAACCGATCGGCGTGATCTACGACGATCTCGGAACGATCGTGACGACCAACGTTCCGTACCGCGGCGGCCAGCGCTATCCGCAGCTCGTCCGCGTCCCCGGTACGCGCGATCTGCTCGCTGCGATCACCGCACCGAAGACTCCCGTCGGGGTTCACTAAGGATGCACGTCTTCTTCGCTTTCATGACCGCGCTCACGCTGCTCGTCGACGCGCGTGAAGCCCCACGTAACGTATTGCACGATAAACTGACCGTGCCGATCTCCGGCGGACCGGTGACGCTCGTGTTCCCGAAGTGGGTGCCGGGCGAGCACGCCCCCGCGAATCCGGTCGTCGACCTCGTGATGCTCGAAGGGTCGGTCGACGGCAAGCGCGTTGCTTGGCATCGCGACCCGGTCGATCTGTTTGCATTCACGTTCGAGACGCCGCCCGGCGCGACGGCGCTCGAGCTGCGCTACGATTCGCTGCTCTCGCCCGGCTATACGACCAGCCAACTCGGACTGCTCAACTGGAATCCGACGCTGCTCTACCCGCGCGGAGCAAAGATCGCGCAGACGACCGTGCAGGCGAGCATGCTGCTTCCCGCCGGCTGGTCGTTCGCAACGGCGCTTGACGGTCCGAAACGCGACGGTGACCGGATCGACTTCGCACCCGTTACCATCGAGCGGCTGTTCGATTCGCCGGTGCTCGCCGGTTCCAACATGACGAGCGTTGCGCTCGGCCCGACCGCCGTGCTCGATGTCGCCAGCGACAGCCCCGCACCGCCGGTGATCGATCCGAAGGTCAAAGCGCATTTCATCGCGCTCGTCGAGCAAGCCGAGAAGTTGTTCGCCTCGCACCACTGGCGCGCGCCGTATCATTTCCTGATCACGGCGACCGACGCGATCGGGTACACGGGGCTCGAACACCACGAGTCGAGTTGGAACGGCGTCGACACCGACACGCTCGCGAGCGAAGCGGCTTGCCGGAAGTTCGCCGGCGATCTGCTCACGCACGAGTTCACGCACTCCTGGAACGGCAAGTTCCGGCGCCCGGCCGGACTCGTACGCGACGATTATCAGGCGAACGAAACGACCGATGGTCTGTGGGTCTACGAGGGTCTCACCGAATACTACAGCGACGTGCTGGCCGCGCGCGCCGGTTTCTGGACGCCCGGTGAGTATCGCGCGGCGATCGCCGCGAAGTATGCCTACCTCGACGCGGAAGGCGGCCGGCGTACGCGCTCGTTGCTCGACACGACGTTCCAAGCGCGCATGGGCAGCAGCCGCGCCGCATTTCCCGGCGATCGGCGCGCGGTCGAAGAGTACTACGATGAATCCGAGTTGATGTGGCTCGACGCGGATACGCTCATCCGCGAGCGTACCCAGGGGAAAAAATCGCTCGATGATTTCGCCGCCGCGTTCTACGGCGCCGGCGGCGACGGGCCGCCGCAGGTGCTCCCGTACACGCGCGCCGACGTCGTCGCGGCACTGAACGCGGTCTATCCGTTCGACTGGGAGAATTTCTTCGCACTGCGGCTCGACGCGCCCACGCCGCATCCGCCGTTCGCCGGGATCGAACGCGGTGGATACTCGGTCAACTTCGGCCCCAAACCGCCCGATCCGAACCCCTCGACCCGGATCGGCGGCGACGCCTCCGACTACCGCTTCAGCCTGGGCCTCGCGATCACGCCGGGCGGCCTGATCCGCGACGTGGTCGCCGGCAGCCCGGGCGACCGGGCCGGACTCGCCCCCGGGATGACGATCGTCGGGATCGACAGCCGCCGCTGGAATCCGGGCGCGCTCGCGAAAACGATCGTGCGCGACGCCGATACCAAGAACACGGTCGCGTTGCTGGTCGACGACCGCGGGACGTTCGAGACCAAAACGCTCGAATATACCGGAGGCGTTCGCATCCCGTATCTGCAACGAACCACCGCTCCCGATTTTTTGGACCCCATCCTCTCCCCGCGTTAGCAGAAACGGTTCGATGAGTATCCATCCCCTCGATGCGGCCGGTGCCGTCGGCGATCCCAGCGCCTATTTCGAGCGCTTCGCGCGCGAAAGCATGACGACGCGCATGGAACGCTCGATGGTCCACGATCTCGAGTACGGCGCGTCGGAGAAAGAGAAACTCGATTTCTTTCCCGCGGGTCCCGGAACGCCGCTTGCGATCTTCTTCCACGGCGGCTACTGGCGGCGGATGGACAAGAGCGACTTCTCGTTTCTCGCCCAGGGTCTCGTCCCGCTCGGCATCTCGTTCGCGTCGGTGAACTACGGCCTCGCGCCGCAGACCAAACTCGAGGAGATCGTTGCGCAAGCGCGGCGCGCCGTGAAGTGGTGCCGCAACAACCACGACCGCTTGGAGGTCGATCCCGCGCGGATCAGCGTCTTCGGCCACTCTGCGGGCGGCCATCTCGCCGCCATGGCGGCGATCGACGTCCCGGTCCACTCGGTGGCGACGATCAGCGGTTTGCACGATCTGCAGCCGGTGCGCAATTCATTCGCAAACGCGTGGCTCAATCTCAACGAACGCAGCGCCGCGCAACTAAGCCCCACGAGCCACGCCCCCATACGGCGCTTCCGGCTCTACGCGACCGCCGGTGAAAAAGAATCGGACGCCTTCAAAGCGCAGGGGCGCGCGCTCGTCGATGCCTGGTCGAAGTTCGGCGTGAAGACCGAATACGAAGACTCCGCCGGCGACGACCACTTCACGATCTGCTTCCGCATGCTCAACCCCAAGGATCGCCTGACCCAGAAGATCGCCGAGCTGGTTTTTTAAGACGCGCGTCCACTTGCAAAGTTGTCATGTCATCCCGAGCTCGAAGTGTCATCCCGAGCCCGGAATGTCATCCTGAGCTCGGAGTGTCATCCCGAGCTCGGAGTGTCATCCCGAGCTCGGAGTGTCATCCTGAGCCCGGAGTGTCATCCTGAGCCTGTCGAAGGATGGGCATGAGATCGTGATGCCAACCCCGGCCACGATCGTGGCGTAACGTGCCACCTGATTGCCCGGCCCATCCTTCGACAAGGCTCAGGATGACACTCCGAGCTCGGGATGACACTCCGAGCTCGGGATGACATGGAGGCTATTTCACGAGCGGTAAGACGTCGCTCGGCGCGATCGGGAGAATCCCCAGCGCGAAGACTGCGACGGCGCAGACGGCGACCGATATCCACGGCAGCGGATTGCGCACGATCGTGAGCGGTTTCACGTGGGCCTCATCGATCCGCACGAACATGATCCGGATGATCTTGAAGTACACGTAAGCCGAGATCAGCGTGCCGAGAATCAGCACGCCCGCGAGCCACGCGTAGCCCGCGCCGACCGTGCTTGCGAGGATGAGAATCTTTCCGGTGAATCCGGCCGTCGGCGGTAAGCCGGCCAGGCCGATCAGGAAAAACGTCAGCGCGCCGGCGAGCCACGGGCGGCGCTGCGCGAGTCCGGCGAGCTGACCGATGCTGATGATGCCGTCGCCGCTCGAGAGGATCGCCACGACTGCGAACGCGCCCAAGTTCATGAACGTGTAGGCGGCGAGATAGAAAATCGCATAACGCAACCCGAGCGCCGACTGTCCCGCGAACGCGGCGACGATGTAGCCGACTTGCGCGATCCCGGAATACGCCAAGAGACGTTTCATGTCGGTCTGCGCGAGCGCAGCGAGGTTGCCGACGAGCATCGAGAGCGCGGCGATCGCCCACACCGGGATCAGGATCTCGGTCGCGGACTGCACGGGGAGTGCCGCGTACGCGAAGCGCGCGAGCACGGCGAGCGTGCCGGCCTTGGTGACGACCGACATGTACGCGGTCACCGCGAGCGGTGCGCCTTCGTAGACGTCCGGCGTCCAGACATGGAACGGCACGAGGCTCAGCTTGAACGCGATGCCGACCAAGAACAGCCCCGCGCCGAGCAGCAGCATTCCATTCATCGGGGCAACCGCGAGATCGGCGAACTGCACGCTGCCGTCGGCACCGAAGATCAGCGCCATGCCGTAAAGCAAGAAGCCCGAGGCCATCGACGAGAGGATCAAATACTTCATCGCGGCTTCGCGCGACGTCCGGCGCGCCGACATGCCGCACAGACAATACAGCCCGAGCGAGAGCAGTTCGAGTCCGAGGAAGACCATCATCAGGTTGTTCGCGCCGGCCATCAAGATCGCACCGACCGTCGACCACAAGAGGAGCGCGGTCGTGCCCGCGACCTGATCGTCGCGGCCGATGCCCAGGCCCAGCGCAAGCGTGAGAATCGCCCCGATGATCGCGATCTCGCTGAACACCACGCTGAAGCCGCCGACCGAGTACGCGCCGTTGAAGGCGATGAACGCGTGACCGTATTGCTGCGCCGTCAGGATGCCGCCGGCGAGCGAACCGAGGATCCCGATCGCCACGGCGATGCCGCGCCGCGCCGATCCCGACGGCAGAAACAGATCCGCCAGCAGCGCGACGAGCGAGGCGATCGCGATCGCGAGCGCGGGCCAGATCGTGGCGAGATCTTGCGAGCTAACGTAGGGCGCTGACGACACTGACCGTTTCCGTTCCGTTCGAGGTGAGGAGCGGCGCGGGATTGATCCCGAGCAAGACGAGGCCCGCGACGAGCGGGACGAGCGCGAGCCCTTCGACCCACGTGAGATCTTTGCGCTGCGGCAGATCGAGCCGCTGCGGACCGTTCATCGCGGTTTGGAACAGGCGCAGCATATACGCGGCGGCGATCACGATCGGGATCAGCGCGAGCAGCGACGGGATCACGAACCCGGCGTGATAGAGTCCGGTGATGATCAGCAACTCGCCCGCAAACCCCGCCAGCCCCGGCAAGCCCAGCGCGGCGAGCACGGCGATCATGAGCGCTCCGGCCAGCCGCGGATTGTTCGCGCCGAGACCG
>Ga0116229_10003870_pt1 | contig 24608 bp, 19 predicted proteins | sample S1TSphgellanicum_3_FD_87313 | JGI IMG/M metagenome (GOLD analysis project Ga0116229, IMG submission 87313) | Host-associated microbial communities from peat moss isolated from Minnesota, USA - S1T2_Fc - Sphagnum magellanicum MG | ecosystem: Host-associated > Plants > Peat moss > Unclassified...
CAAAGTTTTTTTTTTTTTTTTTTTTTTTTTTTTTTTTTTTTAAAATAAATTTTATTTTTTTTTTTTTTTTTTTTTTTTTTTTTTAAATTTTAAAATTTTTTTTTTTTTTAAAAAAATAATTTTTTTAATAATTTTAAATAATATTTTTTAAAAAAATAAATAAATTAAAAAAATTAATCAAAAAAAAAAAAAAAAAAAAAAAAAAAAAATAAATAAAATTAAAAAAAAAAAAAAAAAAAAAAAAAAAAAAAAACTTTGAAAAAAAAGTAAATGTTTGAAATTTTCAACATTTCTGCAAATAATATAATCTGTATCATAACTGCCAACATATAGACAAGACAAATACCAAGTAGCACCAGGAAAGTATTGCATAAAGGATTTATTGCATGTTATTATAGTGAAAGTTTTGAGATTTGGCTTATTCTATAATTTTAAAAATTGGACAATTTTATGTGCAGAGTTGAATTTTTCAATTTCCCAGCAACTGGAGTTGAATACTTCAAATTCCACTCAATATACTTGGGAGATACCCAAGGTTGAACTAATGCTAATAACACGAGTACCAAATTCACATTTGTATGGTCTGGCGTTTTCATCTCCAATTTTTGAATTCACAAAAGTGACAAATTTATGTTGAAAACACACATTCACTTACATTGAAACACACACATTTTACATTGAAAACATGTATGTTCTAACCCAAAAAAACCCTTCACAAATTAGCGAAAATCCACCACCGAATCAACTAGCTTTTAATTTTCTGATTTAAAATTACCACTCTCTCACCACCAACCAACAGGAGGTGCCTGTAGCAGCTGTTTGGGTTGAAATTCTTTCATGGTTTAACCCCCAAAAAAGGAACGAAATATCTAGTTCACTGACTTGCCCAGATATTTATCTACATACAAGAAAATACCCAAGCCCTGTAAAGTTGCTATAAATGAGTTTTTAAAAGGAAACTTTTATCATATAGTAAGACTTTTGGGAAAGTGTATTTTTTTTCCAAAAAGAAATTTTTCATTAAAAAGTGCACAAAATATTGCCATTTTGTAATATTAAAATATTGAAAAAAGTCAGTGCCCCATAGCAGATGACAGCTTGTACCACCAGCCCACGAGCAAGCAAGGTCCTGAATCTTAAAGGTGAAGATGGTTGGCTCCTATATATGGCCCTTTCAAAATTCAAGTATAGACAAATGACACAATTGTTGGTGAGTACCTACATAGGAATATATGCAATCAAAGCTAGCAATTCTGAAAATATATTAAAGTTATCCGTAAAGTCACCCTCTCTTTCACCCCCTATTCTTTCTGCTTTCATCTATAGTATTTGATAGTACAACAAATTTGTCATTATCCGATGGTTCCAGCTTGGCTAGTTTTTCTAAATTCACACCACTAATGTGAGTGTTTGGGCAGCAGCCTTAGCTCGTAGTTTTAGCATGGAGAGAGGCTCAACTCCATTATAGGCAATGGCCTCCTGCTCTTCTGTTGTCCCTAGACGTAGAGTGCACAATTCCAACCCTGCATCCTTATGGTTATCATTCCCCCGCCAAGTAAGGAAATTTTATTAAATATCAGTATGAAATCCTGAAACTCAGCATTTAATGCACAAGGTTCGAGAGTAATTATAGTAGTTGTACAGGTAGGAGCAGTGAAAATATATGTATCAGCTGTGAGTGAAGGTGCTCAGGGAAAAGGAAAGAGGGGATAAACTCAGTTTACAACCAAATTGGTGGAAAACCTAGTTTGGGTCCTCGTTATTTCGTTTTCTAAAATTTCATTCCCAGTTAAGCATTTGATGCCCTGTTATGCCGAAACTGGCCGTCCTCGCCCCCTGATCGCCTGACTTTACGGATAAACTTTATTGGATAAACTTTTATGGGCTGACGAAAATGCAGTTTAAACTTTAAACCTGTCATGTCCTATTATGACCTTACAGTTCCCTTCTACTGAACATCATGAAACAAATTCCATAGATGCCTCTTCCTGTTCAATGATGCATTTCTTAATACACACATCAGAAAGACCCAGTTTGGATCATATTCATGGCATGTGGGGAGTCCCTTGACTCAGGACTCCCAGGGAGCTCAGAGGGAGCTTGCAGGAAGTATATAGATTGCAATCACTGTATCAGAGAAATAGTGGGTTGTGGGTTGTGGGACATAAACCTAATTCCAAATGCTGTTGCTGAAGCTTCAATCCATGGACATTGCCTCGAATGAAAGTGGTTGGTGGCAATGGGTCGGTGTGAAATATTGCTGGATTTCTTCACTAGTAAGTACAATCTTGCAACGTTATCATGAAATACCGATTTCAACATCACACCAACTGCCAACTACCTATGAAAGAACTTCAGGGCAAAGATATATCACTTCTAGAATGTTTGGAACTCATGTCCTTCAAAATACAGCACACAAAAGACTTTGTCAACTGCTTTGAAAGTTGGCACAACCCATATGGATGGTGCCAAGATTATAACTGTCTTCAGCTTGGCCCACACCATAAGACCCAGGATGCATTCAACCACTTTTCCCATGCATACAATAATAAGGCAATTTTTGACCCATCAAATTGACACTCTACCTAGTTAGGTGGCACAACTGAAAGGCAAAGCAACTACTACCAGAGCCCAACTGTGTTTCATCAATTGTGCAGTTTTTAGCTCTGCATGATACATTGGTCTCTAGATTCAATGGCATCTTTTGTTATGGCTTGTACTAGAAAGGGTGGAGAATTGTTTTCAGTTCAATTGCTTGTTGAAGGATGACTTGAACTTTCAATGAAGGATGACTCTCCTGGGTATGCATGTTTTGAAAGCCTAGAATTTCTGGTTTAAGCCACTCTCTATGAAACAAACATGTCATTATGAAAGAACATACCAAAATTGATATTGACCGGGTATCAAACTTTGTAAATCACAACTATTGTTAATTACTAGTAAGTCTCATGCCAATAGCCAAATTATTTATTGCAGCCCGGTAATTTGAAATTTTCACTACATAAGTTTCCAGGACTTGACTAATTATAGATCTTTCAAGGTTTTAAGTATAGGACCCAGACTACTCTCTTTGAAATCTGGTACCTTCTCAACCATCTCCTTGAGAATTGGCAAGATAACACACACAAACTTCATACCTGGGGAGGGAGGTTACAAAGGGATCCCAATTTCGGTTCTCAAGCTGGTAGAGAGGCTATAACAAGGTTAGAAAGTAGGTGCTTGAACTCAAAAGCTCTTTGATCTCAAATAATGTCTTTATTACTAGGCAACAATCTCTCATTTTCAAAAAAAGTTGGAAGAATCTTTTGATTTAAAGTTTACACATTCCAATGGTTCCAGCTTTAAAGCCATTGGGATAAAGAAACTTTAAATAAAACAATCATCTGCATTTTTGTACATGAAAATTTATGTCTTGTTGTTAAAAAATAAGTTTCCCTTTAAAGGGGGTCTTGGGTTTGAATATCACATGTTTTGAAAATTGGTTTTCCAACAGTTCATTTTTGAGGGACAATTGAAGGACTGGTTTTCATACCTCTTACAAGAACTACATCAACAATTCTCTATAAAAAGTGAAAACTACCCAACCCTTAAAAAGTTGGCTAGAGGTTCTTTCAAAAGCTAGAACAAGACAAGACTAATTATTACACCATTTTGGTGTTCCTAATCACAAAATATGATTATGCAAATACAGGGCACAGTATTGAAGAGTTTAAAAGAATCAAAGTTACAAAACCACAAGGTGAAAGTTGATAAAGAACAATTTTTAATCCTTGTCACAAAAAATTGCAAATAATTTTTTAATGTATTGAAAGTAATTTAAATATCATTTTATTTAATTCTTTGAATAGATTTAAATAAATTATTTTTAACCATCCCATTCATTATTTACAAGAGACACAAGTACACAATGTCATACCTTGTTCATAACCTATTGTCAAGTTCTTCTTGAAATTCATTGATTTTTTTTGTTCATCAACTTTACAATTTGTGCATAGATCATTGACATGGATTGAACACGTGAATGAAATTGTTTTTGCTTCTATGTCATTATGTTCCTTATCAATGTGGTTTGCTCACTTATCACAATTGAACATTCCTACTTGCAAGTTTTGTTTTATATTTTTAAAGTACACAAGTTGAACAATTATAACTAATGCCTAGTAGAATGTAAGTACAATTGGGTGGTACCACTAGGAATGCCACACCTTCATTTTTTAGGACCCATCAAACTTTGGAAAAATATAGGAAACACGTACGGAAAGGTTTTTAGTAAATGTTTTTATTTAATACATTAACTAGGTTGTATAGATTTTGAAACTTCAACAATGTAAAAAATATTTTGGATTTTGATGTTCCCATTCATTACATTCACACAAAGTTTAAGGAATGTCAAATTGGTTGTTTTTTTTGAACTTTTTTTAGTTAGGAACACTTTTCAAACAAGGTTTTGGGTTCTTTTCTATGAATATAATTTTGAAGGTACTTTAAATGGTATTCTATTTGATTTTTTTTGCGGTAATTATTTGAATAGGTATAATTTAATTATGAATTTCCAAAGTTTAGGAACTTGATTCTTAAAGGGGGCACATCAATAAGGAATACAAATTTGTAATGATTTCCACCTTTTTTTATAGCCCTATACTTTGGCATGCAATAAATAAACATGAGAAAAAAATAATTTATAATTATGAAAGAATTTTAATAAAAGGGCCCAAGAATATTATTTGGCCAAATTTTGTTCCTTGACCATTCCTTGAGGTGGTTCCTAATGGTACCACCCAATTATATGTACACCCAATATTATACTAATTATTTAAAGGTTTAGTAGGTATGTCCATTACATTCATGTCATTGTGCCTTAGTTGTGTCATAATATTTAAGTTTGGTCCTTGGTTATTATTGTTTTTGCTTCAATACTTTCAATTACTTATACGAGGTGGCCACTAATGGTCAAACTTATAAATGTTATTGTGTGTCCATATTTCCTTGTTCTATAGGTATGCATACTTGTTAGAATTGTTTTTTACTTATCAAGGCAAATGATTATTCCCAAAACATTTTACTTATAATGCTACTTGTATTTAATCCTTTATTACTTGATGACTATTAGTTAGATTGGTTTTAATACTTGTGTTGTGTCCATGGTCTCATGGTTTGTAGATCTACAAATTTGTAACATTAATTTGTATTTGTCAAGGTGGGATCTTACCTTGAGGACATGGATTGGGTCTTATTTTGCTTGAGGAAATCTATATAACATCTAACTAAGAGTTGCATAGTACTTAAATGGAAAGATTTGAATTGAAAACAATGTGTTATGTATGGAGGTTAGTTGATAATGGGTGTCGCAACCCCACTTTGAGGCTAAGTGTGAGAATGCAACTCACACTCCCAAAAGTGGGAAAATGGAGTCCTCCGGGACTCTCGAAAATTTAGAAGACGATTTGAGGGGGTCAAATCTCCTTGCCTTGGTGCGTTCTTTATATCAATGGAAAGCTCTTGAAGCGTAGATGTCCAAAATGGCCTCGCATTGCCCATTTGGACATATGCAGCCCAAGTTATGGGCAAAAGAAGGGTCGGGAGTCAAACTGCCAATTTGACTCCCAACCACTAAAAGTCAGGAATCGACATCTTCCCGACGTCGCCTCATAGAATGCAAGCCGGCGTTGGAAAACTCTCGACGAGAGCTACAACTTTGGTTCAAAGCTCATCCTGATCCGAGTTCGAGGCGAGGAGCTATGGTCGTCCAAAGTCCTGGGACTCTAACCCGGGACAGTTTCAGGACTCCAACTTGGAGTCCCAAGAAAAAGAGCCATTCGGATGTGGTCTTCGCGGTGAGATGCAGAGAATACTATATGGGGGAAGGTGGTGGCTTCCCCTGAGTCCAGGCCGTGGTGAGTCAAGGAGTCCAAGTTGCCCGTGGCTTGTCCCAACACCCAAGGGTGTTTCCGAATGCTAACTAACCCTCTTGTGGTTGGTTTTGGATGCAAATTCAAGCTTGATCTTCTAGTCCATCTTCCTAGTCTAATCCCGGGACTTCTAGCACACCCCTCTACCCCTTTTTAATGCTGGAGGTCGGGAACGTCCCTCAAGTTCCAACTTTCCGCAATTCAACATAGTTGGACCCTCAAGTGGGTTCAACCCGGGACTTGGGAGTGCGTCAATGGGTGTAAAAAGGTTGGTGAAGAGTTAATGATATTTGTACAAGTGCACAATGCATGGAATTTTTTTGAAAAATAATAGTACAAACCAAAATAAAATAGCATTTAACCTTTGGTATATGTTTCATCCATTAACTACTATGAGAAATTTGGTAAGCATATTGGAGCAACAATATTGAAGTAAGAGAAATTAAAAAAATGTATGTTGACAATCAAAGAGTTGTGAATAAAATAAAACTACTTACAAGGTTGTGTGAAATTAGATGACAACAAAAAAATGTCAAAGGTCTTACTAAAATATGCCATAATTTAGATCAAAGTGACAATGTACATACCTATGTTTTGATAGGTGTAACTGGTGACAGAAAACAACAATGTTTTAATTTATAGAGAAAGTATATTTGTTGGGGATAGTGGTTTGCACATGGACATGTGGGATGCACTGTAGGGAAAACCAATATTTCCATGGAAGATATGATAATGATCATGGGTGTCATTATATTATTGAACTCCATGGTGGATTTCAATGTGTTTTGCATGCATTTCTTGGTGATTCCACTATTATTATGCAATTGTGCATCTTAAAATTTACAAAAAATTTGGATGTTTGTTTTTAGCTTGTTTGAAGAAGGATGTGGACCATGTAAATATTGATTATTTTCGATCGTTATTTTTTTGTATATATTTCAGTGGAGGTTTTGTGGACGTGGTGGTTTGTGGTAATGTCACTACTAGGAATCATGGGTCTAGTTTACTAACCCATTTCACTAAGTGCCCTTAAAAGTGAAATGTGTTCATTAGTTAGTGTTTTAACTTAATTCAATTTCACCATGGGTGAAATCACTTACACCTAATTTACTAAGGTTCATTTTTTAATATTCAAAAATTATAAATTAATAAAAAGATAATATTTATTGAATGTAAGTATTTGTTAATTTATTAAAAGATTTGGTCTTCGTGTACAACTTTTAAAACATGTTATAATTTGTATTAAATTTATTTTCATGAATGAAAAGACCTTTCCAAAAAATTAGATGAAAATATTCTTTTAAATAAACTTCAATACAATTTTAAACACTAAAAATATTATATATTTATAAACTAATGATAAGGAAGTTTACATATAATGTTAATACTTTATATAACAAAATAATAATAATAATAATAATAATAATATGTGTTTAATAACTTAAATATTACACATTTAAGTCAATTATTAAATAATTATAATTAATAAAATAAAATTTTATATAACTAATACTAATTAAATATATGTTTAAAATGGTGGGAGATGTAACATAATATTACATATCATTACCAACAATCAAATATTTGGAAAAAAAAACCAATTTTTTTGAGAAAAGAAACTTATTCATAAATTATGTTATTTCAAAAAAAAAATCTTCAAAACACATTGTTGAAATGCATCGAGTAACAAAATTAAAGTTGTAGTATTACACATTCCCTTGTAGTGAAAATAATTTACTAAACTTATTCTTGGTACTATTAAGATGATAATTTCAATCTTATATAAAATTTTATATAATCAATATTTAATATAATTAATTTATAATGTGTAAGATTATTTATCATAATCTTTTATTACATCAATTAGTAGCAATATGAGATATTAAATGGTGAATTAAACCAACTTATAATTTATTTGGTAATTTATTTTACATACAAATTTGAATTTCATTGTCATATATTATTTTGGGCCTTCATTTATTACAACATAAAGATATTTTTAAGAAATAAAAAGATGAAGATTCAATTTTAATTATATGTGTTGATTTATATTTAGTTTTAAAAATAATATAATTTATTGTAAATAATATATTGCAATATAATGTAAACAAATACTTATTTGGGTTATTACATTTATTACTATACATATAAATATATTTGACTAACATAATGTAACACATTATAAAATAATCTATATTAAGTAATAATTTATAAAATATTTTGACACTTTATATATATAATTTTATAATTAATCGTAATATTCCATTATTTTGAAACCAAATGAACTACAAGAAAATTCCAAATAAATTAAAACTGAAAAAAAATTAAATTATTATTCATTAATATTAAATTTACATATTCCATCTGTATATATTTAAAATAAAATTTTGCAACATATTTTACTTTATTTCCTGATTATCTTACATAATTAATTATAAAAATTAAATAATATATTATATATTGTTCTACTAGTTTGTATTATTAGTTAACATACTATTTATAATAATATAATCTAATTTTTTTAGTACTGAAAATTAATGGTCAATATTTTTCTTTAAATATATTTAAATAAAATTATATTCTAATTCTGAAAAATGAGTCAATTTGTATTTTTTACCTTTATTTAATAAAATACTTAAAAACTTTTACAATTAAAAAAAAATCAGAATCAAATATCTTTTATCCTAAAAATATGTAATACGTTACATATCATATATCATATGTATATAAGATATAAAATACACAACATATGAAATTATGTTTACATATTATAGATATATTTTAAAACTAAATAATATGTTATTGTGGGCTTTAGTTGATAAAAATGTAAAATATAACATATGAAATTATTTATTTGTTATATACTATATTAAGAACAATATTTGTGAATAAAATTAATATAATGTATAATAATTTTTTCATTTCTTTAATTATTTTTATTTTGAATTTAATTTTAATTTTATAATTTAAAAATCAAACTCATATTAGTATATAAAATTAACATGTATGTATTTAATATACCATATTTAAATGTATTATCTTTTCTAAATACACTATGTAACATAAAATGGTTTTGATAATAACGTTATTATATGTTGATATATCACATCTTATGAACTATTTGTATTAAATTTCATAATTAAAATGTACTATGTAATCCAAAAAAAATTGATATATTTTTTTAAATCTTTCATTTGGATAGAGTATGAAAAATATAATGATGGTTAAAAAAATAAATTGTCTTCAAAACATCATTGTAGAAATGTATTGAAATTCAAGATTTACATGCAATGTTTTTCAATTCAAGTATTTTTTTAATAAGTTTTATGACTTGTTTGTGTAGATTTTGGAAAACCTTCATATTGAGGTTTAAATCATTTTATTTGGACATAATATGAAAAAGACATTATTAATTAAAGTTGGATTTTGGAAAAGGTTTAATAGCATTTTAATTTAAAACTAAGATGCAAGTAAAAGGTTTAACCAATATGTTTTGTTTTTGAATCTCATCTCATAAGCTATATAAAGAACATGTTTTACTTTGATTCATAATATTGAAATGTATATGGCAATTTGAAATGAACAAAAAATGTTGACCTTAAATGGTAATTGCAAAGTAAATGACATTATTTTTTGGCTATTCCTTCCATCTACATTTTCCCTTTCCTACCAATTTGTGTACCTATACAAGTAGGTGTTAGTTATCTACTTACCCAGGTATATAAGCTCAAATTTTCTTTAAAATTTCAATTTTGAAAAATAAAAATAAAACGATGCTGATTAAATGATTAGTATACAATAATTCGAATTAAATAATTAATATCAAAATAATCTAGATTCAATAGTTATTCGATATTTTGGATTAAATAATTGATATTAAATAATATGGATTAAACAATGAAAATATTCAAAATTTCCTAGTTGTTCATATGTAGTAAATTAACTTGTTCATACCAACTCGTCACCAATCATTAAGCAACTAATGAATTTGTTAAGAATTCACTACAAACCTAAAGAATTCATTAATGGATTTGGATTCATTATGCATTAGTGTGTTGAATAAAGAGGTGGTTTGGCTAATGGTCTATTGGAAAAGGTAAAGTGTGAATATAACTTGTTGGAAAGGAAAAGGTTTAGGGCAACAAGTGCTTTGAAGGAGCACAATGAGAGTAGAGTTATAAAGGATAATCATTATGGGTACAAGGGCTATCATGACGGTGGAAGGAAAGTTGGAAGCATGAAATTTATTTTGAAGAAATCTTATGGGAGCAACATGAAGGCAAAATGGTTATTTGCAAACAAGGAGCTTAACATAGGTGAAAATGACAATGTTTTATAGTTTTTGATATTTCATTTTTAGAAAATGGTTTTTGATGTATTTTGCATTTGGAAAAATCTTCATGAATTTTTTTTTTGTGTTTTGATATTTTTTGTTTGAAAGTTTGTTCTATTAATGGTTCTTGTTGGAAAAAAAGGAATTGCATTACATGTGACAATGCTAGAGAGTGTTGTTTCTATGATGGAATGGTTTCCATGCAATTCAATGACAAGTTATTGGATCTCATTGTGAAGGGTTATGTCACAACCCTAGCCTTGGGCTCATGACCAAGACTAGGCATGATAAATCATGATGCAAATTGGGGAGTGTCTTGGGACTCAAGCATACTTTGACAAATGTGGCAAATGTAAGGTAGTGATTCCCAAACACTTCCAAGTGAAAAGCACTTGGGGAATTGTTATCCCACATTGAAAGTCCCAAATCTTTGTGATGAAAATGTAAGTAATAAATGTGGTCCAAATTGAACTCCCAATATGCCATTGGAAAAACTCTTGAAATGTATATATATATATCACAAAAGAGCTCATAGTTTCCATTTAAAATTGTGATGTTTAGATTATGGCCAAAATTAGGGTTGGGAGTCAAAATGGCAGTTAAACTCCTAACCACTAAAACCCAACAAATATGGGGTCAAATGACCTTTGAATTAAACATGATGTATGGTGTTAGATAAGTATTTGCAAGGGCTATAACTTTTTTCCTTTGGAGCTTCTTAATCAAAACTAATATGTTGGAGTTATGAACTTTTAATGTTGTGGGATACATAACTTATTAGAAGAGTGGTGCCTTTGCCCAAGGGTTTGTAAAACATGTCAAATAAGTTTGGGTTGTTGGTGATTATGTTTTAGCACGACTAATTGGTTCCAACTTATGCTAACTAACTTGTTTGTTTTGTGTAGGTTTAATTTATTTATGAACTTGCACTAACATCCTCCTCTTAATCTTATCTTGGAGTTCTTTCACACCCTTCTTACCCCCCTAAGTGCCTAAAATTAGGCAATCAACCTTGGGTTGCACTGTGTCGCATTTTGAAAATCAGCAAAGTACTTACCTTTGATCTACCATTTGACAAGCCCATGAGTGCATTAGTTTGGGCAAACGTTGCAAGAGCCCATGTAATAGTTCCTCTATAGACATCTTCACTTGGGTTTAGATTTTGTGTTAAAGAGAATTTGAAAAATTGTTATGCGTGAAGCATTTTGCTTATATGGTTTAAGGTCTTGTCTTTTTATTGTCAATGATGTTTATCTTTGTCCTTTGTGTTTTAATATATGAAATGATACCTATTTTTGTGATTTTTGTTTTGATAATGGAATGTGATAAAAAGTCAATGACAATGGCATGCATATTTTTGACAATTAGATTTTTTGGTCCCTTGTTATTAATGTGGGTCTTTTCCTTTGTTAATGCAATTTTTGTTGCAAAAGTTGCATTGTTTTTGTTGTTACTAAGGTGTAGAACTTATGGTTTGATGTTCTACCAAATTATAATATAGAGAAATCTTGTCAATTATTCGATGTTTGCACTATGCTAATGGATTAGCATTAATCAAAAAATTCTTGGGTTTATATATATTTTTTGAAATTGTGTCCTCCCTTGTTGTTCATGATTTTATTATTTTATCAAATATGTTATGAATTCCAACTCAAGGTTACCTCATTGTTTCACCTCTATTTCAACAATGGATTTAATTATTTCCACTTGAAAAACATGACATTTCCAACCCTACTTTGACCTCCATAACTCTTTTATCAAGTTCTACCTTTGACATTTTTATGTGATTCCTTTTTAAGGGTAATTGCAAACTATATCACTTGCCAATATGTACATCACAAGGTCATTCTTGTAGTACAAAAGGATTAAAATGGTCCCCAACATTATTTAATTTGTAATATTTAAAAGTATTCTCATTCAGAGGGTAAATACTATTCCAATAGATTTTCATTGAATCACGCTTTCAATTGAATTGATTTTAAAGTTTCATGAACATGAAAACTATTTCATTTATTCAAATAGACATTCATTGAATCACAACAAAATGATGTATTTTTAAAATCTAGTAAATTGAACATCACATTCCATATAAAATTTGATTGTAAATGGATTCATAATTTTCATTGTTGTTAATATTTTGCTAGATTTCTTCCTCAAAATTCCTGTGGATGACAACCTAGTTAAAATCATAATTTAACGTGGGCAATAAAATTTTGATAGACTTTTAAAAAGTCCTAGAATTACTTGATTTTTAAAAGTCCTTTTGGAATTAAAATAAGTCTTGACCATTTAGTTTTGTAACATGTCTTTTTGTGAGAACTTGAGAACACACCTTAGGTTTGCATTCCATTGGAAAATTTGGGAATTGGTAGCCTTCCATTACCTTTGGTAGCATTGGACAAATTACCTAAAGGTGAAGGTGTCTTGTTATGTTTTAGAAGGTTGGTGGCAACATGATTCATACCTAGGTAAGTTCCAACAAACATATAATTGCATTACCTTACCATTCTAGTGGATATTTAAATGAATTATTGTTGCCTTTATAGTGATAATCAACCACAATACCATAGAAGGTAGGTCTTGTATTTTTTGGGTTTGTTACTTCCTTGTTTCTAGTTGCATATGTGAATTTTTTTTCTACACATAATTGAAGTGGTATTCAAATATTTATGTTAATATTTTAGATTATCCCTTTTAAAGTTTTTAAATTATTGTGCCATTGCTTTCATTAGACTCAATAACAAATTATGTTGAACTTGTATTGTTATCTTTTGTTGTTATTTTCTAGTTATTATACATATAACCTAATTAATACATGGTTCATGTAAAATGTTTGGTGTTCAATATAACAACATGAAGTCAATTATGAATGACTAACATAAATAACCTATTAATCAAGTACATCAATCCAAATGAATTTTTTTACATAAAAGGCTAAGCCTATAATCTTATATGCACATAACAAGGATGGTTGTTAAAGTGAGAATTGTTCAATCATAAGTTGGCTTTTATTATATATTGTGATAGTATGATAATTTGGAATTATTGGTAGTAGGTGGGAGTCAAGTGATCAAAAAATCACTTTCCCATTATTTTAGATGGTGGTTGATTTGCCTATGTTATTTTGGTCTAAAATAAAATGTTAGGTGAAATTAAATGACGTGAGTTTAACCACTAAAGTAGGATCTCTAGTCAACTTTGGAGGGACTATGTAATTAATTACGTAGTTGTGATTGTCACTTTTGTAGGAGGTAAGTAAGGTACGTCTTTGATTCCTTAAGGGGTTGTTTTGTGTGTGTAAAACAAGGGAGTTGGAGTTGGATATGGAAGGTGAGTTTAAATCTTTAGATAAAATGAATTATGTGTGTGATAATTAAATAGATTAAATTTGAGTAAAAACTATAATGGTGGTACTAAACTACTCTAGTATTCTGACAACCATGTGATGTGTGTGTGTAGATCAAACTTGAATAAAAGTTATGGTAGTGCAACTAAAGTAGTATTCTAGTAGTCTAGTGGCTTTGTACTTCGTGAATATGAATAAATGCAAAAGCAATGGGTTTATGCTTACATTTTTGTGTGTAAATAATCTACGTTATTGAATTGTGTGTTACCTAGGGTAGACATGTGTTGAAGTTACTTTATCCATTAATTTTTTGTCCAAGTAGAAAGGCGTCCAATAATCACTATTAATTGGAGTTATTGTTACCTTGCTAGATTTTCTCCTAAAAACTATACTATTCACTTTCTAAAAGCATAATTTTTCATGTATTACATTGGAATTGAATGTTGTTTGTTCCAATGGTTTCCAATTAGGTTAGTTAACTATTGTAAGACCTACACCTTAAAAATTTAAGTCTAATATATATTTTTTCTAGATCTAATAGGCTTATGACTATTATAATATTTTGAAAATTGAATTATGTTTGCCAATAGCTTAGAATATAGTCATGTTTGTTGTGTTAAAATATACATTAGGAAATCTATTTATTACTAATTTTGTTTTGTTTGTTTGCTTACCTAGTAGGATTGATTTATTGTTTTCCACCTATTAGGTCCTTAGGAATAACTCTTTTGCAATGGTAGTGAATGTAAATACATGCAAATGATGAAATAATAATCATGAGTCAAAAATCTCATGGTGTGTTGGACATGTATGCAGAATTTCCCAAAATTGTACAAAAAACTTGATTATATTGCATAATATTCAAAAGCACTTAACTATAACAAAACTACAAACAACTATGATGATTTCAAAACACAATTATGTCAATTTTTTATTGTATTTAACATTCATCAATGCAGTTTTATTTGATCAAATCATAATTAAATAAGATGGTGCAAATTTTCAAATACAATTGAGCCAATACTCTTGCACAATTGTTCAAATACATTATGTATCCACCATAAAAAAGATGATTACAACTAGTCATTTCATGAAGTTTGGTGCAGTCCCTGTCCCCCCCCTCAACATCTTGAAGGCTCCTTCATGTGCACAAGACACTTGTACCTTTCCCTACATGTTGGAAGTTCCAAAACAAGGTTGTTAAGATGACTATTGAGATTTCTAAATGAAATAATAAATGATTCCAATCATTATGTCCAAAACTTTTTGGAATGACAAAAACTCACAATTTGATGACATAATTGTTGAAAAAGTTGCATACTTGAATTACCTCTCCTCATTTCAAAGATCTTTTATAATTACCCACTTCAACAAATGACTTAACCTATACAAAAGGATGTGATAAAAAAACCTTTTTACAATCAACCCTAATGCATGACCCACCCCACAAAAAACTTTCATGTGAAACATTTTTCACATTATAAATAACACAAATATGTGCTATTTACAATGGGAAAAGCATTAAAGCTTCCAAAACAACAATGGCTGATTAGGTCTTCTACAACATAACAACATCCTCAACATTTGAGCTTTCAACTTGAACAATAAACAATGTAACAAGCATGTTATAAGAATTGTTCAATAATGAGAACTTGGTAATGAGGAATTTTTGCAAGTTCCAAACCCTTCAAGTGACAACAAACTCCCTTATCAAGCAAAATGCAACAATTATTTGCTTGATATAAAACATCAACAAAATGGTAATAGTTTCAACACAAAAGGGCTTTTAAGATGATTGTGAATGCATGGTTAATGTGATTAATATTAATTAATGGGGGAGTGCAATGGCGGGTTGTGTGTGGACAAAGGGGGGGCAACATACCCCTTTGTGGGAAGAACTTGTGTGAAATGGGTTTCATGAAAAAATGGCTTGTGCATGAGTGTAAAGCTTGAGCTTGGAGCTTGTAGTTAAAATTTTATGTGATTTTAATCCACCTACATGGATGAATGTCTATAGATGAATGTCATTTTTGCATGATTGAATTTCATTTATGAATTGGATTAAATAAATAAATCATTGCATGAAATTCATTCATGATTGGAATATAAATAAATTAAAAATTATTTATATCCATCTTCATTTGTTGTCCAAATATTAATACTTCAAACTTGAATATCAATTAATAATGGTGGATAATGTGACTATAGGGGAAAATATGATGATAGGACCAAAATAATTTTTTTAATTAAAAAAAATTCATTTTCATCAAGAGTTTTAAACAATTAAAAAAATGTTGTCATGGGATGAATGTACCCCCACCCCATTGTTACCATCAACATTGTATATGTATTTTGTGAAAAATTAAGGCACTTTGAAAATAAATAATTATTAAAAACAACCCCATTGTCATTTATGGTAGTAGGTTGTTTGAAGGAAGTTAATTAAGGTGCTTGAAAATTTGGTTTTAGTTTATTCCAAAAACCCATTGTCATCAATGACAATAGGTAGTTTACAAATATTTAAAGCATTCAAAACCCATTGTTATTAACAACATTAGTTATATTTTGATGAAAGTTGTGGCACCCTCAAAGAATAATGAAAAAATCCCCCATCATTGTTCATGACACTTATAAATAGGTTTAAAGGAAGTTGTGGCACCTTTGGAAAGGGAAAAAAATACTCATTGTCTTCAATGACACTAGGTCAATTTGTTCGAGAAAAATAAAAATAAAAATAGTAATGAAAATTAAAATTAAAACAACAACCATGGGGTGAATGTTACATGAATATAATAGTAATGTAATTGAGACATATTGAAAGTAATGGCATTTTAAACCATAGCCATCAAATACATTTATAATGGAATTTACATTATATAATTCAAGAAATGTTATATCATATATAATTAAATTGTGTTTCATGAAGCTCTAGATAATTAAAACTAGGGGAAAAAAAAAAATTATTGATAAAAAATTAATGATAAAATAAAAAATTCATCCATAATATTGATGGAAGTTATATATATTAAAAGCATTTAAATTCAATTAGTTTTTTCATCCATTCATTAAATAAATGAAAAAATCATTCATCCATAATGAAGATACATTCATTTCCATGTTTGATTATAAGTTTACTTGTATAACATTTGTTTTGTAGTTAAAGTCTTGGGTTTTACTTACATGTGTGTAAGAGAAAAAACATTTTATCATCCCAAGTTCCAACTTTAGGCTTTAGGTTTAGGCTTTAGGCTCATGTAAAAACTTGATTTGGTTCCATGAAAGGACCATTGTAGTGGGGCATCATGGTGCCATGGGAGGCTTAAATCACAAAGGTGGATGAATGTAAGCACACATCCTCATTATCGATGAATTTCTTTTTTTCATTCATCTAATGTAAGGATGAATTTTTTATTTTATCATTAAGTTCTTATTAATGATTTTTTCCCCATAATTTAAATTAATTGGAGCTTCATGAAACACAATTTAATTTTATATGATATAATTTTTGTTGAATAATATAATGTAAATTCCATAATAAATGTTTTTCATGGTTATGGTTTAAAATCTCATTATTTTCAATATGTTTTAATTATATCACTATTATTATGCTAACATCCACCCCATGGTCATTGTTTAGATTTTTTTATTTTTTTAATATACTTTGGGGGGTGAGCAAATCAACCCAATGTCATTGATGATAGTGGGGTTTTTTTCCCCTTTTCCAAAGGTGACACAACTTTCTTCAAACCTGTTTATAAGTGTCATTGATGACAATGGGGGTTTCTTTTCATTCTTTTCTTAAGGTGCCACAACTTTCTTCAAATTTAACTAATGTTATTGACGAGGATGGGTTTTGAATGCTTTACATATCTTTAAACTATTTAATGTCATCGATGACAATGGGGTTTTTTCTAATAATCATTTTTTTTAGGGCACCTTTGTCTTCCATGACAATGGGGTTTTTGTTAATAATTATTTATTTTTAGGACACTTTATTTTTCCATAAACTATATATAAAATGTCATTGACAACATTAAGGGGGGGTAAACACTCATCCCGTGACAATATTTTAAAAAATTGATTATCATTGTTGATTCCTGAAAACAAAATTTTAAACAAATTATTTTTAATTATTTTGGTCCCATCATCATATTTTTCTTTATTGTCACAATTTCATTATCCATCATTATTATATGTTATTCAAGTTTGAGATACATTAATATTTAGACAACAAATGAGGATGGATATACATAATTTTGAATTTATTTATCTTTCAATCATGGATAAATTTTATCCAATGATTTATTTGTTTAATCCAAATTGTAAATGAAATTCATCCATGCAAAAATTACAATCATCCATATGAAACTATTATTTATGGACATATTCACCCATGTAGGTGGATTAAAATCAAATTAAGCTTTAAGCTCCAAGCTCATGATGGCTTGCACATGAATGTAGGTAGTTAACAAGTCAAGTCCCAAGATGTCAAGAAGCTTGATGCTAACCATGTGTGTGTGGCATGGGCAAATAGTTAGGAGTTAAGGATGAAAAAATGTGAGGGGTTCAATGAACACAAAGGTGCAAAAAAGAGGCGTGTTAATTGGTATCATAATAAAACTTTGATGTAATGACCAAAGTGATGGAAGGAAGGGCACCCCATTGCCTTTGAAAGTAAAAAAAATAGTGGGAACCCAACTAAGATTGCCAACTCATGAATAATTGTTTGTTATGGTAAATTGTTTCAAAACTTGGTAACATTGTTTTGGATTGCAAAAGATTAAAGTTTTCATAAATAATGTGTCCTTAAGATACTTTGAAATGTAGCTTCGGGCCATTGCAAAGTAGTTGCATTGGCATGATACCTTGGCACTTATGGACATAAAGTTGATCCATAAACTGAGTAAAGACGATGTAGTACCAGATGCATTAAGCCAAATGGAGGAATATCATGAATAGGTACTTAGGGGCACCACACAAATACTTTATGCCATGTTTGTGGGCAAATGTGATATGGAACACAAGATAAAAAAAGTTTATGTGAAAGACTGACTTGTGAAGTCAAACTTTATAGAACTACAAAATAAGAGGAAAGTGAAAAGGATCATCCTTTATGGATGGGTTGCTATGATGGAAACAATTGTATGTTTATGTACTAGAAAGAAAGTTATGCATGGGAGTCATGCAAGAAGTGCATGACATGTCAATGGCTAAACATCATGAGGAGAAGACCATAACATGGGTGATTTTAAGTGATATGTTCTATTGACCCAAAATGAAAGAAGACATTGAAGTACATTACATTTGCATTTGTGTGAAGTGCCAAAGCACAAAGTTGGTGTGCAAGAAGAAATTTAGGCTATATAAACCTCTTCCAATTTTGAAAAATCCATTTGAAAATATTTCAATGGATTTTGTGACATGCTTTCCAAAACGTCAAGGAAAAGATGCCATCTTGGTGGTGGTGGATAGGTTTTCTAAGTTGGCTAATTTGCACCAAATAAAGTCACAATGATAATGATAAAGACAATTAAATTACTCTTTGAAGGTGGGTTATACATAATGGCATGTCAAAAGTCATAGTGAATAACTTTGACACAAAGTTTACATTGGACTTTTGGAAAGTGGTGATGAATAAACTTGGAACTAAGTTGAAGTTTAGCATGGCCTCCCATCCCCAAACAAATGGGTAGATCAAAAGGGTCAATGGGGTGTTTAACTAGTACCTTTGAAACTATGTGGGGGCCAATCATAAGGATTGAGGTGACCACCTACGTTTAGGGTGGCTTCACATGGGTGGAACTATGGAACAAAAGATAGATGAAGGGTTTGTGTGATTGGGTGCATATTTTTTCATTTGTTTTTCTACCTATTATATGATCAGAAATCCATAAGAATGGATTCCTATGTGGCTAGTGAAGTGGCATGGTCCCAAATTTCATGCATTTCCGAGCTCAAACCACTAGAAGAGCAAACTTGCAAGGTGGTAAATCATTTCCTTGATCCTTTATATGTTTCTCTTCAAATACCCTACTTGAAATGATTTCTCTTCACTTCTCTTCGTGCCATAGCCAAACAACTTTCTTTTCATGCCATAACCACACAACATTGCATTCTTGTCTTGTAGGAGTAATGGAGAATTGGGCAAAAATTAGTGAATTTTTAGAAACATCAAATGTCGTTATAACATTTCCCTCTCTTCCACTTCCACAAATGCACCATCAAGTTGCACTACCATAATTTGTAGGATTATCTTCCCCTTGGTTTCACCCTAATCCTACAAGTTTTATAGCAAATGTGCAACCATTCTTGCCAAGCTCTCCCATGGCATTATGTCTAGGAAAAATAACTCCACAAAAGCACAAAACTACAATAGCCACCATTGCCAACTTACACTTTCTTATTGTGAAACAACAAACAACTAAGCAAAAAAGGAAAGGGAAATTGGAATTGGAGCATCTTATTAAAGAACAAATTGAACAAATCAAACAAGGAAGGCCTTGGAAGGAACATTGGGTGATGCATCTCATCACATTATGTGGTGAGATGCATAGGCCTTTTTCCTTTCTATCAAAACAAGGCATGCCTACACAATTTTCATAAATGTGATTATTAAAAAAAATCATATTGTTATTTCAATGTGCAATTCAGATTTTTTTTCATTTTTCAATGATATTTATATGCAAGTGTTGAAAATTGGAGTAAGTTGCATGTAAAATTAATGGTTAATTGTCTCAATTTTAACAAGGATTTCAAGGCTTGATGAAAAAAATGGCAACAAATTTACAAAAATTACAAATACAACAAATCTATCAATGTTATTTCAAGAAATGAGAGATGTGAAAAATGTATCTGGTACTTATTGGTTGATGAGTACATGTTTGACCACCCTAATGTCATTTCACACACATCCATGGAAGTGCTCATGAACTTGAAATTGTCCAACTTATTGTTCCACTCAATAAAATTTCTAATAGTTGTGAAACTTGAAAAGCGCAAAAAGGAGTAATCCTTGACATGTTCCAAAGAGAAGAAAAGAAAAGAGAAAAATTTGTTGAGTGAGTGTTCATAAGAAGTCCGAGAGAATGGGAAAAAAATGATGGAAATTGCCATGAAGGTTATTGAAGATGCTAAATTGTTATTGTTCAAGTGCATGCAAGAAACCATGTCCAAACTTGTTGAAAATTTATGAAGTGTTTGATAAAACATTTTGATGTATGTAATGTAGCAAATACATACATCACAAATTTACAAGCTTCATAGGTTCGTTTTAAATTTGTGTGAAATTTGTTATTTCATGGGTTCGTATTGCTTAAACACGAATGTCATTTAAACATGGAAGTTGTGTACACAACTTTCATGTGTAAACAACACAAAAAGACATACAACATCCATGATAAACAATACAAATAAGCATATGATATTATTGTCAAAACAATGCACATGACATTAATGTTTAAAAAATACACATAGATGAAGACATTAATATCTATTCCATATGAACCTATGAAAAACAGATTTTGGACAACTATTATTACCAAATTGTAATCCATGAAGTTTGTGATGTATGGTTTCATGATGCACTTCTTGAATGCACACTTGCGTGCTTATAAAAGATTGGGTTATAACCAATCAGTTTCATGAGCATTTGAATCATGCTTACTCATCGTTATAAATGTTTTAATGTTGACATTTACAACATTTGAATCAATTTTGTTGTTCTTATTGATTTTAATGAAATCCTAACATTTTTCTTGTCAAATTTAGTGTTCAAAATATCATAAATTTCACAATGTTTATGTTGAATGAGAAATCTTATCTTGCATGGAAATTTTGTATTTGCAAGTGCCATATGTGTTTACATGTATAATATAGATACAATTTTCTTTTTATTTTACATTGATTCAAAGAGTTGAAACCGATTTGTGCATCACCATTTTGGGTGATTTAAACTACTGCATTGTGGTTTCTAGGACATTTAATTAACATGACATTAATTGATGAATTTTTAGATTTTTTCAAATCTCAAGAGCTACAATGTGTTGTTTCCTATGAGATGCATGTGGTTTTTTGTAGGTGTTCACAATTTGTATGTTATGAACATGCATGGTTAAAGATATTGAACCTTGGGAAAATAGTTAATTAATTCTTAGGCATTGGAAACAATCTTTCAAAAAAGTAAGAAATCACAATGTGAACCAACACTGCATAATGATAAAGTGATGATTGCATATTCTTCTTGTCATTTGATTGTTTACAAGCAAGTCCTATCAGATTACAAGGAAAATGGATCCTCTCAACCTTGTAATCAGATCCGACATAGCAAGGTTTTACACTAATGCACATCAATCCACTTAAAAACAAGTGGATTTTCACCATATTCCTCTAGACTTTCAATGACATCCTTTAAAACAATAAATGTTCAACTTACTTTAACATCCTTAAGGCCAAAGGACATAATAAATTGTAAGGAAAATTGGAGATTCTCAAACATGAGTTTCAAATTAAAAAGTTGTTCAAAATGGTTCATTATATGCTATTTCTTTCCCACTAGTTGATTTTGATACTTCTCAATGTTAGTCATGTATTGTAGCTATGGGCCAAAGAAGATGTTTCAAGTGAAATGACATCCAAATCCATAATTCCTAGTGGTAGTGCATTAAACACAAACATAGAGACAAATCAATCGAATGTACATTTCAATATTTGTAGCTTTCTTCTTTTGGGAAATATGATGTCACATGTTCATTGTTGTCAATTGCCTAATTCTGCACCCCCAAGAAAAAACATCAAACCCCACATTTCAATTGAATTCTTTGTTAAGCAACTTGAATGTTAAAATGTTGAAAATAACATCAACAAGTTTTCTCTTATGAGATTCAAACAATGATTTCACCACAACATTTCTTCAAACTACAAGCTCTTTTGTAGTCTTGCCATCACTTTTCATTGAAACTTGGAATGCATAATTTATTGAGTTTAACATATAATTCAATGACTCTTTTTTTGTTCAATGTATGCCCTAAAGTGTGTCAAGAGAGTCTTGGGTAATTGCTTATCTTTTTGGTATCCATCACCATAAGATTGATGTATTCAAATTATCATGTGCTTCATGGTAAGCACCATTGATCCATTTTGCATAAAAAAAAATTCCATGTAAAATGCACAAATTGTGAAGAATGAGACATGCACATACAATGTTAGGAACTAGCGTCAATGCCACATCCATTTGCTTCATCAAGATCCTCCAATAGCTTTTCAAAAGTAGAATGCATGTTCCACACACATCTGTGTTCAACTTTGAATAAAATTCCAATAATATTATTTATGGTTTAATCCATCTTTGTGCCCTTTGTATGGGGGAAACATCCAAGGTCTAACTAGGTAGGCAACATCACCTACAATAGGGTGAAAACATAATACGGGGGGGGGGCATTTTAGCCAAGAAAATGTTTTTTTTGGGGTTATAGTTTGGTTAATTTGGGGCCAATTTTTCTTTGACTACATTTAACATTTTGATAAACATATAAGTGGATTTTAATGTAGAGGCCTCCAACATAATTTTCGTCATCTTTCAAATGAAAGTAATTTTTCAACAAAATGTTCTTTTTCAACACACTTATGTTTGTTTAAATGAAAAACTTGTCCAAATGTTTTTTGTGAAATCACACAAATCAAACTTTTTAATTGTAATTGAAATGGTATGATCAATTCATATTGAATATATGACTAAGTACTTCATCAAGTTTTGCAACTATTTGAATCATTTTTAGAATATATTTGCACTTTGCAATATATCATGACAACATCTATTTTCTCACAAACATATTCTTTAATCATTTAACATTAATCAAAAAATGTAGTTTCCTCTGACAATTGCATTATTTGGCAATTGAACTACCTTATTTGAATATAATTTATGAAAACCTTTGTTAATATTGGCCTGATGGAAGTTGAAAGTTACATAGTTTCGAAAAACAATATTTGTGACTACATTTTTTGGCCACTATAATGTGCTTTCACCTAATAACATAAGGATTTAACTGAACAACTTCACATAATTCCCCTAATGCAAAATGGTTCCACAAGTTTGAATCATGCATGGAATTAACCCACTCAATGTCACAATCCCCAAAAACACATTTACATGTAACCACCCCTCGTAAAAAGACCAAATAAAACCCCATTTGATTGTAATCATTTTTGGCATGTACACAAGGTGTTATAATTAGAACATGTGATCCATCTACAACACCTACTACATAGGGAATCCTATGAAAGGAATGAAAATCTTTTGCAATTTTTTCCATCATATTTATTTATGGCCATTTGATATATGACTTTTTCATATCCATTTTTACTATAAAAAATAATTCAACAAAAACATTATGACTAGTCAAGAGTCTTACTCCAAAGATATTTGCAATCATTTGCATCCTTACTTTAGTTGCCAATTTTGAAATCCCTATGGCAACTTTAGTTTTTAATCAAATTGCAAAGCACATGTTTATATCTTTTTTTAACATCAAAGGACTTATTTGGGAACATATGAAATTGAAAATATCTTTTAACACCCTCATCTTAGCCTTGAAGTTTTTAGTATTGAAGGGTGTAAGCAAATATAATTCAAGACATCCTTGCATTCTTTCATGAGGCCAAAAAATACCTTTTGTTATCAAGAAGGTGTTTGCTGATAATGGGTTTTATGAGCTTGAAAATGTTGATGGCTCACCATATCCAGACCGCATTAATCATGACAAATTGAAGAAGGTTTTAGATAAATGATTCCGAAAACGGAATCCATAATGAGTTTAGGAGTGATGTAATTTGATGTGTAACTTGATGTAATTACACAATTACTTAGATAATTGTTTAAAGGGGCACTAGTAGAAATCAATCAAAATGTAACCAGTCAATTTACGACTACATGCGACTTATAGTCGTTTGCGACTAGATTTGAAAATATTTGCAACTACAAGACCAACTTTCAACTATTTTGGTCATTTTCACAACTATGATG
>Ga0116229_10003872_pt1 | contig 24602 bp, 43 predicted proteins | sample S1TSphgellanicum_3_FD_87313 | JGI IMG/M metagenome (GOLD analysis project Ga0116229, IMG submission 87313) | Host-associated microbial communities from peat moss isolated from Minnesota, USA - S1T2_Fc - Sphagnum magellanicum MG | ecosystem: Host-associated > Plants > Peat moss > Unclassified...
CAGTTTCAGTGCGTGACTGAATAGCCGGAATAATCTTGTGAGGATAATTGCAAGTTAAGATGAATCGGACGGTGCTTGCGTATCTCTCCATTGTGTTTCTGAGTACGGCTTGGGCGTTGACGGTAAGGTAATCTGCTTCGTCGAGTAGTACGTATTTAATTTCACCATAGCCCATCGTTTCGGCAAACCGCGTAATACTATCGCGTATGAAATCAACATTGTTGTCTTTCGATGCATTGACCTCCTTAATGTCAAAATCATTGATCTCAAGTTCGTGTAATAGCACTTTTGCGAGTGTGGTCTTACCTGTACCTGGAGCCCCGGATAATAACATATGTGGAAGTCCACCGTCGGCAATCCACTTTTCAATTTGCCTCTTTTGCCTAGCGTCCTTAAAGACATAATCTTTAATGCTAGTCGGGCGGTATTTCTCAGTCCAAAGTTCTTTCACAGCAATCCTTTAATGTGTAACAAGTGTAACAAGCTTCGGCTCTGAAAGTCAAATAGGGGCTCGTTCGTTTGCTGCCGAGAATACTGAAAAAATTTCTACATCTTCGGGATCTGTATCTGAGACTAGCATCACAGATTGTGGCCATTCAACACCCCAAACCTGAGTTTCGCTTCCGTCATCTTCCCTAACTTTAAGCATTCGAGTCCATCGACCGTTCTCGATTAGAATCCATTGACCGGGTGTAATATCTACAATGTCCTCACCAACAGAGTAAACCTTACCCCAGCGAGGACGAATGCCTTCACTTTTACCGTTATCATCTGGAATAATAATGCCACGGACAATTCGGGAACCGCGTTCCAGATCACTAACTAATACCTTACCTTTTAATGCTTTAATTTTCATTATTTGCTTTCGTCAATAACAATGTCGCCGTTAGGCAATTCTTTTTCTGCCGGTGTTACTTTCTTAGTAGTCGATTCAACCGGTGGTTTCTTTTGATTTACATTTATATTATCGGGAGATGCTGGCATAGGACCTTTTAGTCCAGTGCTAACAATTGCAGATTGAATTCGTCCACGCTCTCTTGCAATTTCGTCTGCGGTCTTTGTAACTTTCCCGCCTTTAATTTTATCGCCCTTAGCATTTACTGACATATTGCCAATTGCAGGGACTTTTTCATTTTCACGACGCATAGAATCCATATCGATTGTTGTGCCGCGGTATGATACATGTCTTGCCATATTATTCTTTTTCCTCTAATTTAATATCTAGTCCGCGAATATTTGCCATATCCACGATATCCTGTAACGCCTCTTCAGTAACAATAAGCTTATATAGTCCGTTGCCCTCTGGCTGGAATTTCATAGTTACAGATTTTCCAATAACTTCTGTTCCATATGTGTCTTGATAATTTATTGTTAGCAATTTCATTTTAAATAATCCTTAATTTCTAATCCGTATTTTAACGAATCTACTCTGTGTACACCAATCAAATATAATATATAAGATGAAACACTAGATCCGCGTCCTACACCCCATACAAATTTATTTTCTCTTAGATAGCTAATAAGATAAATGAACATCCTAAGTAGCATAATTAAGTCACGATCTTCGTAGAGTTGGTATTCTAAATTTACTCGATCAATTTGTTCTTGCGTTGTACATTTATCGAGTAGCCAAGTCTTAACATCTAATTGCTGATAAATTACAGGAAAAATCCATTCTCCTGAACATTTTTCGTGAAACTCCTCAAATGTTAAAGTTTCTTCGGGTGTGTCAAGAAATGTAATAGTTTTAGGAAGTAACTTTGATTGATATTTCTCAAATAATTCGATCTCTTCGTCACGAATTACATTCAGGTGACTGATATTTTTACCTTGCAATAATAATTCTCTTAGATTATCGCTCGATAAAATCACCTGACCGTACTTATTTGTTTTTATTCTACTTTCCTTGGTTTCCATTTTTCTACCTGTACAATCTTAGCAGGTTCTTTTACTAATCCAATATGTGCATTATCTACTTCGGATAGAATGCGCTTAAATTCGTCCATCGGATCCATAATATCTTTGAATAATTCTTCATCAGTCCCCTCGGCATCGTCTGGTCGAATGAATTCAAAACAAAATCCATCGTCTCTATTCCACCAAGGTATATGATCCCTCGCAATACCTTCACTATAATATTCTTTTACTGTAGCCGGCATTAGATAACCAGTTTCGGGACGATCAAAGGTATATTGAAGCATTGAATCACTGCCTTTGAGTTTTATTTCGCCGACTACTAAATCTGTACCTGCCAATGCAGATAGTTTAGAATGCAGTAACTGAATTATCACATCATCACCGGGGTTACCGGGACAATACATTGTAATGTTAGACGATAAGTTTGCTAAGTACAAGTCTTCTTCGTTACCGATGTCAACCATAGCAACACTTGGGAGATTTGTGTCGAGCCAGAAATAGAGTTTCTGAAAAGTGGTAGCTGCTTTTAATTCTATTTCTTCTTTTGCTTTACCTTTTTTATCTGTAGCAATTAGATTTACACTTAAATTCCAATCTACTGGTGTTAAATATCCATCTTGGATTCTGATACCGCTAAATTGATACTCTAATGTCATATAGCTTCTAATGGTGTGCTTACCACGCTTCATCATAACGATATTCCTTAATCTTCAAGTTTTCCCAATTCGATCGAATCCTGATCCTTTGGGTATTTTCTCTTAAACTCATCATCCATCATTTTTTGCATACGATTGTGTCTTTCTTCTTCTAAAGATTGAATTACTTCTTGTATGCTTAAGACTGTTGGACTATGACCGAGTGCCTTCTGATAATTCATATGAGAATAAGCCTTGCCTAATCTTTCAATGATTTCTTCGTCGGTAAGTTTTGTTACATTCAAAAATGGGTGCATAGCTTCCCTCCTATGCTTTATTTATATAGAGGCGAAGAGCACAAGACAATTGCTGATACTATACACGAAGATTTCTAACGAACTCAGTTATTGCCGAACAATACTTTTCTGCGGTGTTTTCGTTGTGAAATAAAGCGGTATAGATTGACATAGATGTTAACACCTGATCCGGATCATCTGCAATTACTGGTAAATTGTACAGATTGATACAAGATTCATTCTGAAGACCCGAGCATAGATAACAATCTACCCCTCCGTTCCTCTCAACCTCATCAACATCGTCTAATGTCAGCCTCTTTCCCGACCAGGGATCTATCCTAGGACCCTGATAAACTATCGGATTATGGATTTTGTATAAAGATGCCTGTTCGTAATGTCTATTGAAACTCTGAAATCCAGGATAGACTATGTAGAGTGGTTCGCCATTTAGGTCGATTAATTGTTCAAGGAACTCAACGCGATTGGGCCAGACGAAGAGCGGATCATTCGTAGTGGCCCAATTTTGGATTTGGTTTATTTTGTTGAATGCTCGTTTAAAGTATTCAACATAAACTGGAGAACTTTTTAGATATTTGTAGTTTCTAAATTCTTCTGTATATAGGTCAGGGTTCATCCGTTTCTATTACCTCGTGAATAGTAAAATACCTCTTAGGCCACATATAAACGTGAGCTGACTTTTCGCCAATCATAAGGCGAAACTGCAAGGCATCGATTTCGTCCTTAAATACCCAATAGGAACGATAGACACTATCCATATTATGGATAGGTATAAATTTTCCGGATAACAACGGAAGCGTCGGTGACTTCTTTTCGTCTTTTTCAGGAAATTTATATTCTGACTCCGGTTTACAATATCCCCAAGTACCCTTAATTAGTCTGTAAACCTTTCTAGTCAGTTTTTGAAAATTCCAGGGTTCGACATCTTCATAGCTGTTATGTTCCAACATAACCACATACGGATTAGGGAAAAAGATCTTGGAATCTGTATGCAGTTTTTTCTTCATAGATATTCGTGATGAAGTCTATGAAATTCAGTCAAGTCTTCTTTCTCAGTAAAGCGAATATAGATAAACGGTCCACTATCAATTTCTGCATAATAACCACGCGCCTTATCAAGGCCATTTTGTATTGCATCCATACGGCGATAAAATGTTCCCGGGTGAATACGTACAGACATCCATTCCGAAGTATAGCGATCGATAAGAACCGGGTCGCCAGTTACGCATTTACCATTAATCTTCATTTTCTCTCCTAGGGTTTGAGTAGCCATAACCAACGTTGATACACATCGTTAACAAGTATTTCCTTGTATTTCAGATTTGTGGTAGTTATATCACATTGAAACTGAAGGGCAAGTATAGAGTTTGCCGAGGATGTATATTCTTTACCGCTGACTGTCCTAAATTCGAAGGACACATCATCTTTAAGTTTATCTATAGTAGCATCTCCTGAAGCTACCTCGATAAATCTAAAGGATTCGATTGATTTGAGTGAGATAATCGTGCCATCGCTAGCAAAGACTACCTCATATGGAAAACTCACAGAAGTGTGAGGTACATCGACGAGGATTCGTCAAAACCTTCCTTGAAGATATAAACCATCGGGTTGACAGTCTTACCCTGCCTTAGGAACTTCAACACCTTACCCTCAAAGGTCCACTTATCTTCACCCTTGCCGACATTAGCATTGAGCCAATTTACCAGCTTGTAGAAATGATCTTCATCACGAATCGTGACGCGGAAGGTATGAAGAGCGTTCTTCGCCTTGAGGTTAACAGGGGCCTCGGAGGTAGATTTTTGCTTGGTCATATTACACTTTCTCTAAGTTGTTGAGTATTTATTTTACAGCGAACTAATGACGCAGTCAATAGGTTTTAAATCCTGTCATCTAGTCAACGACTCTACGGTTATGATATGAGCAATTTCCTCACCTAAATCTTCTTTATCGGTCACAATGTATAGATTACGAGTTGAACGACTGGTATGTGGATCATATGACGAAAATTCTACAATTTTTCCGCCGTTTGCACTATATACAACAAAGTTCATACCGTTATTGCCGTTGCCCGATAGACTACCCACTGGGGTTGGCATAGATGACTTACTAGCCACTCCGTATGAATTAACCGAATCTTCGGGATATTTCTCTAAATCTCTTATCTGTCTATTCGCCCAGCGAATTATCGCCTTAAGCATTTTACCTAACAGCATATTGTCCCCAAGTTAATTTAAATGTAAGTAGTGTTTCTGTATCTTTGAATGCATATAATCTATTATTATCAATTTTGTAACTGTACCAATCACGAAATCGACAGCCACAATTACCACAGCACCATCTTGCAATAGCTTCATCTTGGCCACCTTTTAATATTATTTGATGTGGCCATATATCGTGTTTTAATTTCCGCATTTCCAATATAATCCAAAATAAAGAGCATCAGAATCATCCTCAAAGTAGAAGGTGTCTGTCCAATTCTGCCCAACAGTAACACTCCACATACCCTTTATGTGAGTTTTACACCATTCTCTCACTTCTGACACATTATAAGAATTAAATTTCTTATATTGATATCTAACTACAATCACATCCACTTTAGTTTGAAGGCGGTAGCGTCTTGATCAGATTTGATGAAGACGGTATACATAGGATCACCGGAATTAAATCTGAAATCACATTCAAAGTCACCAATCATATTTTCTTCCATCCATTTATTGAGATCGAGATTATCTTCCGGATAAACCCAGCATTCCCAACCGACTGCGGCTTCTCTGAATTCTTCAATCATTTTACCCAAAAGATAATAGCGATGATAACCATCGCTATATCTCCAATTGGTGACAATAGTTTTAAACTTCATCTGGTGTTAAATCTGAGTTTGAATATAATTACGTCATTTTCGTCTGTAAAATCAAAACTGGCCAACGTATCATACCGCAGATTTGCATCACTAACGTCTACATTTTCGTATTTTTCCAGATGCAACTTATTAGTATAACAGAAATCAATCATCTCTGTCATCATTTCGTCTGTTATATCGCGAACAAATACAGTATGCTTCATTTTAAAGTCCAAGGAGTTTCCTAATAACCATATATTCTTCCCAGGCTTGTTTAAGCGCAGGATGTTCTTCTAGTTGCTCGGGGGTTGGCAATAATTCTCTCGGAGCATCTACCCAGAGAAAATTACCTACTCCATCAGAGGCAAGAACCTTATTATCGATATATGATAGATCCAATTTTATTCATAAGCCTAAAAGTTTCCAAATGACAAGATATTCATCCCACGCCTGTTTTAGTGCCGGATGTTTATCTAATTGTTCCTCCGTTGGTACAAACGATTTAGGAGATTCTGAAGACCCGACACTAGCAAATTGTTCCCAATTTTTACCATTAAATATGTATCCATTAGAAGATGCAGGATCTACGTAACAATCTCCAATAATTGGACTGGACGGTTTCGAAGAACACCAATTCATGCCAGAAATTTTTATTCCGGCACTATATGTCATTTTTTATCTGCTCTGTAAGCCGCAGCCTCATCAGTATATTTTTCCGGATAACGCTTTGTCAGTTTGTCAATATTCATTTGCATAATTTCGTCAAAACTAACACCTAAGGTACGGCAGGCCAATGCAACATACCACAGGATGTCTCCGAGTTCTTCCTTGGCGTTTACAAAGTCGAGTTCCTTATTATAAATGAATGACTTCTTAACCGCATCAAGTAATTCACCAGCTTCGCCGGAGATTCCAAGAGTAGCGTGAAGCAAATCATACATTTCCGGTAGGATAACAATACCTTCTTCGCTAATATGTTTACAGGTTCTATTCGATAGTTCTAAATATTTGTTTGAGTCCATTCTATTCCTTAGTTAACTCGTGAAGGTCTCAGCCTTCACGTGTTTAACTATTTTATAGAATTTCGTAAAATTGTCAAGTTTTTGCGGCGCGGTGCTCTTTGTAGATGAGAAATAAGATTGTCTCTTAGACTTTAGAATAATCTTCTCGGTATCTTCGATTTTATTTTTTAACTCACATACATTGAATGAGTTAATAGAAGTAGTTGTACCTGCATAACTAACATAGGGTATATTTAAGATAAAATTACCGACAGAATTTGACAACATAAGCATACCGATATCCGATGTAGTTATTGCATCATAAAATATTCGAGTAGCTTCAATTTTATCAATTTCTTCAAATTTTATTATAGGTTTTGGAACTGCGTGAGTAGAAACGTGCGTAATAACACCGTGAATTCCATAGTATCGTCCGGACATATTTGTACCTTGTGTAAAATATGTAGTTCCGGCCTTAATGCGGGCATTTATTTCGGTTGCGGATTGTTCTCGTGTTGACGGTTCGGCAGCCTTGGTGATAACTTTCAATAACTTTGCATCAATTTGATGATGATACTTACCAGGCTCAATCTCAATCACCTGCCTGCGCAGTAGTGTCTGAGGTTTATATTCTTCGCTTACACTGTAATTATTTATTGGACCGTATAAAGAAAGTACGCCCTTGTATACACCTTTTAATCCATTCTGTAATAGTACCGTGTCACCAATTTGTACTTCCTTAATGTCCACCTTACCTTCAATTAGCGCGGTATTCTTCTCGGCCTCAATATATTTTGGTGAACTGATTGGTACCAAAATCATTTTGGTCTCTGAATCATCCCTTGCCCATACGCACTTCTCTTGAATAAGACCTTCTGTGATCCCTGTTACAAAAAGAATCTCCTCTAAATTTTTATTGGTAACTCTTACTAGAAAACCTCGAGGATCAATAATCAGCCAAGACATTTCGGTCGAACTGTAACCTTTTTGATTTACTTTAAAAAGTGTAAATCCGGGTAACGGTACATTTTCGTATTCGTTTAGACTTGAATATTTTTTGACTAATTTATCTATCTTACGTTTCTCACTGGCAGATAAACCAGCGGGTATAATTTCAGCCTCGGGTAAAACTTGCGACATTTTGGATGAATCCCATCCTGCATAGATATTTCTTGCGATATTAAGCATTTATTATTTTGTAATTACCTTTTAAACAAAGTGAAGTTATGCAGTTTCTTTTAATTTCTGAATTCTACGTTGAACGTTAGTATGCAGTATGATAAACTGCTTTTGTTCATCCGGGTTTGGTGTATCTTTGATAAGCTTTCGGTAATTCTCAACAAGGATAGTTGCATCGTCGAGACTCGAAGTACCGATAATTTTAAATCTTTCCTTTAATTCCGTTTTGTCGTACATAATAGACTCCTTTAAACACCAAATCCAAATTGCATTCTGAACATCGTTGCATCAGTAGCATCTTCAAAACCAAACTTATTACCACCTAACATTGTCCATCTCCCTTCGAGGTGACTTTCGCACCAGAGGACAATCCCTTTTTTAGCTATCTCGTGATAGGGCAAATTCAATGATGTAAATGTCCACGATGTGTCTTTATCGCGTATCAAATTATTCATTGGTACATATAAATTTTTACTTTCCATAGTCTGCCCTTTTAAACTTATAAAGTAAGTGTACACTTGTATTAAAGATTTGTCAATATTGTAGGCCACAAAGCATAAACCCGGCTCGGAGCCGGGTTTATTATCTTATTTTTACTCTATTATCAAAAGTTTACAGAACTTCCGCAACCGCATTGACCTATAGAATTTGGATTATTAAAGACAAAACTTTCGCCCATTAAATCCTTCTTGTAATCAATTTCTGTATCGTTTAGATACATCATACTAGTCGGATCTACAAGTATATCGCATTTGTACCCGACATTGAGTTGAATATCATCCTCCTCAGGAGGATTATTTTCGATCTGAAGAAAATAAGTAAAGCCATTACAGCCACCTCCCTTCAGGCCAAATCGAATATATTCGGCATTTTCTTCTTTAAGAATCGATACTAATTTAATTTTTGCATTTTCTGTTATATTGATCATACTCTCTTTTCCACGATTTGGTCAGCAAGACCCAAATCGAGTGCCATTTGAGCTGTCAACCACTTGTCTCTGTCCATCAACCTTGTAAATTCTTCGAAGGTTGTTCCCTTTGAGTTGTGCTTAACATAAAGTTCCGTCATTTCCTTCTTAATACGGAGACTTTCCATAAGGTCAATTTCCATATCAGAAACCTTGCCTCGTGTTCCACTGGCAGGCTGGTGAATCATAGTGATCGCACGTGGCATAATATAGCGCATCCCGGGGTGACCTGCTTGTGCAATGAAGGATCCCATACTTGCTGCCATACCAGTCACATATGTTGCTACCGGACACTTGATATATTGCATAACATCGTAGACGGCCAATCCAGCATAGACTGAACCACCCGGACTATTTATGTACATATTGATAGGTTCGTTAGGATTTTCTGCCTCCAAGAACAGCATCTGTGCAACTGCAATATTGCACATATTATCTTCAACCTCTCCTGAGAAGAAGATCACACGTTCTTTCATCAAACGTGAATATAGATCATATGAACGTTCGCCGCGCGAAGTCTGTTCAACAACCATTGGGATTAGTGCGTTTTGCATTTAGTTTTCCTTAGTTAAATGTTAGTTTGAAGAAGATTAAATCTTCCTCAGTTTCAAAATCCAGACTTTTAATCCATTTAAGTGGATGTGGTTCGTCGATAACCATTTTACCATTATATTTTCCTAGAACGATTTTTAATTCAATAAGAAACCACTCTAAATTATTATCTGGTAAGATTTTATGCTCGCAGTGTTTTACCAATGCTTGCCAATGAGGATTTTTCGTATCGTCAATGGGATAAACTATGGTCATTGATAAATAGTGTTATGAAAATATCAGACGTATTAAATGAAAGTGTAACAGATGTTGTGGCAAGATTCTACCTCGAAGCCGGGAAAGAATATGACAAATTCTATAATCCCGAAGACGTAAAGTACAAGAATAAGAACCACAAGTATTATGAAGAGCACTTCAAAGAATGGTTTGCTGAAGAAGTTGTTCCTGTTTTCACAAAGCCCACTGAAAGGCCTCAACCTGAGTACACGAATAAGCCTAAACAAGGTAAAGTCCAATCTGCTGGATATCGTGGAAAACAATATGCGTTGGCTAGAGCGGACCTTCCATATGATCATCAAGTTCAAAGATATGAACCTAATATTTCTAATTTACTTCCATCCACTATGGATGCGTGCCGCAACAATAACGGAAACTAACCTTTTAGTTTCAATATAACAAGTTCTTCTATTTCTTTCTCTGTGAGTTTGTATATCTTTATAGGAATATGCCTATAAAATCCATTCAATTCAATACGACGATCGTTTACAACCTTATATTCTCCCATAAAGATATCTCCACGAGACTCTTTGAATATCCTCCAAAATGGAAGAAAGTCGTAAATATTGTCGTAAAAGGTACGAGTACATAAAAACATTTCGCCTCTTTTAAGACTGAACATTTTGTTTTAATTTGTTGAATGTAAATAATTCAAGTCTCTTAGTATCCCTCACTTCGTATAATCTCATACGGACCGTACAATGTTTTCTCTTAAGATACTTAAGTTTTTCACGACAGACACGTTTATCACTAGTTGTCCAAATATCAATTGCTTGCGGGCTGGTATCTAGTATTGCCCAACCAGCCATCCAACCCGGAGAAGAATCGCACCAAAAATATTTTTTTGATCTTATCGTGAACATTCCTACTTTCAGTCAATACCTAATGCTCTGTGAATGCTGGCTGCTAAATCCGGATCATAATTATCCGCTTCTTCGTTAAACCAATCTGTATTTCCCATTGCCCATTTCCAGTAGCTATGTGGAACCGATGTCATTAACTCTCCTTTGTGTTTTCCGAACGGCATACGTTCGTAAATGATAGGAGAATTGGCATATTCCATAATCTGCGGGCCATAAGGCAAGCTTACGTCTATAATACTGCCTTCCATTAGGTCAATCAATGCTTCCAGAAGTTTCGCAGTCATAAAAGAATCATTACCCGCACGGTGACAACGCATCTCGATAGGAATATCAAGCTTTAGTGCGAAACGTAGATATGGTAAATTGGTTTCCTCAATCTCTGGAACACCGTTGAATAGCTTCTTAGCGAGGCGCCAGGTACAAATCCATTGATGATTTTCTGTATCAATGCCGTGATTTCCCAATACGCGCATATCGTAGAAATGATTGTGTGCAACAAGATAACCATTTTGGTATCCGTTGACTACTTCCTGAAATACGTCCTTTGAATCAATAAATGCTGGCTTATCCTCAACCATTTCATTTGTGATGTAGCAAATAGATTCCACTTTTGGTGGAATAGGACGATCGATCGGCTTATGTAGTTCTTGAAAAATAGTCCAACTATCGCCTTCGCGAATAACAAACCCTGATTCTACAATTTCTGCAATCTTATAATCGTCAGAATTGGTTTCAGTATCAAGAATTAGGCAGCTTTGTAAAAAATCTTCTTTGTGACTCATAAATAGAAACTCTCCAGTTAGTATGATTGTAACACATACTTACTGAAGAGTCAAATTTTTCATCAAGGAAAATGAGTTATTCTAGGCCCTTCTTACTCTTTGCACGGGATGCAAATTCAAGTTCGTGCATTTTGGTTTTATCTGCAGCAGAAATTGGACCTTTCTGATTAGCGTGTTTCTTTTTAAGTGCCGCCTTCTCAGAATCAATTTCCGCCTTACTTTTACCATCGAACATTCCCTTTTTCGCCGGATCAGTTTTGATCCAGTTTTTCTCAGTTAAGGGAGAACTTGTAATTTCATCCAAGCGCATATTAACGACCGTAACCCTTCATATTGCCTAACTTAGCAAAACGCTTCATCCAGTTTAGGACATCTGCGTCAACGCCTTCCATCATATCGTCTTTTTTATCATCACATTCGCAAGGGGCACAATGGCAAGCCTTGCATTCCTTGGCTTCTTTAACTTCTTCCTTTTTACCGTCCATTTTGCCTTCTTTCTTCTCGGCCTTCTTTTCAGCATCTTCTAGCCATTCTGGCTTTCCGTCCTTCTTTTCTGCTAACGGACGTGCCATTAGGACAGGAGCGACAGATTCCTTAAGCTTATCGTACTTCTTTAACGATGCAATCATTGCTGCAACATCTTTATCTACATTTTCCATAATTTTTCCTTTGTTTTTAAATGATTCTGGCATTGTTGGTGCCGTTCCCGGGGAATAGGTTCCCGCTGCTGCAGGTGGAGTATCCCCGCCCATTGCTCCTATGGCACCACCCGTAGGCGCATCATCGCCTATACCAGGTGCTTCATCTTCATCTACTTCTTTATTTATTACTTTCTTACCTTTTGCCAACGCATCAAATTCAAGTAATAAATTTTCGATTAAACTTTTTAAGTTATTCATATTAAGATAAATTGGTGAGTGTCTGTCTTAATGCATCGAGTATCGGTTTCAGCGCCTGTGAATTACCCTGAGCTGCTCTGCTTGCCCATTCGGATGCCTCTTGTGACTGAATTGGTTCACCCGATGCAGATGAGATTGCCTTTAGAATTGCATCCTTAACTACTGCAGCATCCGGACTGTCGAGACTAGCCTGGAATTGCTTTAACTTACCTGCATTTGCCATAACTTGTTGTGCAGAATCAAAATCATTATCATCTTGATAACCCTTTGCAGTCTTCATAATTGAAGCAAGGGCTTGATCGGCAAGAGTCTTTAACACAGGACGTATTTTATTTTGAATTTTATCGACAGAAGATTTAATATCCATTGATCCAGAATTATCTTTCTTTAGATCTGCTCGCTTTTGCATCTTATCTCTTTCTACCGACCCGATAGGCTCTTTAATAGATTCTGGATCTCCTCGATATCCAGCAAAACCTGTAATCCAAACGGTTGTTAAAGGTCCGATTTGATCATTCAGTAAAGCAAAAGTGTTGTTCGAGTTCTGAATATCTTTTCCGATAGTCTTACCCATACGCCCCTTAATTACTGTTGGATCTGGATTACGTTCTGTAGGTTCTTCGCCCGGTTCGTTAGTGGGACGAAGTAATTCAGGATCAACTTGTTCACCATCACCAGTAAACGCGATAATTTGATAAGGAAGTGTAGCATCTCGGCCAGGATTATATGTCTGACCTTTCTTTTCTTTCCATTGTGTCATCTTCTCAATATGCTTTTGATCGGGTTTAATACCTGCTGCTCCGTTCTGGCCAGATACAATAACAAAATCATCCGGATGACTCTTAAATTGCGACCATAGCAATTCCTTATTAAATGGGACTGGTTCCAACTCGGCGTCATTCGCTAATTTATGCTTTTTATGCAACCAACGAACCAACTGTTGACCGCCTTTATTCTTACCGATAAGTTTGCTTAAAGAACTTTCGTCGAGTTCGGCTTCTGCCTCTGCAAACGCCTCTTTTAACTCGTCATCCCATTTGATTTGCTCATACAGTGTCGGCTTAACGTAGACTATCCTTTTAGATTCGCTCATTTGAGGCAAGTTGCTGCTCATACCCGGGTTACCCTGTGCCTGACCCTGTACTCTAGTGGCCTGACCAGGTTTTGCAACGATTATAACGACGCCGTCGTCTTCGTCTGTCTGCTCATCGTTACCAATACTACTATTCATACGATTCATCAACTCACGCATTGCGTCTGATGGCGCCATATTCTGCGGAGATTGCTGAGGTGAAACCTCAGGAACCGGCGGCATCTCCTGTTCCGGTTCTGACATCTCATCTTCAAATCCGATATTGTCGGGTTCTTCAGACATAACACCCATAACCTGATCATATGCTTTTTTTAGTTGTTCCGGGGACATCATTTTTAGTTGTTCCTCGGTATAATCCTCATCGTGATGACCAAGCCCATTATTCTGCATATTCATAATATTAATAATCATTTCTCCGGTATTGATATCGTCATACATATCTGGAGACGAACCATATGCATCGTTGAAACTATCAATATCATCTTCGTCGAGATTATTATCGCCGTATGTCATTGGTGAATTTTGACCGCCAGTCTTTCTAAATTCTGTTTTTGTTACAATATCACCTAATTTAACGCCTTTACCTGATGAGCCTTTTTCAATAAACTCTTGCTCCTCTTCTTCCATCTCAACTGGTCCAGACGCCATACCGCCTGCGCCCATACCACCAGCGGATCCATCTTCCATTGGAACTTCAAATTCTACCTCATCATCGTGCATATGTCCGTCATCGGAGTGACCGCATTGCGGACAAATATTTCCACCCGAATCTGGCATCATAACCATTGATGGATCCAGATCTACTTCAATCTCTGGATCCATTTGCATTTCTTGCCCGTGTTCGTCGGGGAAACAATCAGCGCAGTCCCAATTTCCGCAGCCACCACACTCCATTGTAGGCGTAGCAGAGCCAACATCGACAGAAGAAGGCATATTGCCTGTCATCGCTTCTTCGACTGTTGACATCCACTTTGAAAATTCATCTCTATGATCCATCGCTGGCTCCTGTTTTTCTATATGTAATTCTTTAACTCTGTTTTCTGATCCAAAAGACATCGGTGATAGGTTACCGTCATTGTCCATCTCGCCAAAATTATCTTTTGAATTTTGTTCCAGTGCCGCTGCAATGTTTGCAACAGGGACAAGCATCTCCTTCCCGTCGAAGCTCACAACGGCGTCCTTGCCTGTTGTTCCGTAGGCGACGAAAACACCCATTCCTGGACCAATCACAGTTCCGTAAACATCAGCAATTTTAATCATATCGCCAGAACGAAATTCTGGCTTATCATTCATTCTACCCGGGCTGTCTGGCTCCTGCGACATATGAAACCAATCGTTACCCTTTTGGTAAGGATCTTCATAGTCACGTTCTGGAAGACCAAAATCATCCTGTGGAAGCTCCCTTGCTACGCCTTTAATATCAACCATTGCACCATTTGGTGTGCTATGCATATAACGTCCGGCGCCACCGCCGACTCTTGGGTTAACCATTACGGTTGCATCCTGCTTAATCACTCTATCTGGTGTAGGTTGGTCGGGAAAGACTGAAGGAACACTCTCCATAATCTTTAACCATTTTCTAATGTCTGACATCAGGACCCCTTTATTCAATTATACTTATTTATCAAGGTCAGAGGTCTTTACGGCCATTAAAAAAGGCCCCGAAGAGCCTTTTGTAGTCTATCTATACTTAGATAGATTGTTTATATTCTTTCGCTGTAATCTTCTGTGTATGAAGAATGACAGGATATTGTTTCTGCTTCTTAAGCCAGCCGGCCACGGAGCCCTTAATGGCTATTGTCCTTCTAACCGGTTCCGTCGTAGTCCAATAGGAACAGGTGTTGAAACCTGTCGTCTTAAAGTGCGGAGTTTCCTTTAGCAACTCATAAGATACTAACCAATAATCCATTACTTAATCTCCTTAGAGCTATTCGCAATCTTCTTATCGCTGCGGAATTCCTGGAAACGACACAGGAACAAAGAGTCAACTCCGATGCGCGCCTTACTCTTAATACGTTCATTGTAGAGAACGGTAGCAATCGTACCAAGCAATTCTTCCTGATGTTCAGTAATCCACTTGCGCAGATCATCCGGGAAGCCACTAATGTTGCATTCAACGAGTCTATCGCTGGATGCCATCTGAATACTTCCAACCATACCCTCGAATTTACCTTCACCGGGATTAAATCCCATAATTTCCATATCCGCATCCTTCTCAGCCTTGAATTTAACCAAATGCTTGCTGCGAGTGTCTTCCCAGAGACCGCAATAGTTCTTCAGAATGGTGCCTTCTTCGCCTGCAGCCAGCAATTTCTCGAAGTGCTTAACGGCTTCTTCCAGGGAATTGACAACTTCGAAAGGAATTAAACGAAATCGGAACGGTCCCTTACCAAGAATACGATCAGCCTTGTCTGGGTTACTTTCAATTCGTTTAACAGAATCAACAAGTCGTTCAAATCGTTCTTTGTAGGTATCCTTTGAACGACGAGCATAGAATTCAGACAAAGGAAATGCATCCCATACCTGGAAACGAACCTGCTTGGCTTCAGCATCGCTGATAGTACCCTTGATTGCCTTGTTGATGATACCGTTACCAGTTTTTCTATCAACAATCTTCTCATTTGCGTCTACGACAACAAATTCACCATCAAAAAACATATCTTGAGAATCTGTCATTACTGTTGCTGCCAATAGCAGCATATCTGCATCTAGAAATCCCAAGAGATCAATCGGACGGCCACTACGACCGCAGGAAGTAACCTTGCCATTCTTAACAAGCACATTTGCACGCAGACCGTCCGCCTTCAGTTGGCTGTAGGCAGGATAGGTGATGTTCTTAATGTTCTTCTCGTCGTAAGGACGTGCAAGTAAGCACGGATACTCCGGAATAAAGTCCGGAATTGCTGCATTTGTCGTGCCGTCGGCGGCGCCGCAACGCAGATCCTTGCCGATAATGCGTTCGACAACGGTTGCGTCTTCCGTGTTGAGTTCGCCAAGTATATATTCGAGATGCGCAATAGCTGCGTGCCCGGTAACCTCTCGTTCTTCCAGCTTTACCAATTGATCCAATGCCCAATCGAGCGTCTGATGTTTATCATCGGGACCCGACAGGAAGCGGAAGGTGTAATTTGGAATCTTGCGAACATAAAAGTTCACGTAAGGATTAAGTGCCTTTTGCAGCACTTTCTTGAAGAGCTCATTGTCCTTGTTTGCTTCAATCAAAGCAATTTTACCAGTGCGCGAAGATTCTTTTTCGATCAAATTCAAAATTTGCAAAATGCTCATACGTGTCCTTTGTTGTCACTATTATGCGGCGGCAGCGCTTTAACGTCAACCGGCTTTAGTTCTTTTTCAATAATGAAAGTAGCCATTTCGGGCAATAACGTAAGATATACTCGCTCGTGGTGCCTAGCACAATAAGCTTTTCCGGGAAGGCTTGCCTTTGCACATTTTTCTCCTTCCCCTATCCATTTGCACTCACGGAGCATCGTAGTAACACGTCATTCCGAATGGGCTAACAATGTTTCGTTGCGGATTGCTATGGATGACATACACGGTATCGCAGTAATCGGGGTCTCCGAAACCAAGGCCGCAATCGTATCCATCAGTAAAGTGTAGAAAACGCTCCGGATGAATATCTTGCTCCTTCATATATTCCCAGTTGCAGTTAAAGTCGTTGCCGCCACGACCTAAGATTTCATATGTGTCAATATCATCGATATTATCCGGTGTATAGATTTGCTCGTTGTATACCTTGGTATCAGAACACCATAGGCGAATACGAAAATCTGCGAATTGCATCATAATACCCTTGACTTCACCGATAAAATCACGTAGCATCTTGTCAGTCATCGATCCGGAACTATCCAACGCAATAGCAACATCAATCTTGTAATCTTCTTTCATAGCAGGAAGATAGATACCGCTTGCTTGGGACTTTCGGGAACATCTCATCCAAGTGTAATCTGTCTTTACAATAGATTGAATTGAAAGATTTAGAATTTCACGCCAATCCATCTGCGGTTCAGTAATGTCTTTCAACATACGCTTAACACCTGCAGGAGTATTGCCTGTATCGGACTTAGCGGCCTGCATCACAGCAGCACGAATTTCGTCACTAAGGGCGCGTCGTTCCTCTTCCGTCATTGGCTCACCCTTGCCGTCGCCCGGCTCCAAGTGCACGTCGAATTCAGGATATTGTGCGGAAGGATCTTTCATTAGAAGTTCATAGACTTCTTCGGTAAACATACCCTTGTACTTCGGATCAAAACACGCCTGTACACCGGATGTCTTCGGATCGGGGAGTTTTCCAACTCTATGCTCGTGCAATTCCCAGTTAATCACAAAGTCAGCTGCCGCATTCCATATCTTCGGATTACGACTACCGCGTCGAGACATATGGTCGTAAACGCAATGTTCTACTTCGTGTGCAACCAGGAAAATTGTTTCCGACTTGTTTAGTTTTGCAACGAAATCTCGATTGTAATAGAAATAGCGGCCATCAGTGGCCGCAGTCGGGCACCAGCCACCTTCATCATCTGTTGCATCTTTTAAAATAAGACGAGTTGCAAGTGTGCCCCAGAAAGGCTGTTGTAGAAGTAGAGCAATACGAGCTTTGGTCAACTTCTCGAGAATAACGTCGGGATGATTCGGTGCAAGTGATGCCATTATATCTTTCTATTAAATAAATTTGATGTCCTACAGTGGAACGCTTCAAACCACCGACCTTTCCCTTAGAAAGGGACTGCTCTCTTTCCTCTGATATATCGTCATATATTAGTTTTGTGGATAGCGATACTAGGCCAACATAAACTATCGGCGCCAACACATTCAGTGGTTGGCCGTTTTTCTGAGCTAATAGGACAATTACATTATAATTGACTTACTCAATGTCGTCAATGTCTTCCAGATGTTCCAAAATGATTTTATCATAACCATTTTGTATTGCAACCTGTATAATTTCTGAAAGTACTACTTCCTCGTCATAGGTTGCGTGCCATAAAATTTTAGTCGGATCGACTCCCTCAAACCCTGCTAAAACTTCAATTGACTTCTTAAGATAATTTTCATAGTTACCAAACTCATATTCGGTATATTCACCCAACGCAGCTTCTAAGATCTCGGTTTGTGGGATAATTTGTATTGTATTTAGGATTTTACCATCCGAATCAGCGACTGTGTATTCTGTGCCAAGCTCTTCGATATTTGTGATATTATACATTTTTAATTTAACCTCGCGTTGATGATGTCCCAGTCAATAATTTGCCAAACTACCTTAAGGTATTTTTCTTTGTCAGCGAGATAGTCAATGATGTAGGCGTGTTCCCACATATCAATAATAACGGCAACATCGGTAAGCACTTTATGATTTGGAATAGTTTTGATCTTACCTGTTGTGCTTAAATAGCACCAGCCCGAGCCGTGAATGGATTTAGCTTCTTCGGTAAATGCATCCTTAAATGCCTGATAGCTTCCAAACTTATCTTCGATAAGTATCTTAGCTGCACCTGTAGGATTATTAGTGGATGCTGCTTCCTGAAATTGTTCAAAGAATAATGTATGAAGCTTTGCACCGGCTACTTGAAACTCGCCGTCCCCGGCAAGTGCCTTTTTTACATAGTTTCCATATAAAGTTCCGTAATGCAAATCCATAGTTTCTTTAGAAAAGACACTTGCAACTTGCTTCATTGGAACTGGAAGCTTAATCTTGTAAACTTCGTCTTCTGCTGATACTTTTTCAATCAGCCTGCGGAATGAGTTATCGTCGTGCATATGCTATTTATGGAAAATGGAGAAACTTTGTTTTGTTATTGTAAAAACGCTCGGTACCGGCCATTCTACCTAATATAGCTTTTCCCATAGTATCACTAACATACCTATTAATTTCAAATTCAATATTATCTTTAGGAATTTCATCCAATGTAATATTAGATACTGAAATTGATGCTGCATCGGGAATATGTTGACCCAATATTACAGGAAAAAATGAAATATTAGATTTTCCATATAAAATATCCTTATAGTCAACAGTTATTGAATAACTATCGCTGTAAGGTTGCACATATAGGATAGAATGAAAATTTTTCTTATTTGAATTAATAACACCGAGAAATTCAGCGGATGATCCCTCGTATGCAGCCAGTTTATTTTCATCAACTATATTTGAAGATCCCTTACCAAACAATATATGGTTGAAAGATGCATTATCTTGTGCAACAATATTCCGATAAACAAAAGAAATACCAGAAATATGATTCTGATAGAATGTCGATAGCTTGATATTTGCTCCGGGATGCAATATATAATTTGTTACGGAGTTGAGCGCACTAGCACTCTCAATTTCTTCTACAATTTCAACTTCGATATCGTTTGATACTTCGAATAAGATTACAGAACTATAGAAGGTTTCATAATCGGCTTGATATTTCATATAGATCGGTTCATCAACTTCGCCAACAATTTGAAACATTGTATGATTCTGGCAAATAAGATAAGCCACTGTTGAAAATGTCTCAGCATTATACAAACTGCGTGGGTTTGATGTCTGATCTTGTTCAAGCGTATTAGTAATTATTACACTTGGATGATCGTATAGGGATTTACTAACATAAATTTCATTACCAGATACAATTGCAGTTAACCCTGCAAGGCTGGGATCCACAATCATCTGTACCTTATTATTTTGAATAAGGAATCTTTGCTCAAAAAATGTATCAAGTCCAGTTTGCTTATATTTTTCTTGTGCTGCCGAATAGTTAAGCTCGGAGTAGTATTTTCCTAAAAAGGACTTTATCTGTATTAAATTTGATGACATTTGTTTCTCGTAAGTTTACGAGATATTTATAGTTATAGTTCCTCAAACGTGGCGGTTAACGGAAATCCATTTGCACGAGAAAAACTAATTACTTCCATAGTTTTTTCTTCTGCAATTTCGCGTGTATACGGTGCGCCAGCCAATCCTTGACCAGTCTGATGGACACTAATGGTGATTTCGTAAGCTTCTTGAACACTCTTGTGAAAAATTGTTGTAAGAATCATAATTACAAAATCAAAGGTAGTGGTATCATCGTTGTGTAGGATGACCTTGTACATCTTTGGAATTTGTACCTTGATGGTTTCGTCGATCTTCTCGATAACTTCAATATCTGTGCTCATAATAATCCCCGGGCTGTAGTGTACTAACATTCTACTACAGCCCGGGCCCTTAGTCAAGTTAAATTATTTGATAGCGATGAATTTAGTTTCCTTTGGCTCAGATTTTACAAACGTGAGCTTCAGCATACCATCTTCGAGACTTGCTTCTGCAGGTTTATATCCTTCGGCAAGCTTGAAACGCTTAATAAAGTTTCTTGCGGCGATACCACGATAGGTATAACCAGGTTCATCTGATTCGGGCTTAACACCCTGAATGGTAATCTCGCCGCGCTCTTCACGAATTTCAATTTCTCCCTTCTTGAAACCTGCTACAGCCATTTCGAGGATAATATCGCCATCTACCTCAGACTGGTAGATATTGTGCGGAGGATAGTGGGTGGTAATTGTTTGTAAATCCCTAAAAATGGGACTAAATCCAATCGATAGTGCATCTAATTGGTTAAAAAATCGTGAGAAATCGTCTCTTGACATAGTTTTACTCCATATAAGCGAGTTTAAATACGAAGCCCTCCAATAGGCACTTCGCAAATTTATTTATCTCTCAAATTAAGAGATGATCTTATTTTACTATAAGTGTATCGTTGCTGCAACAATCCAAAAGTTTCTCGTATACTATCGGATCTACGTTTATGCATCCAGAACTAATAAAATGGTCTTTGATATTTTTACTCTTTATTCGTTCTTGCCTTTTTTGTTCTGGTTTTAGTAGCCAGATACGATGAATGGCATAGACCTGCTTGTTATCTTCGTAAAATTGAATAACATCTCCTCCATAGCCAGGGTCTGATGTTAGGCGTCGTATCATCTGGAATTGACCCACTGGAGTAGGTGTGTTCTTGCCTAAAAGAACCGGATAACAGCTCTCATTGCCCTGACTTGTAAAACATATAGTCGCTAAGGCAAGACTAACGATTACACTCATTTTTTATCCTCGATCAGTCCCGGATCTGCGTCCAATATTAACTTAGCATTATCTAAATCTTTTAATTGTTGTTGAATTATTTCTTTTACCCGCGCATTGTAAATATCTTCTTCGGCTGATAAATTTTCAATTGTAGATTTATATCCTGCAGATGTACATTGATCGTAGATCTTCTGGGAAGTAGTGGCAGGATCATTCTTTTCGTTGCTGTAAACTAGTCTCTTCAATGAATCGAATGGAACAGGTAATATTTTAGGCAAGATAAAATCAATATCTTCTATCTTTACACCAATATTACGCATAACGGATACCGCTCGTGCGTATTTTGCAAGACTGGCGCAAGATTCGTCGAAAACATCGGAGTTATACGTGGTTACAGGCCCCGACGGGGCCTGTATTTTAGGTTGCATTGCACAACCCGAAAGTAATAACGCCATTAGTATGGCAAATTTCATTACTCCCCTTTCTTTTTCACTGGAACTTCTTTAAGCACGATTACAGGTACTTCCTTAATAATAGTATTGGTAACTACTAAAGGCTTTTCTCTTACAATTGGGTGAATCATTAGATATTCTCCTCGACCTAAGTCGGGCGTCCAATGATAACCATCACAATTTAACCCGATCGGTGTTCTATCGCAAGGAACATCCACAATGCGTGGCCATAATGTGGCAGCAGTCGGGAACCCAGGCATATACTGTGGCGCGTGAAAAATGTCGTTATCCCATTTCTGTGCATTCTCGAGACCTTTTGATTCCGGGGTACCAGAACCGAGTTCTTCTCGAGTAACATTTACTGTTTGAGAAAATGCTAATACAGATGATACAGCCAAAAAGGCTGTTAGGACTATTTTCTTCATATAAGTCTCCTTAGGTTGTAGACTTACTTAGCTGATGCCAGTTCGGGAAGTCCCATACGCTTGCGTACGATTGGATCGGTAGGTTCATCAGCCGAAACAGACTGTGACTTAACTGCCTGATCGCGTTTTGTCTGCGGGCAAATAAAACCAGTAAGCTCAAGTGCCTCCTTATTACCTGCATCGTTGCACATTAGTGCCAGGGCGGCAGCCTTCATACCCATATTCCATAGCTCACGGGAATTTTTCAGCATAACACAGTTTGCATCAGTATAAGTTTTACCGAGAGATAGACCAAAGCCAGGCGCATTTACACCACCCGACGCCGAACCCATACAAGTATCATTCGACGAAACAAGTGGGGGTCCAGAAACAGATGGTGTGTTCTTGACAGTTTGTGTACCATCAACAGTTTCCTGAAGGGTAGTCTTATCCGGAGATGTAAAGGTAATGCTTTGGGCATTTCCGTTATTTGTTGCTGCAGCAGTGCCAGTACTGGTAGTCGTGGTGACTTGGGAACCACCGGCGCCAGATCCAGATGTACTATCTGCGAATACACTGATACAGGCTGCAGATAGGAATGCGATTGCAAAGATTTTCTTCATAATTTCTCCATAGATGGGGGAGTCTTACCTCCCCCATTCATTTTAGTGACCAACTACGATCGAAGTAACACTGTTACCAACAGTCGCAGTTACGCTTCCGGTAGCATTTGCATTCGATGAGGCATTAACAACAGAACCGGTAGTGGCATTTGCAAGAGCAACACCATTATTGGTTACAACACCGTTTGCCCTATCACTGTAAGCGGTACCCGATGCAACAGTAGTAGCAGTCTTGCTGTCACCGGTTGCATTACATCCATTTGTACAAGTTCCAGTGGTGCTAACACCCAACGAAATGCCGGCGTTAAACGATGCACCAGCAACCGCAGCTTCCGATCCACCCTGATTTGTGGTTGCGGAAACGCCAGACGCCAGGTTAGCAGTTGCAGAACCATTCACAACACCGAGCTCGCTGCTGAATTGCGAACCACCGGAAGTTACGCCGACACCGGATACGCTACCAGTAGCATATCCATTTGCCCCTGCAGATCCGCTACCAGCACCGGTCGACACATTGTATGCGACGGAGTTACTTGTCAACGCAACCGATCCGCTAACAGCAGCATTGCCGGTAGTAAGAGTGTTGCAGTTTGCACCGGTATATCCAGCAGATGCCGAAACACCAGTATTGGTAGTTGCGGTTGTGGTGTTCGTAGCAAACGACGAAGAGGTCGAACCTGCGCCTGCAGCATTTGCCGAAGCATTGCTACCAGAAACAACAGTGTTCGAACCCTTAACGCTAGCACCGGCACCGGAGATACCGGAGACTGTGCAAGAACCACCATCACAGGCAAAAACGCCTGCACTCATAACAGCCAATGCTGCCAAAACAATCATATTCTTCTTCATAAAATCCTTGTCTCAATATACGTTATTTGATCAATTGACGGAATGTCAGGTTGACTAACGAACTTTGATAGTCCGATGCACCGTACTAACAAAGTTCTGTGTTAGTGCACACCGCAAATATAGCAGACCTTGTAGTTAGTGTCAAGAACGGTTAAGAAAAAGCCTGCATCGTGTGCAGGCTTGTATGTATATAGTGTGGTATTTAATAGTTTCTATCTTTATGCCACATACCAGTAGAGATCATTTCTTCTACCTTTTTTTCCCAGCGTTTGCGGGCTTGTTTCTTCATACGCTGTTTTTCTACCGCAGGTTTCTCATAAGACATTCGATCTTTGACTTCCTTTAGTAATCCAGTGTCTTGCACTTTTTTTGACCAAGTGCGTAATGCGCGGCCAATATCATCGCCTCGTACTTCTACAGAAATACCTTGGCGGCGTGGCTCATCTCTAAATCTATTATTCATTGTTTGCTCGTTTCTTTTTATATACATATTTAATGTTACCTGTTGCGTCAACAAACATTTTGCTGACACCCTCTTTTGCTAATCGCGGAAGAAGAAACTGAACATCCTGAAGATCCTTCTCCATAATTGTTCGGAGGGCTCTTGCACCGACCTTTTGTTTCAAACATTGTTCCGCAACATTCAGTAGGTATTTATCATCAAACTCTAAAGTTACACCTTCATATTTAAATAGGGCTTTAAACTGACTAATGATACTATTTTTTGGTTCTTTGAGAATTCGAATCAGTGTATCTGGATTTAAGTCATCAAATATAACAGTTATTGGACAGCGGCCTACGAATTCCGGAATTAGCCCATACTTAATTAAGTCATCTGGTTCCACTGTCTTTACAATATTAGAGAATGTCTCCTTGGTGTTGAGTTTTGCACCAATAC
>Ga0116229_10003873_pt1 | contig 24601 bp, 10 predicted proteins | sample S1TSphgellanicum_3_FD_87313 | JGI IMG/M metagenome (GOLD analysis project Ga0116229, IMG submission 87313) | Host-associated microbial communities from peat moss isolated from Minnesota, USA - S1T2_Fc - Sphagnum magellanicum MG | ecosystem: Host-associated > Plants > Peat moss > Unclassified...
AGTTTTCCCAATCCTTTTTCAAAATCCTCAACCCTAAATTGAATTGTGTTCTTGTATCCTTACATCATCTTGTGTTCTTGTACTTTTACAGCAATGCTGCGATGGATAGTAGCAGCACAGAGCAATCTGAGTCTGATTTTAGTAGTGGTTCACCTCGAAGACTCAAAGGGAAACAGAAGGACAAAGAGTATGAGCCTACTGATGATGATGAGACTGAATCAGATTCTGATGAGAGTCTTCATAACTCTGACAGCAAGGTCAGACATTTTTAGGTCACCCTAGATTCTCTTTGTAGTCAGAATTTTTTTGGGCAATTCCCTTTGTTTGCCAGGATTGGGTGGCTTTGGAGCACTGTAAAGATGAACTGCCAGAGAGTTCAAATGCAGATGAGCAACTCAGAGTTTGTGCAGAATTAGATAGTTAAGTGATTCGCAATGAAACTTTGTGCATCGCAATTTGCTATCCATCTAACTGTTGCTTGGAGGATGATTGTTTTATGTCTGAATCTCTGGTTCTTTTCTGATTTCTATAGGAGGACTCGCTTCATTCTGCACCTGTGCTTCCAAGTAACATTGATCTTGATGATGAAGAGCTTGCTCTTCAGCAGGTATGCCTATGTCAAGTTGATACTTTTCTGTTTAGAGGCTGTATATTTAGGATATTCAGTGATTGTGTAGCGTAGTTTTTTCTCCTCTTGACTTTTGGAAATCTGTATCACTTTTGCGTTGCTGAACCTCTGAGTAGAGACAAGGACAAATACTATCCTGAGACTCTATTTTTCTATCTTGTGTCATCATTAGTCTTGGTACATAAGTTCTTTGCACCTAGTATTTTCTTCTCTTGCTTCATAATAAAGGTGAGTGTTTTTTGTTTCCAGGCTCTGGCTCTTTCAATGGGAACTCCTTTGGAATTTGCAGGTACTGGAGAAATCCAAAATCAGTCTGATTGGACTCGCAACAAAAAGATTAAGGTGTCTAAAAACATAGGTGTAGCTGAAAGGGGTAAAGATCTACATTCCGCATTGCCTCCAGATGTATCTGGTCACAGACAGAGACGGAGAAAACAGAAGGTAAGGAAGCTCTTACAACACAGGAAGATGGTTTCTTTTCAACTCTACAGGAGCTGTGAGAAATAGGTCCTTGATAAAATTGTGTCATTTTCTTGCATGTGTGTGGTATCGAATTTCAAAGCTGGAGTTGAATGGAATGCAGATTTAATTCCTCACCAGTGTTGACTCCACAAGTGTCTTGAAAGAGCGAGTAATCAAGTTTATTGGTAAGGAACCTGATGTAAAGAGAGTATGCCGAAGGTATCACTGGCAGAATCCTAATCAAAACTAATGAAAATCTGCCAATAATGCTGTTTGCAGAATCAAGGAGGAAGATCACAGTTTACAGAGGGCGAACTAGATGCACTCTTTGCCCTCTTTGATGGTGAATATCAGTTTGTATCCCTTTCCATGCACCTTTGGCATGTTTTAGGATTGGTATGTTGGGATTTTCATGCCTCAATAGGGGAAGCTAAATAGAAGATTTGAGATGTGTGTTGCATGTCAATAATTGATATTGCAGATAAGGGAAGGGGGCGGCTTTCTGTAGCAGACATTGCATATGTAGCAACTGCACATGACTTTGCATGGAGCAAGGACGAGTTGTCTGACATGGTTGAATTTTTTGATAGCAATCAAGATGGCATGGTGAGTAAATCTGTCATCTGTAACAGTCCTGACCAGCAGTTCCCATCTCTTCAATGTTGTGTTCCAATCTGTTTTTGTTTCTAATTAGCATGAATATGTGCACCCCTTGGGCATTAATATACCTTATTTCTACTTGTGAACACAACAGCTAAACAGCTGCACAGATAGGACACAGAGCTTAGAGTCTTAGTCCTATGCTTAGTGTTGTCTTCAAATGGGGACCAGATTCCGCTTCTTCTGGTTGAGTTCCCTGTAGAATTTTCTTGCTACCAGTTATCCTAATATCTATAGAGTGTCAACAGCAGGACCATCTGGTCATGTACTAACAGAGGATGGATCTTTGCAGCTTGATGTTGCAGAGTTTCGGAGCCTGGCAGCTCGTTGTAACTTGATCCTATCCTGAATGGAGTGTGCATTTGAAGGCATACAAACAACTCCACAATGGGTCTGCAAAATTGTTAGTTTTTACACCTTCAGCCTCATATGACCATGTGTTGGAGAGCCGGCACGATTGTTTGGCATACCCAAGTCCATAGATAGATTACCCGCTCATGTACCTGGATGTAATCTTAGCAATTGGTTGAAGATAAATGGTCTTTCCTTTTTGTGCTTTAACTGTCATCGATAGTAGACAGTTTCACATGTCTTTGATCATTAGAAGGAATTGGAAAAACCCACTTTGAACATTGTAAGTAATGAAAATTTATCAAAATCTAATCCTGACATCATATCCTTAAGGGTTATTAATTTTTTTGTAAGATCTGAAGATCTAGCTCCTAAGGATGAATGAACCAAGTTAAAACAAAATAATTGTCTTGTTTCATGTGAGATTATGTCATTGAGGTAAAGCTTTACCTAAAGATATAGGAGTTTGATCATAAGAATTAGGAGATTATACAAATGATTTGCATGGTGTTATGTTGATTTACGATCAACCTAGGTCAACATAGGGTCAATTTAGAGTACAATCAACATAGGGTTAACTTAGCTCAACATAGGATCAACCTAGGTTATAAATAAATAAATAAATAAAATTATGCCATAGAAGTTTTTGTTCTTTTAGGAGTTAAATTAGTTAACCCATTGACAACCAAAGTTTGGTCATCGTAGAAGTTCATTTCTTTTTTAAGGGTAAAATAAGTTACCCCGATGGGAACCAAAGTTTAGTCATCATAGAATTTTGTTGTTTTATTTAAGGGGTAAAACTAGTTTCCCCAATGGTGACCAAAGTTTAGGTTGCGATAGAATTCCATTCTTTTTTAGGGGTAAAACTAGTACGCTAATGGTGAACAAAGTTTAGTCGCCATAGAATTTTGTTCTTTTTCTTCGGAGTAAAACTAGTTGCCCCAATGGTGACCAAAGTTTAGTTGCCATAGAATTTTGTTCTTTTCTTAGGGGTAAAACTAGTTACCCCAATGGTGATCAAAGCTTTGTCATTGTAGAAATTTAATGACTAGGTAGACTTGGAATTTTAATTTTTGAAAAAAAAACATTTTTGGACATAGTGGATTAGGGTGGACCTAGGTCTCAATCCCTATGGTGACAAGAGTTCAATCCCAATCACAAAAAGAAAGAAAAACAAATTTATAAAGAAACTAATACTATCTAAATGTGGCAAATGAATTCCAACCACTATCTCAATAGTTTGGATTTTTATTTTTCTTTCTTTCTTTTTGGGTTTGTACTTTGGTCATTGATACTTGTTAACAATTGATGATCAAGAAGATTGGGACCACAACCCACCTTGATCCCAATTCCTATGGTGACCAAAATTCAATCCTAAGGAAAACAAAAAACAAAAAACCCTAATAAAACAATTCAAATTCTCCAAATACGATGATTGAGTCTTGATTGTCATCTTGACAAACTTGATTTTTTTTAAAGAAATTCCCAAGGATGGAACTTCAAAGTAAGTCTAATTCCCACCGGGAATGGGGTGGACCTAGATCCTAATCCTAGTGATGACCAAAGTTCCATCTTAGAAAAAGGGAAAGAAAATTCCAAAAAGTTTTTAAGAAAATCCAAATCATTGATATGGTGACTGAAATTTAATCACTTCATCTAAATAAGTAATCTTTCTATAAGTTTTTTTTTAGCAAGATCAAACTTTAGTTGCCATAGGCACCAAAACACACACCAAGTCCACCCTAGTTCCCATCCTTGTAACAACATAATTCCATCCCAAAAATGTTGAAAATCAAAATAATTAAAGATAAACAATAACAACAAGGGAAAAAAAAATTAAAAAATAATAAAAATTTCAAGATGGTAATCAAAAAATTAATTGTCACATTTAGTCAATATGGAACTTTTTATAAGTTTTTCTTTGGGGGGGGAGGGGGACTCCAATCACCATAGGGACCACAATATTGGGGTAAACATAGGTCCCAACCCATGTGGAAAATGATATTAACTCAAGAAAGCCCCCCAAAAAAAGAAATATGTAGATTTTAATAACCATCTTGACTCATAAATTAAAGCATTATACCGTAACAATTAAGAATGGCAAGGTTTTACAATTTGATATGAAAGTGATAACCAAAGGGGAAAAAAAATGTTGTGAAAAAATGTCAAGTTGAAAAGTTTTAAGTTTTAACATGGGTAAATATCTTTATGAGGTTCTTGCATCACCACCTTGAATCATGATTTATCTCTATTGTTGAATGTTAAAAGGCAATATAAAGCAACCAATCAAAATTTAAAGGAAAGAAAGGAATGGAAAAAGATTCAATGAAGATGTTAAAGGAGATAGTCAGTAAAAAGATGTGGAACAAGAAAAAGGGGGAAATGTACTAGATCAAGGATGTTATCACTATCAACAATTATATGAGTACTAATCACAAATTTAACATCTCACAACTTCATAATGGAAATCGTGAAAATTGTGTTCATTCATTATTCATACATTTTACACATTGACATCATGCGTTGACAAAATGTTTGAAATACAAATTTATAGGAAGATGTGAAATTTGTGTGACATTTGTTCATTCATAGGTTCATACTTCATCTATCGTCACATTTATCCATGTGTCGAACATGTTTTCAACACATGATATTCATATGTAAAATGTATGAACTTATGAATGAACGAACTTTGCAAAATTTTCATTATTAATTTGCCGTATGCTAAATTTGTGATTAATAATATCATTTTCCATAAGATAACCTTGCTTTCTTTGCATACTTTCAACAAATAAAACAAAATATTAAACATCCAACTAGCCCTCTTACATTCAAGAAATCCAAAGCATTCACAAGAACCCTTAATTTCTATAAGACATGACACAACACATAATCTAAATAATAATAAATAGATAAGATCCTTGACTTATCTTAGAACACTTGATTTACAAGCCTACATGTTTCACAAAAATTTGTATATTCCACACACTTTCAAAGATGTTTGGAATTGGGTTTAAGTTTATTTAGACAAATCCATCACTCATCATTCAAATAGAGTGCAAATGGAACTTTGAACCTTACCCTAATATACATTGTCCAATTGAAAAGAATGTGTGAATAATCCCACATTATCTTTACTATGCATTTTATCATTGTCTAAAGGATTGGGGAAGCATTCATTTGAGATCTTCAAAATGGTTAATGATAATATATTGGTATGCATGAGACAATCAAAGCTTTAGAAAAATCTTGATGGTATTTTTGCAAATGGTCATCATTTCTTTGAGCAACTTCAAGTTAATATAATCTAGAATAACATTTTTCATATTGATGCATTTTCTTGTGGAGGTTTTAATAATTCTCTACATGCATGTTTATTGCCTTCAAACTAATATGCCATGCCACTTCCACAACTAAATACCTTAGCCAAAAAAAAAAAAACAACAAATAACACAAAATATTCAAAAAGTAATCAAACATTCACCACCACAAAGATCGAAATCATTGGATAGAAAAAAAATGTCTTGCATCCCCATCTTGTGATGACATTGCCTAGTCACACATGGCAATTCCATGTCATTTGACATGTGGTTGTCTTATACTTAATTTATTATACTTTTAGATGGGAAAATAAGGTGCACAACAACCATTGTTTGATGAAAGTAAAGTGCATGCACCCAAGTTCTAAAGCTACACACCCCGAATAAGTGGATTGGTTCACATTCCATTTACGGACCATTGTAACACAAACAACCAAATCCCTTTTGTTCCATCTTCATGAAAAGCCTTTGGAGACCTTTGCTTTTGATATGAAGACTTTCGTTGTAAGCTTTTAATCATAACAACAAAATCATAAATATTAAGCAAATGTAATATTATAATTGGAAATTGGAGTGCATGAGGGAGTATGTACTATAATATGGGGAGTAATTATGGGTGAAAAATTGAAAGGATCATGAAGGTTTGAAAACAAAATTCTAATCAATAAATACACCAAAAACAAAATCACAAAATAAAGTTAATGGAAATGTGAACATGCAAAAGCACAAGATATGACGGTGAAAGGCATACCCAATCAACAATATTTTTTTTTTTCATTTGCAAACGTCATCAAACACTTTTTTAATACATGTATTACACAAAAGAAAAAATTAAATTCTTGCTAGAAAAACAACATCATCATATGTAAGCCCTCTAGCCTATGTTGGTTTCATTTTGACAAACATTTATTTATGTCCTACACAAGGGATTCATCACAAATTAACATGTAATGAATTAATAATGAAAATCATGCAAAGTTTATTCATTCATATATTCGTACATTTTACACATGAATATCATGCGTTGAAAACATGTTTAACACACAAATAAATGTGATTACAAATGACATATGAACCTATGAATGAATGAATGTCACACAAATTTTGCATCTTCCTACAAATATGTGTGTCAAATGCGTTTGAAATGCACCATATTAGTGCATGAAACACATATACAATTTATGAATGGACGAATTTTACACAATTTCCATTATTAAATCGTGATATGCTAAGTTTGTGATGTTATGTGTACCATAAGAAAAATGAAAATTTATTATTACCAAATAAAACTATTTTCCAAACACTACACACCATACATGCCACCCATAATGCCTTATTAAAAACACCTCACAAAAGTTTACATCAACAAGATATGTTTTTTGTTTCCTAATTGCATGATTTTTTTTCTCACTATAAAATATCTCCAAAAAAAGGGCTAGAAAACAAGCCTCACGAGACCATCTTGGTAGTATTCTAAAATTTTCCATGAAGTGAACACAATGAATTAAACCAACAATATGATCAACAACTAACAATAATATTTAACCTAATAGTGATTGTTCAAGGACATGAAAACATATGTGAAGCCACCAAATTCCTTCAAATTGCAAGTCATGGTTGATCAAACAAACATGATGTGGCAATTTTGCATTTGCCTTCATGTTGGCATTGTGTTAGATGAATCTTTATATCAAATCAAAGATGCAACTAATTTTGACTATAATAAAAAAAAAGTTATGTTATTTTATTATTTTCTTCCACTTGAATATAATACAAGGTAATCCATAATAATTATAAGGAAATATATAAAAGACAATGAAAATAACATGAAACTAAAAAAGTACAATCATTTACTATAGATTTTTTAATCATCACGTGTGAAAATATTTTTGTTGCATGTAAGGGAAAAATATAAAAATTTAATTTATTGTCATGTTTAAACATCTTATGGTCAAATGTAAAAATAATAATTATAATTCATTTTTTACAATTGCATATAAAATTATTTTTTATTCATTTTATTTATAGTCACATGTAAAAAGGTTATAATCATGTGCTAAAAATAAGGTTTTTGAATCATTTTATATTTGTGATTGCAAGTTGAGAATAATTCAAATAATTTTTCATTGCATGTTTTGTAAAATATTTCAATCTTTACAATCACATGTAAAAATTAAATTTATTGATTCATTTTTTAATTGTTGTAGATTAGTTTATTTCATTTATAGTCAAGTCATGTTGGAAATAATATTTTTAATTCATTTTATTTACAATCATATGTTGAGAATAAGTATTTTATTAAAAATTCCATTACCGTCAAATGTAAAAACCATACAATTGTATGATTTTAGAATTTTATTAATTCATTTTGTATGGTCCCATGTAAAAAAATATTAATTCAATATTATAGTCACCTATAAAAAAATTATGCTTGCATGTTGAATTTCAATATGTTAATTCATTATTTATAATGGCATGTATGTAAGTTTGTTTTAATTTAATGTTTATGGTTGCATGTAGAAATTGAGTTTATTAATTCATTTTATCTATGGTCACATGTAAAAAAAAATCATTACATGTATTGTGGTCATCACTTGTGTGTGTGTGTGTGTGTGTGTGTGTAATCTTTTTTTTCCCTCACTTTTGGTCATGCGGTGTGAGTAATGGTTACATGTTGAGTTATTTTTTCCTTTTATCTTCTTTGGAGGATTTGAAGAGTCATTTAACTATTAAGTACATTTCATAAATTTTTCAAATGCCCTTTCCAAATCTCCACCTCCTTTACCATTATCTTTGTAACTATTTTTCACACTTTCTCAGATACCCTTTGAAATCTTTCCTTTCAAAATGAAGCTTAAAATTAAAAATTTAAGATATATTTAACTATTATAGTACATTCCATTTTTTAAATGATCATAAATTTTATATTTGTAAAAGGTATTATTAAATTTATTATAAACCTCCCCTTTCTATACCATTTTTATTTTTTTCTCATACAAATGAAATTAAATGAGTATAATATTCTAATTCAAAGATTAACCTAATGATTATAATACATTCAATAGAATTATTTTTTAATTCATATTTACAAAAAATATTAAATTGATACCCTCCATCTCATTTATCTTTATTCTAAAATATACATGACTTTTTAAATTGACATTATATAACTTTAGATTAATCCAAAGTTTTTCTACTTAAATGTTAGGGTTTTATCTTATGTTTCATTCTTTTGTCACATATTGCATGTTTTTGTCCCATGTTTTAGTGGGTTCAATTCGGATTTGGTGGATGGCATGTACATGGGAAGATGCGAACATGTGGATGCATAATGGGTGTGGCAAGCAAACATGCTAGGGGTTTTGAAACATGAAATTGAAACAACATAAGTAGGTGCACATGTTTTGAGTAGGTAGAACAACTTGCTAATTAACATCTTGGAACATCCATTAGGTACCTCAAAACTTTCCTAAGTTTATAAGATTTTTTGCTCTAATATTGTTGAGATGGGAGGCTTGCATTAAGTTGTGTAAATTTATTTTATGATATTTTTAGTGTAATTGGAAGGTACGTTCCTCACCACAATTTTCCATTTGCAAAAGGCAAGAATTTCTAAAACATAATGCATGCTTTTAATGTCCGTAGAAAGAGTGGGCATTATGTTTTTTAAACACGTGCTTTCTATTTTTTGCCATTTGATATATGTTTAGTATCTCAAGAAACATTTTTAAAATAAAAATCATACATGTATTTACACATGGTCAATTGCAAGCTTTATCAAAATCATGCCCAAGCTTGGCTCTACCTTGTACATGCCCTCATTCTAGTAAAACTCATAACCACAAGCCCTACAAATACCATTTCTTTTTAATATGCAATTAAACCCAAAAACAAAGTTAAAAAGTGAAAATAATAAATAAAACTAACCAATTGTGATTTAGATACGGGACAAAAGTTGAATGGAAAAATGTTTTCTATCCATTAATCATCCATCCTTCATGGCATTTTGATGGGTAATTGGTTCACAATGGTCTTTTTGTGGCAATGGTGATTGTGTTTTCTTCTTTGTCCTCTTGCAAGTCTTCATCATTTGTTTCTTCAAGATTTCAAGGTTTTGAAACAAAAGATATTGTTGTTTGTTGTTCATAGTAATTTAAGATCTTGATGTCAAACATCCACCTAAATCATTGGTTGTGTAAGTTAGATAAAGATTTCCAAACAATTTTGAACCAAAGAAAGCAATTAGGATTTGCATTTTCTTCAACACAACTTGGGACAAAAAGAAAACAACGATGAACAAATGATGTTTGGAATTTATCTGTTTTTTGATGTGTTCTTTTGTAACATATTGCAATTGGAAAAGGACATGTAACACTTTAACACAATGTCATCCAAGAAGGAACTTGAGGAGGTAAACTGATCTATTCACAATATATATTTTTCTCCCATATTTTTTTGATAAAATACATGAAGAAACACAACCCAATTAATTAACCTTATGGGAAAAAGTGATATTTAATCTATGTTATGCTCATGGTTAGACCATTTTTATTTTATTTTATTTGGTTAATTGAAAACCTCCATTGGTTCCCTTTCTTTTGAAGTGTAAGTTACATGTTTAGAGTGGGAAAGGGTTAGATGGTTATTAGGCTACTGATGTAAGTAACAAAAAGGGTGGAGTTCATGTAGGGAATGTTTGTGCCTGATGAAATCAATGCCATCATCAAGGATTCAATAGATGAAACCATCATGAGCACACAATTCCATCATGATAAGGTATATCATTAAACACATACAATTATAGATACAAACTTCAATTTAAAAAACCAAACTCCAATTTAGATTGCCCATTGCAAGCTAAATTTCTTGTTGTAGCATTAATGTAGGTTACCAAATGGACTAATGGTGTCTCAGAGGTTTGCATGCGACGCCTAGCTAATCTTGGAAAACCTTTCAAATACATTGGTATCCACTTGAAATGGAACATTTTTTATTTTCATCTTCATAGCCTTCATGGCTTCCATGTCTTAAAATTTACCATGCATTGTTTATCATCAATGCCAAACTACATATCTTCAAGCATTTGTAACAAAGTTCTTTAAGTTTTATTAATATACGAACAAACCTTGTCTACATCTTCCCTTGAATGTTTTAGTAAATTAATATGAAATAGATCATCTTTAATGAAGGATGGTTGCAGTGACATGTGTAATCATGCAAAAAAATGGAGCAGGCATGATAACAGCTACATCATGTTATTGGGATAAAAGCACTGATGGTAAAATATTATGATCTCATAACCTAAACATATATAAATTTGTGTCCTTTGGAGCCTTGAACGATTTGGTAGTTATAATAGGCCCTTTGATAATCAATAATCAAATGTGGACTTGGGACAGGTAGTCGAACAATTCGATGGGAGAACAAATCAATGTATATTATAGTGACAATTTTTGGTGTTTCAATGTAGGGACAAAATATATATGATTTTCAAAAATGACATCAACTATGATGTCATTTTTTCATAAACACATTCTTTAGACAAGTAAATGATATTTTGCAAGTAGAAGGCAGAAATGATTAGTTATCATGTCCATTTACATGTTAGTTTAATGTTGATTTTTTTGTGAAGAACCTAAATTGATTGTCCAATCAAACTTTTGAAATTAATGCATGTGCAATCCTTGATTATGTTCATAATCTTGTCCCTTCCACTCCCACCCATGAAACCATGTTAGAAAACACATTGTACAAATGTTCATATTATAATATTATGTGAAGTCCTTTCATATAGTTGAATTGTGGTTATTAAATTTTTTTTCCATTAATGAAGTTTGACCCTCACATGTCAATAGTATTTCCAACCATTGCAATTATCTTTAGACCTCATACCAAAAGATTGTGTACCAAAACATTCATCTCCAATGACAATGCAAGATTTGGACATCTTCATTTACATTGAATCATTCAATACAACAACTTATGGGTATTATGTGATTTATTTTTTAGACAAATTTGTTGGCACTTAGAAGAATCCTCACCACATGAAGATAAATAGCCAACATCTATAGAATATACAAGATATTAAAATGCATGTTTAGTTTGTGCCACCATATAGTTAGTTGAACTATATACTTATACAAAAGTTGCATTTTATCATATAAATAATGACAAATTAGACACCACTTCTCTACACATGTTAATTATGTTTAGTTCACATGGCAAGTGTTATTTCCTTCCCACATAAAAAGCGCCCACTTCTAGTGTCAAGGTTTTTGAAGAAACATGGGCAAACCTTATATAACAAATGATAGTTGCTAAATATGCGTTAGATATTCATGTTGTCCCAAGCAATGTGATTTATAATTTGTCCAAAAATGTACTTGTAAGAATATAGTAAGGTCTAAAAAGTAAAATCACTATGTAGACCAACATTATTAACCATCTAACTAGAGGAAGTACATCCTTTATAACAGTGAAATATGCATGCATAACTCAATATAATGGAAAATTATAGGATAGTAGGGTGCAAACTTTTTTGTTATAATGTGATTACAAATTCAAGGTACCTCATCCCCTTAATTTTCAAATTTTATGACTTTGCCTTGGGGTTCAACAATATTGAAGCTTTATTGTGAATGCATATTGCAAACAACAAATAGCTAAAAGCTTGTTATGAAACATTTTGTTATCCAAACATAACTGAAGAAAAAGTTTAAATGTGATACCAACCTTTGACCAATGTGAGTATGTGCTAGAAAAATATTGTTTGATTCAACATTGAGGTCACCCAAATAATTTTTAACCTTTTTCTTCAATTCTGTTTTTCAAGAAATGCTTCCACTTTTTTCTTTTTTGGTTGACTTAAGTAATAGATTCACATATTGTAGTTCACAAATTCATATCATGTTGTAAAGAATTAAACTTGAAGCCACACATGGAAAAAACTTATTAAGTTTTTTAATTTGGCTTTTGCAAAGTAATGATGACATAAATACTTCAACTATGACATGGACCTAGATTAAAGATTTCCATGAATAGGTGTGACAAATTGTCACCAAATGTTTTATATATTTTAACAAACTACCGTGCAATTACAAGTGTTTTGTTTTTCAATATCATCTTCACTTTTATTTGCAATTGCATTTCCTCCATTAAACTCCAACCTTTAGGTCAATGTTTAATCAAATGCCACCCCAAAATGCATTCAAGGTGTTCCATATTTTAATGTCATTGATATCTGATGAGGCACCAAAAAATGTAATCATTAGTTGCAATTGTTGAATAAATATTGATAGGGGCAATGCCATGTTCAACATTAGATTTTTGGACAAAAACACAAATTTTTTTGAAATATATTAATGCAATTAGTTATTCTTCTCTCTTGCAAATCTCTCATGGACTAATCATATGAAAATTATTTCATTGTCCCATCAAAACAAACAATTTTTACAAATGATTAAATGCCACTATGCAAAAACAAGTAATTTAAATTATTCCATGTAAATATTAAAGGCTAGAGTTGTGTTGTGCATGTCCATGATGTATAAATATTCAAAAACAGCCCATCCATGGGGGTTTCACACCTACTTCATTGCAAAATGCATGCCCTAACTTCATGTTTACAAATGAAAATTTTCTCAAAAGCTCTACATAAATAAAGCCATCTCTAAATGAAATTTAAAAAAACTCATTACAACCATTTGATACAAATGTGTAAATAACAATTGCACTTTGATTTGAGTTCTAAACACCATCACTACTTTCCTTTTACATTAAAGGGTTTGTGAGCTTCCTTACCATCCCCCTTTCCATTATAGGTTTTCGTCCATCACATCAAACAAATGAAAACATAAAATACACAATTGGAAGCTTAAGTCTTCTTATTATGGCACAAAAATTGGGAACAAAATTGGGAACCCTCTAATTTAAGGTTAGTTTGATTAACCATTTCCTTATGTGTAGGGTAAGGATGAAATACTCATGTTGGGCAACTATTTCCTTTCATGAATAACTTTTCATTTCAATTCCGAAAAATAAATTGGAATTATCAAGGTTACAATTCCACACATAAATAGAATTGAGAATTTTGTTCCACGTTTAGTTCTTCAAAACATTTAATTCCAATTACAATTTTGAAAAAAATCCTAGTTTAAATCCAATTTTCACTAATTGGGACTAGAGCTAACTATTAATTGTCAATTGACGTTTAGTTTTAGAATTGTTTTTATTGTTTCAAAAAAAGGTATTGTCGTACAATGCTGGTAAGAATAAAAAATGATTTTTTTGTGAAAATGAAGCACCTATGTGAGGCATTTTGGTTCTCAATGAATAAGTTGGTGCATGTGAAGTAAGAACCAAAGATGATACTTGAATTCCCAAAACAACCTTATTCAGGTTCCTTAACTAAAGATTTGAGTTTCAATTTGAACTTTAGAGATCTTCAGTGTGTTTCATTTATGTCTTCCTCATATATATTCTCACATGCATGTTGTTTTATAATGTGAAGTAAAATAAAACATTTGGTTCTTGGTGAATAATTTGATACATGGCCTTCAAATGTGGTAACACAACATTTATTTATTTATTTATTGGTGGTGTTACATGTTCATTCCTTTCGATAGGGGGATGGGTAACAAGGAATAGGTAAACTTGAAGTTAACCTAAGTGGTTTTTGGCACTAGATTAAAAAAAATTTGAATGAAACACATTTTTTACAAGCTTAAGCTAAATGGCAACAAGTTCATTATTTCAACATTTTTATTTATATGACCCTTTAATTGTTCATAAATGCCTTCATCAAAGTCTCATTCTTCAATTTGTAAACATACATTTATTTACCTATTGCACATGTTCATATATTTTTTTAACCCCAACCTTTTCTTCTTTTGACACCATTTGTGATCCTTACAAACAAGTTCATTTATTTATTTTGTGAAATTGACAATTTGGCAAGATTTTCCAATATGATATCAAAAATAATCAAATTTACACTTTAAAAACATATTTCTTTGAATTTTTTTCAATGATTTTGTCAAACTAAAATTCCCCAAAAAATTATTGATTACAACCTATTTCAATTCACACGGTTTATTCATCTCTTTAAAAAAGATTTTGAATGAAACAAAAAATTGGAACTTTCTTCATGTGATCCTTTCATGACCAATTGGTCAACGATGGATCCTTTATGTGGGTGTGCATGAAGACTAAATAGGTACAACAATACGTAATTAGAATAGATTGGTTTATAAGGGATTTTTCTTGGGCTACAACCATATATATATCAATGTGGTTTTATTATCCCATTGAATCATGGAACCAATATGGTATGAGTATTACATGTGTGATCTTAGCCTACTTTTTGCACCTTGTTGAACTATTTGTTATAAATAATGTTAGGTGATAAAAACATCTTCGCTAGTGCTCCACACAATATTTATTGGATGAATACTAGTTAGTAGGAGATGTGGCGTAATACATTAGGAAATTCACTAACATTAATTGAATGAAATGGGGAAAAATTCACTACACTAGACAATAAATTCAATATGCCCTTTAATGAAGGGCATGATAGGTTGGAACTTGGTGCAAACAAATTAATTCAACATATGGTCATACTATTTGTATGTAAGCAACATACATATATGGTCTATTATATAATCCATGTTATCAAGGTATATATGAATTGTAGTTTTCAAGTAGACAACTCAATGTTTTTGCCAACCATCTACTACATTTAATAGTGGCAAGTTGTGTCAAAGATTGGATAACATGTTTACAATAAATTGTCTTACAAATCCAAATTTTTATATGTATTTCTTTCTCATACCTTTTTCAAACGAAAGAAATGGAAATTCATCCATGAAGTTTTTTAAAGGTCCACACATGTATGATAAATAAACATAGAAAATTTAAAGTAATTTGAAAGAAAAAAAAAACATTTTAATTTGTTGTTTACTAATAACAGAAAACATGTTTTCATGACATGATTTTTAAACATGTCTTTTGAGAATAAACATTGACAAGTTTTACTTTGTTTATGCAAAATAATTTATGATCAACATAACATTTTAACCACTTATTTTAATCACAAGTTATTTTTATTTTATAAATATTACATTATATTATATTATATTTTACCAATTTTTTATATTATGGTTGATTATCTTAATTTGGATATATTAGTTATTACATCTTAATTATTAAATTTATGTTAATATATAATTTAAAAAAATTTCAATGTTGTGTAATGTATTTAAAATATTTAATATACACATAATATACATAATATGTAGATAATATATTAATTTTTTCCTATATTTATCCAAAATATAAGGTTTCAAGTCATTCATCACAAAGTCACATAATTCTTGCCATCATGTATGTAAATATGTTTATGCCTTTTATTAAAATAACTACCTCTTCTAAACCTACCTACCTCATTCCTTTCCCCTAGCCACTTACATGAAAAAACAGGACATTTACAACTTTTTTTCACATTAAGTCAAAACATGACTTTCATGACTATAACATTTGATAACTATGTCCTAAATCTAGTCATGTGATCATGTGAACCAAAATATCCTACTTGGTTACTCATGATTATGATTATATAATAAGATGAATTACTTTAAATCATACATGCACTAATACAAAAGTGGGGTGTAGTTCATTGACATAAATCACTATGGGACTTTAAAAGTGAAATAAGTTATTACACCTTGATGATTTCACTATAGGGTCATTATGTAAACATCATGTTTCATTACTCATTGACATATTCATTATTATAGTTTATAATGATAAATAGGTTTATTTTGATGTTATTGTTTTAAATACCTAGTGTTGTTTTAAGTTATACTCTTATGTTATTTTAGGTTACCTTAATTATTTTAAGTTATTATACCCTTGGTTATACCATATAATTTATTATAAGTTGTTATACCTTAAAATATCATAACTTATTATAAGTTTTTTTTATTATAAGTTATTTATCCCAAGGTATAATAACTTAAAATAATTTAAAATAATAATATCATATCATAAAAGGTAAAACAACATATACAAAATTGCATATAATAATTAGAAGTGCAATAACTTAAAGTAGAATAATATAAAATAATCAATGATAATTTCAATGAAATAGCCTAAAATATTCCAAAGTGGCCTATGATAAAGTAACCAGCAACAACTTATGTTAAATAACTTAAAATAACCAAAAATAACCAATAAAAATTTGCGATGGCCTACAAAAGAATAGTCAACAATAATCTACAATAGAATAACCAACAATAGCCAATAATAGTTTATGATATAATTGTCAATAATAACCTATAATATAATAACCAAAAATCTAATGGTAAATATTTTTAAGTAGTTAAAAATAGCTTACAATAAAATTGCCAAAAATAAGCAATGGTAAAATAATTTTAAATAGCCAACAATAACCAATGGTAAAATAATATAGAATAACCAACAATAGCCTATGATAAAATAGTTTAGATTAGCCCAATGATAAAATATTTTATAATAACCAACAATATCCTATGGTAAAATAATTTAAAATATCCAATAATAATTTATGATGGAATAACAAAAAATAACTTATGTTAATATAACTTTAAATAGTCAACAATAGTTTACAATAAAATAACCATTAGTAGTTTATAATAGCCAACAATAGCCTATGGTAAAATAATGTGGAATATCCAATAATGGTCTACACTATAATAACTTATGGTAGAATAACCAAAAATTACCTATGGTGAAATAGTGTAGAATAGCCAACAATGACCTACATTAGAATAACTTAGAATAGCCTATGGTAGAATTGTTAAGAATTGCGTAGGATATAAAAAATATGCATAATAATATGTGATGAAAAAAAACATATCATTCATTTAAATAATGATTCAATGGTTAAAGATTTGTTTCTTAAACATTGAAGTGAAAGAAGGTGAAGGGTTCAAACCTTCACATTTACACCCTAGGTTGGTGGGCTAGGTTATGAGTTTAAAATAGGTATCCTAGTGAAGGTTTTAAGGTGCTTAACTTAGGTTTGTAATTGATTATTTGTGAATTTATTATGGATGATCTAATTATTAGCAAATTTGATTAACTATTAGTGAATTCACCTATTTGTAACAACTTGTCATTATTTATTAATAGGTCACCCACTTTCACCATGTCCAATTTCATTCAAAATTTAATGATACACAAAGTGAACTTGAACATATATTAGTGCAATGATGTTATTACATGGGTAAAGTTGGATTTGATTAAAGGTATAACGTGACTACAAAATATTAAATCCCCTTCCTTCCCCAGTAAATTTGACCAATTTCAAAATTTTCCATTTACATTAACTATATAAGTAGTTAAGTAATTAAGTTAGGTAAATTAGGCTAGGCTAAACTAGGTGGGTAGGTAGTTAAATTAGTCATATTGGTTAGTTGATTAGATTAAGCTATGTAGCTAACCACGAAGGTGGGTTAGGCTTTGCATTGGTCAACATAGGTATCTACTTAGCTTAACATACCTACCTAGCTTAACATATCTACTTAACCTAATGTAAGAAAATGTGAAATAAACACATGTTCATAACAAGAGGTTGAATTTTTTAAAACATTTTATGAATGTGCAGTGCTTTAATAAAGACTCGGTTTCTCATTGTGAAGGTGTAGGGTTCAAGTCCTTATACATGCAACTTATACCTAGCCTAACATATCTACTTAACCTAATGTAAGAAAATGTGAAATAAACACATGTTCATAACAAGAGGTTGAATTTTTAAAAACATTTTATGAATGTGCAATGCTTTAATAACGACTTGGTTTCTCATTGTGAAGGTGTAGGGTTCAAGTCCTTATACATGCAACTTATTTACATGCCTAAGGGGGTTAGTTTGGATTAAGGCTAGCCTAGACTAAGGGGCTCATTGAAGTAGGGTATGGTAGGGTGGGTCGGTCAATGGGTAATAGCTCAATAAGGTGGGTAAATTGGTTTTTTTTTTTTTTTTTTTGGTTTAAAACCACTAGGTAAGTAAATTGGTGCATGGGTATGTAGGTAGGTTAGCACTAGGTGGTCTAGGCTAAGCTATATAACTAAGCTACGGGGTTAAACTAAACTAGGTTATGTAGAGGTCACATATTATTTTATAACTTTGTATGTCCATCTTGTGTAGTCATATATATGTATACTCGTTTGTTTAATCATATATAGTCATGTGTTTGATATGACCATAGTAATAAAAAACATGGAATGACATTTACAACTATGATCACGTCTACAATTAGATGGTAAACCAAACTTGTTTCATTTGATTACATAGTCACATGTAATCACTAATGGCACATATTACTACAAACATAATCATATATGTAATCATAAGACCATGGTTTTGGCACAATGTTAAATGCCTTTTCAAAATCTTCATCTCACTTACCATTATCTTTACTTTTTTTCACACTCTTAAAATTTTCCTTTTCAATGTTAGGCTTTAAATCAAAATTTTAAGATTTATTTAACTATTGGAATATCGGAATATATACCTTTTCAAAATCTCCACCTCCTTGACCATTATCTTTACCTTTTATCACATACCTTGACTTCAAAAATTTATAAATATTTAACTTTAAAAATATATTCCACGAGTTTTTACATTCTATCGTAAAACTTATGTTTTTAAATGATTATTGAATTGATTATGAACCTATGCTTTCTTTACCATATTGTTACCTCTTTCTCATACAAATGAAGTTAAATGATATTAATTTTTTTGTTTTAATTATTAACTTAATTATGAATATAATTGGTATAATTTATAAATTTATTATTTGATTCATAAACCTCCATCTCCTTTACCATTGTTTAAAAGTAAACATGGTTTTAATTTATTTAAATTGACTCTATATAACTTTGGATGGATCTGGAGTTCTTTTCCTTGGCCATTTGGTTCTATCCTTTCAAAATATTTGTGTTGAATATTAAAATCTTGCAACATGAAATTTCAATCAAAAGAATTGTTTTGTTGATGAATGGAATTTTTATTTGGATTTCATTTCAATAATATGATTTAAATAGTGGATTATATTTCTGGAGGTGGGGTTCAAATGCACTTTTGGGTCAAAACACACTATTAAGAGCTAATGGGATTGGTTTATAAAATGATTGTGGGTCTTTTTATATTTTTATAGAAAGGAACTTTTAGTTAATGTTTTTGCAACTTGTCATTAAAAATACTTATAGTTGCCCCAATGTATGATTTTTTTTGATCAATTTTTTTTAATAAATATGAATTTTTAAAAAGTGTGTGGATTTTTCCAACATTTTTCTTGAAAAATGATCATAATTTCAAATCATTTCAATATATGCAAACTATTTTAAGCTTTAGTTTTGAAAATCATAATCTACAACTTTTTATTATATGTCATGTACATTACACCACATTTACATGTGGTAAAGGACTCTTGGAAATTTGAAATTTAAAAAATACTTTGAAGTTTTGAAATTTTGAAATTATTTTACTTTTAAATTGCGAGTGCTTTTGGATACCAAGTAGTAGGTACTATCATATTAATCTCTTTTATCATTTAAATTTTTTTATTAGGAGAATCCTTTGCAAAATTAATTACTTATGATGCAATTATTGTTCAAGTTCAAAAGTCCTCTACTAAAACCAAATCCCAAAATAAAATAAAATAAAAATTTAATTTGAATTCCCCAACACTCATATTAGTCATTTAACACAACTTATAATAATTACCATAACTTCAAAATCTTTATTAAAATACACATTTACAACAATTTACAATATTCAATGGCTTTTGACACCCTTTTAGGCTCCTATTAATATGTTTTGACATTTTTGATTGTGATGAATGCCATGATAAATGAAATTTAGATGCGACATTCTTAGATCATTTTAAATATGTGCATCATGATTATTATCATTCATTTTGGATGCATTGTCAAAGAATTCATTTGTCAAAATTTTCTACACATATTATGTGTACATTTCACATTTTCATAATGTTTGAATAATGTTTTAACAAAATATTAATGAATCCAAATACCTTGCCCACTTTCCATAGCCCTACACATAAACTAGAAACACAATTTGTGAAAGTCATAAAGTAAACCATAAATCAAATTCTTGAACATTCCATGAAAGGAGAACAAACAAAGAGGAAATGGAATATATGGATTTGCAAAGGTTATTGTGGTATTATGGTAATTCTTCCATTATACATATATAAGAGTATTGCACTTCCATTTGTCTTTGGAAATTATGTCTCATAAGAAAATGAAGGTATTGCACCTCTTACTTGTCATTGACAAAATTGTGGTTTTCTAACAAGGCAAAACCATAATGAAAACACGTGCAAGATGGAAAAAAGTGGAGCTCATATGTTCAACATGTCATTAATGAAACGTGGAGTAATGTTAAGCAGTTGCAAGATGACCATAATGACACCACCAATGCTTACAAAAAGATTCAAGGAAAAGGATCAACATGGGGGAGCTCACCCCTAAACCTTGTTATGCAATATCACAATGAAGGGAGTTGCAAGACAACCATAAAAAGAAAAAGCACAAAAGAACAAATTGGGTAAGGAATAAGGGGGCAAAAGCTCACTTGAAACAAGTAATTTTGGAGGTTGGAAAAACACAAAGAGTTGCCAGATGAAAACAATGACACCATCTTGTCCTACAAACAACCTAAACAAAGGGGAGCAAGTTGGGGGAGCTTTCAAGACCATAATGAAAAATATTGCAAGATATAATTCCTCCATACCTAACCTCTTTTTTCTCCTAACTACATCCCGGGCTTCTTTCTTTCACAATTACCATTTGTCCCTTTTTTTTTTCTTTCATTTTTTCTTTGCTAAACTATTTATTTTATAACCATCATCTTGAATCCTCAATGGAAAGAAGAAAATGAGGAAACGTAATATGCATACATATAGTGTATTATGTTTTGTGTTCATGATTCATTCATGATTCATTCTTTCACAATAAATTAAGAATTGTATTGCACCATTTATTTACACTTGCACATGGTGAAAAAAATACATGACATCATGGAAGTGTATTTCAAGAGTACATCCACACACATCATGCAAGTGTAAATGTATATATCAAAATATGGGCCATGGAAAGCTTAAGTGTGAATGTAAAATGTTGGGCATGTAAGTGTAATTCATTTACACTTACATGGTTTTACACGATGTGTAAAATGGCCATTTATGCTTATGTGCACATCATTGGTTCACATCAACCCAAATTATCCTTAAGTCTATCTTTGTCATATTCTACAAATTTTTTGAAGGGAACAAATGAAAATCATTGCAAAGAAAAAATATTTAGACACACAATAGGGGGAGCCAAGTTCACTACAATTACACAACCTAAGTCACAAATTTTGTAATGTGGTGGCCCCATGGGGGCTCTGATATCACCAAAAAAATCTTCCTATTATCCCAACAACATATAACACCTAGCTCCCCACAAGTTTTGCATTATTTTATCAACTAAATACACAAGGAAAAGAATAATTTATTGTTCATTTCATAATTAATATCCCCATGAGTTAACCAATATCCATCTAAGCATTTCAATATTACATGGCAATTTCGCAATATGTGAAGAATTTTTTTCGAGTTGGGGTATTATTTTGGGGGCCAAAAGTTTTAAAATTTGTGATCAAAAAATTTACAAAAAATAACTTAAAATTTTTATTGTAATTTTAAAAGCACTACTAGTCATTATACAAACCGCATGTCACTTTGCCAATCTTAATATAACTCCAAACATGCATTAATTCAAGTGAAATGTGTTTATAGCTGCATAGATTTGCAACTATTTAAAAACATATAGTCCTAGATGGGCAATAATATTATTACAGTACAACTAAGCTACTCAATGTTGGGAGCCCACAAGTGAATTATTTTTGTGCCCCATGTGAACTTGTCATGTTTTAAGGACTTGAGAAGATCAAGGATGATCCCACTTCCCCAAAGTATTCAAACCTATGGTGAATTCTGCCTTGTAGATGTTGATGGAAATATAAAATATTATGTTGGTTTCAAAAACATGTTGAATGGAATTGAGTTAATTTTCATTGCCATCCAAATTAACCACAATCCAAAACATTTTTGAAATATTTACAAATTTAAACACATCATGAACAATGGTTTCAATAGTAGGCGAATGAATATGAAAAATAAAAAAACTACCATTTATTCCCTAAGACCAAATGGCTTTTTGGTAAGGGGCTTGAATAGCTACAATTATAGAGCAAATGAGGTTTTGAGGAAAATGAAATAATACATTGAATCCATTACACAATATACTCGAATATTATCATCATGTTTAACCACTTGAAAGTGAATAAGGCATCATAAACACATAGGCCCTACCCATATGTTATATCAATGCTCATGCATTTAAGGTTTAAAAGAAATTATATGAAGGAAAATCATCATGGGTTGATTTATTAAAATTAGGTATTCTTGCCACACATTGTTTTAAACTTGTTCATGTGCAAAGAGATATTTTATAGCACATGGACTGTTTTTGGGATAAATAAAAATGTACAAGAATGATGAATGTAGATTTCATGATGTCACAAATTTGATATGTTGTATATTTAACTTTTTTGAAATATTTGTGTTGTAGGATTGAAAAGGGGACAAGTTGTAAATATATAAGTTGTTAACATATAGTGTACATGTCATAGATTTTTTTGGAATATCATACATGCAATTCATGTTTGGCATATCTTGCCAATATAATATTTTTTTGGAAATAAAGGATCTAGAATCCCCAATCAAAATATTCTAAAATTTCAACAATAGTTTCCAAGTATGTTCAATTCAGTAATATGTTTCAAGTTTCTATTGTGTTTTGAACTAGCTTCAATTTTCTATAATTTTGACAAATTACAATTAGTTTTTGATTTATCAATAAAAAATAATTAATGTTGAACATGAGTCATAGGTATAATATTTATCTTTTAAAGTTTGTCAATCTTTATATTTAACTTGATAATGGTTTGTAGGGAACATGAAAATGAACTTGAAACTACCAAATTGGAACTTGAATTTAACAAACTAAAAGTCCAACATTTTTTTTTTCAAAATGTTTTATCCTTTCCATTTATTAAATATGTGTGTAGGATTTATTTAATAAATGGAAGGGACAAAAGTTCATCACAATCATCATCCAAACAAACAACCATATTCCTTGATATGAACAAAATTCACAAAATGGGGTAGGGAAGAAAGAAAGGAGAAATTTACCAAAGTCATTGAATCAAAAGGTTGTAATTAGATTATGGGTATTGCACACAAAGATGTCAATCCATCTAGGTTTCTTGCACAATCCTGATCTCACACAAAATAATAAAAATGAAAAATATTGTTTGTAATAGGATGGAAATATATGGTCCTTGATTGCATTTTCCCTCATTAAGTTACAAAGGTGATGGTGTTAGGGCCAAAATGATGCAAGAAAACCCCTTTCTTTCCAAAAAAAACCTTCTTCTTGAAAACAAACTTGCCACAAAAAAACAAACATGAACATTAAAAATGAATACCCAAACAAAAATGGGGTTGATTTGTAAAACAATTTCATGAGCATTTGTGTGGTAGTGCTAGGTTAGGTACTTGAAAATGTTTACAAATTATGGTTAATCTCTATTAGGTATAATTAAATGAAACAAATGCAACACACCCCTAGGTTTGCCGAGTGGTACTTGACGTAAAGAACTTGTTAATTCTTGGATTTGCAATGGAATGCAAACCCAAGGTATGTTCTTTAATTCCCACAAAGAAAAAAGTTATTGCGATTCCAAAATGGGACTAAGACGATCTCACAAAGTTCAACTCAAAGTGAAATGAAATTTATGCCAAAAAAAGGCAATTAGTGTAAATTAAAACCAAAATGGTGCATAGGAAAAATCATGAGATATGCATGCACCTCACATGACTCACATGCCCCAAACTTGAAATGAATCACAATGTTATTTTCTTTATAATATACTAGTGGTAACCCGTGCCTGCAAGGCACAGACGGTTTTCAAGTGTGGCACATTTCAAGTGGTCGTAAGGTTACTTCAAACTTGGAACACCCACTAAGTCGGAGCTAAAATAAAAGCCCGGCTAAAATATGGAGGAAG
>Ga0116229_10003874_pt1 | contig 24599 bp, 17 predicted proteins | sample S1TSphgellanicum_3_FD_87313 | JGI IMG/M metagenome (GOLD analysis project Ga0116229, IMG submission 87313) | Host-associated microbial communities from peat moss isolated from Minnesota, USA - S1T2_Fc - Sphagnum magellanicum MG | ecosystem: Host-associated > Plants > Peat moss > Unclassified...
CTTCTTGTTAATTTTTCATTACTCCTTCTTTTTTTGCACTTCAAAGATGATTGTAGAATATTTTTAATAATTATGATTACTCAATGAAAATATGATTTTATCATTATTATATAACTTAAACTAGTAATTAGCTTAAGATGTTTGTGTACTTGGAGGTTAATTCGTGTAGCCTATTTATATTAATATTTTAACATAAATAATAAGATTTAAATATATAATACCTATATATATATCATTATAATTATAATTATAATTAGTTGATAATTATGGATATTTATAATAAGTTTAAATATTATCATATTAATTGATTCCGAATAATGTTTTTGTTTAATCAAATTTACATTTTCTGAAAAAATATTCCAAATAAAATAAAATAAATTTACTTGCCAATTTTTTAAAATATATTTTATAAATAAAATTTTAAAACTTGTAATATATATTTAAACCATGGTTTAATTTAGCTTAATTTAATTTAGTATATTTTAGTTTAACCATCATTAATTTAGCCATCGTTAGTTTTAGCTTAATTTAGTTTAGCCATAAATATTGTAGCCTAATTCAATTTAGCCATAATTGGTTTAGTTTGATTTAATTTAGCCATATTTATTTCATGTTAATTTAATTTAGCCATAATTAGTTTAGCCTAATAAATTTAGCCATGGTTAGTTTAACTTTTTAGTTTATTTAGCCTAGGTTAGTTTAGCCATGGTTATTTTAGCTTAGGTTAGTTTAGGTTAGAATAAATTAGCATGTGGTTAACCTTAGTACTAGAAGCACATAATATTATTATACATAGCCAATGTAGATATATTAAGTATAATAATTTAAGTATGTATAAGTTTAGGTCATTGTTTTTATGACACGTGTCCATGTTGTACACATTTATTTGCACGTTAGTTACACACACAACCATATGGTTGAAAATTTATACAATACCAAATTTATAGTTGTAAACATGACCGAGATAGTTGCAAACGATAAGATTTCTAGTAGTGATCACCGTTGATTGAAAAAGATTTTTTTATTATCGTGTTCGTTGAAATCAAAGATGAACAATATTTGTGCATTTTTCTGTTCATCTTTATGTTACATCCAATATAAATGTGAAAAAGGCAAGTAGGGTTCAATCATGGATCATTAAACATTTATTCATGCATGAATAGGATGATGTTCATGTGTGCTTAATTGATCAAGGATTATTTTTTTGGTGTTTTTGACCCTTGACATTGAAATATGCATAACTTGTTCATTTTGAGTTTTTTTTAATGATTCAAGCACCCTTCGATGCATAACTTTCAACTTTATAACTTTTTTGTGAACTTTTGCTACAATGTAAAACATCTAAGATGCATCAATTCTATGAACCCTTGAATGTATGGACATGGCCCCTCTACCCTGCCATAGTCGTGAGTTGACGGTTTTTTTTGGTAATTTGGAAAATATTCTAGTTTACGAGCAAATTCTTTCAAATTGATAGCAAAAAAATTCAAAAAATCATATAAAACATTTGTCACCACAATGTGAAAACTCAATTTAAGATATCATTCAAAAGAAAAATATTGCATGATTTCCTCTTACAAGTCTTGATTGCAAGTAATAGGGATTCCACTTTAAGCACCTACCAGTAGGTAAAGTTTTTTCATTGTTGTCCTAGTAGGTACCTTATCTAGTTTACAATAACTTGTTGTCAGGTTTTGGAATATAAGTAGGTTCAGATTCAAGTCATAGGTTAGATTTTTTAAGGTCTTTAGACTAGATGTTTCACAACATACCTACCAAGTGAGCGTGTGAGTGTGAACAATGAACATGTGAACCTAGTTATAGTGATCACAAAAGAATCTTTTGGTATATTTTTTCCACATGGCAAGAATATTCATGACATTTGGAAGATGTTTACCACATTGGCAGTATATTTTTGCCATGTATATAAATGTTATATCTACATGGCAAAATATTCCCAACTATGTGGATGGAACATTTTAATTGAGGAAACAATATTCCTCTTACTTTGGTTAGGGTTTAGGGTTAAAAGGAAGCAATTAGACCACCCAATATAGTGTAGTCAATATTTAACTAACACATTTAGTACGATGTGTGATTTTTCATATAATGAAATATGATTCTTATTTACCAAATTTATGAATAAACATTAATCTAATTGTTTAGCATATCAAAACATATTAAATTCAGAGCAATAACTCTAACGCAATTTGTGGCCATGGTGCAAAACACATAGCATCATGTTGAGTATTACAATGAATGTTGCTTTTACATTTGGTGTCATTCTTGATTATTGCCCCTACTTACATAGAAGCAAGAGAATGAGCCAATAAGTGACAAACTTCATTGCAACTTTAAGTCAAGAAGTGAATGAAATTCTCAAATTGGCCACAAACATGACGTGTTGTAATACATAATACATATGTTTACATGGCACCCATTTCCCTCGTTTCCCCAATGAGCCTAAAACCATAGTCACAATATCCAAGCAAATGCAACTAGGAAGTTCCCAATCATAACTTCGTATTGCCTTCTTTTGAAAGTTTTGTTGCATGTAATCTTGTAAATTCGTCCATAACTAAAAGCAAGAACCTCCAATGGTGGCTCAAAGGTGGCCACAAAAAGTTGACAAGCCTCCCACCAATTATAGTGTAATTTTGACATGGTAAATGGTTGTGTGTGTAAAACAAGCTTCCCATTCCGTGTTTTGGGCCACAACACTACATCGATTAATTGGAATAAAATTTTCCTTAGCAAATAGACTTCAAGGAAGGATAGGTTGTTTATTAAAAACAAAACTTGCTTCCTTGAGAGTTTTCACTTCATTGCGTGAAAGATTAGTCCCTTTTTGCACATGCCAAATCAACGTAACAACTGGTCTGTCCATTACATACCTATGTTTTGTGCCCCCCATGTAACAATTCATGTCATCTGCACAAAACCAAAACTTGTGAAGATTGAAGGGTGCACCTAAAAACTGAGAAGACAAACTAGAGCAAGTAGGGGTAGGAACACTAATGGAAGTTGACTTTGTAATAATCCTTGTAGTACAAGAATAGTTAGTTGGTGTTTTGCGATGTTGAACACTAAACGTGCGAGGTCGAGGGACTTCCATTATGAGAAATCGTGTCCATCGAAACCACACTATCCTACAACTAACATTCAAAAAACAACTCATATACAACTATTGTGTAACTATTTCTTATGTATTACAACCAATGTGCAACTATTCACCTAAAAATACAATGTATTAATAAATGAATTACCACATTAGAAAATTGGTTAATTATATTATAGTTGCAAGTGAATTGAAAATGGATCTTTTATACGATAATCTATACACATCGTACACACGTATGTAATCAACTATGTTTGATGTTTTTAGAAGTTCTATTATAGTTGCATGTGGCAACTATTTTAAAATTATTTAAAATTTGGCACTAAAACAACAACTATGTTGCAATTAGGTATAATGTACATACATGTGATCACACCACGTGTCCACATTTCCACCACCCATTATGGGATACATTTGCAATTAGTTTTCAATTATGATTCCCATTGATACAACTAGTACGACCACTAGTGCGCCACTATTGAAAGGTCTAATCATAGTGAAAGGAGCCACTAGCGTTACTAAATCATAGTAGTGGGGGTCCTTTGAGACACTGTTGATATTTTGCTCGTCCCTAGATGGCATTCATTAATTGGCCTGATTTTAAATGTGGTGGGATGAAACTTTTGAACCATATCACCGATATTCTAGACCTAAACCTTTATTCTTGCGCTATCGACGCCGTTTGTTCTTTTGCATTCTTTCTTCTTCCATCATTCTTTCAACATTCTCTCTTTCATTTACTTAGAAGTTATTGAAAACCCCATGTGAAGATACGTAGATGCATTGTGATTTAACAAGGTTGCTAAAATGTGGTTAATGCCGTTGGACTTAAACAATTTGTCTTATGCCCAATTAGGCCCAAATTGTTTGGCATTTTGTTGTGTAAGAAGTAAAAACTGTAGTGTGATAATTATAACTACTCAAAAAGCTATCCAAACAAGGGTGAATAGTGAGGCGCATAATTTTATATGCAATTTGTTTTCAATGAATGTGATGAAAGTTGTTGAAAACCTAGAGGTTGATAGAGGTGGGTGTTAATGGAGGTAGCAGGTGTGATTAATACTAAAAGTTTTAGAAACAATAAGGTGCATCAATAAGTGTGAAAATAAGAAGCTGATTCTATAGCCATTTCCAATGTTGGATGTTCTAAGATTATGAGTGCAAGGAGGTATCATTTGCCATTTTCAAAGGTCAAATACACACACACATTGATTCATTTAAAAGTACACAAACCACAAATCAAACCCCATTGGAATTTAAGTTTGTTGTTTATGGGTTTGTTGTAGAAGGTCTTTAATGTGTTTAGTGAAAAAGTTTCCTTGTGCTTTTGGAAAATACCCTAATTAACAAAGGTCGATGTTGGTGGAAGCATTAGGTCTCATGAATGGCACAACGGAACGAATGAAGTCTATGTTTGTAGGGATCTACACATACATGAGTTTGTATCCTTTATTTATAGAGGTGATTGAGAGATGACATAAATTAAGTCTAATGTTTCAATTCTATTGTTTGTCATTTAGATGGAAAAAATATTCTACTTGTTATAAAACTTACAACTAGACAACAATCATTATGTATGTTATTATTACAAATTCATTTCAATTTGGACATAAAACCTTTGTTACTGATTTTCATGGATTTGTAATGCAAAATTGGAAGTTGGAACTTTGGTGTTACATTCATTCTGGTAGAATCCATGTTTCAGGTATATAATGTTTGGTCTACCTCACATTTGTAGATTTGATTTTTTCCTTCATATTTATTGTTGGGATTGTGTACATTTCCTATTTAAAGAAAGATGGTTGAAAGTTGCCCACTTTCTTGTGGTGGCACTTATGTGCTTCATGGCATCCTAATTGTTATGTTGTTCAAACAAGGTTTGTTTATTTACACCTTCCAAAGTTGTTCACTCGCCCCAAATACTTTAAATCTTCCTAACACTTCTGGAACTATGGTCCAAAAACTCATGTTGCAAATTTTGTATCATGGTTTTTCAAAACCTTTGGCATTACATGATATATTATGTGTACCCATTGGACCATAAAATGATGAAGTTAGTGGATGGTCATGATGGCTACGTGTTGAATATTGTTGATTATAAATATTTTGTTAGTAAATAGTTATTTATAAATGTTTTTAATTGTTTTGTAAGAAAGCCAATACAACGTACAATTTGGAAGATTGCATGCCAAGGTTTAAGGAATCAATTTGAGGCAAAAGAAAAACCATAATGTTGATTTTATCTTTCATCATGGTTCGAAATTAATTATAATATCTGAAGAAGTAAGCAAGTTCTAATGTCAACTTCTAAGTAATTAAGTGGTAGTAGCAACAACAAAATAACCTTCTAGTACTTTGTAGATATTTTTTAATAGCAACAACAAGTGAAAGCAAACCACCTTGAGAACCAATTAACTTGAGATCCATTGTAAAAATTTTGTTTGAGGTTGTCCTTATTAAGTCTGTTGCATTACTTCCATTCAACTTGCACTAACCACCCTTTTTTCTTGGTTGTGTAGGTTGACCTCATTTTGAACTCTTGCTTGTGAGTTCATCCTAGTCTCATCCTGGAGCTCCAACACACCATCCTCCCGAAGTGCTCCAAGTTAGGGAGTGTGCCCCAACTCTTTTTTCTTTTGTTGTTTCACTTTTAGGACCCACCTTTGGGTCTCTTGAAGAGTTCGAGGCGCATCACCAAGCGATATAAGTTATGGAAAGAGGTGACTCAACCAAACTAGCCATGGGTGGATATAAATAAACAAGATGCAAATTTTTTTGCCACTATGAAGTTGTTGAACAACATTAATCTAGATCCAACATATGATTTGGAAGATGAACATGTTACTACTAAGGAGTGCAGTGCTATTTTTGGTGTGAAAAAAATTAAAGGTTAAATCTCTTGCCTTGAAATTGATAAACAAGGTAACAATGGAAGAAATATATTGGAAGGTTTTTGGGACATACACGGTCACCAACAATGAAATGCCAATGTGGATTGTACATGGCTTCATTGCCCAAAAAAAGGTTATCTTATCAATTGGGCAAAAGCAACCGAGTTCACTACAAAAGAAAAAGCACATAAGGACAAGGTGAAGGGTGCACAATTAGGTACAATGAAGAGGGAAACAATAGATAATGGTGGCATAATGAAGATCATGTAAAACCAATGCAAATGGATTTAAAGTATGGGGGTGCACATGGTTCCATACTAGCAAACAAAACAACACCAACTCATCTTGTATATACCAAGTGTCCCACTAGGGTAACACTTGAGGATGTGACCAAGGTCGTAAGCTCTTGTAATTTCAAAAAAACCTTCAAAGTTTTTGCACGTCCAAGATGAGGTCTCTGAAGTTGGATTATGTGGTTGCATTGAACAAATTGTTGGGGATGAACTATAATATGGAGGACAAGAAAGAAATAGTGGAAGAGGCACAAGTAGAACTAGCATAGGCAAAATAGACCTTATCAAAAGCTCAAGAGGATGAGTTGCCCTTCAAAGATGTTGTATGTGCACCTAATATCCATTTTACACATTTTTTGCCTTTTGATCCTTTATTTGCATACTTGTTTAACATGTTTAGTGGGGTTTATTGTATTGGCAAGAACATGTACCTTGTTTACTTGCCAAAAAATTTGCACACCTAGTTAAAATAATGTTAATGGACAAATTTTAATTTTCTACACATGTCCATTGTTATGTCATCATCTATATGAACTAAGAACTTGCACACCTTTCAAAGTGACTTGTCATCGTGATTATCATGTGTTAATAACACAATCTTAAGGTTAGGCAAACTCTCCTTGAAGATAAGGTGAAACAAACTACAATGGGGGAGGTGGCATGTAATGAGGCATGAGGGGAAACCCATGATTTGGAGACCTCAATTGCAATAGCTAAATTAGAGTTAAGAGACTTGGAAAGGGATCATTTTGCAATTTCACAACAGTTAAGAGAAATGCAAGAGGGTGGAAGCATGTCATTTTGGCCTAAACCAATCTTAAACATCAATTTGACGAGCCTCCATGTGATGCACCTAATATGGTCATCATCAAATCATGTAGTCTATGTGGCCAATTTTACCATTTTTTTAATATTGCAATCACATTGTGCTTACATACATATCACCCAACATGTTTTGGTGAACATTTGAAGACTAATAACAAATGCAAGGTGTGTAATCAGAATTACACCTTGATTGGTGGAGTAGTTGGGGCCTTAGAAAACTCGATGAAAAGTTGAAATTTGTAACACAAAATATGAGTCTCGAGGAAGAGTAGGTTTGATTATTGAATGAATTGAAGGAAATTACAAAAAGAAGTGTTCATAATGTCCTAGGTTAGTTTTTAAACTATCACAATCAATGTTTATTACATGAATTTGACATTTTAGTTGGATGTATCATGTTCTATTTTTGGCAAGTCCTTTTCAACTTAATTGAATATGTTTGAATTACAATAGAGGAAGTAGAAATGGAATTGAAGCAAATTGGGCTTGGTTCAAACATTCCCATTCAAGAAAGGAGATTTACTTTAGTAGGGGCTCTTTCAAGCAACCCAATCAGCTTCACTTTTGAATTAGATAATAGTTATAGTAGCACACTGCACCTCCTCCATGTGCAAGGTTGTTTTCTATTGGCATGCCTAAAGATCACATGGGTACCTCCCCTACTAAACAATGCCCACTGTTGATTATCAATGATGTTGATGAAGATGGAGAGGACCTCAACTCTAAGCCTACACAACATAGTAGCCCATCCAAAGTGGCAAACCTTGCAAATTCCATTGATGAAAAGGACCCCAGTTGCCCATCACAACAACAACACATATGCAAGGTACATTATTTTGTATTTTTCCACTTTTTAAAAAAAAAAAAATTATTAAATGAGGTTGAGGCTTTATTGCATAAGTTTTGGTCAATTGTGCGGTGCATGTGTCATGTTGGATTGGAAGAAATCATGTGGATTGAACATAGCAATTATGGGACCTGTTGATATAGAATTGAACACCACATGCAGCATGAGAGCCCACCACAATTATAATCTTAAGCTACATTGATGGAGAGGCACCTACACCTAAAATTGGTCTTGAAGGTATGTCCTACTTTGTTTAAATCTTTGATTTTTTGGGGGTGCTCTTATATGAATCTATGGTTTTTTTTTTCATTTTGATCAATCATTGTGGTACTAACCATAGGATCTAATAACATTGGTAACATCTTGTCCATAGATTGTCCAAATGCTTGTACATACCCATAACAAGGACAAAGCGCTAAAAAACAAAAGGGGTACCTTAGCTAAAACAACCCAAGAAGTAAGCCAAGGCACCCCAAGTAAGAACAAGGTGCTAGAAGTTTCAATGGACTCTTTAAACAAAGACAAGGGTGTGGAAGTAAGCAAAGACGCCCCAAATGTTAAAAAAGTTATAGGAGCAACCAAAGGCACCTCAAGCAAGGACAAGGTAGTGGAAGAGATGTCAAGCTCTCCAAGCAAGGACAAGGCAAGAAAATTGACCAGGGGTACCTCAAGTAATGACAAGGTAGGAGAGGTGCCCAAGGGTAGTGCAAACAAAGGCACCTTAAGCAAGGACAAGGAAAAGGCACCAAAAGCATGTAAAGGTGTCCTAACCAAGGACAAGGGCCCTAGAAGACCAAGCACATGAAGCCCCCTAACCCATTTGATGATGATCACAACCATCCAAGAAGTTGAAAAAAATAGCTATAAAAGGGGAAATGGAGTTAGATGATGATGAAGGGGAAGATTCCAAACCATTGTCAAAGTGTGTACCTAAAGTTTTTGAAAAGGGTGCAGGAAAAAATTAAAGAATGGAAAGAATGCAAGCTACTTGCCATTCTTGGAAAATCTTTACAAACCCATTTTAGTGGGAAAGTTTCATCAAGTAGCTAGAAAGTCATTGCAATCCAAGAACTATTTTTTATTATGTAGATTTATATGTATACAAGTCTATTGTGTAGGGTAAAACCTAGAAATGAACTGAACTATGCATGGCCATTTTTCAATTTTGTTACACATACCTTGGAAGACATATTTTGATATGTGTGACTTGTGATTTACAACTTGTAGATTGTTTCATGGTCTATTGTGGTTTATCAATTGGGCAAACTTGTAAGCAAATTTAGAGTAAGACTCTAATTGGATTGTACCACCCATGATATTCACAATTTGTATTATATGCAGTGTTTGTTGTACATGGAAATTAACATGATATATTCTAAAGTGGTTGTGGTGAAGCTCATAGTTTTGAAATATAAAATGTGATATAAATTTTTTGTTTAATGTTCATAAAATTTTGTGGCAGTTTTTCTTTCATATTGTTTCATGAATTATTGTTTTAATGCTGATATTTTACTTAGTAGTTAGGGGCCTTGGCCTATATTAGTTTTAATTTCCACTTCCATTAAAGTTATATCCAACTTTTTACTGTGAGTGTTGGAGATAGCTAGTTGAGGGGTGTAGTTTAGCACTAGATTCCTTGATTTAACACCATATTAAGTCATTATGCAATTAGGGGCAATCCTTTTCTCACCATTTAATGGCACCACTTTGCATTGTGAGTGTTGGACATAGCTAGTTGAAGGGTGTAGTCTAGCACCACACTCCTTGGTTTAACACTATTAAATCATTATCCAATTAGAGGCAATCCTTTTCTCACCACTTAATGGCACCACTTTGCATTGTGAATGCTAGACATAGTTGGTTGAATGGTTAGTTTGGCACACACTCCTTGGTTTAGCACTATTGAGTCATTATGTAATTAGTGGCAAATTATGGGAATGAAAAATACCATGATATGTTGTGAATTAAAACAACTACATGAAATTAATTTTATCTTTGAATTAACTTGTATAACATTGGAAGACACATTTACTTTCATGATTACAATATTAAACAAATAATTGTTTTTGTTGCATTGTTCTGTGATCCTACTTGTCAATAGGGTGAAATGTGCAATTTATAATTTCCCAACCCCACAAAAAGAAATGCTAATGACCGATGGCCAAACACAATATTTTCAAACTCAAATGGGTGCTTTTACTCATGTCTAATTCTTCAAAATGGGTTGGCCAATCTATAAAAACTACAAAATGTGACTCAAAGCATCTAGTTTTGATATGTGATATACCTTTCACAAACCATATTCTAGCCATTATTCCCTACTTAAGGAGAATAATATTCAAAATATTAAATGATCCTTTGTTGCAACCCTACTTTGAGAAAGTGTAAGGATGAAATTCACACTCCCAAAATTGGGACTTGGGAGTCCTTCGAGACTCCCGAAACTTCAGAGTTCGATTGCAAAGATCAAAACACCTTGCATTGGGGTGTTCTTTATATCATTGAAAAGTTGTTGAAGTGTAGATGTTGAAAACGGGCTTTCATGGGCCATTTGAACATTTGCAGCACAAGTTATGGTAAAAAGAAGGGCCGGGAGTCAAACTGGCAGTTTGACTCCCGACCACTAAAAGTTGGGAATCGACTCGACCCCGATGCATGCAGGTGGAGTGTGATACACCATTAGAAAGTTCTGAAGGAGAACTATAAGTTTACTTTAGACCTCATCCTAATTGAAGGTCTGGGCAAAGAGTTATGACCTCGCAAAGTCCCAAGAATCCAAACCGGGACAATTTCGAGGAGTTTCGAAAAAGCCATTCAAATGTGGGTGCCGTGGAGAGACACATAGAATACTATATGGGGGAAGGTGGTGGCTTCCCCTGAGTCCGGGCCGTGGTGAGTCTTGTGAGTCCAGAGTTGCTTGTGGCTTGTCCTAGCACTAAAGGTGCTCCAAAGAGTGAACTAACCAACTTGTTGGTTGACTTGATGCAAGTTCGAGCAAGTAACTAAAGCTTGTCACTCTTCCTAGTCCCATCCCAGAGCTTCAACATGCCCCCTCTACCCCTTCTAGTGCTGAAAGTTGGGAGTGTGCCTCGAGTTCTTCACAATTTCGTTGTTTGAGTAACTTAAACCCATCTTGGGTCTAACTAGGAACTTGGGAGCGCGTCATCCTTCAACTCATATTGCCAATAGGGGAACATATCTTAGCATATATTATGTGTGATCTATTGTTCAAAATGAGATCTATTTAGTTGATATAATTTTTACCCCACCACACACCAAACTTTGGCACCAAAATGTTAAAAGTGGCAAGGCATAATACCTTTGACCACTTATAGATCACCATGCAATTGCCTCAAATCATCAAAAGTCTCCTCAATCAACTGAAGTGTGTTAATAAACAATTGAAATGCTGGATAATTGTTTCTAAAACTACGTGAAGTTGGTGGCATTCCAAACTTTGCTACACACACCAAATGAGAATAAATATATGTAGGTTCAACATTGTCATTGAAAAAGTAAGCCATGTTCCTTGGACAAAGCAAATCATAGTATCACCTTCAAATAACCTCATCACCTTCATAGTATGTGTTCCCATAAGAATCTTTGAAAGTGTGTTTCACAACATGTTTTGGTTTATCACAAAGTAGTAGCCCAAATGTTTTTCCATTATTGCTTTCACATGGGACTGCCATATTGTCACCAATAGTAACCAAGTCAACAATTGCCTCACCTCCAACTCCATATTGTGTTTCGTTTCCAACATTTTGCATGGCTTGGTGTGCTATAGGCTTATTAAGAATTTGGAACCTTGCAATTTCCCAAGCTAAAACACGTGTTTTTTTATGGCACTCCCAACTTCCAATGTTGCCCATGCATGCACCGCAAAAGCAAGATAGATGAGGAAATTGAACAAGGGTGGGGTTTCGGCTATAGACATTTTTGACCTGGGCAGAAATTACACACACATTTTAAAAAGGGAGCCTTGTCCTTCAATGCCAACAATATTGAATTCACAAACAAAATCTTAGTAATAATTTCAATTAAATTTTCATGTAAGGAAATCAAAGCGCCTATTACATCCCTCTATTGCTAGCCATAGTGGCACAACCATGATTATGAGTCTTGTCCACCTCATTTACACAAATTTCCTAAAAGATTTTGTTGACAATCCTCCAAACATTAGGGTGGGCTACATGTGACACACCTACAATTTACAAGGTAAGATACATGCATTAAAAGGGAGCGGATTAGATGTCAAAATATTAAAATTGAATATTGGGTAGGGACAATATTTTATTGTTTTTACTTGTATACTCCTGAAATTATTATCTTATTAAAGAAAAGCCCTTGTTGGTGGTTGGAAACATGAACAATTGGTGAATTTGAATTGGATATAAAAAACATGTCCTTGACAAATGAACTAGGCTTCTTTGCAAGGACTCAAAGGACTCTAATATAAAGTATGGTGTTTGATGCCCTTCACTTAAAAAAGCAATATGCTAGTGGTTGGAAATGACTTTAAATAAGATTCATTGGTAAAATGAAGATGAGACATCCATTAGATCCAAAGGACAAATTGATTCAAGAATTACAAAAATTGATAGGTTTGCCAAACATATGTGGATCAATAGATGAAATCCACATTCCCTTCATAGATCTTCTAAGCAAGAGGGTCACTCTTGCTCAAAGTGATTTCTTCAACAACAAAAAATTCCACAATAGTGTTTTGCAAAATGCATGTGGTGTAGACATGCAGTTTTGGAATGTGTGTGTTAGACAACCAGGGGGAGTTCATGATGGTGGTCAATTCAAGGTGTTTAACTTATATAAACAACTAAGAGATTGAGAAATTTTGCAAAAGCTTGTTCTTATGGTTAGAGGTGTGAGATGTACACCTCACATCATTGGAGATTTAGTTTATCCAATTTGAACATATTTATAAAAAAATTGGAAAACTAAAAACCTTGTAGATGTGAACAAAATAAGATATGATTCTAGCAAGAATAAAGGTAAAGTTGTGATAGAAAATGCCTTTGGTTCATTAAAGAAGTAGATGGAAAATCTTGAAACATTTCAATTCTAGAATGGATAGAGCAACAAAGGTGCCACTAACATGTGAGCTTCACAATTTTTGTGAAATTTGAATCAACCTTTTAAGGCATATAATGTCAAGAAATAAAAGGGAAAACCTAGATGGATTTGGTGCTCATTTGTTGCCTACTCATAGAAAAAAGGAGGCAACAAATTGGAATTGGAAAATAAATAATCTCAAAGTGTGATGAAAGTGAGTTTGAAATAAATGAGGGAAAATGAATATCAAATTTTCATTCAATTTGCAAATACAATCAAATCTTTATTAATGAACTTGTGGTATCCAAATCAAAGTCCACTGTTTTTAGAAATAAAAAAGTGGGAATGATTTTAAATGACTTAATTGTCACTATCAATGGCTAGGACCAATTCTTTAAGCTTCAACACCTCAACAAAAATAGTTACAATGTGTAGTTGACTTTGTAAAACCATTTGTTTACTTTCTTTCTCATTCTTTAACATCTATGAAATGATATCACTTTTTAATCATTTATATTTTGAATTTCTTGATTTCTTGCACACCAATTGAAAATTCCTTGATTACATCAACAATTAAACTAGATTTTACATCCATTTAATTTTTTTTTTTTCAAACTTCTTGTTTGGTTGACCTTGGACACTAGGCAATTTGCATGCCCTAGTCCTTGGTGTATCAAAATTAGATGTTAGAGGTACAAATCCATCTCCAAATGCAAGAGTTTGCATTTGAGGAAATGTAGGCCTCTCTTGAGCCTCATGATTAAAACTATCATCTTCATTATAAATAATTAAAATCTTAGACTCTATGAATAGTGTTGACACTATAATCAACAACTTGGGGTATCCCAACTATTTTGGCAATACTTGGAAATATATAATTGAATTTTTTATACAATGGCCAATTTGAAGGTGCAACAACTATGATGTTAGTCTTTTTCTTCTCCACATTATACTTGTCCTTCATTTTATTCAATTTGTTTCTACATTGTCCCCAAGTATGTTGCACATCATTTGGAAAGTGAATGTTCACATCTACAGCAAAAGCCTCCCAATTTTTCTTTTTCATTGTTTCCTATTGGACTCTTAGTATATTTTTTCAAACTTATCAAGCATAAAAGAAAACATTGCATTGTTCCAAAATCTTCTTGTGGAGTCTATTTCTTCTCTCTTTCCTTTTACATTTTATTTATCATGAGTTGTCGTAACCCTAGCCTTGGGTTCGTGACCAATGCAAAAGCTTGCAAAGGTGTGAGCCAAGAGAGAGCTTAGGAGTCACATTTCATGCTCCTAGGAGTGCAAGAGAGTGTGAGGGAGTGAACCCCACATTCCCAAATGAGCTCCACTTTGGGAGTTGGAGTCCCAATGGACTCCCAAATTTTCAAAGGGCAATTTCAGGGGTCAAAATTCATTGGATTGAAAAATTCCTTATATCATTGAAAAGATTTTGAAATAGATCTGAAAATGGGCTCAAATGACCCATTTGAGTATTTAAAACCCAAGTTATGGCCAAAAGAAGGGTCAGGAGTCAAATTGCCAATTTGACTTCCGAACATTAAAAGTCAGGAATCGCCCTGATTTCCTTGCGTGCAAGTGACATAACACATAATGTTGGAAAGCTTTCAATGAGGGCTACAACTCTGCTTTAGACCTCACCTCAATTGGAGGTCTGCACACAAAGTTATGGGCCTCCAAAGCTGCGGGAGTCTTAATTTTGGGAATTTTGGGACTCCCATTTGGGAATCTAGGGACAAAATGACGTTTGGGTGCTAGTCCTATGGCCAGGCACAAAGTATATTATAAGTGGATAGGTGGTGGCTTCCCCCAAGTTCGGGTGGTGGTGAATTTTGTGAATTCGTGTTTGCCCGTGGCTTGTCAGTGCACCAAAAATGTTCTAACTATGCATTAACCAACTTGTTGTTTAGTTTGTGCAGGTCCATGTGAGTAATTAAATTACTTATCACTCTTCCTAATCCCCATCTCAGAGCTCCAACACGCCCTTCTACTCTCAAAGTGTTGCAACCCAGGGAGTGTGCCCTAACTTTTTATCCTTCCATTATTTTCACATTTAAATTCGTAGTTGATTATATCAAGGAGTCTAGGGGTGCATCATGAGTGGAAACAATTTGATCATCTACCTAAAATAACATCTATAAAAAATTAGGATGTTGAGAACCTTTTCTGTTTTCAAAACCATCCATGTTTTTATAGATAATGGTTTTCTGAAAATTCACAACCACCCTAACTTGTTTTCTATTATAGAATGCAACAATGTCAAAACAAGATATGGTGAATGTGTAAAATTTTGGTTTTGACTATTTGTAAATCATATTAACACATGGAAATCACCACATGAAGGTAAATTTGAAAGGTTAAGTGAATGTAAAGTTCACAGGCTAACCAAATAATAGCTTCGGCGTGAGAAACCATCAACATTGTTAGCGCATTCCTTGGAGTAGGCTATCGACTGATTAACAAAGGTTCATAAGCTTGTGAAAGCATGCATGTGCCTAGGATTATTCATTGATGCTTTCCAACATTACCATGAATTTTCCTAGATTTCTTAAAATATTTAGTTTTTTCTTTCTTGAAATTTCTTTGACAAAGTTATTTAATATTTAATAGTTTTTGAATAATGAACTTTCAAACTCATTTAACTCTTGTTTTAGGTCTAATTCAAAATCTATTAAGTTTACCAGATTATTAAGAACCTTACAACCCACCTTTGCATCACTTGATCAATCCTTATTGACATAAATTATTTTTTCAAAGTAATCTAATTGTAAATGACATTTTGTCAAATTGGTGAGAATTTTAGTAAGGGATTTTTTTTCATTTTTAATTTGAAAACCTATAATCCTTAACATATGTTTAATTAACATAACACCAAAAAATGGATTTGATGATTATGACAACTTATAACATTGTTTTAAATCATGTAGTCATATTTCATCTCAAGTGATGTCTGTTTTTGTACTATGGTCAAAATTATGACTACATGACTATATACATGATTATAAACAATGATGACTAAAAATACAATTAAATAGTCATGTTGACTTGGAGTTGACTTTGATTGTGAACACTTTTGTGAAAAGTAACATATTTTTATGTATGTGTCATTGATTTACCAAAGGTCCTAGATTTTTTTCGAATTTTTTGAACTAGTTATGTAAATATAATTTTCAAAATTTTTGCCCAATGTAAACAAATATATCTTAGTTTAGACTAAGTAACTTAATTTAATCTAGTTTAACTTAGTTTAACTTAAATACTTAATTTAATTTAGTTTAGCCCAATTTAACTTAGTTTAGCCTAAGTAACCTAATTTAGCTTAATTTAGCTTAGTTTCATCCACTAGAATCTATCCTTCAAAATGTAACCAATGCATTTGTAACTACATGCAACTAATTGTCATTTACAATTAGCTATAATCATTTTTGCAACTATTTTGCACCTTTGACCATTTTTGCAACTATGTTCCAACTACATTTGTGAGTAATGATTTTTTCATTTTACACTCTAAGAATGTTTTCATCTATGTTCATGCCCATATGTCCCACTAGTTCCAAATGGGGCCACATTTAATTGTAGGGTGAGGGCACATTAAGGTGCTACCAAAAGTGCCACATGTGGAGTCCATAGTTTTAAATTTTCAAAATTTTTAATTCAAATGTTTAGTGTTTTAGCAATGTAAAATTGTCCATTTGAAAGTAAGAGGCAAGTGGAATACCTAAAACTTAAACTTACAAGTTTAAAATTGTGACACATGTTTCAATTTGATTAGCTAGGGGAAAAGTTAGAAGCAAAAACACGCGTTTTTTCATTTTTTATAATTAACCATTGTTAAATAAAATATTATTGTATTTTTTACATAACAACAATTTTCAAATTTTCCATTTTAATAAATCATAGACTTTATAGACTATTGGCAATCTTATGGAACCTTGATAAATTAAATTATTAAACATATTTGTAAGCCCTTATTTAACATTACAATAGTTTCACAATCATACTAAAAGAAGAAAAAACATTTCACACATGTTAATTATGTAATAAAAATCCATAAATGTTTTATGGACTATGACAAAAGATGTCTCACGCACTCCTAACTCCTTGAAGGACTCAAATGTGAGTCCAAGTAGAAAATAATGGAAGAGGGAGGAGTCGGGCACGCTCCCTAGCTCATAACACTTTGAGGGGTAGAGGGGCGTGTTAGAACTTCGAGATGGGATTAAGAAGAGTCAATAGACCTCGGATTGAGATGTAATTTGAAGCAAAGTTGTAGCTTTTGTCGAGAACTTTCCAACAGTATGTCGCACGCCCTCTACAGCCAAGTAAATCGGGTTGATTCTCGAATTTCTCTAGTCGGGAGTCAAACTGGCAATTTGACTCCCAGCCCTTCTTTCGGCCATAACTTGTGTTTTAGATGTCTAAATGAGCAATGCGAACCCATTTTAAACATCTGCGTTCCAAGAGCTTTCCAATGATGTAAAGAACGCCACAAGCCATTGAGTTTTGACCCCTGTAATTTTTGAAATTTCGGGAGTCCACTGGGACTCCATCTCCCAATGTGGGAGTTGCCTTGGGAGTGTGAGGGTTCACTCCCTCATACTCTCTCACATTTTCTTACACTCCCGGGAGTATGTGATGTGACTCCTGAGCTTTTTCTTGGCTCGCACCCTTGCGACCTCTTTGTTTTAACTCTTGGGCTTCCTCTTGGCCCGCAACCTTGTAACCCCTTTGCTTTGGTTGTGAGCCCAAAACTAGGGTTACGACAATGTCACATCACTTTAAAAGTCCACCATGTAATGAAATGATGACATTTTATTTTTAAATTTGATTCTACAAATGTTATATATTAATTAAATAAGTCCTTCCTATAATTTTCAATCATGTCCCAACACATATTACACCAAACTTAAAGGTACCTCCCCCAAAACTACCTTTGGGACACTAAAAGATGGACACCTTAGTATGCCTAAACCTCACACCACAAAGGTGTCAACATAGCCCTTAGTGGTATTCATAGGTATATTAAGAAAAAATTGAAAGGTATGTATATTTTTATTGAATTATTTTAAGGGAATAATGGGGGTATGTTTCCATGGGTGTACTTATAAAATCGTATTTAGATTTTATTTAGACAAATTAACTATCTACCTACCTACATATGCTTGTTTACCTACCCAATCGAGGTTACTTATGTATTTACTTAATTTTACTTGCCTATTTAGCCTAGGTTCTGTACCTATTTAATGTAAGCTCATTAAGTAATTGATAATTAATAATTAATATTTATAGCCAATAGGTAATAATATTTATTTTTAGTGTATTAGTTATATATATATATGAACTATTAATCAATCATTTATAATTAACTAGTTAATTAATATATTTTTATTTTTATTAGTTGATTATATATTATATATTAAAATTGTGAACTATTAATTAGTAGTTTATAATTAATATGTTTGTTAATTATTACTTATATACTAATTATTTTATGTTTTATATTATGAATAATGAATTAATAACTTTTAACTAAATAAATTAGTGATTAGTTGGTTAGTTTAGTAGTTGGTTAGTTAGTTAGTTACTCATCTATTTAGTTATATAATTATATAAACTTTTTAGTTGCAATCTAGTTTGCAACTAAATTACAATTTCAAAATTTATCCATATGGTTAATCTTTCATTTCCATCTTGAAAACTATATAATGAAAAGACTTAGTCCTACACTTTCACATAAAAAAACCCCATGTCATTTGGTATGAACTAGTAAAAAAAGTTTAACCCTAAAAGCTAATCCTAAAAAAAAATCGTATTTACTTACCAACCCTTTAGTTTACCTACCTCTTTAACCCAACTACCTAGTCTTACCTACCTACCTACTTACTTAGTCCGACCTACCTACCTAAATATTGATTTTAATTGATTTTCACCAAAATTAAAAAAAACAACATGACATATTTGTAGAATGCCATGTGTCACAATCTTAAACCATTTAAAATAAATGATGAGGATCCACTATCTATTTTTTTTAAAATTCCAAACCTTTTTCATTTGTTGTGTGTCATTATGTAAGTTATTAATTTTTATGGTAATATATAAATGTCATACAATAATATATGAATGGTGAAGTATTGGTTGATTATTGACTTCATCCACACTTGCAACTAGTGTCTTATGCAATTTGTTTAATGCAACTAAATAATTTTTAGTAGCAATTGTCCTTTGTAATTAGAATATTGTTGCAAATGGTAGTTTTTTTTAGAAAATTTCTTTCAATGACTTAATTTAACTTAAGTAACCTAATTTAACCTTAATAGTTTAGTTTAACCAAGTTCAACTTATTTAGCCTAAATAAGTCAATTTAATATAGTTTAATTTAAGTCGTCTAATCTGGTTTGATTTAATTTAATTTAATCTAAGTAGCTTAATTTAACCTAATTTAATTTAAGTAACCCTAATTTGGGCTAGTTTAACCAAAGTAACATAATTTAACCTAATTTAACTTAAATAACTTAGTTTAACCTAATTTAGTCTAATTAGCATAATTTAGCCAAAGTAACTTAATTTAACATAAATAGCTTAATTTAGCCTAGTTTAACCAAAATAACTTAATTTAGCCAAAGTAGCTTAATTTAACATAAGTAGCCTAATTTTCCCTAGTTTAACAAAAGTAGCATAATTTATGTTAACCTATGTTAGATTAGCATGTGGCCTAGGTTAGCCTAAGTTAACCTATGCCAAAAAATGTTATTGTTTACACTTTTTTGATAATTAATTTTATTACAAAAAAGATGTTGTGATGCAATGTTTAAGGACTTGAAAACTCAAAGTGGAAGTCAAGGGTTCAAGTCATCCCACTTAGATAATAGCTAAATTCTTAACCTAGGCAACTTGTTTAGCCTTGGTGTTTTTTTGGTATAGGTAGTTTAGCCTAGGCTAGGCTTTGCAAGTTAGGTTGGTTAATATAGGTGTTTTAGGCTAGGTCACATATACTAGCTCACCTAACTTTATTTGACTAAACTTTGATCGTCAAATGGCATCACACGATTGGGCCAAGAAAATTAATTCTTTAATTTTAAATTACCACGTGGCAATTCATGAATGGTCAATATATTTCTTGAATGTATCATAGGTTGCCATGTGTGAATAAAAAATTAATAAAAAAATACCTAAATTTATATTTTAAAGATTAAATCTCAACCATTGGATACGTCCTTCATGAGTATGGTAAATATGACTAGTCATGTAGGACATAATTGTAAATGATAATTATGACTATGACCATGTAGATGACTTGTGACATATATGACAAGGATGTTTGGACTATGTAGTCATGTAGTCATGCCTAATCATATATGGTGGTTAGGACTACAAATGCAATTGTTTTTACAATACTATATGCCATGTTTTGGTGTAGTGTAAAAAACCAATAGTTGTGAACATTGTTTCATGTTTCCTACACCATTCCAAAGGGCATTGGATATTTTTTGCATCCATTAGATATCTATGAAATATGAACAATTTTTTGTTAACAAGTTTTATTTGTAAATTCATTGATGCCAACCACATCTCAAAAATGTCCAAACCCCTATCTTCATTAATTATGTAAGCAAGGGAACTTTCAGCTTTGAACAATGGATGCAAATGACGATTAGACTTTAAAAACATAAGAAATGAGGATTTTCTATCATACTTTTTAGATATGGCCACTCCATTTTCACAACCAATAAAAGAAGAATTTAATTTCAAATTCTTGAACCTAGGATTTAACATTAAAGCTAACATATTATGAACCCTTTTCTCATCATATCTTATCAAGAAACAAAGAAAAAATTCAATCACCCCAAAAATTTCCTTCTGAATGTTCTTTGCAAAAGTTCCCAACTCAAAAGTTAAGCCAAAATCATCATCATTAATCAAAACATCTAATAAAAAGATATGGTTCTTTTCTTCCTTTAGCTTCGGGCCCATGGATACAACTACACTCAAAGCATCATTCAACAACTAGTGATCCTTGGACTAGTCTAAGATATTAGCAATGACAATAAAAGACAATATGACTTTTATAATCAATGATATACTATGTCATGTTAGTGGAAGGGGCATATGGCCAATGATCCTAGGACTGATCTACTTGTTGTAATAGAAGGCAATGGTTTTTCAAAATTGAAGGGCTTCCTTAAACACGAGCAGTTTGCTTCCAAACTTGCACAATTCAATCTTATTGATTAGAAAGAAACATTTTGGAATACATGGATTCAAAACAATGAAAAAGGAAAAAAACCCAAAACAAAGTAATTTGCATTTTCCTTTGTTTTGATTAGTGTGTTCAATTTTTTAGGCTTGAAGCATGTAATAACATAAGCCTTCATCCAATACTATCTTCAATTGCTTGATTTTTTAGGCCATCTAATACATTTATGCAAATTTGCTTGGGCATATTTAATGGAAACATATTTCTAGTCCTTAGAGTCTTTTTCTTTAATAGTTGCATATTGATAAGCTTTACATAAGGCATGCTTAAAGCAAGTCCTTTAAAAAATTTCCATCACACCCACAACTTCACAACTTACTACTGATTTCAAGGCAATTGTCATGGTATTTAAATTTGCACCTTCATCTTTAACATAAGAAAATATATTTTTGATAAAACCATATTGTTCTAAAAGGTCTTGTAGAATTTTGTTAATGGTTACCTTGATGTTTCAAATACTTCAAATAAGCCAATTATAATGTGTTTAGGCATTCAATATTCTCCCAAGAAATTCACAACCAATCCAAAAACTTTGGACATCCACAAATCAAAACTTGCAATAACATAACCATGATTTTACCAACACTAATAAAATATATGTTTGTTTCCTTGTTTCAACCAAGTTTGGTAACATTTTTTGATTGAAGGTTTTTGGAAGAGAAAACAACAGGAGGGCATAATTACATTATTGAACATTTTATCAAAATAATTTCAACAAATTGAATGAGCAAATGATTTTTGATAATTAACAAATTCAAATTTTCCACAAAGTCTTTCTAGATCACACTATCCTTCTTGAAAGGATCCATGGCCCTAAAAAATTGGAAATTACATTTGCATTCATTGTTGACCTTTTATTTGCAAGTTGGTTTTCAAATGAATTTTTAAACTATTGTTCATTTCTTCCTCAATGTTTTCGACAATTAGTCTATGGTATGCATCCACATGTTTTTTTAATACACTTATGACATTTTTTTTGAAATATGAAATAAGACCTTGCTTTAATTTTTTCCTTTGTCCAATATTACATGACCTATTAGTCTATTATAACATAACATATATCATATGACCTATGACACCTTAACATCAATTGGTGATTATCATTGACACAAAAAAATGCTTAAGATTTGTTTTTTTGCCATGGGGTTTGCACTTTGACCTTTGTTCATGCATTTTTTTCATAATCAATTGCATTGTATCATCATTTTTAAATTAAAAACTTGGAATATCTTTAGACTTTTCAGCTTAAATTTTTTCCTATGGTCTTATTTCACCTTCATTAATGAACACATCACAACCTTCATCTAAAAAATTGGCTCCATTTTTCAAGATGTGTTAACAAACCAAGGCTGAAAAAACAAAACAATTACATTGATTCTAGTTGCAAAATGTGAAAATCCACACACATCATTCACAAGTTGATTAAATTTTCATGAAAAAAAATGCAAAAAAAGTGTAAAATTATGTTAAAATGCTTTAACAATAAAAGTTAAAATTGCAAGTAATGTTTTCAATTTCCAAGCCATTTTTGCACAAACAAATCCAAACATATTATCAACACATTATCTTCAATGTAAAAGGAAAAAATGGACAAAATCAAACAAGTTCGGGAAAAAACAAACACATTTGAGATGCAAAGGTTTTTGTTAAAACTTTACAACCATAAATCTTTTGCTTCTAACAAAACTCCAATTTGAAGGACAATGTAAAACTAAGGGAGTAATAAGCACAAAAGGGGAAAACAACACAATGAAGACTAACAACCAACAACACAATGAACACTAACAATATCACGATGAAAAATATGGTAGTACTTGAAAAAAAAATGAACACAATGAACATTGGTAGCAATATGATTAACATCAACAATAACATGATGAACACTAGCAACTAACAACAACACAATGAACACCAACAACCAACAACAACTTGATGAACTTCAATAATAACACAATGAACATTTTGAAAAACACAATGAACACCAAAAACAACATATTTGATTTATAATCATGCTTCCCAAGCGGGAAAGATGACGCCTCCAACCTACACACTAAACCTAAACATAACCTCCACCCTAAACTTAAACCCCAGCTCCACTTTTAACCCTAAACCTTAAGTAAGCCTAGACTTTTCATTTCAAAATCCTTAAAAATAGGAGTTACAAGTCATTTATAAAAACCTATCTAAGAATCAAATTTTAAATATAAAAAAAGACCATGTTCTAAATATGAACCATGTATTTCAAATTACGTACATTAAAATCCAAGTGTCATCTAGGGTATCACCTTGAGTTGATTCTTTGTGTGAGAATTGGACTAATTCTAGACCAAAGTTTGGTACCCGTCCAACATTGGTCTAAACATTCCTTAACCATTTCATTGAACTTATTATTCATTAAGGGCTTTGCAATGGGATCAACATGGGAATCACCATGGTTTGGGATTTCAACGGGATAATCAAATCAAACAAACAACCTTCCTTAATAAGTAGATTTGCATCTTATTAAGTGTTTTGAAACTCACATTGGATCATTCTTTTGCTCCATTGTGGAGACTAAAATAATCCTTCAAAAGAGTGGGGTGTTCTAGAAATAAGCGACCGCATATGCCAAAGGGGTGCTCATTTTGGGAATGCCCAACTTGACAAGTGTTACCTATTTAAAAGCACTAGGTAAAAAAATTTGTTTTCCCCTTTTTCTCATGATGATACCTTCCAAAGATCTCAAGGGAAAAAATAAGATAAAATAGGCAAGGCATTGAAAAACAAAACATTCATCCCTTTTGTGAGGAAAAAATCCATTTGATATTGTGCCCTGTAGATACACTAATGATATTGTGCCAATGTTTACCGAATTGAATGTTTTTTTCAAGCCTAACCCTCTCTCCTTTCTCCTACCCACTTACATGATATGAAATGGAAACTTAATTTTTTTTTCCTCCTTTTTGTGAGGTTATTGTAAAAAATTTGGTTGTATGGATTCTATTCTAGTTGATCAATCACATGCCCAAAAATCATGCCCTTCTTTTGTTGATTTAACTTATTAAAATAAAGTATTCATTGTTTCATTCCATTCATTTCTTTTGTTTATTATTTGCAAAAGGTTATATAGGATTGCGATTGATTTGCTACAATACAAGATGATATTCTATTGGAATTTTTGTTCATTACAACTATCATCTCATTGGTATACCAAGACTGGAGAGAGATGGTGCAAATTCAAGGAGAACCTTGCATTGAATGGTAGGTATTTAATATTTAAAAGAGATGGGTGTCTCTAGTGATTTAAAAA
>Ga0116229_10003875_pt1 | contig 24598 bp, 27 predicted proteins | sample S1TSphgellanicum_3_FD_87313 | JGI IMG/M metagenome (GOLD analysis project Ga0116229, IMG submission 87313) | Host-associated microbial communities from peat moss isolated from Minnesota, USA - S1T2_Fc - Sphagnum magellanicum MG | ecosystem: Host-associated > Plants > Peat moss > Unclassified...
CTTCCAGTCAGACTTGGGTGTTCCTCCACCCCTGCTGCTGTATAAGGGTACTTGCCACTTTCCACATGTCAACCAAACATGAGCTTCATGCACACAGCAAGATTCTATGAGTGTGAGAAATGCTCTCACAAGTGCAAGACCCAACACATAGTAATAACGTCAGTTTGTTGTTGCATCATCTATTCATGTTATAACAACATTATCTTTACAGAACCCAAGAAAAAATCATACCCCACCTGGGAGTTGACAAAATAAAACATTGACTGTCCTGCACAAAACTGGGATTGATCATGAAACTTGTTGAAAGCTCTCAATGCAAGAGAGCACAAGCAAAGCTTGATTGTGCAAGAGGAGAAAAACAAAGACAATGGGCACATCAAGGAATTGCACAGTGAAGAATGATAAACCCTAAAATGTCCTCTGCTCATCCCTGCAAGCTAAGGAACAAGCATTGTTATGGGTGGGAGCTGTTGCTGCTGTTCTTCTTAGGACGATGCTCAGTGACAGTCAGAAGGACATCTCTCACCAGGTTGGGTCTTTTGGGTTCTCTCTTCTAAGTCCATCGAGATGGCCAGAAAGCATGAATCCAGTAGCCTGTTTTCCAGTTATCCAGGGAGATCACCTTCCTAACGGCTAAGAAGCTAATAGCGATGGCTAGGAGCATCACAATCCGTTGCGCAAGTTTGGATCTGATCTGAGGAGCAAAGTGTGTGACGAAACCTAACAGCAATCCCACCACAGTGTAGAGAAAGCCTACCACGAAACCCTCGGTTCCCAACTGCATGCCTGAGCCTTGGTAGAAGAAGATAAGCTTGCCAGGATGGTTTCGGTCGTGCATGAAGAGCGGCATGCTTCGAATGATGTTGTGCATCCCACCGGAGACGCTGAAGAAATACACTAGGATTGCCATTGAGCACCAAACAATCGGCTCTCGCAAGGGCGAATCCGGAGCAATCAGTTTCTTGATTATGAAGGGAGTTGTCGCGAGGAAAGCTGCGATGAGGAACCACATCTGCGTTCTGCTTATAGGAGGCGGCCGCTCGATTGCTGCAAACTTTTGCTTGGTTTTGGCTTGTACAAACAACACCATTCCTTCTGCACTTCGAGGGAACTCAGACTGACTCATCTCTTCCGATGCATCAACGTTTCCACTCCCCGGAGGAACATGTCTGATGTGCGGAAGCGTTGTGATTCCGAAGAGTTGGAAGACTTGTTGCGATTGTGTGAACTCTATGTCGCAGAAGAAAACCTTGGAAGCAGCTTCCGTGTCTTTGTTGTGCTTGATGTACGCAAGAGCCGCTAGACCGAACTCTTTGCGGAAATCTTCCAGTCTCAGTTCTCTGTTGTCCCGCATCTGTATCGCATCGAAGAAGACGACGAGGGAATAAGACCGAGGATCTGAAGAAGTCGTCGACATGAAGCGTCTGAAGCTCGCGTCGTCCAGATGTATCACTCCATCTTTGCTTGTCGATTGTCGATGCAAAAGCTCCAAAACACGATCATCGTTCGTCTCCGCCGCGGCCGCCGCAGCAAACGAGCATCTCGCAAGCAGCAGCTGAGACCAAAACAGACACAAGAAGAAGCACATAAACCACACTCCTCTTACCATTCTCTCTGCCATCATCTTCTTCCACAACACCTTCAAGCTTTGGCCACAACAGGCGATGAAGATGCTGCAACACTTCTGAAGGTCTTATTTCTCCAGTGCTCCTCCTCCTCTCCCTCCTCTGCTGCTTATCTGCAACAACTTCATAGAGATGACGCTATTGCAAGAACATAATAACGGAAACACTCTTTTCCTTCTCTCTCTCTCTCTCTCTCTCCCTCTGGCTTTCTTCTCCTTGTGCACGACCTCGATTTGCAGCAGGACTTTCTCCTGAACGATTTTGCAACAACACTCTTTCCTACTCTATTTCTCTCTCTTTCTGGCTTTCTCTCTCGTCGTAGGCGACCTCAATTTGCGACATGACTTTTCCTGATAGTGGAAGCTGCAATCTAGGAGTTCTCTAGATCGTTGAAAACCTCATTCTGTTGTTAGCTCGTGTTTGGTCAACGGAACATCATCATGATCATCATCAGATCTGCTCCTCTGATGGATGGCTGCCTCTTTTTCACAGATGGCTATGTTGTCCAAAATGCTGCAATTTATTACTAGATGTGATCCTGATTTGGTATAATTGGCAAATTTGTGCACAAAACCAGCTGGATCAACCAAACCTTCATGTATTCTGTGTTGTGGCAATGGCTGCAAAAACATTTCAAGCAAAAGATGCAGACCACAAGATGTACAGATCAACTACCTGCAAAGTAAATCAGACAAAAACTCTTCCAGGACTGCAATCTATTATATCAATGTAGTGTTGATTTTTTGGACTTCGAGATTTGAGAAAGAATTCCAGCCAAGATCATCATCTAATTGAACAAACAGCAGAGCTGTTAAGTTTCCCTTCACATATTTTTTTTCTTGCAGGTTCAAATCTGTGGCTTGTATCAGATCACAAGTGTGACGGCACCACCGCACTAGTTACATAGATCTTTGCCTTCCAAAATCACCACTTATTGTAAAACATGTTGGAATGAGAGAGAGATATAGGTAATGTACTAACAATTATGACTCTGTTCTGTAGTAATAACACTTGTGGCAGGTGACTACAAATTCTCTGCACACCATGCAGATTGAGATTAGCAAAACCCATTGTAGCAGAGTTTCATGACCAACACGGATTGTATATTTGCACACCAGCCGAATGAACAAATGGGGGTGTAGTGTTTCCAACAGACACCATAAGAGAAACCGCAAGTGGACCTGCCTTGGCAATACAAGACTGCAAAGAGGCAACGTGTATCACAAAATCCCAATTTTTCTAGCCAGTCGGGGGAAAGAGCTCATGTCTTATTAGGAATCAGGACTGCTTCTCAGCAGGAACTAACTGTGTGCTATGTTTAGAGAATTCGAAAAAGATTATCAAACTGATACTCTTGGAATACTTGGCTCTTTGATCCCAGTTCTGCAGTTGAGGACAAGCAAGCAAGCAACCCCCTTCCACTTTTCTTTACCAAGCTCCACTCTCAATTCTCTTCTTGATGTGATATTGGAGACTCTGAAACCTACAATCTGCAAGGTGCAGGAGAAATCACATGCAAAATTTGGGCAGTGCAAGCAATTTCATGATTTTACTGCACATTGTAGAAGGAGTCGATGATGGCATCCGCCAAGAACGCGCACTTGGCCAAATTGAGACCAGCCAGAGAGATACGCCCATCCTTTGTCATGTACACATGCCATTTGTCGGTCATGTTATCACTCTGCTCCAACCCATCCAACAACACAACCACATAATGGGTTATGAGCACTGGTGAGTTCCTCCTACCCAATCCAATGTCCTCATTCCATCCCAAGTCAAAGTGATGCCTGCTAGGAAATTCAGCTGTACCAAAAACAAGAATGATGCGAAGTTTGCAAAGCAACGAGGACAAGATTACCTGAGCCTTGTTCAATCCAGTGAAAGAGAACATGCCAATCTGCTTGAGGACAAATGACCAGTCCTTGCTACTCTTGTCCTTGGTAGAAAGCTCATCATATAGTCTTTGGCGTACTGTCTTGATCCGACCAGCCATGGCTTGCATCTCAGCTCTCCATTCATCAAACATAGTTGGATCTCCTACCACATTGGCGACAATGCGGGCACCATGGACAGGTGGGTTTGAATACATAGGTCGTGCAAGCCTCTTCAGTTGGCTCTTCACCCTGAGAGTAGAAAGAAGTTTGCTATCACTCAGACATTTGGAAACAAGAATGGAGACCAATATGGAAACAGGCACCAAAAAAGGAACTCTGAATGAGGATGTTTTGAGTCCAAATGATGAAGTCCAGGTATCTCATTATACTTACTTTGTTGCCACCTCAGGGGAAGAGACAACCACATTGATGGCACCAATACGCTCAGCATATAGACCCAGATTCTTGCTATAGGACTGAGCCACAAAAAGCTCAATGCCTCGGGCTACAAACCGCCTCACAGAGCTGGCATCATCATCAAGGCTGCCACTTGCAAAACCCTGGTATGTAACAATCCCCACTTTCTTAAATGTAACAAGACCAAGTGATGCTTCTTCCCATCCCTCCAAATTGTGTACAATAACAACCTTTGCTTCTTCTACCTTATGGCAAATAGCTCCTTAGCAATGCCCAGATGTTCACCCAAAGAATTGTTCTGCACACATTTGTTCACTGCCACTACATTGACACTATATCTCTTCCATGCAAAAGCCTGGAAGGATCAGCTTTACCTGGTATGCAACATCAAAGAAAGGTGTGTGGTCCTTCTCCTGACAAACATCAGCAATCTTCTCCCATTGCTCTGGTGTTGGGTCAATGCCAGTTGGATTATGTGCACATCCATGAAGCAATATAATCGATCCATTCGGTGCATCCTACGTCATCCAGGCCATCCGCATACCTCTCAGTCAATGAGAACTGCTGAGCACTGATGAGACATGTCCCACAAGAAGAATGTGTTTTGTTCTTGGCTCAGATGTGAAAAGCCTAACCCATATACAAAATGACAACTTCAGCCTGAAAGTCTTACTTTGATATCAGCAATCATGCCCTCAAAGTCCAAGCCAACAGTTTTGGGGTCAAAATAGCGATACTCTGACCATGGCACACCCGCGTCATTGAGGATGTTCTTGTGATTTCCTGGCCAAAAAACACAAGTATGAGACTTGTCAATGGCTTGGAAGGGCGTCAAAACACATCCCTCCAGACAATCCTCATTGCCATTTTGTGAGATAAAAGAAGGGACACAATGCAGTGGCTGTCATCATTCAGGGTCTAGTTGAGAGGACCTAACCTGGATAGGAAAGAGGAAAGGTCAGCTATAAAAGGAAAGATGAAATCAAATGACTCTGCATAAGATAAGTCCTAGAGAGCTGGGTGCTAGAAGAAACATGATTGTTATTGTGGCAAGAAAACTCACCCCATGTAGGAGATGAAATCAGAACCTTGACACCAGGGAAGTATCTCTGAATAAAAGCTGCACCTAAACGAAGGGATCCTGTGCCAGAAAGCCCTTGCACAGTTGCAACCTGGTATCCCACCAAGAGCATAAAATAGTCCATTAAAAGGATGGGATTGAACATACATTTGCTGCACAAGACTCTAGAAAGTAATTCAATTATTTTGAATAATTCAGAAGTAAACTGACTGCAGCAAGAAACTGTAGATATCAATCTCAGATTCAATGAGAAGATGGAAATGTTCTACTGTGCTTTGTTTGATTACATGAAACCTAAAAATTGGGTTGCTGGACATGAGGATTTACCCTCTGCTGCTTGATGACAGGATTGTCAGCACCCAGAAGAAGTTCTGCTGTTGCCTTGTTGAAGGCTGCAAGGCCCTCAATTGGAAGGTACTGCAATTTACATTACAAATGGCAGAGGTAAGAAAAACGACAACAGCTACCAAGACCAAAACATCTTGTGTTTGCTCTGAAAGCCAAACCCTAGCCCTACACATGTTTGTGAAAGACTCCAGCAAATCCTGCAGGATAAAATCCATCAAGTGTTCCTCTTTGTACACCAACATGCCAGCAGCAACAAAGGGGGAACAAATGCCACAGCCTGACCTCCTTGTTCTCGCCAGCTTCCAACATCTTTTTCTCAGCCTGCACCCAAAACACACCATGAAGAAACAGAGTTGAAAAATTCAAAGACAAGTGCTGTGACATAAGAACAGGCACATCACAATTTGGACTTCTGCACAGTGAGCATTTTGGGACTTCTTTCAAAAAGAAAGCAAGCAAGAATTTCAGTACCTTCTTCACAACCTCCAACACATAGGGCTGGAGCTCCTCAGTGCGATATGCACCAACTCCTAAGTTGAGCTTCGTATCACTATTATCTCTCTTGAATGCTTCTGACACACCCAAGATGGGATCTGCAGGAGCCATGCTGACTCCTTCAAAGCGAGAGACATCTGTTGCCACAGCCATTGTCACTGTCGCCTTGGACCGGATCTACACAAAACAAAGCCAACACAGACACACTCAAGAGGTTGCTAATCCCTCTTAGCAGGTACTACTACCTCCTCGATGGTACCTTCATTCATTCTCTCTGCTTGAATTCAGAATCAAAAAAACTGGAGAAACCTAAAATCAACAGATCGTCCTAAATCACCTTGATGGAAGCGAAGGCACTTTCTTCCATCTTCTTCTGTCCAGGGAAAGCAGTAGCAACTCTCAAACCATTGTACATCTTTTGTGTGGTGCAAACCTGCTGCTGCAACAGAAAAACACAAACTCTTCAATCCCTTGAGCAATTCAAACACAACCCAGAAAAAACAATCCTGAAAAACAGAGTCCCTAAAACCTTGGATTCGTTAATTAAAACAGCATCAACAGCCCAAACAAAAAATAAAAAATCGACCCAGTGAGAAATCAACCCTCAAAAACAAAAAAGAAAGAAGACGGAGATCCAAACAAGGCTGAAGGTCCCGAGGATCAGATCTCTCACCCGACCAACTTCTTGTCCACTAGCAACAGAGCCCAAGGCAGCAGTTGTTGCAGCTGTTGATGCCATCATAGCTGCCATTTGCCCTAAATTCACAGGTTTCCAAATCTATGTACCTCTCCTTAGGTAAAACTCCCCTACTAGAGCTTCTAATCTCCTGCTGGAGATACAGAGAAATCTGAACTTCCCAAAAAAGAGAAAACACCCACACCCAAAAACCCCTTCTCCCCAGAGCAGGCAGCTGATGTTGATACAGATCTGAAGATGAGTAGCAATCTGATTACAAAAATGAAACACTGAAAAACAAACTCTGATGAGAGGAGCTTTGCAAGAGAAGAGAGAAGAGAAGAGAAGAGAGAGAGAGAGAGAGATGTGTGGTGGCGTGCTCTTTGCCAGTGATAGCTATGATAGCTTGACCTAGGTACCTACCCAAGTGAATTCAGTGATTCTACAAGAATTAGGGTTTTCTTTTTTTTGGGTTTTTTTTCCCATTTTTTCTTCTTTTTTCCAAGAATTGTTAGTTTTGGTTCTTTAGACAAGATCTCAATTTTTTTAAAAATTCACCCCATTCTTTTCGAAAGATTAATTTTAATTTTAAGACAATTGGTTAAGGTATTAGATTTTTGTTTGTTGAAAAAGATTCAATTGGTTCTCAAAGTGTCAGTTCTCACAAATTTAATATTAGTTCATTTTGTAAGGTGATTCTCAAATGTTGGTTTTCAAAGTTTTTTTTTAAGAAATTTTTTTTAATGAATTTTTAATTAATTTTTTTTAATTACAAAAGAGGAGAAATTAATAAAAATTAATGATGAAAATATGAAAAATACCTTTTTTTTTTGAAAATTTTATATGTCCACAATTTATCATAATCAAATGAACTTCAAAAATTTTGTAACTTCATTTCTAAATCTACATCTATCTCAATTCATTTAAAATAACAAGATAATTTGCACCCAAACTTAATATCATTGAGTCAATTTTTTTCACAAATGTCAAAATTTTAAAATTATTTGATTATAAACATCTCTTGAGAATAATATACATGTTGACTAAAAAACTATCCTCTCCATTTCAATTTGTGATCCCACAATGTTTAATATTGAGTAAGCAAGGAAACTAATAATAGAAAACATGGATTCATGTTTATCCCACCATTGAAAAATACATTTAAACACCATTTAGACCTAATGATAACCCAATGGTAAGTTAATGTTAAGAATTTTCTAAATTTTGGTGCATTCACATATGCAATGTTAGTTAGCATTAACAATGACATGGCACCTATGTGGAGGCCTATGTGGCACTAATGTTAAGTTGATATTAGGTAACATTAAATCTAGGTTTCAACCTAGATTTTAAGTTTTTTTTACAATGTTAGGTAACCTTCACAAAAGAAAGGCCATAATTCAATGCTAATAAGCACAAGGTTCAAAAAAAGAAGGGGGCTAGATCCCACCTCCTTCCCACTTTCCCACCCACATAAAATATTTTCCCCCAAGCCCTTCCTTCCCTTGGACATAGTGTTCAAGAAAATAGTCTATAGTTCTTTCAAAAGAGAACTAGAAAACCTAGAGATAAAGATAAAAAGGTGAGGTGCACATGTGAAACGCATAATTGCAACTAGCAACCTTAGGAAGAGCTCCAAGAGATGAGACACATAGCAGCGACCAACAACTTCGGGAACTCAAAGAGATGAGGTGAATGCAACAGCAACTAGCTACTTCGGGAACTCAAAGAGATGAGATCAATGCAACAACAACTAGCTACTTCGGGAACTCAAAGAGATGAGATCAATGCAACAACAACTAGCTACTTCGGGAACTCAAAGAGATGAGATGAATGCAACAGCAACTAGCTACTTGAAGAAACACATGAGCTCAAAGAAATGAAGCACATAACATCAACTAGCAATGTCAGGAACTTGAAAAGATAAGACACACAACAACAACAACTTGAAGCAACACAAGAGCTCAAAGAGGTGAGGCGCACCACAAAGAAGAGAAGAAAATAAAAGGACAAAAGGAGAGATGGTAAAACGGCGACAAGATTTTGTTGAAAGAAGAAGACGATGGTAACTTTTTAGGTTTTTGTCTTTTTGGTGTGAATGGCCAAAAAAAATATTAAAGTATCAAACGAAAGGGTGCCACGTAACACTTCCTTTAATCTAAATGGTCATATTTTCTTGACCGTATTAAAAAAATGATTACTAACATTAAAGTAGAAAGTTGAAAATTGATTAACAACTATATTGTTGTTAAGGGGTTTTTAACAATTTTTCTTAACACTAGGTTTAGCATCTTTCACATTCACTTGATACCATTTGAAAATTAGTAACTATTTATTGACAAGTTCTTTGGTTAATTCATATGTGTTGCCAATCATTTCAAAGATATCCAAATTGCAATGATATGATATTTCTCAACAATAGTCCACACTTTACTCCCAACCAATAAAAGAAAATATTACATGAAACTTTTTTAACCTAGGGTATAACATCAAAAAGAGCCTTTCTTTTTTCATACTTGTTTAAGAATGAAAGGAAAGCATCTAAAACACCAAAAATTTACTTTTAATGTTAGAAACAAGTAAAGCCAACTCTATAACAATTCCAACATCATTATCCATCAAATTGTCCAAAGTTGATGGGATTTCAAAATTTTCTTTAAGTTTGAAATTCATCAATATGGCAAAATGCAATGCATTACCAAGCAACCAATGACTACAAAATTAATTCAAAACAAAAGAAATAATAACAAAGGAAAGGTAATCAACAATTATTTGAGAATTGTGCCATGTAAGAGAAGATGACATTCATTTGGTTAATTTCATAATAAGTTTGTTATTGTAAAAAAAGACAATAGTTTCTCACAACTATAAAGCTTCTTGAAAACATAATAATTTTGCTAACAAATACACGTACAAAGTTCAACATTCAATGTGAGTATCTTGTATGTTTTCCAATTCACAATAGTTGAAAAAAAAAATCAAATTGCCAAAGTATCCTCAAGTTTGGGATTAAAATGTACCTAGTTTTAATTCAAATGTTGAGTTTTATTTGTAGAAACCAAAATCAATGCAAGCTTTATTCTATTTTTATCTATCTTTTGGGTAGTTACACATTAAGGTGAACCAAAAGTGACATGATATGACCATTTTTGCATAATTTGTAATGTTATCAACACCTTCACAACAAATATGTCTACCAAAAATCAATTTTTGCAAGAACTATCTATTGCCCTTCCATTCTTAATACATTATTGAATATTTTAAATGAAGGAACTTCCATAAATTTCAAAATTTTCACATTGAAAATGGCTTAATGAATTCTTATAATTTTGGGGTTTTGAAAAATAATTAAATGCTTACTCTCATTTGCAATCACATTCCCAATAAGGACTTTCAATTACATTTTAGTCATACAACCTATGGTAGAGTACCATAAAATATTTTATTTAATATTATAAAAATTATGAGTCCTTTAAAAAGTAGTGTGGACATTGAAACAAAAGTTTAAAAGTCCCCCAAAGACCAAAAAAATGGTCATTTGGTTTTTTTCTTTGGTATTAATTTCCTACAACAATATGAATTATATATATGAATTATTTTTGACAAATTTCCTTACCAATAAAAGTTATTGGGAGACATTGTAATAGCAAGAGGTACTAGTTTTTTGCCTTGTGATGTCCAAAAACAGGTGATGTAAAAAAAGTTTAAGATTTTTAAAAGAAATTTGTCATGAATTTTTGCAAATGTCATTGTAAAAATTTATTAAAAGCATACTCATATATTATATCATATTGGCATACCTTAATAAAAAATGGTCAAAACAAATTTGTAGAACCGTTTTTACAAACCAAAAATTTCATAACTCACAATGAATTTAAAAATGATTGACACATTGATCATACTTGAACCTTCATTTTTCACAATAACAATATTTTTTTTTATTAGCCCATATTGATCCAACGATTTAATTAAATTCCTTGCCAAAGTTTGACTTATTGTTTTCGTTGTTTTAAACAAATTGATCGTGATGTGCTTTGGCTATCAATTAATTTTCAAAGAAGTTAATAATAAGAGCACACATATAATGTGTTTCTTTAACATCCATAAATCAAAACTTATTACAGTAATACATTTTGTTAAAGTTGGTCAGACGTATAATTGTTTGCATTTAGGTGGAAATGAGGTAACATGAGCCACATGCATCACTTTGGTTAAATGTTTATTTTGGAATGTTCCTAAAATATTTCCATTTTGTAAGTTGAAGAAAAGTCATTAAACATTTCTTATGACCTAAAAATATTTTGCATTATATTATTATGTAAATATATGTTTAAATAATCTCCCCCAAATTCTATCATGTTTAAAGAACCTCCCCAAAAAATCTAAAAATCCTTACAATGTTTAAAATCGGTAGTTATAATGTTTTAACCAATGCTTGATGAGTATTTTAAAATATTCTATCTTCATATCACATCTTTCCATAAATATATGGGCAACACATTCATGTGAATTAAATTAACTGTTTTCAAGATTAAATTACATTTTGACCTAAAATTGGGAAACAAAATAGGTGTTACATTTGCTTTGATTTCTATTAACATGATTTCACCCATTTCCCCACCAATTTAAACAACACATCTTTGAAAACAACTTTTTGAAAACACCATTCGAAAACAAAAATGCTTGATAAAACACATCAATTGTACATTTTCCATAAATCGCCTAGGCAAACATTTGGTTTTTCACAATCTATAAACCAAGATTTTCCAAAAGATATTTTTGCTATACATCATTTTTGTTCAAAAAATCTTTTGCACCAAAGAAACTTGAAATCAAGAACTTTCAAAATATTAGGGCTTTTCTTTGTTGGTTCCCTTTTCAAATTCCTTTCACTAGACTATGTGCTTCCTCTTCAAATTTCTTTGCAGTACTAAAATGGTTTACATTCATCAATGTTGTTCAATGTTGTTATTGTAGGAATTTTGAAATAAAACGTTAGCCCTTTCCTTGATTTATTTCTTGGATTTGAAGTGTTCATTGACCATTATATAATGCAATATACACATCATGATTTGAACAACACCATTCACCTTTACAAATTATCATTCTAAAAAAGAAAAAAACACCATATAAAACATTAATATTATGAGATAGACATTTAGGCTTTTCTTTGAACATTCAATTTTTGAAAGACAATTTTCATTCTTTCCTCTTCACTTTTTAGAATACTATTATTTTTGGTTTGCAAATTGGAAAACTCTTTAAATCCTAATTCTATTGTTACTTCTTTTGGCATTAAGATTTCATCCACAAAAAATTCATAAGTTTCATGTTTCATTATTTTTCTTTCATTTTCAAAGGATTATCTCATTTCCCCAACAATTTAACCCATCAATTTACCATAGATCAAGCTTTTACATTTGAAATAACATTTTTGAAATTTCATCAAATTAAAAAATAATTTAATTTATGTCAAAACCACCAAGGTACTATAGTATATTGATTGGCCCAATTGATTACACTTAAATAATCTTTCACCTTATGTGGTTTCATTTTCATGTTTGTGGGTGGAAAATTAAGAAAGACTCAACACATTACGTTAGATGTGATAAATAGATATGGTTAGAGGCCCAAATGAGAGGTATGGGTGAAGTTGCTTTGAAGATAGAGCCATTACATTACACAATGAACCATTTGATTCATAGCATGTTATGAATCATATTAATTCCAATGTTGTAGAAGAAGGAATACATCTTACATTGCAAGGCGGGTTGGGTTAAACCACATTGATAAGAATCACCCCCCTACCCCCCCAACCCCTAGACCTATGTTTTTTTCAATAATTGTCTTTGAATTTTTTCAATACATCATTTTTTAAGAAGAATATTATTATGTTAAGTTTTATATTAAAGTTTTCCAAACTATTCCATTTAAAAAATCAAAATTTGTTTTGGTGTTCTTAATGTTTAATTATTGTTCCAAAACATTGATTACATTGCATAAAAATGATTTTTTAATTTTTTTTATTCATTAGGTTCATTTAAATTTTTTTGGATATGTATACCAATATATTGAAAATAACATTGTATTAAAACAAGTACATTTTTATTTAATTATTTTTTTTAACAATTTGAATACACAAAATTAAACAATGGTTATAATTGTTAATGGTACGTGTTCGTGTGATTACACTCAATTTTTATGTTTTGAAATGTTAAATCCTTTCTTTTTGTTTTTTTCCATTTGTTATTGTAGAAGAAAAAATTATGAATTTTTTTTTTCAAGTTTCATATGATATTTAAAAAAGTTTTAAACTTAATTTCAAGTGGACATTTCAAACTTTCTTCATGCCAAAATGACAAAAATTCTATTTGCAATATTTATTTTTATGTTCAAGTTTTATTTTGCTTCTTAAAAAATGAAGAAATGAAAGGACAAAGAAAAAATATAAGAAAAAAATGTTAACAGAAATTTATTATTGATTTGAAGGTACTTCCTTTAATTTATTTTATTGATTAAATGTAATGTCAAAAATTCAAACTATAATCAAACTATTTACATCAATTCAATCTTTTAATTTTAGGCCAGGCAAAATTCAAAGAAATGAGAAACAACATTGAAATTATGTTGGAATTCTATTATAAATAAAATCTAACATATGTTTCATTCCTTAATTGGGTCTTGCTAAATTTTCTTTTTGTTTTTGGTTCGATAATACTTTTAATTTTGAAAATTTTCAAGCAAAAGTTTAAAATTTTTTTGGTCTAGGTTTAAAATTGGGTTTAGTTCCATGTACATTGCACCTAACTAAAATTATCAACTATTTAAAATAGGTACTCATGTTCATGGACTGAAGTATTAATGTAGGAGAAAAATGGGGAAGAAACACAATATTCAAGAAAACAATCCTTAACAATCAATGAAACAAAGTGGCAAGCCCATTTTCTCACTTCATGAAGGGGAGGAGGGTTTTTGGTTTGTTCCTTGAGAGAAGAAGAACCAATGAATTGGCTACCAATTCATCGAAGGTGAATTCAATGAGTTGGCACCTACCTAAATTTTAATTCATGGGCAATTCATTTAGAAAAAAATTAGGCTTAGTTCTATCTCAAAACTAAATAAAAATGTGATGATAAAATTTCATTTCTCCTTTTCGTTTGGTGATATAGTGTGCACCCAACACCACCACAATTTATCCCATAAGGTTTAGCCAAAATTGAATTGTCATAACTTTAAAAACAAAGGGTTGTTTAGTTGTTGCAATTTTAAAAAACTTTGTATTTATTTGCAACAACTAAATTGTGGTGCAAGTGAACATGGAATGTGAATGTGGTGAGAAACGAAGAGGAAGATGAAGACCTCCTTTATATGATTACAAATGAGTTTTTTTTTTTTTTTTGGAGCTCAATAGTTGATGGTGGTTGTGCAACCTATCTATGTAAAATAAAATAAAAATCCAAACATTAAAAATAATTAAACATTAAAATGAAAAGAATGAAAAACACAATAACAAGAATTGTACCATGTTACATGACCAATATGGGCATACACACTTTGAACATCATCGTCTAAACAAAGGATTTTCAAAAAATTTGGATGCCAAATTGTAAAATCTTATTACTTTCATTGCCAAATGTATATGACGAAAAAAAAAAAGGTTAAATTATTAGGCATCTTGCTATTGAAATTAGGCTAGGAACTACCATATTGAAAATTTTAAAATATAAACTATCTATGTACTTTTTCTTTCCATGTTCAAGTGAACATTCAAATATTATATATATTTGGTTCTCTTGGAAATATAGTGTGATTTCTATTAAATAGCTTGTATGCATCCAAAAGTTAAATTTTTTTTTGTATTTTGTGACAACTTGTATTATTGAATGACTTAAAAGAAAGCAAATCTTATAAGTTTTTTGGAGATAAATATGAAAGAAATTTGAATACCATTTTGTTTAGTTGAGCTATATAGGTTTAAAAAGAGTAAGACTTTGGGTTAGGAAAATGGAATAAAACATGTAATTTATTAGGAACAAAACCAATACATATTGGAACTATGGGAAACATTTAGAGAACACTTCTTCACAAAGCCCATAGGATAAAATTAAAGAAAACATGGATAACAAATTGGGAACACACACTAGGAACACTATTAGGAAACTCAACTCATTGGGAACGTATAAGCGCCCCTAAACCTAAAACACATCAATTGTCGATTTAGGTTTAGGGGCGCTTATACAAATCGATTTGTTGCCATTCATCTACCTTTGGGCACTTTCCATCCATCCAACAAACCAAGGCATGGTAAAGAAACTAAGCTAGAGGTAAAAAGAATCTTGATCTTAATGCTGGGCCAACACCATTGGGTTGGGGCCTTCTTGAAAATAAGGGCCCCTTCAAGCTCTTGGCCCTCATTTTGGGAACACCGCGATCCTTGGGCATTACCCTACACTTATAGCTGTAAGGTCCAAACTAACTCCTAAATGGTAGGCATAAGTTCCCTCCTCTTTTCTAAGGGGGGAAGATTAATGGAAATAAGGTGTCCTCCAAGTACACTAGGGAATTTCTTGGGGGTGAAAATTGTTGCCAAATTTTTTTGTTGCCAAATTCAATGATTATTGTGAAAGTATGAAGTTGAGGAGGAAGTGATTTTTGTTGGTGGTGAATTCTCTCTCACCTTTTGAGTTTCTCTAATTTAGATCTCATGGATCCCTATGCCCTCCTCCCCATCAAGTTCAGTTCACAAAGCTTCAGACTTCAGGAAAGCAGGAAATCAGGAAAGCAGGAATTTGAGGAATCATGCATGAAGTACAACAAATCCTCAACCACACTTGCTTGGGGGAGTCCTGCATAGTAGTACCCAATCTCTGAAGAAGAAAGAAGCTCACATGGTATGCTCATATGGCTTCTTCTCTGATGAAGGGTATGGTTACTGGGTTTTTAGGCTTGTACAATAATGGCAAGAGTGCAGTCTTTCTTTTCTTTGTTTCTTGCCGTTGCTGTCACCATGATGGATATGTGTAGTAGACAAAATCCGCAACAGGACAATCCAGATTCCAAGCATGTTGAGCAGGTCATTCCACATCGGCTTTCTCCCCCCATTACAGATTTTGAGCCTCAGACATTGTTTTGTAGTTCTAGGGTGAACACAAAAGGTACTCCTATGTGCAAGCTTCTGCAGGCAGGCTATGGCAGGAGACTGATCAAACTCATTCAATCCTTGTATGTGTGTGTGTGTGTGTGTGTGTGCAGGAGCTTCTGCCTCCTGACACCCGTCTGCTTCTAGGACCCACACAGATTACCTCATTGGTATCTCGACATTCGTCCATTACTGCGTTGTTTACCAGCTCGCACTCACGGGACCCAACGACAGAAGAGACACAGACAGAGCGAGAGAGAGAGAGAGGGAGAGAGAGGGAGGGAGAGAGATACATACATACAGGGGGAGAAGAACAAGAACAGCAGCAGCAAAGCACTAGTGTTGAAAGGACCCAGTTGCGTATCTGTAGAGGTCAGGGTGCTCTGTTCGGCGGAGCTTCTCAGCTGCCAGCCGTCTTCAGGCAAGTGGGTTTTCTTCTTCTTCGGTTTTCTGTGGTCTCATGAGCGAGACTCTCTTGGATGGCTCTTGATGTCCCTTGATCATCAGCTGGAGCTATGTCGCTCGATGGTAAGAATTCTTCTACTTTGGTGGGTGGTGAAGGGGAAGAAAACACGAAGACAGAAGAAGAAGAACAACAACGACAGGACTTGGAGGAAGGAGAGGGCTCAGGACAAGCAGCAGCAGCAGCAGCAATCCACATACAACGAAGATATCGCGGTTATCGAGTACGACGCAAAGTTGCAGATGCAGCAGTGATGGCCAACATTAACTGGTACATGTTCTCTCTTGTATGCTCTCTTCTTCTTCTTCAAACAAAACTCTTTCTTTTGTTGAGCAATTCTCAAGTCTCTGCCTCACCCAGTTGTTGCCCACATGTGGGTGGGGGAGAGATGCAGGTGGAATGCAGTGGATGCAGTCATTCTGCTACAGAATACTGAGCACTATTATGCATACAAGAAGAATGTTTGCAATGCTTCCAGCAACTGGTTGCGGTTGCAGAAGAAAGCAGCTAAGGTGCAATTTCTTTTTTCTCCCATCAGGGAAGGAAGAAAATGCCTGTCTGTCAGTCTGTCTACTTCGATGCAAATCCTTTCTGCTGCAATCCTTTGTGTGTTGCCCTCTGTTTTTTCTTCTGTAGAAGTAATCCCTTTCAATTTCTGCATGCAGATTGCCTGTCACTGCTTTGCTGCAATTCTTTTGCTTATTTCAATAAGATAGACAGAGCTCTTGTATGGTCTTGTATTAGGGTTTTTTTTGCCCTTTCCTGTGGAAGGAATCCCTTTGAGTGCTGCTTGTGGTTTGTTTCAAGCAGATGGCTAAGAGACTGCTGAATATCCTCTCTCTCTCTCTTGTATGTGTCCCTGATGAGTGCAGGTAGGAAAAGGTTTATCAAGGGACAGCAAAGCACTCAAGCTTGCACTCCAACATTGGCTTGAAGCTGTGAGGCATCTATATTCTCTGGCCTGTTTCCCTTCTCATGCAAATATGTGACTACAGTCTCCTGTCCTTCAATCCAGTCTAGCTCTGAATTCTTCATGTAGAACTTAATCATATGAGAAAGAGAGTTTTTTTCTTCTTCAATTGTTGAGAGTAAACAAACAATCCTCAATGCTGCTGCTATTCAATTGTGCACTTGGGGCAATCCTATCAGTACACAACATTCTGCTTTTTCCCTGGGTTTGTTAGTTTGCTTCATCGTAATTTGCTTCACTTTCTTCATTGCATGCAGGTGGATGCACAGCACAGATATGGACATAACCTCCACCCATACTACAACACATGGTTGAACTGCAACACTAATGAACCTTTCTTCTACTGGTATGTGTAGGAATGGAGCTGACCATGTATCTTGGGTAACATTTGCCAGTGGAGATAATGCAAGAAGCATCTTGGACATGATGTTCTCAATTGATACTTTCTCTCTCACATGGTGTAACTGATTCCATTGCAGGTTGGATGTAGGAGAAGGCAGGGATTTGGATCTACCAGAATGTTTGAGGTCCAAATTGCAGAAGGAGCATATAAGATACTTGGGCCCGGTTATTCTCCTCTCTTATTCTGTCTTGTGATATAAATTTGTTGAACTTTTGCCATACTAATGAAGAACAGTCTAAAAAGGTGGGGCACCCTTGAAGAAGTCCAGACTTACAGCAAAAGTGAGAGCTGTAGAAAACACACATAGTTTTCAAATGTGATGAAGTTGTGAAGTGTCTGCAGTTTGCTGTTTGAAGAAGAGTCAAGACTTGATTTCTCTCCCTGAATTTCTGTACATGGAGAATTGACTGCACAAGGATTTGCTGGCACTTACAACAGGCAGAGAGGGAGCAGTATGAGGTCATCATTGAAGATGGAAAACTTTACTACAAGCTTAATGGCTGTCCTGTGGACACTCCAAAACCTGACCGCTGGATCTTTGTCATGAGCCCTGCAGGCAAATTCTATGTTGGGCCGGTATTTCCAAATCTTGGCCTCACCCTTTGCAGTTGCTTTCACTCGGGATGTGCCTCAGTTCCTGCACTGTAATTCACATCAGCACTTTCATCATGGAATAGCAGATAGGTGTGAAATCTCCTTAGGTCAGTGCTCAGATCATGGAATGTAAGATAATGCCTCAAATCTTGTCATGTTTTCAATGGGCAGAAAAGGAGAGGTTCATTTCAGCACTCCAGTTTTCTGGCTGGTGGAGCTACAATTGCTGCTGGTCGCCTTCATGTGAATGATGGTGTTGTAGAGGTTTGTCCACAACAAATGCCACTTTTCTGTCCAAATGCCCCCTGTTCTGCCCCATTGAATTTATGATTTTTGGTCAGCATGAAAGCCTTCATGATGACAACACATGTTTGTTGTGTTTTGTCATGAAAGCTGATGGAGGCACACAGTGGGCACTACCGTCCAAGTCCAGGAAACTTTCAGGCACTAATTCAATTATTGACGCAAAGTGGGGCAGACCTGACTATGGCTAAGGTAATTTTTGGCCTTCTTGGAGTTTGAGAAAGTGCAGGGATTCCTTCAGGAGTTTCCACACACTGTTTTTTTCTTTGTGTTGTGTGAAACTTTGAATTCATATGGTCGAAATGATCAACTGTGCATAACAGGTGATGCTTGTATCTGAAGATCAGCTTGATGAGTCCAACAATACAGAGAGTGATGACAAAATCAAGGCATGTCAAGGCTCCACTCCAAGCTGTAATTGTGGAGAGGAGGGTGCTTTCAAATCACTGATCACAAATAAATGTGCCAAGGAAGGGATGGCTGTGGCAGTAGAGGAGAAGAGCATCTGGAGACTAGACAATGTCCCAAATGAAGGTGTAGATTGCAGTATAACTACCCTCTCATTTGATGGAAATGCAACAACCGATCATCAACTCTTAGAAATGTCAAGTCCTCTGATGAATGGAATTGAAGACAACAACAGTGCTTTAGAGGTTACGAGTACCGAAATGAATGGAATTGGAGACAACAACAGCGCTTCAGAGGTTGCAAATCCCGTGACAAATGAAAATGAAGTCAACGAAGCTTCAGAAGTTATGTATCCTATGATGAATGGAAATGAACATGACAAAGTGCCAGAGGTTATCTTTGAAACAAGGGGTGTGTGCAAATCTGAACGGATTTCTCCAGACAAAGGAGCAGTGCAAACTCTTCACACCCCTGGATACACTCGCATTTCCAGTTTAGCAAGATTTTCTCCTGGTCGATGTAGCAGATTCTTGTAGACAATTTGAAGAGTAGAGGGAAGTTATACATTCTATGATGAATGGAAATGAGGACAATAAAGGTTGCCTTTGAAACAATGAGTATTTGCCAGCGGTTTCTTTGCCAAGAAAGTTTGTCATTTTTTGGTCAGTTTTTTCCAATCTTTTTTTCATTTTTCGTGTGTAACTTTCACAACTTTTGCTAAATTTTTGGAAAAATCACCAAATTGTCAATTAACACAAAATTGGAAAAAAACTAGCAGATGGTTTTTAGAGGATGTTTTTCTCAAGTATCTATTTGTGAATCAGTTGTTGATAATTTCTGTTTGGAGGAGAGTTCAGAGTTCAATATCAAGTTGATTTCAGAGAAAGTATGATAGACAAACTTTCGTATGAGATTTTACAGACAGATTTTGTAACATTTTGAAAGGACTTTTCACCTACACACGGTCAGTAACAAATGTGTCAAACTGACAAATTATGTAACACTCAGAAAGTAACCAAACACTGTAGTTGACAAATGCGAATTGCATCTGTACAAAAAGGTAATAAAAGGTTCCAAAAAGCTTAGCTATGCATATACATAATATGTTGCTCTCTATCTTTCCAGTCAGAGAACGGGCAATGGCAGAATGAACACAAATTTGATCAAGCAAGTGGTAGAATATATTCTTTTAGTGCATATCTGCCACTGCTGTGGGTCTCTCACACTTTTCAAGAATAGAGGGGGAGTATTTCAAACTGTGTCCTCAAGCGAGCAACTTTCTCACACCCTGGTTGTCACAACTGCAATAATCCTTACCTACATATGTTAATCTGTTAAACCCACCATATGTCTAAAAGTTTTAGCATCAATCTTTATCACTTTAGTAAGTGTAGCCCTTCACAAACATTCCCTTCTTTGCTTCCTCAGCTTCGCCTTCAGCAGAGTACTTTCCGAGCTGAGCCAAAGAGTTGGCCTTTGCACGAACAAGAAGAGATTTCTGTGCAGCTTCAACATTCTCAGGTTGGCCCTTCCATGTCTTCAGAACTGTGTTTTGAAGAGCACGAGCATAAGAGAAGGACACATGCCAGGGGTTAGGGCTCTGGTTCATGGCATTTAAGTTCAATGTTGCTTCCACCTCCGATTGGCCTCCAGACAAGAACTGTACACAACAGATTTGTTCACAAAATCAGAATCCTTCTCTCCCACATAGAGATGCATCATGGTATCCACATTCAGCTAGTCCAGATCAGCAGGAGGTGAATTGGTACAAGAGAGACAACAATCATTAAATTATCTAGATGAGAAACCATTGAGTTGCACAAAAACAACTTACCATAATGCCTGGGACAGATGGTGGCACACGTCTTTTCAACAATGTGAGAGTGTACTCTGCAATCTTCTCAGGTGTTGCCCTCTCGGGGGACTCAGCTCCAGGGGTGACCATGCTGGGCTTCAACAGAATGCCATCAAACAAGACATTGTTGTCGGCCAAGTAGTCGAAGACTTTGGCCCAAACCTTCAGGGCAACCTCCAATGTTCTGTCAATGCCATGGGTTCCATCCAGGAGAATCTCAGGCTCCACAATGGGCACCAAGCCATTATCCTGCGTGTTGGACAAAATCAGCAGGTGGAATGCACCAGAGTTCATACTGACAGTGCAACCATGTTACAAGTATGGGAGATTGGAAATATTGTAGACCTCAATGTGCTTTCTTTACAGAAACCAGGATCAACCTGGGTACGGATAAAAACAGAAAAGTGTAGACCATCAGAGTTGACAACACCTACAACCAAGCACTGATTGCTCATACCTGAGAAATGCCAGCATATCGGGCAAGACCCCATGCAGCTTCAGTCACAGCCAACTCTGAAGGACCATTGGGAATGCTGATCACTGTGCGCCTGCACAACAGTCAAACATGGCCATGGGCGGTGGAACATTAACTAACTGAACTTTGCGTTCTAGGAGGCTGTATGGAGAATCCAAACATCAAGCACATAATAGAGGAGTGTAGTAGGCTTACCACTTAGCAAATCTAGCTCCTTGCTTGTAGTAAGCAGCTGTCCGTGAGGCAAGACCATCAAGGCCTTGGCACCATGACTCGTTGTTAGATCCAGCCAAAGGCACAAGACCCTGGAATAAACAGAAAAAAGCACCAAAAAAAGGAGAAAAAAAAAAGTTAGCTCTGAAGGGTCAAGAAAACCCTGTCTCCAAATAGTGCAGAGGTATGGTGCAAAAGACAATCTGAATTGGGAAGTCTCCACTACAGTACCTTGTCCACCTTGATACCGGGGACAATACCAGCCGCGGACAACACGTCCACGAATTTCTGGCCGTCAGTTGTGGACTGGTACAACGTCTCTTCGAAAAGGATAGCTCCAGAGATATACTCTCCTAGACCTGGGGTGCCGACAAGCAGCTGTCTGTAAGCCTGACGATTGACTTCCGTGTTCTCCAATCCGATAGATGCCAGACGCAGGCCGCAGGTTGCATTTGATTCATCCATTGCCAAAATACCACGCCCTGGAGTGGCAATTGTTCTCTGCTCATTCACAATCAATCACAAAGTCCGTCAATTGTCATAATAATATTCTTCAATCGTCCCGCTCTGCAGCACATGACGCTCAATGATGCTCTCTATTACGAAAAGAAAGAAATTGCAAGTCTCTGCGTCGCTTGCCTGAAGTGCATCAAGCACGTACTGTATCTCTTCTTGATCATCAAAAAAACTTCCTAGAGACAAAGACAGAAAGACATCGGAATCCAATGATCCACTTGAACGACATCACTGCCGCAATGACAGACGCTGAACGGCAAACTACGTACTCTGTGTGTTTGTGTGTGTGATTTTCCTCCACTAGGACTGAATTCTAGACAGAAAAACGGCCGCAGAATTGAGTTCAACCAAAACAAAGGAATAACGTGAAACAAAAAAGTGAAAAGCTGAAGACGAAGGAAGAAAGATAGAAACTCGGACCGCGGTCTTGACAAGCTCCTCATCGTATCCGGAAGCACGAACGGAGACGAAAGTAGAAGCCGGAACAGCAGCAGCAGCAGAAGAAGAAGAAGCAGACTGCTTTACCACTTTCCCTGCGAATTCCGATTTGCCCAGGCTCATCATCCCCTGCTTGAATGCCACACCATGAGCGGACATCGCAACGGCTGCCATGATGATGCTACTTGTAACTGCTGCTACTGCGGATAATTGCAAATAAAGCTGGTAAAGGATGCAGAGGATTGCGAGGTAGTAGCAGCAGCAGCAGTAGAGAGAGCGAAGGAGCAGCAGCGGCGCGAAGGAAGGTGGCTATGACGGAGTTGGAGAGCTTGTGCGCAGCTCTTGAGGAGCAACGGAAAAGATCATATCCTCGCTGCTGCGCGCTGTTTGTGGTGGGAAGCCTCTCGGCCTCATCGGACGCTGGAGATTGTGCCGATGCGCCATCGGACGGCGGCCCAGCAGGTAGGATAAGGTGGAAAATCAATTTTTGGTGGTCAGAAAAAGGACCAATTTTGACCAGTGCAGTGGTGATTTTGACCAGTAGATGGGTTTTTTTTTTAATTTTTAAAAGGGGGGCGGGGGGTGGGGGACTTTTCGGTTTGACAGGGCACTTTGGAAAAATTAAAAACACACACACAAAACACAACAAAATAATAATAATAATAATAATAAAAAATATAAATCACCTTTTATTTGATAAATTCACTTTTTTGGTGTATTAAAGTTCAAGTAGATTTTATTTTATTTTATTTATTTCATTTAAAAAAAAGATACATCCATAGTGCAATAGGTGAAAGGTAACTTGATCATTTTTCTCCATTGCATTCTCAAAGAGTTCCATAGTAGGTAGGTCACTATAATAGGTACTAATGAAAAGAATAAGAAAAGGGAGGGGAGGGGAGGGGAGGGGAGGGGAGGGGGGGCGATGGGGAAGGGGGAGAGGTTTCAAACTTCTTTACCAATCTTCCAAAGCTTTGAATTATGTTACATAAAATTGTTTGTTCAAAATTGAAATTATGAAATCTTGATTATTGATTTCATTGAAATTGAAATTTGCCTAAACCAAAAAAAACTTTAAAAAAATTGGTGACAAGAGGCTACCTATGCTATATAGTACACCTAAAAAATAGTCGGGTTAATTAATTAGACTTTTTTTTTTCAACATTACAGCTAACTTTTCTTTCATTATTATGATGGGTACAATTTCAATTGTTTGCCCTTTTTTAAAAAAATCCTTTTTTTCTTTCCTTAAATTTTCCTCTAGTTTAAAATTTTCCCCCTTTTGCTTTACTTTAGTTGTTCTCCCTTCGGAGACATCTGATAAAATTGGAACGATACAGAGAAGATTAGCATGGCCCCTGCGTAAGGATGACACGCACAAATCGAGAAATGGTCCAAATTTTTGGCCCCCTTAATGACGCTAAATTGTAAGTAAGTAAGTAAGTAAGACGGTATTCGTGTTGTTGACGGGTGCAAAAAGTGACCTTGATATTTTTTCAAAGGACGGCATGTTCCAATGGCTCAGAAAGCTTGAGATGTTCTTTTTCCTGGCCCTTTTTTTATGGTCCTTTCACTTTGAGATTGCAAAGCATCAATCTGCCGGAAAAAAGTGGTGGCCTCAGAAAATCTTAAAGACTTTGAGGAAAAAAAATAAAAAAAAATTAAAAAATAAATTCTTGCAACCACAAGAATACTGCACGGAATGATATTTACGCACTTGAATAATGAGACAAAACAGCTGCCACCAACTACCGGTCGGGTCTAATACAATAAACTCCGGATTCCGAAAGGTGCCATCCAACTTAAACAAAAATTTTGGCTGGTTCTGGAAGTGGGATATTACACACCCGCCCCGCCCCCTTGGTGCCATCCAACTTAAACAAAAATTTTGGCTGGTTCTGGAAGCGGGATATTACGCACCCGCCCCGCCCCCTCTTCCGGGACTTGACAGCCTGAGGATGGGGCCAGAGTAAACGAACATGCATCAACTCACTAACCCTTTCCGTATGTACTAACTATCCACATAATAACTCACTAACCCTTCACCTATGTACTAACCATCTACATGCACATCCCCAGTTTCTATGTGTAATACCTGCCTACTAACAAATTCACTAACCCTATACCTACTATGTACTAACCATTTACATGCACGTCCTCAGTTTCTGTTTGTTCTAGCTGACCACATAAAAACTCACTAACCATAGGTAACTAACATACTATCCATCCACATAAAAACTCACTAACCATAGGTAACTAACATACTATCCATCCACATAAAAACTCACTAACCATAGGTAACTAA
>Ga0116229_10003888_pt1 | contig 24563 bp, 8 predicted proteins | sample S1TSphgellanicum_3_FD_87313 | JGI IMG/M metagenome (GOLD analysis project Ga0116229, IMG submission 87313) | Host-associated microbial communities from peat moss isolated from Minnesota, USA - S1T2_Fc - Sphagnum magellanicum MG | ecosystem: Host-associated > Plants > Peat moss > Unclassified...
GTTTGCATCGTTGCTAGTTATGGTTGTTGTTGATCCTATTGTAGTTGTAATACAAGAGTAGGAAAAGAAAAAGAAATATCAACAAATCAATAACACAAGAAACCAACAAGCCAAAAAAACCCAGGAAATTCAAAACTAAGAAATCGATCGCTTTCAACATCAAGCGATAAAGAATAATTTTTTTAGAATTAAATTGAATCGAAAATAAGGAAAGAAAATGTAGTGTATGTAAATGGTGGTCGTATAATAACCGTCGTGAGCATCTAGAAATCCAATTTGACTATGGAGGAAACTTTTATTAACAAAGGAATTTTAAAAAAAATTACAAGAGAAGGGAAGAGCTTGGACAAATATACAACTGTCAACAAAGTTGAAACCTTAAATGTTGCAACCCTAGCTTTGGGCTCATAACCAAGGCAAAGGGGTTAGAAAGTTGCGTGCCAAGTGGGAGCCTGGGAGTCAAGGCAAAAAGGTTGCAAGGGTGCGGGCCAAGAAGAAGCCCGAGAGTCACATCACATACTCCCAGGAGTGTAAAAAAGTGTGAGGGAGTATGAGGGAGTGAACCCTCACACTCCCAAGGCAACTCCCACTTTGGGAAATGGAGTCGTGGTGGACTCCTGAAACTTTAGAGAGTGATTTTAGGGGTCAAAACTCAATTTCTTGCGGTGTTTTTAATATCATTAGAAAACTCTTGGAACGTAGATGTCTAAAATGGGCTTGCATTGCTCATTTAGACATCTAAAACACAAGTTATGACCAAAAGAAGGGTCAGGAATCAAATTGTCAATTTGACTCCCAACCATAAAAAATCAAGAATCGACCCAATTTACTTGATTGTAGAGGGCGTGTGACATACCATTGGAAAGTTCTCGATGAGGGCTACAACTTTGTTTTAGATTGCATTGCGATCTGAGGTTTGTTCGCAAAGTTATGGGGCCCCAAAGTCATCAGAGTCCCATTTGGCGCGATTTCAGGACTCCCACTCGGGAGTCCCAAGAGAGAAAAGCCATTTGGATGTAGGCTCCGTGGCCAGTCACATAGTATACTATAAGGGGGAAGGTTGTGGCTTCCCCCAAGTTCGGGCTGTGGTGAGTCTAGTGTGTCCGTGTTGCTCGTGGCTCATCCTAGCACCAAGGGTGCTCTAACTATGCACTAACCACTTTGTGTGGGTTATGTGTAAGCCCATGTGAGTGAGTGAAGCTTGTCAACTCTTCCTAATCCCATCCCGGAGCTTCAACACGCCCTTCTACCCCTCAAAGTGTTGTGAGTTAAGGAACGTGCCCCGATTCCTCCTTCTTCCGTTGTTTTCTACTTGGATTCACATTTGAGTCCTTTAAGGAGTTGGGAGTGCGTCATTAAACAAGCCATAACCCTAAAACACCTAATATTGTATAATAACCTAAAAACATACATTAACCCTATGCGTGTACATTAACCCTAAAGGCATGATTAGCATGTCCAGAATCGACTTTCATGTATGAGGCCATGCATACGAGCATGACACAATAACCACCAATAGAATAATCACCAATGAAATAACCATCAATAAAATAACCACCAATAATCACTAATGGCTTATAATGGAATAACCACCAATAGCCACTAATAAAATAACATTAATAACCACCAATATCCACCGATAAAATATATCCACTAGTAGTCAATAATATAATAGCCATCAATAGCCATTAATAGAATAGCTACTAATAACCATTAATAAAATAACCACCAATAACCATTAATAGAATAACCATTAATAGCCACCAATATTATAGGTATAAATAGCCATTGATAATCATCAATAACTCCAAGAAAAAAACAACCATATATTAGAATTGCTTAGGATTACCAAAAATAATCTAGGGTGAAATAAGCTATAATAGACAAAAATAATTTAAGGTGAAATAGGCTATAATAACCTATAATTGTCAATAATAACATAGGTGAAATAGCCTTCAATAGCCAAAAGTAAGTAATAATAGCCTCACATAATAAAAAATAACCTAAAATGAAATAACTTAAAATAGCCAAAAATAACTTAGAATAGTTGTAAGTAGCCTAAAGTGAAATAATTTACAATAGCCAAAAATAACATAAAATGGCCAAAAAACTTACAATAGCTGAAAATAACTTGAGGTGAAATAAATCAAAATAACCAAAAGTAATTTAGAATAATAAAAAATAACATAAGGTGAAATAGCCAAAAATAACCAAAAGTAATTGAGAATATCAATAAATAGCCATAAATAATGTAAGGTGAAATAATTTAAATCATTTAAAAATAACCATATAATAATTGAAAATAGCTTAACATAGGTAGTATTATCATATTAACAAAAATCTTATCCATTTATTAAACGTTTTTTTTTCAAAAGAATGGTCATTGAAATGTTATTGAATAATGATATTCAACTTTTTTTTGTTCAAATGATTTTACACTTTCAAAAGGAAATAAATGTAATTACGTACATTATTAAATTAAAAAAAAAGTAAATTCAAATCATTTCATTTGAACAAAATCTCAATAAGATATGAATTTTCAAAATTTATGTTTTTGTAATGTTTAAAATGAAGTATTTGATAAATAAAATGTAATGTAATATATTATCACAACAAGTGGGGTGGCTTGCTGATAAGGGTGTTTGCCTCCATTCTAAAGGTCAAGGGATCAAACATCACAAGTGGTGTTGTGTGTGGTCAATAGTGGTAAGTTGATCGAATATTCTCTTATCTAGGTCCTCATAATAAGTGCCTAAGTTGATTATGTAGCCTACCTACATAGGTAGTGACACTTGTCAATAAATCATAGGTTGAAAATAATGAAATTATCAATAATATTATATATTAAATAATTTAATTTTAATTTATTTTCCATGATGACTAGTTAATTAACTAGCAAGTGAATGGCTTGGTAAAATTGTATTTCATTTGAAAATAACCTTGTTTCACTAGTACTTAATGAAACAATTCATTATCCATAGCAATTGGTTTTCGTTCACTAGGGGGTTAATCAATTTCACAAGGTAAAAAGTCCAAATTCATTCAAAATCTAGTGAAACCCAAAGTAAACTAAGATGCATTTTGGTGTAGTGCATTTAAAAAACACATTTGTACCGCTTCATCATGTGATTAATTTTTTGGCCTAGTAAATTAATATTTTTTCTTTTCATTCATTTTTCAACAAAATAAATTTATACAATTAATCACTTGAATTGGTTTTGTGAAAAATCCTCTATTTTAATATTGATTTAAACCCACCTTGAATATATGATGTTTAGAAACCAATTAAACAACATTAAAAAACCCCTTTGCATAATCATTCTCAAGGAATAAATATCCAATTTCATAAAAATTAATATCCTAGAAATCATGTGGCATATTGTAGTTGCATCACCTTGTTAGCATGTGGCATGTCCAAGTTGTGACATGTTGATAATAGTTCGAAAACCTTGAACCATGATTTGACAATGGTTGCAACATTTTATTGTTAGGTGACATGCCTAAGTTGTGATGTTGACAATAGTCATAAGACCTTGTTGCTATGTGATATGTCCTAGTCGTGATGTTGACAATAATTACAACACCTTGTTGCCACATGGCATGCCCAAATAATGATATTAATTATAGTTGCAACACTTTGTTGCCATGTGGCATGACATATCATCATGGGGGACTAAATGATGGTTAGTCACAAAGGTTAACAATCCTTTCAATTAACCAATTCCACATCACAAATTGAAGAATAAAGGTCCTTGTTTACTTCACAAAACGCCATAACATGGAGGTGGTCATGGGTATGCATGGCAAGATGTGAGCATAATGAAGATATCCAAGAAAGAAGGCAACAAAATGCTTGTAGGTTGCATTGTAAATGTATAATTGTGACAAATTTCATCTTGGGATTCATGAAATAAAAGTTCTAATAGAAATGTCAAGTTTTGATGGAGGAATGTAAAGAAAGTGCACTATGCACTAACCATGTGGCGATCAACTTTTAAATAAGCTCACAAAGCTTTTAACAAAAATTGGACATAGACCATATCAACAAGAGGAAAACATTTGGATATTCAAATTTAAGGTATGACAATTATAAAAGATATTGTTACCTTCCCTACAATTTTCAATTAACACCATCTCTAATGCAATTTGGAGATTGAACAATTCAAATGCAAACCTATTCTTCACCTTTGAATCCAAAAAATTGAACACACCATGCAATCCAACTTTACACCATAATCACTTCATTTTACAATGTCAACCCTAACAATTGAACATATGAGGCCTTACTTTTAATGAATTACTCCACGCCATCACTGAAGCATCACACGCCTGTTGCATGTTGCTTTTTGCACTCCTTGTTCTTGCCATGAGAGCTTCATGCTCATGTTCATTGCTTGCACATGGTCACAAAACCTCATCTTTCACAATCATGGTATTTTTTCTTTTAGAAAAGCACTTTCAAAAAATGTTCACAACTTTGCACTTGCCTAAAAGCTCTTACACCCTCCTACATAGGCAAAACAAGTTGAGAAAAAACTTGAGCTTGTTGAGGCTTTTTGTGAGTGCTGTTCCTTCACAAGAAAAATGAATATTGAGGATGAAATTAGTTTTTGCATTGATTTTGGTGCAAAAACTAGTTTCAAACCTTGTCATTTTCCTAATTCCATGTGATAATCCTCATTTTTATTCTCATCCCATGTTTGGCCCAATTGGGCCGTTTTTGTCCCTATTGTTGGGTACTTTTATGGTTAACTATGTCATTACAGCCCTTCAGGAACCAATCTAAGGGCTCCATATAAGTTATAACCATTCAATTTAATTATAGGATAATGATAGCACTAGAGGCTCTTCATTGTTTTGAGGTCCCACCACCATGAGGGCGGTAGCCCGAGTGCCCTTACCCAAAAACTTTACGGCCCTTGTGCTCTTACCCAAAAGCATGGAAGAGCCAGAGGGATGCCATTATTCAGCACAATGAACGGGAAATTTTTTTCATTCATCTTTTACTTTCTTCATCGACGAATAAATCAGAGCACAAACTTTACACATCATAAAAATTCTTCTACCGCAAAGGATGCCTGGCAAATATTCTGCTTGACAAGGGACCTCCAAATACAAAGGAAAAAAATTGCCAACTCTTTCAGTACAGGGCATCCATTATTGGCTAATTTGCTTACATGGATGTATTTTTATTCTATGTCACCTGAACACTTGGGCAAATACCCTCAGCCAAACCCTAGGGTAGCTTAAGTTGTTTAGTTTTCATTGCATCATCCCATTTTTAGATGAACAGAAAACTAAACAACGTGAGCTACATAGAGATTAAAGGAACTGTGGGAATTTAAATTGTTAAGATTGTTGGAACATTGAAGGGAATAGGATTCGAATACACTATTTTTGTGGGAACATAAAAGTGAGATGTTTAAGGCTTGCCTTGGGAACAACTATTATAACAACTTTGTGGTTTTTGGGGGGGAACTTAACAGAGCTCATGATGCATCTTGTAGCTTTAGCATCTTAAAAGACAAGGCACATTATGCCTCCAAATGTAAAAGGCCTTTTGTAGGATATCTTTAGGCTCACCATAATGTTTAACTCAATCTTTCATTCTTTACAATGGATAAGGCACATGGGTTGGGGGATCATTCCTCACATGTGACTCAACTACCATCTCATCCTACACCTTTTCTTTAGGGAATGCCCCCAACCTGGGGTGTTACCCTACACAAGTTAAGTATCATGGGAACTTTTATGCAAACAAATTCAGGATGAACTTGTCACCTTATTTCCATATTATATATATATGATCCTTGGACTTCTTAATGGAAAAAGATAGCCAGTACAAAGCATCATCATTTTTAAAATTTGGGGAGATTTTGTAATATTTCATTTGGGACTATGGGTGCATGCATGGGCACAAGCTAGTTTAGAATAGGTAACACTTGAGGAGTGGGGCATTCCCAGAATAGGCTTGTATCCGGGCACTCTAGTGGAATGGGCATTCTGCTTTTCAAAACACCCCACCTTTCATGCAGGAAAAGATCTGCTTAGTAACATGTCCTCCAGATACACCAGAAATTTTTTGCCGGTTCATTCCGAGTAAACAAAATACATCTAAAACAAGGGGTGTGTCAAACTGTGGCCTTGCCATTTACATTAAAAAGTGTCTTAAGGCAAGAGAAGAATTATGGAAACTCAAATATTTCACCATGCAAAGATAGAATCTTCAAAAAGTTCTCTAAAAGAAACCAAAAACCTTCAAAAGATATTACAACTCTCTAACTAATCTCAAGTTTCAACACAAGCCAAAATGTCATCTTTCAAAAATCCTCATATAAAAATAGACCTAGTATTATTTACCTAGGGGCCAAAATCCCTTAAGCTACTATACTCTATAATGAATCTAAACACAATATCCTTGCCTTGGTAGGCAAGGCCAATATGAAGGGTTGGCCATGTGAAGTAAAATCCATGAGATGACCAAACAAACCAAGTGAGTGAACTGGGCTGGTCCATAGCAAAAAGAAATTTTTACTATGGCCAACAGGGAGTTCACAATGAACCTTGAGAATCAATTATGCCAAAACATTAAACAAGAAGACACCACTTCCTACTCTCAACACACACATCCATGGCACCCCTTGAACCTTCTTCATGTGTGTCTGGATCAGTACTTGTGATTTGTATTAATGGTTTGAGAGGTGAATAGTTTAATGCTCAAATAGAATCCAGTGTACGCTGTAACTGTGCCAACTGGGCTTGCACACAGGAAGTAAATGGCTGCACTCATTATGCAGACCTCAGTGAATGGGGCATTGGAATGAAGTTCTGGAGTTCCTAACTTTGTGTGTGTGTGTGTGTGTGTAAAACAAATAACGGATCTCATCAGACACTGTGGTACGTACTGCCACAACAAAAACGAGAATCCCGCCTCGACCCAGTGGCTTCAAAACAATCTGCCTCATCTTCATCGGGTACTGAAGTTCCCTCTCTCCAATAAATCAAATTGAGTAGGTACTGGTAGAAAACTACGAACTCCAGACTTCCCCAATTACTTGACAGAAACTGGCTGTATTCAACTGCCAGCAATGGCATTATAAGTACATGACCATATCTTGGAGGCATGGACAGTGGAAATTCGAATCTACATGAAGAACGTCTACATCTTCAGTGTTCACCAGCTTAATGACACACTGTTGATAAATTTTTACTTGCTGCAGGAACCCAAATTATCATAATCAGTCCAGTATCTATTAAACTTTCAGCATTGGAGCTCCTTCTAAGCCAAGTTACTTCTTTTTCAGCCCACCGTTGATCAGTGTGACAGCTGCAACCCCAGAAGAGACGACAGGAGAAACCGGTCGACTCCCCACCACAGAAAGATGTAACAAAGAAGAAAGGGATGCAAGAAAGAGAACATCCTTAACAGCTTTGATTCTACCTGGGTCAGTCGGCGGTCTCTTTCGTACCAGGCCAACTGACTTCACCTGCCATCCATCCAGATGCAAACCCCAGTACTCAACTCACCCACCCTATGCATGGAGTGACAGCTCAAGGAGCTTACCTCCTCCTCAGTTGCTGACAGACAGTCTCTAGCATTAGCAGACTCTGTAGCATAGCATGGGTGGTGTTTTATCTTAGCAGGTCCCCTTATTATATGCACTTAGCTTGTATTGGTGTTTCTACAGGATTTCCAGAATACACGCTTCTTCGTCCTTAGGCTTTTTTCTGTATATGGTAAGGCCCTGCTATCAGGGAATTATTGTGTGAGCACCGAGGTTGACATCGTAATTTCCTTACAGCAGGGCCTTAGCCTGTGTAACGACTGAGGTAATCAATGGTTTTTAAAAAAAAGTTTCTTTGCAAGGATCTTACTGGCTTACATCCTGTGCCGTAAGGATCTTACAATCTCACACCCTTGACCCTAGGGCTCTTTTTGTAAGCCTGATAACTAAATGTAATCTGCCCTATAAATACACTAAGAATTCTCTTCCAGGTTGTTATGGAATGGTAAGTAACGACAGAGAACCCTAAACCCAAATTCCCAGAACAGACCCATTTGTGCTCCTTACCTGGGTGTTAAGAACCAGCATAATTTTCTTTTTATGAATGTACCACTGTGATTCATTTCAGAGTAGAGGAAGCACCGTTTGTGCAAGGGTGTTGCATGGTGTAAAACCCACCTCTTGTTGTTATTATTATAACTTTCGTTGTTCCCTGTGGTACCCCATGGGTACCCGACTGAAACCTATCAAGTCTCATGGGAAAAAATTCTGCCGGGGTGGTGGGCATTCCGTTCTTCAAAATGTCTGCAAGTCTTTTACATATGGTGATCACAACATGCATTTTCCTAATTGTTTGGGTTACTTTTAGTAAAATAAAGTGCTAAGTTTTTCACTCACTTTGCCCTAAATTTTACTCTTGTAACCTATTTACACATCCCAAGGGGAAGATTACAGCATATTTATTTTAGGACTGTCCAAAGCTTTGATTAAATTATTTTTTTTTGTCATGGGCCAATCAAAGATGCCCATTACAACAGACCAAAAAAAGAACTTTGAGAGTCCCCCCAACTAATTACTATAAGTCACGGAACATCTGGTCATCTTCTAAGTGTGGTCAATCCCTAAACCCTTACAAGATGACCAGGTAAAGTTTAGTAACGGCACAGAATTTTTCCTCTGCAAAGGGTGGGCATTTTGAAAACCCTTTTATTTTATTTTTTTTCCTGTTGTAGGAGAGGAAGGAAAAAACAAATGGCTTGTCACTGAATGGCTCTGCCCTTTAAATGACATCCTTATATATTAGTATTCAACATGCTAAATTGGAAACACATGGTAGTTACATGGTGAAGCCCAAGTGAATCCTTCAGGTATGCCAGAAATGTTCCTATAGTGGACTTCACATGACCTTAGAATGCAGGGATACCAAACTTTGGCTCATTTGTAGGTGCATCACAATGTCTCTACTCTCTTCAGGGCAGAGCCAAAAAAAGTTGGCCAGGTGCTTTTAGGCTCGCTAAAGCCCTCGGCTGGCTAGCTGAGGACTTCACCCTACACTAATGAGTTAGTAAAAATTTCACCTGAAAAATAGTTTATAACAGGAGGGAAACATACTTTAGCATCAATCTCGACTTCGTTCTCTTCTCTCTCTCTCCCTTCTCTGCTTACGAGCTTCTCAGGACTTCCGCGTGAGATGGAAGGGTTTTGGAATGTTCCTATGCTCCACAGGCCCACAGGGATTTGTAGACAATACCGAATCAGTTTCTTTTGCCACTGCGGCTACATTGTTGGAGCTTAGTAATCATCATGAGCCACGTCTCGTTTGGTTTCGAGCAGAGAGACTTCCTGAGGAAATGAGCCGTTTCAAGTCGATTTGGGCTGGGCGCACTTAATCAGATGAGTCGAGTTTTACATGAAGTTTGACAGAAAGAATCGATGTCAGCAGCTAATAGAGCTTTCGAGAACGTCTAGTGTCATCAGCTCAACATCTTTGGATGTTGACCTTCGATCAGTGGAAGAATTTTTCTCTAGTGATCTCACTGTCGAGGTTACACAACACGTGAAGACGCCGGCATTGCCAATTGCAGATACGTCATCGGTATGTGATATTGGTGGTGCTCAATTAGATGACGATGCTAGAGCTTGGCGTCGCCCTCAGATTGAGCCGCGCCAATATCACATCCTGCATTGTATTCCCAATTCTCAGGTGCGTGTGTGTTATTAGGAACTCATACTGCAGGGATTGTTGATTTCTAGAGTGCTTACACATGTGAATGCGCGCAGGAGAAAACTCAGTATGCAGGCAGCTGGCAAACGCTAACTTCTCTTCCGCTCTCACAGGAACAGTTCTGTAGCTGTAGTCTACGAAATATCTGTTTATGTTGTGAAGTCTTGTTTGCCCTAGACTTACGTGTTATCTGAAGCAGCTGGCAGTTTCTGCAGGCCAGTTTGGAGCTAATATCTTGCGTAGCATGTTATGAGCAGGCCAAGGTTGAAATGCAGTGTACGTCCAGCAAATCCAATGGGAACTGTGGTATTCTTGCTTGCATGACAGGTGATGCAAGATCCAAGCTAGCACAGATCTGCAATTGGTTGTAATTTTCTCAAGTGCATACATAGATCTTTGAAAAGATGTCCCGATCACTGTACTCAAAGCTTGCAACAATTCAATAGAGGAACTATATTATTCATCTTTCGTGTATCATGAGCAGATCAAGCTTGAAACCAATATCAATCTCATCTCAATGAGAGAAGTGACAAGTGAGTCAGTGTCATGTCATTCCTACACAGCATAATGAGAATATGGAAACCGTTTCAGTTGGCCGATCAGAGGTTATTTTGTCAATGTGCACCGTGTGTGTGTAGTGTGTACATGCGAAGTTATTGGAAAAGAAACTCCCTGTGATTGCAAATCCGTCTCAAGCGTCCATGAGAAACTGCTTCCAAGCTCATGTGGCGGCATTCATGAATGGAAGAGCTTTAGGAACGAGAAGGCGGGTGGGAAAAAGCCAATAACAAACAAACAAGGAATTATAATGCTTTCAACAATGAATGGATTGAGCCGACTGAAACCAACAACGCACTGTAGACATATAATAATGTCTCCAGTTAGCCCCTAGTCTGCAAGCTGCTGTCATTGAATTACATCCCGTTCCTTCCTCTAGTCATGTCCAAATTTTGTCGACACCAAGAGCAGCTGCAAGATTGCTCAAATCTTCTTTAAATTAATAGTCTTCAATTCAAGTTCTGCTGCCGTCAGCACTGATGCGTTTTTTTTGAAAGATGTAAAGCTTCAATTTTAAATGATATCTGCAGAAAGTGGCGATGATAATAATAATTGAAAAATTTGCAGGTGTTCAGATGGAAGTATGTACGTCGTTTTGAACTCCATCTGAGGCAAAATGTCCACGAGGAAATAGGATGACATCATGGGTATTAATTAAATTGCTGCAGAATACAAACCTTTTGCACTATTTCATTTCCCTATCTAACATAGAATCTGAAAGATCAGGCACATGGACCATCATCTCTAGTAGCTGCACCGAATCCTACAGCCTAGGTAGGACTCCACTGTAGTGTTTAATTGGAATATAAATCCCATAAGATAGTTGCTTACGTGAGCTGTTTGAAATACTGTAGCAACCTCAAAACTCTGCAAAGCAATTCAATTCAATTCACAGCACAGGGAGAAAGAAAGACTGATAACAAACAAAGGCCAGGCAGTCTAGGACGGTAATGTAAGAAGATGGAAAACAATAAACGCTCCTGCTGAGAACACTTACTAACATTTTCTTCCCCTGTCGATTTCACTGCCAAGAAGTTTAAAACTTTTGGTGTGGCCTTGAAGCTGTTACTGTAGGGAAGGGTCCTTCTAGGCTTGGAGTTTTATGGGGTTTACCTCTCTCTCTCTAGTTCATATGCTTCATGTGACTGGTGAAGGGTTCGGTTCTTAGTGGGTCCCTTTCCTCCTTGTCGGCAGCCTCTTTTGGGCTGTTTGCTTGCCTGGACTTTAGTCCTTGGCCCTTTTTCTCTCCCTTTCTTGGGTGCTTTCTTTTTATAAAGTTTGGCAGGGTTTCATCATTGAAGCTGGCTCTCAATCAACAAGTACTTGTCTGGCACATAAAAATTGCAGGCAAGTCACCTTTTATGAGGAGGAGAGAGTTAAACGAATTTTTTAATAAAAAAACCTTTTCATAGAAGAAGGAAAAAATTCTCTGTCAGGGGGAACCTAGTTTTTCAACACCAATAGACTTGATCAGGGAATGAATTCCAATGGCTAGATACCAGCTTATATTCTTATGTTCTATATTTTGTCTCTAATTTTCATTTAGAGCAACTCCACTCAGTATGTGACCCTGCACATAAAATTAGACAAAGAAAACATAAAAAAACATATTGGTTTGGCTCAGCAAAATAGTTTTTGCCCAACACTTTTGCACAGTTTGCTAAGGCTGGTAAAACTTAAATAGCACTTTGTCATGACTTATTATACTACTATTACCTATCAAAGGCCATATTTTTTCATGATGAGGTTATGTATCTCTAAAGATGCATCTTGCACTGGAGTGTAGTGTTTCGGCCTGGTCATAAATAAAAAAATTTGTGGGTATATACACTAGTGGTCTGGTCTACCTGGGTTTCTAAGTGACAAGTTAAGTATGTTTTAAAATATTCTCACTTTTTTTTTTTGGCAAGAGTAATAATACCTACGACTTAGGTAAGTAAGTATTATTCTGTAGTCAATTTAGTTTTTGTTTGTAAAATGTTTCAGTTTGCTAAGTTTTGAAAGTCCAAAGCAAAGTGCAGCACGAAGTAATTAGAGCCACAATAATGGACTTTATTAGTTATGGCGTCAGCACTACCTACTTACTTAAGTGGTGAGCTTTCTGTCATTTAGGACATTCTTGATTAGCGAGCTCCGCAGTGAATTCCTGAACTCTTTGTACAAAACTGAGTAAAATTGATTGCGTCATGCAAACTGATAGAGCCACATCCCAGATGCGAGGTACAAGTACTTTGCTGCTGCTGCTGCCGCCTACTTAGTATACGACCAACCGCTACTTGTCATAGCAGCTCTGCAACCAGGCTCCAGCTGACAGCAGGAAACAAAGCTTTGCTGCTGCTGCTGCTGCACCGTCATGACTTTATGTAAATTATAAAGTCATCTCATGTATTATGGCGGATACATATAACCAAAAGTCATGACATGACTTAGCAGCTCCTAAGCAGTGGTGGATAACCACTCGTGTCTATGTCTCGCAATTCGAGGCAGTTTCTAATTGTGCTGTGGCGCGCCATGGAAATGCTGGAAGTCTGGCAGAAAACTCACAATTGCCGGGGAGAATTCATTCCTGTTGTCACTTGTGATCAAACTGCCCCCCAATGTAGCCGAAACCGAGGCTGATGAGAGTGCAGATCATGAATCCTGCATGACAGAGAATACAGTTAGGAGCCGCTGCAGCCTGCCTGCATGGATAGCAGTGATGGGTGAGAAGACTTTGCATGTCGAAAACGTCAGTTGAACTGACATCGGGACTAGTAGTTCAATAGGGGCAAATTAAACACTGAACAATCAATATTCAGATGTAAGAAAGCTCTCTAGATTGCAGGGGCAGAAGACAGTGCACAAGCGGTGGGTCTAATTGAACCCCGGACTTGATCTCCATAGCTTTGCATCAAGCAAGACATATAACATAGCCGAAATCAGTGTTGTCAAAAATTTTGCTTACTCAACCACTAAGTTACATCAGGAAATCATGAATGTGAAAATTATCAATAAGAAACAGAAAAAGCCTATCCAAGCATTTCTCCAGCGTACAAACTTGAACCACCCATACCCAGTCAGCATTAAGCAAGAAGTAAGAGTCCACACAGCAAGTATATTACAGCAAGAACAAAGGAGGTATAGAGCCAGCCAGTATGCTCAACCCTAGTTCTGCCAACCTGATATTGTACAGGGGTTGAAGCCAGCGATAATATACGCCCTCACTCAGTATGTCTTGAGCTAGTATGCTTCACAGGCGCTGTACCAAGCTGGTATGAAATTTTGAAAAGAGACCCAATACCAATATCATGCTGGTATGAAATTTTTTTACGAGATCCAATACCAACATCATGCTGGTATGATTTTATTTGAGGAGATCCAATACCAATATCATGCTGGTATGAAATTTTTTTAAGAGATCCAATGCCAATATTATGCTGGTATGAAATTTTGAAACAAGATCCAATACCAATATCAATGTGCTGGTATGAATTTTTTTAAAGAGATCCAATACCAATATCATGCTGGTATGAAATTTTGAAAAGAGACCCAATACTGATATCAATGTGCTGGTATGAATTTTTTTTTAAGAGATCCAATACCAATATCATGCTGGTATGAAATTTTGAAAAGAGACCCAATACTGATATCAATGTGCTGGTATGAATTTTTTTTAAGAGATCCAATCCCAACATCATGCTGGTATGAAATTTTGAAAAGAGACCCAATACTGATATCATACTGGTATGAAATTTTTAAAACAGATCCAATCCCAATATCAGGCTGGACCTATGAATTTTTTAAAAGAGATCCAATACCAATATCCAGCTGGTATGAATTTCTTAAAGGTCCAATAGCAAGTTTTTAAAAAGTTACCGACTGTTGGTATGTTCAAATTATTTTATGTACAAATTCATTTGAAATTGGTTTAAAAACATTTCAGAAAATGATCATTTATTTGCAATTGTAGTTTCTTTTTAATGCACAATTGGATGATTTGTAGAAAAGACTAGTACAATAAGAGATATAAAATTAATTTTTTATGTTGAAAGATTGTTAAAATAGCCAAAATTTAAAGGAATTGAATGTTTGGTCAAAAGATAAAAAATAAACACGTCATAAAATGCATTTCAATTTTAATTTGAAAAAAAAAATCGTGTAATCTATTGAATGTTTAAAATTGAAATCATTTTTTTTTGTTTTCACTAGAATCTTCATATGAGTGATCAAAATAAAATAATGTCATTAAATATTTATAGATTAAATTTCAAAGGCATATATGCAATTTTAATTTTGAATCAAGAATTTATTCATGTGAACATAACATTTAAAAAGAAATTCAAGGTGAAAGCGAGAGTGCCAAAATTGTCAAGTTACAAATCTTGCCATTTTGCAAGCTTTTAACTTTCTAATTTCAATTCCAATTTGAGAGTTTTAAAAAGAAAAGTTGTAGCCTTTGAAAATAATTTACAATGACACTTCACGCTCTTCAATCATAACTTATTTGACCTCTTTATTGGACAATTAAGTGGTTGGGGATTGTTTTGGCGATTTGACTTCCAGCCCTTCAAATAACAATAAATTGAATTGTTAAAAAATATTTCAAGCTTTTGATGAACAAGAATGAGATATTGATGGCTAGATTGGTTTTTTTTTGTGAATTAACAATTTTTTAGCAATTAAATCTTGAGTTGTTAAATTGACTTTGGGTTTAATCAAGTTAAACATTGAATAATCCCATTTTGAAGATCCCAAGACCAAATGATGGAATGATTGGTGCTTTGAAATGCACATATATCAAACTCAAATGGAAAAATGAACCTTTTTTTTCTTTTGATTTCCAAAAACAATGAATATTTTTTTCCATTTTGTTGTAAGAAAACTATTTTTCCAATAATAATAATAATAATAATAATCACAAAATAATAATAAAATTCCACAAATAAATTATGGTATAAGCCTCCTCATGAATGTATTTAGCATTTCAAAGATGAAAGTCATGTCATAGCAAACTTTTAAAGATCATGTTTGGAATTCTTTGTTCAATTCTCTTGAAAAATGCATTTATCTTTCCATATTTTAACAATTGTAGGTTTTCATTAATGTCGTTATAGGGTACATTCATAGATAAATGAACCGTGGTGCACCCTAAGAATCATGATAGGGAATCTTGAGTTTTACCAAGTTGATGTCACTATTACAAACATTGTCTTTTTCTACCCAAACAAGATGACTACATAATAAAAAAAGACCAATTGTTGAAGAAAACACATATTAGCATATTAGTCATATTGAACATGATTAAGTTGTTAATGTATGGACACATGTCATGTTCCTATTGACTAAAAAATAGTATGTGCTAGTTGATGTGCATTGTTATTTAGTTTTGACTTAAAAGTAATGTGTGTTAGTTAACATAACCAATTGATGTTAATTCATAAACAATGTAAATAAATTTAATTTAAAATTATTTAGGAATGTAGAATGTAGGCTTAAAGATGTAAACCCACTAAGCATGTAGACCTTAGGGCATGAACAAGAAGGAATTGAACCCTTCACATCCATGGTGAGAAGCCAAGGCATTATCCATCCAACCATCAGTTCACGTGATGGGTAATTACACACTACAATGTATTTTTATGGAAATCAATGTGATAGTTTTTTCTAGGTGATACAAATATTGTCGAATTAATATAACTCAAATGCATTTGATTCATTGTTTTAAATGTTTTGATAAATTGAAAGCATGTTTTAATCCTTCCAATTTTGAAAAAATCATGTTCAAAAAATCAATATTCAATCCAAAGTGGACTTTACAATCTTGGTGACATCAAGTGTCATAATCCATAAAAATATATGGATATGAACTTTTTGCTTATGGTGGAATTAGAGAGTGTGTTCACAACTTTGGGAAATCCCACATTTTAGGGTCTATTACTTAGGATGGAAAAAATGTAGTAAATTAATCTTTTAAAAGATTTGTCTTCACTCAAAAATGGTTAATATGGTGAATAACAAATGTTTGCATGTGGTGAAAAATGGAGAATGATGATTTTTGGGGAAAAATGTCAAATAAGCCATCGTACTCAATGATGTAATTTGCAATGCTAGCAAAATAGGGTTAAGGCATGGCAACATAGATTTCATTGAAGCTTCTCATGCATCTTTATAGATAATGTGTGTGACATTCTTGCTTGTTGTTTGAACAACACTTGTGGCACTAGGGTAGCATGTTGTTTTTTAATTTGCTCATAATGTGACTACAAAAAATTTCTACCTTCTTTGACTAATGAAAAACAATTGATATAAAAACTTTGATCAACCCATTTCTATGATGAAAATTTTTTTGGACATTGAATGTTCAATTATAGGTGGCAAGTTCTTAATGGCACTAATGCAACAAAAAAAAATAATTGTCTTATGCTCAATATACTATATCTTGAGATGCTAGCTATAAGAAATCCATTTTCACATTAGTTGGTGAAAATCTTATTTGATATATATATATATATATATACATCCAAAGATTTTTGGCATTGCATTCTATCACCCTCAACCCATGTTTACAACCATTTTTTCTTAATCAAATGTGTTCCATGCTATTGGTTTAAAGTTGTTATTGATAGATCATTCATTAAATGGATGAGCTTTTGGTTATGTTCTTTTTCCTTTTTATAATATTGAATAATGTAGACAATGGATAGAGATTTTGTTAAACCTTGGTCAACCCATTTCTATGATGATTTGTTTTATGGGACATTGTTGAACTATAGGTGGTAGGTTTTTGATGGTGGCAACAAAATGTTAAGTTTCCTTGCACCCATATATCTCCATGCTATAACTACAAGAGATCCATTTTTAAGTGAGTATTTCAATATTTTGTGTGATAGGGATATGAATAAACAATTCAAATATTTATAGATTATGCATTCCATCAAATTTTCAGCTTTTGTCTACCATTATCTTTTATTAATCAAATGTGTTAGACATAGTGTTGGTCAATAGGTTGTTATATTTAACATTGGATTAATATTGTGTTGCATACATGGGTAACAAGATGTTAGTAACTACAAGGGAGGGTAAAAGTAAGACAAGGGCTCCATCAAAGTTCAATGTAATCAAATTAATTCAAGATTAGTTGAAGAAAGTGACACAAAATGTTCAACAACACAAATGTCATAATGCATTGAAAGCAATTGCCTTATGTCAAGAAGAAATTGTCAAAACACTTACAATGACAAAGAAGATCTTATGAAATAGAGATCAAAGGAAGACTATTTCTACAATTGTGAAAACTATTTAGAAAAAGTTGCGATCTTGTCAATGCAATTCACTAATGGAATCATGCAGAAATATATGTAGGTTTTTAATAGATCATTATTGAATATGTGACTAATAATTAATGACTTTGACACTCGCACTTGGAGTGGTACAAACTTGGAAGGAATTTTATGTGCTAATTGGAATTTTGAATTGGGTTATTAGTGTAACTCAAAGGATTATTGTAAAATTATGTGTAGTTTTTTGACATCACAATTGATTCAATGCAATTCATAAAGACTTCATGAACCCTACATTTGGAGTGCCATAGACTTGTATGGAAGTTGATGTACCCACTAGAATCTAAATTGAGTTATTAATGTATGTCAATGGATTATGACATAGTTTTATGGAGTTTTCTTACATCACTTGTCACTAAATGTGATGCATAAGGACTTTGATACATGTTCTTGCAGTGTTAAAAATTTACAAGAACTCTTACGTACCCATTTTTTGTTATTAATGTAATAGGATGGATTGTTACAGAATTTTATGTAATCACTTAATGTACATCATCTTTCATAGTGCACACCCAACCTCTTCAATAGACTCAAATGTGAGTCTAAAATGAAAAACAATGGAAGAGTAGGAAGTTGGGGCACATTCCCTAGCTCGCAACGAGGGTAGAAAGGTGTGTTGGAGTTCCAGAATGGGATTAGGAAGATTGATAAGCACTTCAATCACTCACACGAACTTGCACAAACTAAATAACAAGTTGGTTAGTGCATAGTTGGAGCACTTTTGGTGTTAGGACAAACCACAGGCAAACTTGAACTCACAAAATTCACCACGGCCTGGACTTGGAGGAAGCCACCACCTTCCCCCTTATAGTATACTATGTGCCTCTCCACGAGGCCCACATCCACCAAATGGCATTTTGTTTCGGGACTCCCAAATGGAAATCCCAAAATTCCCAAATTTGGGACTCCCACAACTTTGGGGGCCCATAATTTTGTGTTCAAACCTCTGATCGAAATGAGGTTTAAAGCAAAGTTGTAGCCCTCTTCGAGAGTTTTCTAACAATATGTTGCACGTCACCTTCACTCAAGGAAATCGAGCCGAATCCTGACTTTTAGTCGCAATTTGACTCCCGGCCTTTCTTTTGGCCATAACTTGTGTTTCAAGTGTCGAAATGGGTCATGCAAGACCATTTCAAACATCTAAGTTCCAAGAGTTTTCTAATGATATAAAGAACGTCTCAATACAATGAGTTTTGACCCCTGAAATCACCTTTTGAAGATTTGAAAGTACATTGGGACTCCAACTCCCAAAATGGGAATTCACATGGGAGTGTGAAGGTTCATTCTTTCACACTCTTTTGCACTCCTAGGAGCATGAAATGTGACTCCCAAGCTCAATCTTGGCCCGCATCTTTGTAAACCCTTGCCTTGGTCATGAGCCCAAGCTTAGGGTTGCAACATTTCATTTAATGTGACTTGTATGAACTTTGAAGTATCCATTTAGAGTGATAGATCAAAATCCAATCTTACATACTCATAGTTTAATTTAAAATTTTTATAATGTAATGCATGATACATGGGCTATTGAAGTGATGTGAGGGACTACAATATTATTTCTTGTAACACATTAACAAATGTATTTTTGTTATGCAAATTAAGTTTTTCTTAAGATTCCAAGTTGCCCATCTTAAAACAAGTGTTGGACAAAAAGTTTTTGAATTGTTAAAGTCATTTTTTGTTAAATCATTAAAAGATAAAAACACTTGTTGCCTATATTTATCACATTAAGATGAATGAATTACAATTGGCATTGAATTTAATGAGGACATGCAACATTGTCCATGGGAACCAAGTGTGTAACTATGTTTTTGATGATGTTTATGGTTTTGATTGTTAACCATGCCAAGTTTAATAAAATGTACAAGGGCATAACTCAATTGTGGGAGGCAATGGTGTGCCCAAAAAATGAGTTCAATGAATGGTAAAAACGTAAATGCTTGTTTGGGAATTGTTCAAGGTGTGGGGTAGAAATTTTACCATTATTTCCACATGAAGTTATTAGATTCGATAATGTTTTAATATAGTGGAGGCATTTTGCTCTTGAAACAACCATGTCAAGCAGTACATTAAAGAAGTTAAATTTAGTGTAGAAAACATGTCATTAGATTAATTTATTGATTATATGAAGCAAAAGTTGTAGCATTTTGTAAGATGCAACTTTGTTGCAAGGTGGGAAAACAAGCAATTCAAATTTGCATCAAGTCTTTTCTAGCCAACACATTGGTGTCCATAATTGATATTATTGTTAATTTCTCATTTGAAGTGCAAAATGAGGTCCAAAATATGCATTGGCATATGTATTAGATATCAATTTTGGTACATATACGTTTTTGTGACAATTCAACTTTAGATCCATTTCATGGAAAATCCCATATTCTTACAAACTATCACCTTTACATTTGTCATGATTAAAAGCACGATTCTAAGTTTGTTCATAACTATTTCAAATTGCATTAGCAATATATGGTGGATCATGAATATGCACCAAATTGGCATTGGGTGTGGAATGATGGTTGTGCTTCCCAATTTAAGAGTAACGAGCCATGGTTTTTTGTTTCAAGGTATCCAGATATGACTGGAGGTTGCAAAATGATGTGGAATTTCTTTGGTAGTGGTCATGGGAAGGGACTCCATGATGGGGCAAAGGTTGTGGTGAAAAGATTTTTTTGGAAATAACAATTCAATTTTCATGGTGTGAAGTTGCAAAATGTTTAGGAGGTGATTGTTTTTTTGCATGAACAATTGTCCAATAAACTAGAATCATATTATTATAGTTCATGAAAGTCATTACAAAGAATTTTTTGGCATGTGAAAACAAAAGATGTTGTTAGGGTATTTCTTTTGTTCACTTGTGATCTTGTCAAAAGGACAATGAAGATCCATTCAATCTATTTTTATGAACATAAATAGCCTCACTCAACTATTTGTTAAAAATTTGGCATGTTTCTATGAATTGCATGCTTCTATGAATTTTGTTTGGATAATCACTATAGTGAATGCATTAATACCCAATGGATAGGCCAATGGGTGCCAAAGGTTCTACAACCTACAAATATTCAATCTTTGCAAGATGCCATGAATGAAAGTTGGGATGGAGATTGGCACTTTGGAATAGTAAATGGGTTTTGAAAATTAGTTTTTCCTCTTTGCATTTTTTTCATTTATGTATCATTGTTCTCGTATTGATTTGACTTTGGGTTTGTACATATTGTGTAGGTGATGAATTGGTTAATGTTTGGGAAGTTGGTGACAACTTAGCAATTAATGTCGACAATGACAATTTTAAAGGTGTGTATTTATATTTGATTCCTTGTACAAAAACATTTTTAAAGGTACAAGAAAAAATTTCACAAATAATTGGGAAACATTTTTTTATGAAAGTGATGACGTTGTAGTAGATATATATTCATTACACTAATATGTGTCCAAGTTTACTATGTGTTTCATTAGATTTTGAGTGTAATTGAACAAATTTACCATGGTGAAAATGGCTAACCCCGTAATAAATAAGGACCAATTGTTACGGACATGGGAATTCATTAATAACTAATTGAATTCGTCAGCAATTAATCAAATAATTCACTAATAGTTGAATCATTAATAATAAATTCACTAATAATTAAAGCACCAATAATAAATTCATTAATAGTTAATTACAAACCTAAGATAAGCACCTAAGAACCTTCACTAAGCTACTGAACCTAAGTTAGGAACCTAGTTCACTTAAAAACCTAGCCCACCAACCTAAGGTGCAAGTGTGAAAGTTTGAACCCCTCACTTCCTTTCACCTCCATGTTTAATGAACAAGCTTTTAACCATTCAAACACTATTTAAATGAATGATATTTTTTTGTAATCACATATTATTATGCTCTTTTTTTTTACCTTGGCTATTATTAACAATGATTGGTTATTATTGGCTATTTTCCATTATTTTACCATTGGCTATTATTAGTTATTCCATCGTAGGTTATTGTTGGTTATTTTAGGTTATTTTACCATATGTTATTATTGGCCATTCTGGGTTACTTCACCATAAATTATGTTTGGTTATTTTATCATAAGTTATTGTTGGATATTTTAATCATTCTACCATATGTTATTGTTAGTTATTCCATCATAAATTATTGTTGGTTATTCTAAATTATTTTACTATAGACTATTATTAGTTATTCTAAGTTATTTTACCTTAGGTTTTTTAATTTTATTTTAGGTTATTTAAATTATTACACCTTAAGATTAAATAACATATAATAATTTAAAATAAAATAACCTAAAATATAACCTATAATAAGTTTGGATATGCCTTATAATATTTTAGGTAAAATAACATATAATAACCTAAGGTATAACTTATAGTAACCTAAGGTAGCCTAAAATAATCTAGGGTATAACTTAAAGTAGCTTAAGGTATTAAAAACAACATAAAATTAAACTTATTTACCATAATAAGTTATAATAATTAATTATGTTAATTAATAATGAAACATGATGGTTACATAATGACCTTATAGTGAAATGACTTTAACTAGGGTGAAATCAATTTATTTCACTTTTAAAGTTCATATTGATTGAAGCCAATGAACTCCACCCCACTTTTATATTAATGATGATTAGAAATGGAGAAATAATCAATCTTCCTATGTTTCGCTAAAAGATTCACATATTGTCTTATATATTCACATTTGATAAGGGTAGTAAAGTTTGTGATGCCATCTAAGAACCATTATGTAATTGAAAATGATGTACCGTATGAATTCAAACCATAGGATGTCCATCAAAATGTTAATCAAATTATTATTTCTATGGAAGTGGATGATTAAATGCAATGGAAATTTTTAAGATGTTTAATTGGTTTAACCTTTTTATCGGTTCTACAAATCCATGTATAATTTTTGTTCCCTAAAATTTGGTGGGTCGTTAAATAGATAATTCAAAACAAGGAGTTATGTTCAATGGGGCTTAATTCCCCTTTGAATTCAAGTGCATGTAAACCAATAATATGTCATTTGATTCATACCACACTTGGATTGGGGTTCAAAAGGTTTGGCAAGTTTTGCAAGTATTATAAAGATAGGTGTTGTACAACTAAAGTTGGGGAAGGTGATGTTTCTATTAATGGCAAGTTAGATTTGAACCTTTCATTCATCCAACCATGTAGCTTTTAGGTGTCAACCTCTTGAATTGTTAATTGATTATACTTCCACCAACTGAATTATCAAGTCTAAAATGTAATCACCAAGCAAATGTACTTCATTGTCAACCTATTAAAAGGATATTCATGTTCAATAATTTGTTTTTCAAAAACAACAAGATGCATTAGGTTTTTTGAAGTCATTATAAAGTGAATATTGGTTTGAAGTTGAAATTATTATTTGCAGGTTGTTGATAAGAAAGGACTAACAAGTAGCTGAATGACTACCATATGAAACTTTATCCAAAGTAAGCTTTTAGTGCAACTTCATTCAAACAACATGGGTAAGTGAGAATGTCCTTACTTACTCATGTTATTCAAGCTCAATTTAATCATGTTTTATAATAGTGGAGGTTCAAATTGAAGTTGGTAGTCCTTGTATGGTGTTCAAGATATGTAATATCTTTCTTGAATTAATTATGGGCAATGGCAATTATCAACAACTAGGAATGTATGTATCTCTGATGGTGTGGGGATCTTATTCATTTCAAACATGTGAGAGTTATTGGTTTCCTAAACATGAAGGTTTGTTTATGTGATTTATATCAGAGGGATGATTTGTTGTATAAAGCAAGGGATTAGTTAAATGTATTTTGGGGCTTTGAAAGTTAAGGAACCATGCATCATTTTGGACCAATTTAAAGGGATTGATCTTTTAAACATTCACCAAAATTTAAATTGTGAACCTTGATTCAAATTGTAATTTTGATGTTTTTAATTAATGTGAAGGTAGTAGATAGTTAATAATATCAAGATAATACACAAAAGACCCAATTAGTGGGTTGAATGGGCTTAACTTATAAATTTACGAGGTATAAATTCAAAGCGAAAATGTGAAGGAACTTCAAATCATATTTAGGTTGAATTATGTTGACAAATCATGATTGAAAATTGATTTACAGGACTATGCAAGAATGGGTGGAGCAATTCACCACACAACCAAAGTCCCTATTTATTCAAAATCTTGGTCAAAAATTGGAAATTACAACTAATTTACACTAATTTACATTGATTTCCTACATAATTTTCCATGTCATTAATGGCACATCTATAGTTTCTATTTTTTTAAACATCTAAACAAAAAAATCATAAAATATTTCTTCCTCTAATATGATATGGACTTATGAGAAAATGTTCATGATTAGCCCATTCAAAAGTCCATAAGTATAGTTTTAAACTTCAACTCATTATTTATTTTGTTCTTACATTTTTTTGATATGATATTTTGCTAATCAAAGTCCCTAACACATACCTCATCAATCAATGGACCATAACATAATCCATATGGAAATGTTAATAAAAGATGTAGTCCATGTGTTTTGAATTCAAAAGTCCACGGTTTTTACGATTTTAAAAATTTTATAAAATGATTTTATGCATCACATAGATATTCAAGTTAAGATATTTAAACCAAATCCATTTTAATAAATATAAAACAACATGGGCATTGCAATGGCAACCACAAGGCATAATTGTTTGGCGTGACACCCAAATTAGTCCACCCATTCATGCATCCACCCTTATAACCACTAGGATAAATGGGTTAAAACATATTATGCGTGCACCATTTTTCACCTCTTTTCACCCCAAAAAATGATGTATAACAAGTATGATAGGTATGTAATAAATTGACAACTTGATGGCATCTTTTGGAAATCCTACACATAAGAATAAAAAACTTTAGAATGTGCATGACACATTTTAGAACTCAAAACTCACAAAGTTTCATGTTTGTGATTCATAACACATTACCAAACAAAACAA
>Ga0116229_10003889_pt1 | contig 24559 bp, 10 predicted proteins | sample S1TSphgellanicum_3_FD_87313 | JGI IMG/M metagenome (GOLD analysis project Ga0116229, IMG submission 87313) | Host-associated microbial communities from peat moss isolated from Minnesota, USA - S1T2_Fc - Sphagnum magellanicum MG | ecosystem: Host-associated > Plants > Peat moss > Unclassified...
GCACAATACTTGAATTATACATATGTTTATATTTATGCAATGACATTACATGTGTCACAAGTTTAAGTGCCAATTGAATAATCACAACAACACATTTTGGGTCAAAAAAGACATATGTGACTAATGATTAATGAGTTACTAATCCCATGTCATTTCACCTATTTAGTCACAATAAACATTTAGTTATAAAGCGTAGTCATTAAAATGACTAGGATTTTAAAAGTTTCTTATAATAATGAAATTCCATGTCATTATTAACCTTGGTATGACGTGTAAAGTGCATGTTATTTCAATTTAATAATTTTATTTGACTAAATGCTACAAAAGATGCCTTGATGGATGGCTGACATGTGTCAAAAATCTATAAACATGTTATGAGTTATTACACATGACCAAAAGTCAACCTAGTTTTACCCATGTAGTTAGCATAACCAGAACTCAACCTATTCTAACTTAGCTAGGCTAAGCAACCTAGCCTAGCCATAAGTCAACCTAGTTTAACCTAGCTAGGTTAGCTACCTAATTTTGACTAAGTGGCTTAGACTAAAAACAAATGTCAAACTCTTAACTCAAGAATCTTAAACTAGGCTACCTAACTTAAGCCAAGTGGCCTATGTGTCATAGGTTATAAGAGTGAAAACTTGAACCTTTCACCTTCACTTTGGGGTTCAAGTCCTCATCCATTGCACTACCACATTTTTTTACATTAATTATATTTAACACAAAATTATAAAGCTAAAAATTTAGCCTTGAATTAATTTTGGCCATTTTAGGTTGACCTAAATCAACCTACCTATTACCTATCAACTTAGCCTAGATTACCCTAAGCATTCTTAGGCTAAAAAAACCTAGGATAATTATGTCACATCTAGTCGCATCATAGTAACATTTAGTTGCACAAACTTGGGGTGGTTACAAACTTGATAAAATGTCTTATAATGAGGCTATTTAGGTTGACTTGACAAAAAACCTAAAACTAGGAACTTAGGCAAGCCTACCTAGGTTAATTTATTAGTAGGGTAACCTATTCTAGGTATATTTAAACATACTAGATGTAGTACATTTTTTATGTTTAGTTAAGTAACTTACAAGGTAACTTACATTATGAAGTAGGTTTTTACTAATTAGCTTACATACATTGGGTAACTTAATAGGTATGTTAATTTAAGTTAGTGTGTTAAGTAGTTAAAAAGTGAAAGAGTTATGTGTCACCTTTTTCAAAATGACTATTAATATTGTAGTCATAATTACAAGTTCATAATAGATTATTTAGTACACATACGCATGCATGTGAATTCATGACTTCAAAAACTTCATGGCACACAAAAAATATTGGTGCCATAAATTCAAAACACACAAAAACTTGTGGTGTCACAAAAGTTCATGGATTGCCATGAAAATTTCTGACAGCTTGTTGCCAAATGGCATGCCATGTTATCATCACATGAAAGATCAAATTGTTAATAATCACAGAAGACAACAAAATTTTCAACTAGCTAAAAAATGAAATTAATACATCAAATCAATGAGATGAGTCATGATGTGAAATTAATGTCACAAATCATGAAATGTTGCATCTACTAATCAACCTCATTGCCATGTGGCATGCCACATTATCATCACATGACCATAACTTGTTATTATTCACCAAAAGTTTTAAGAATCAATGGAATTTTGTTAAATTACCTAGTTTTTATGATTAAAAAATATATATTTGAAAATTTGATATTTTTTAAAAACCCATCAAGTCCTGCTATTGATTATAGTCACAAAACCATAATGCCACGTGGCATCACAATGTCGTTTATAACTACGTAGTCATTCACATGAACTTGTAATTACAATTGTAGTAAAAAAAACAACAATCATTTTATTAACTAGTTGTAAAACCCAAGATGTGTTGTTGTGAATCAATATGCATTCCTAGGTTTTCCAAGTAATATTAGTGGGAAAACATTGTATTGATTTTTAGTTTTGTAATAAAATGCAAGCCTAGGGTGCAATCCTTAGTTCCCAAAATGAAAAAATGTGGGAATTCTAAAATGGAACTATAATAAAAAAATTTAATTGAATTCACAATCATGTGCAACTACTTATGCCAAGAAAAATTAGCAATTACCATACCTAGGATTAATGTTTGGCACAAAATATTTGGAAAAGATCTAGTTTAAAACAAGGGCAAGCTTTATTGATATTTGTTGAAAATCAAATTCTCAACTTGTGAAAAATTATTTATTTTTCCAAACATTGGGTTATTATTACAAATACACAACAAAAGATGTACTTTGCATACTTGGTTCGCATGTGTTGAAATTTTGGATAATTAAATTTGAAGATGCCCAACTTTATTTTCTAAAAAAATAATTTTTTAATAAAAAATTGTAGATATTAATAGTAGGTAAAATAATATAGTTTGGAACCAAATGGTACAAAATTGAACCATGGACAAATATAGACTCATTAGACACATCACAACTTGGGTGAAGTCATTCTTCTCATCCCTATATTATACTTTGTAGTTCCTTACACAACTACATTTAAATGACATTTTTTCCTAGGACTCCAATCAAGAGTTTCAAAATTACTAAGTTACAAAACCTAACATTTTGGGGGCTCATGACTTTTTCATTTTGCTTTCAATTATAAAACTATAAAGAGAAAAGTTGTAGCCTTTGAAAATATATTTCCAATGACTTATCAATCTTTCGAATCAAATTTCATGTGACCCTTCTACATTAGAGGTTTTACTAGTTTGGAGTCATTTTAATAGTTTGACTTTCAACCCTTCAAGTATAATATGTTTCAAGTTTTTGATTTAGAAATGCAACCAAACTATAATTATTTATTTGTCAAGACCTTTTTGGCGATCTAACAAGGGCCCAATTTGGACAATGTTTGATATTGCAAACCTTATTTTAAAGATCCAATATGCACATTGAGACTTATAATTCCCACTTTAGAGTTTGGGGAATCATTTTCTTACACTTTCCCAAAAAACATTTGTTGGAATGTGTTTGGGTGAAAGCACAACATAAGGGACATTGCTTCTACACACTTTATTATTTGGGGATACATTTTTAAATTTTAATAATGTCAATATTGAAAAGGATTTTCACAATGATTTTTCATATCATGGTAGCCCAAAAATAAAAAAGTCACTTGCTAAAGGAATTGCACTTTTTAATTTCATTTAATGTGATGTTAAAATACATTTGTGTGAGAATAATACTTGTAACATTGTATTGCAAAATGAAAATATGTTTGAAAAGTGATTGAAATGATTTTTGATCTTTATCAAATTCATAATATCAATAAACTGTGTGGTTCCATATGATGGAACTATGTTGGTGAACAAGTTGTCATAAATAACATGACACACCATTTTTGTGTTGGTCTTCATGGTAGCATTTGTCCAAGTGACTCAATTTTTGAATCAACCTTAATAGGTTGACATTGGCAGTAAAACAATTGAGAGTAATTCTACTCCTAGTATTTATTTTTATAATTATTGAACAAATATTTAATGACCTTGTAATTAACACACATTGAAATACAAGCCCACAAATTTTAAATAAACCACAATTTGCCATGTGGATACTAAATATGACATTATCATTTTAATTTTATAAGTAAACTTGTGCCCACTATGTAGATTGTGATCAAATTTAGTCATAGTTTGAACAGTCAAGAATGGATATTAGGTCATTATGATTGGGTTTAAGAACCTATGTTTAGCTTATGATTGAATTTCGATCACAAGCTAAATAGGTTTGGTCACAAGTTAAACATGTTGTAGGTAGTGGGCAAGTGACCTAACTTGTGACCAAAATTTGATCACAAGCCAAATACGGTTGTAAACTGTGGGTGCCTTAATTTAACTTGTGATTGAACTTGTTTAATTTGGGACCAAACTTGTTCACTTTCAATTGCAAACACTATGAGAAAATAGGTGTTTTGCAACCAAGCTTGCAACTTAACATATTTCTACAACTTGAGTGCTATGGGATGAATTGCAAAAGTTGCAATAACATAATTCACTGTATATGAAATTGTATATATATGTAACTAGTGCAACTATGTTGCAACTCATTACAATTACATTGTCACTATGTTTTAAACATTATGTCATTACCTTTTAATCAATATGCCATTATGTTGTAATTATTATGCAATTGCATAGGTAACAATGTGCTACTGTGACAATAATGTGCTAATAAATCATCAATGGACATGTGGCAATTTTTAAAATTTAATTTAGATCATTCAATTTGGGGCTAACAAAATATTGACACATGGCATTTAAGTCAATAGGTAGGTAAGTTTAAGATAGGTAAACATTACTACCTACATTTCCTAGCTAGGTAGATAGGTTATTTGGGATAATCCTATTTTATTTTGGGTTTAACCTTTAGGACCAAACCTTATTTTTTAGTTTATTCCAAATGTCATTTTTTTTTTAATGATCGTAGTGCACTTAATTATATATTTTACAAACTTCAAAGGTAGGACAAACAATATGGGACAAAAAAAAGTTATATTTTATTTGCAACTCACTTGCAACTACTACAAGATATATTAGTGAACGAACATTTAAATTCTTAAACTTTAGATCATAATACATTATCCATTTGTCTCTCAAGTGCAAGAGGCTTTTTAAGACCTTAACTTGGCGCACCTTTAAGCATTCAAATTACGAAAAAAAAAACAAAATGAAAAAGATATGGTACATTCATTTCTTTTATTATTTTTTGTACTCTTTTTTTAGTTTCAAAACTCAAATAATTAATGTAGATTTTAACTCAGCACACCCATAACACTTTAGATTGTTAAAAATTTATGAAAAACAAGGAAAATGTGAAACTCAAAATTAAAAGGTCATTTTTATTTTAAAAAATTGTGATTTTGACATGTTTTATGGTTTTCTATGTTGTTCCTTTGCTTCTAGAGTTGAAACATATAATCTAAATCTTACCTTGTTGTTCCTAGTGTGCTTTACATCACACAAAATATACAAGAAACAATAAAAATTCAAAATTGTTCGATCACTAGCCAACAATTAAAGATGGACAATTATACCTTAACATAGTCTATTTAGTAAATATATTAACTAATATAGTTCATAATAGTTAATAGTAATAATATTAACTATTGATCTAGAATCTAACTACTAATGTATAATAGTATTATTATTATTATTATTATAGTTGATAATCATGTAATTGCACAAAAATCCACTATAGTACTTGTAAAATAATTGCGAAAAAGTTGTTAATGAATGCTTCATTATTTCAATTGTACTATAGTTGTTGTATGTGATTTGCGTGCAACCTACTAACAAAGTTAAATATTGTTGACCAAACCATATATATGGTGTGTACATTCAATTCTACAAGGGTCCATCTTGGGACTAATATGCAATTACAATAAAAATTCACAAATTTTTAATGTGACATTTTATTTTTTAATTCCCCATATTTCCATGGGACAATTACACCATAGTTGCAAATTAGTTGTTTTGAAATGGTAGTTATAGGGTAATGAGGTTCCCATAGACATAATTTCTTGTAGAGAAAATGGAATAGTGTGGGACCTTTCAAGCTTGCAATTGGATTTTGATTACAAGTTAGACAAGGGCACCCATAGTCTTTGACCTTTCTAACTTGTAATCACAATTCAATCACAAGTTGGATAAGTTGTAAACTAGGGCACTACAAAAAAAAATGTGACTTTTCAAAAGGTTCAACTTTATTAAAATGTTCACATTGACTAAGGGGGACAACCATTTTGACTACACATTTAAGGCATGAAAGACATGAGTTACTTTTTTCTAAGACAACTAATTAAAGTGATTTTTTAAACCATGTGACAAACTAAACATCTAGTAAAAAAGGATAGAAATTTGTCAAAATGATTAAGGCCTAATGAAATCAACTATATTGAAAGGTTAAAACTTAGTCAAATTGGCCATTTTGATTTGATATTTAATCAAATTAATCATATTAATTTGGCTATTTAACCTATAAGTTTGTTTGGCATAAGGCAGATACCTAACCTATGTTCATAGCTAGGTTAGGTTAGGCATATTACACTTCATAAATACCTATAAGGCTTAATAAACTACTTGCATGTTATGTTTAGCCACATGTAGGTACCTAGGCTTAGTGCATTAATCGTTTGATAGTTAAAAATTAATAATTAATACTCAATAGTTTAAGATTAATATTTTAATTTATTAATTAGTCACCAATCAAATGTTAATTGATAACCAGTAACATTAATCCATCAACTTATTAATTGGTTAATTATTATTATTGATTCATTGATTTTAATTAATAATTCATTATATATTAATCAAAAATTAATGATTAATATTAAATAATAATAAAGTCATTACTAAAATATAGTAATTAATTTATAATCATTAATTATTAATTATTAAATTAAAAACATTAAGCTAGTAACATGTAGATAACTTATTAGACCTAAGTACCTGTATGTTATCTAGGTACATACTAAGTACATTTAAAGTAAACTTACATACATGGTATCTACTAGTAGGTACCTAGGCACATGGCATAACCTATTACCTAAATAAGTAATGTCAAAAAAATTGAAGTTCATTACAATATAATGCCAAAATGTTTTTTTTTTTGAAATGGTAATACAATGGTGAAGTTTTAACTTTTCAAAATGAAGGTGAGGAGTTCAAGTCCTCACACTTGCAACCTTGGTTACTATTTTATTTTATAGTAAAACAATTTTTCCTCCATATTACTTTATATAACGATTATATGTCATAAAGTAGACAATTTCGTCATCACTGTTATGAAATGGCCATGTTTAACTTGTTTGATTTTCTGACAATGACAAGAGCAGAGGTAAAAGTTGACTTGCTAAAAGGCTAGCTCATCTTTAGAATTAAGTATCTGGCTTCTTTTCAGCTTTTACGAGGTTATTTTCTAAGTGTACTCCCCTATTTATTAAGGTATGGCTATCGATTTTTTACCTACACTCCCTCCTTAAAAAAAAAAAGTTTAATCTATATTAAATAGAGGCTAATAATTGGCCCACTATACAGTTAGATCAGCTTTGTTTTGCCTTCATTTTGAAGACTTACCTACAAGGATTTTTTTTCAAAGGAGGTACACAAAAAACATAGTAATCGTGGTATGAGTTATTTTTAGTATCCTCCCACATTACAATTAAGTCTTTGGTTACCTTAATTTTAGATGGCTTAAATAAGTAGCTTAGATCACGTAAGGAAGGTGGATGGGATAGGGTTGGCTGCTTAACCTCAATAAAGTAGGTAGGTAGGTGAATAAGTTTATTATTATTAATTTTTACATTAATTATTAAGCCATGTAGGTTGTTAAATAAATTAACATAATATATTATAATATATATTATAATATATTAATATAAAATTTAAATTCTTAAAAAATGATACATATAATCGATGTTGAAATATTGTTGACTATTGAAAAATCTAATAAAAAATATAGTAAAAAAACTCAACCAAAAGACCTAGTCCTAGTCAATTTAATGTTGGCCAAATCAACTTATCCAAAATGGCAAGTCTTTGGTCAAGTTGAACATGGTGACAAATTGGGGTATTTTTCGGTCAATTTTTTTGGTTGAAAAAATTGCATTTTTTTGTATTGGGGGTGCCAAGGTTTAAAATAAATAAATTGTGATATAATTCAAATGGTGATGATCCATAAGACAATTTAACCAAGTTTGGCAATAAAAAAAAATGAAAAAAAATAAATCTAACATCCTTTTTTACTTTTTGTTACTCAATGCTACCAACTTTAGAAAAAAAAAAATGGTATTCTTTAAGATATTTTAGATTTTTTTCCTTGAAAATTGGTGAGTAGCAATTCAAAAAACATTAAAATTTTACCAATTAAAAAAAAAACCTTGGTGGGTGATTGTAAATTCAATTTCAATCCTAACTTGAACCATGAGTGACCATTCTAACTTGTGATAGAATTAATTTAATGCAACAAGCCAAAAACCAAATGGGGGAAATTCTTTTCCAATTGCCCATTATCAACCATGTAGATTGTGATCAAATTTTGATTGCAGTTGGGAAATTCGATTTTGATTAAACATTTGACAGTAAGTTGGTTTTTAATGAAATAAGGTAGTTAAATATTAACATATGTGTCCAAAAGAGGAGGAGGGAGAAGAATGTGGGACCTTATAAAGTGTCATTCCCAACCACTATCTTCATTTTCTTTTTCAACATGTGAAAATTATGTTTATGTGAACAATTGTTGCTTTACATTTGAAAGAAAATGGTGAGTTCTTGGTGGTTAATGAGTTTTGGATTTTTCAATCAATATTTTACAATTGTTATTAAATTTCATGAGTTTGACCTTCTTGATGCTCTTCATATCATTCCTAGTTGGAATGTAAATAAAAAAAATACTTCACATCAACCACAAACCCAAAACCTTGAATAAATGATAATTATGATGATTTTCAATGATCAACATCATAAGGGTTTATGATAATTATTCAGATTGTTTATTCATTTATGATGTTTATAAATAATTATCATAGGCCTTATGATGTTTATTCATAGTGTTTATGTTTATGATAAGCTTTTAAAAGTAGCTTAAAACATAATAATTATGATAATGATGCTTATGATAGGCCTTAAAATGTAGCTCAAGGCATGATACTTATGATGATTTTCAGCATATCAACATCATATTTTCACAAATTTTCATTTCACTATTTTTAGAATTATTTAATGACAAAAGTGACCTTAGGGTAAGGTAGTTAGAAAGATGTAGTAGTTAAACTTTTGAGGATAGTATGATAAATTTGGGGATAAACAAATGTACCCAATGTCACCGATGGTTAGGTTAAGGCCTCTTTTTTAAAAAGCAAACAAAGGATAAGAAATAGGATGCAAATATTTGAATGATCCCAATTAATTGGCACATGATAGATGGCAAAATGTACCCAACCCTTGACACATTATTTGTGCAAAACAAACAAATCAAAACTTATCAAAATTAATTTGACAACAAGCAAATGAGGAAATAAAACAAATGCACTTAACAAGCCAGATATTTGCAAAAACACACACTTGCACAACCAAACAATTGTAGTTAAAAAAAAATTATTACGAAATGAAAGCTGAGGCTAATCACAACATCCATTGTAATAAAGAAAGAAATACAAGAAATCTTCAATGCTTTAAACCAAAGTTTGATACAAAACACTTAAACCCTAAAATATTGTTTTTTCTTTTAAAACTAACTTTGACTATTTTTAATTTTAACTTTAATATAAAAAACCTAGCTTAAAGAATCTTATTCATGACTTGATAGTTGAACAATGGTCTGATAATCATTCATGATATTTATTACTGTTGAATGTGTATTTTTTAAAAAGATACCCACTAGATTTAGTTTTCACAAAAGCTTTGAAATATTTGACCGGTTCTTCTAACAAAAATTTAAAAACTTCCAAGATAGGGGTAGGGCATCAATTATAAATGTATTGACCAGTTTTCAAAGTGTTGATTCTTATAAATTTGAGAACAAATCAGAGTCAAAGATAGTTTTCACAAGTCGGTTTTGAGATTTAAAACAAAAGTCAAACCATGATACTTGTGTATGTGTTGGTTCACTTTGGACCCTACATGCAACAAGGTTTTTGTTGGCCTTGCCTACCAAGCCAAGGATATTGTGTTTAGATTCATTATAGAGTGTAGTAGCTTAATGGAGTTTGGCCACTAGGGTCTAATTTTATATGAGGATTTTTGAAAGATGATATTTTGGCTTGTATTGAAACTTGAGATTAGTGACAGAGTTATAATATCTTGAAGGATTTTGGGTTTCTTTTAGAGGATTTTTTGAAGATTATACTTTTGCATGGTGAATTATTTGAGTTCCCATAATTCTTCTTTTGCATTAAGCTACTTTTAAATGTAAATGGCAAGGCCACAGTGTGACACCCCTTGTTTCAAATTTGTCAAGTAGGTGGACTGGCCATCATCCTCAAGAGGAATGAGCTAAATAAGGCTAGATGTGAGACAACAAAGTAGATTTTTTTAAGAATCCGGTTCTCACGACCATAATGAAGTTATAGTCTAAATATGGTGACACATGACTTTTTTCTCTCTAAAAATGTGACATTTTTTTTTCCGAAAACTCTTTTGTAAGGTGCATTGACACTTGGTGTTAGGAACTCTAGTGTTGAGTCCCCTAACACCATGCTAGTCATTTAGGACTTACAACTACTTACCATGAACATTTTTTGTTAAGTTGACATTCACTTAACATTAAGCTGTTGCACATTTAACATTGGGTGTCACCTAGGATGCCACCTAGATTTTTATTTAACACTAACTTAGCATCAAGTGTGAATGCGCCATAAAATTGGTCACTTGTGGAGCATTTTGGGAATATCCCTCCCTTTTAGGTCTTACCCAACATAAAACATGAGGTGAACCTTATCATTAGCCTTAACATTCATAGATATGAGGGCATAGATTTTGGAGTAGCAGGGCTTTGCATACCCAAAAGTGGTGGGTAATGTTCAAGGACAGGGGATGTCCCAAAATAATGGCTTGCCCCAGGCAGAGGGGCCTTTATTTTGGGAACTCCCCAGTCCTTAGGCATTACCTCTTGTAAAGACCATGGGGGATTTTCCAAAAACAAGGTTTTGAAAAATCTATATGTTCTTCCACAAAACAGGGGAACTTTCCAACAACAAGACGTTGATTTGTTTTGTGGAGGAACAATTATGCCCTATAACAAGGCTTCCATTAACACTAAAAAGAAATGGGCAGGTCTTTACATATTCTCAAAATACTTATCCAAAGAATTCAACATTTTGTGTTGTCCTTCTTTAGCATTAATTTTCAAGATTTTGACAAATATCTAGCTGCATATTTTGTTCTAGTAGATCTAATATAGTGGCATAAAATGTCAAGGGAATTGCAAAATGACCCAAATATCCCCTCTAAAATTGTCATAATATCAAATCAATTGCTTGTCTTTCAAATCCTTTGGCTAGTAAGACACACACATGTTAATACTGTATTTCTATATGGTTCACATTTGGGAAAATATCATACAATTGAGAAATAATGGATGGGTTTGAATTTCAGTTTCTCAGAAAAGGTGTTGAATTATTTGGGTTACAATTATGCACTTTGAAGGTGGTGTGCAATGATTTCTTTAGTAGCAAAGTTTAGATATTTTTCAAACACATTTACGAGTAACTAGTGGGCCCCTTATGGCATTGGCTTTAAGTATATCAAATGTTAAACCTCCTATAAAACACCAAGCATCCCCATGTTATTTTGGTAGAAGAGGGCTTAACTTTAGAGTTTTTATGAAACCTTGTTAAATTAACTTAAATTTAATTTCTAGTGATAAAATCAATCTAAACTCAATAACTTTGTTTTTTTTGCTAGTTTGAAAGTTATGAAATGACAAACTTGCACATTACCTTATACAAGGCTTTGGACTTGTATCACAAGGGGGGAAGGGGGGTGAGGTCCCATGGTTATGGTGTGGTCACATCGAGACTAAACATTTATCATAACATATACTAGTGTGACTTGTGTCATCAAGCACATGTCATACTTAATACATATCTAATCACATATTGTACATAATATTTATTTATTGAAGAATGTTGTTTATTTATTTTTCACATTGTAGTCTCCCAAACACTAGCACCTCTTGTCATGTTCTTGGTTCCAATGCCTTCAATGAGTAAAGGTGGATTAAGGTGGTTTTTACTGTTTAAACCTAGAATGCAAGAATCATTGATTATTGAACAATTTTATTATTAAATATTCAATAAACTAAAAAATGCTTCTTTTGCTTTTGCTTGGAAAGCATTCAACGAGTAGGATTTTATGAGGGGATTTTGTAATTTTAGACCTAAGCTGCAAGAGATATTAAATTTTGAATTTTTTTATCAACACTATGTTAGAAGTGGCATTCCATGACTAGTCCTTATTTGCAATAATAATCATTTATGTCATTTGTAAATGATTTGGACTTGTTATATACGTCATTTTTAATCATTTACTCATTTGTATAGGACTAATCATAAAATGATATTTTTGGCTTAATGCATTCAAACAATTAAGTTACAAAAACTAATTTCAAAAGGAAAAATTATTTGATTAATGAGGTCACACTAAGGCCAAGCCATGCAAGTGTTCAATACCTCTCATACTTAGGTCTAAAAATTAAAAAATCACCTCCATAAATTCCTATTCATTGAAAAAATTTTAGCAATATCAAGGTTGTGCCTCAATTTGATTTTTTTTTTTTTTTTTGAAATTTCAATGATAAAAATTGTTCAATATCCTATAGTTCTACACCATAGATAAAACATTTAAAAATCAATTTGGTGACCTTTATTCATCAAGGGATCCCCCAATGGTCCGAAGCATGGTGGGATGTGTTGTAGTTTGGGAAACTTCAAGATGACATTGAAACTAAACAAAGAAACTACATTGGTTGTTTTCTAGTTTGCATCCCAGCTTTTCTCCTTTTGTTAATTTTTTATGCTTTTCAAACAACATTTGAATTTTGGGTGTCCCATTTGATCCGAAATCTTCTTTTATTTTTTCCTTTCTACAAGATGCATTGGACAAGGATGCTCACCATGTAAATGCACTTATGAAGTTAAAAGATGTTCAAATATTTTTTTAGATCCTTTCTCAATGTTTCATCCAAAAACCTTCCTACTTCGATCTTTCATCACCAACTTGTTTCGTTTGACACAACCATCATGTAGGTTTTCGGGAGATTCTTAAGCCTAGATTTTTAAAATTGTTCATAGTATCTTTTGATGCATTGACAGGCTTTTCTCCCCATTTTTCATGGGGGGATTAGCTTCTTATCACAAAGTTTATTGTGTTAATGACTTATTTGGGGAGTTGGGCATTTGTTGCACCTATCATCATTGTTAAATTCTTATTGTTGGTTTTTATTATAGATGATAGGTGCTAACAATTCTAGTCTACTCCTTTTCTTGACACACTTGAGGTTGGCACAAAAACTCTTTCTTCACACATGTTAACTTTAGTTCCCCTTTTGGGTAGTTTCCAAAAAATCAAAAAGTAGATTGACTTCAAGAAAACATTATAAATAGGTTCCACGATCATTTCTTTTCCAACATGACGTGGCTTTACGCACCAAGTTGGGCTTCCCCCATAAGTTTAATTCCTAGTTTAATCCATTGCATTTGTGACTACCCTTTAGATCTAGTGGAGACCCACCTTTTTCATTGTCGTTATAGTGAAAAACAAATTGCATTTCATAATGTTGTACAAATGCCTTTGCATCCACCACGAAAGATGGGAGGTTTCATGTTATATTTGAACAAACCCATAGCTTATTGTAGCCTTCCATTAAATCTTCTCGTTAATGAGTTGACATTACATTATTGACAATGACATTTGCACCTAGGCTGATGTTGTCATTGCTAATCCCACCTAAACACATTTTCGATTTCATGTGTTGCTTCATCGGATGGGGTGGCCACAATGGTGACAACTTAGGCAAAGGAAAAACTTTACCACAATCAACACCCAACATATGCATTTTCTCCCCTTAAATTCATACAAGTTTTGATTTGCTTGCATCAATAAATGAACATTGTTTCATCGATGTGCAAACAGGGCGTGATCAGCAAAGGGCATCCATAGCCCTCCTCTAACTATGTTGCATGCATTCTATAGGTAAAGGGTGTTGGTGTCCTTGTAAAGAGCTTGAGCTGCCGTGTGACATTGTTGCAGGTGAGAATTTTTTGAACTTATCAAGTTTTTTGTCCCTTTTTTTCCTGATCTGCTTCTTGGGACTAGTGAAAGCTTTGGAACATGATTTGTTCCTTTGCCCCTTAGTCAACTACTTTGGATTCTGCTTTTTTGGCCCAGACTTTGGGTCCTTTTTCCTTGTTTTTTCTTTCCCCTTTTGCTGTGTTTTTCATTTAAGGGAATTTGCCAGGGTTTCAACAACTACCTTCCTTAATAGGAAGATACATACATGGAACAACATGTTTTTTTTCCATTGCACAATGTGTGTTTCTAGCAAGAACTTGCCATTTTTATGGGAAAAAAATTGAAAAAAAAATCAGTTGTGTTAGAAATATAATTCAACATGAACAATAGACAAGCAACCCTAATTTATGACACGAGCAGAACAACGTTGATATTTTTTTTATTAACAACCATGATCACAGTAATCCAAGCTTTCAGTACCTTCAAAACATTAATAAATGAAACAAATTTGTTCAAAATCAATACTACCCTATGTACAGGGGCAATTTCAACACATGAATATTGAATGATTAATTAATTTTGAAAATTCAATGTCCAAAATAGAATACTCTTGGATACTCAAAGAAAATTCTTTATTTTCCTCCACAATTTTTTCTCTTGGGAAAAAGATTAATTTTGGAAACTTCAACATTTCTACAAAATAATTTAATTAGTGTGGCAGCTGCCAAACTCCTAGGTAGTCTATTGCATTTTGACATTGGAGATGGTCAGGCAGCACACAAGATGATAGGCTTTACCATACCCACAAAAAAGTGTGCATATTTAAAGCCGCATTTTCCAAGACCCCTAAACCCTAAACCAGGGTCAGGCAGGTACTCAGTTAGTATAACCCGAATTGGAACCAGGTCGTATTTTGAAACTGGTTATAGAACTGGACCTAGAAACTCTTAAGAACCAGACTCAGGACAAGGTTCCCAATTCTATTTATGTGTGAACTGGAACCAAAACCAAAATCTTTGGGGAAAAAAAGTCAAGGGTTAACCAGAGGTAATTGGCAGTTAACTGGCGATTACACCCACAAGTTGTAATCTGATGCAGCAGAACTCGGTCTGATTTTCCGAACCGGAATCAGAGCTGGAATTTTAAAAACAGAAAAACCAAATTGTCGGTTCCATTTATGTGTGGAACTGGAACTGAAACCATTCTAATGTTTGAACTGGAACCGAAACCGTTCTAATGTTTTTTTAGAGCCGGAACCAGAGGTTCTTCAGAAAAGTAAAGAACCGTCCCCACACTGGCCTAAACCCAGCAATGGAATTTACTTAATAAAAGGGGAGACGCGAATGGAAACAACAGCACATTACAGCCCATAACGTCCAGGTGATATCCAAGAAGAAGATTCCACGTGGCATCTCCGAATAGGCAGCTCGTACTACCGTGCTGATGGCGTTCACACTATTGCGGTAAAAAAAGAGTCCGCGTGGCAGTTGGGAATTGGCAGCTACTCCCAGTTCGGCACTTTAGTCTCCGCTCGATGGCCGCGGTTTCCTTTCTCTCAAGCGGCGCATTCTCTTATCTATCGATCATCACCTTCCTGCGCACCGCCGCCGCCGCCGCTCCCACAAAATCATTTGCCATCGCGATTGCTGTCAGAGAAACATTTTACAATCGCGATTGGTCTCAGGGAATTGCTATAGGGATTCGGCTACGGATTTCCTTGATCTCTTCATGTTGCGGCCAGTGCAGCAGGAGCACCAAGTCTTCTACAGCATTTGCAGGACCAGCCGCAGCAGAAGCACCTGATGAATCAATTGGAAAAAAAGTTCACGGAAACCTTGTTGCAGGTTTTGCATGAATTCGGTCGCAGCGCGTAAGATCCGATCTTTGATTCGAATAATCTCAGGAGGTTTCTTTTGACGACAAAAGAAAGTTGGTGAAAGTGTGTTGGGTGGGTAGGGAGAGCGGAGCGGAATCGAGAAACGTCCAAGCATGATGAGAAGTGTGATAGAGAGGCGATGGGGGACGAACAACGTCCAGGGATCGATAGCACTTGTACATCGGATCTTCCAGCAGGTAGTGCTGTTGGACACAGCTCATGCACATATACGTGGGACCGTGTTGAGCGCGGTGATGGAAAGAGCTCCCACAGCAGCAACAACCCACCAGGTGCCATGCTCGCCGAGCATATTATTCAAACGTCCGCGTTCCTCTAGTACCTGGAATCTGTAAGTAAACTCTGCATCCATTCATGTGGCTGGTGCAGCTGATCTAACGTAAATAAAATTCTAGTAGAACAAGATTGCATGTCGTCTTGTGGCAGCAGCAGCTAAGCATGCACCGTTTGTTCTTACTGTGACCGCGACGTGCACACGCACAAAACTATGCAATTCAGTAACGAAAGAATGTTTTCTTTTGCGTGCATTTAAGATTTCGCTTATGATCATCCGGTACGTTTGATTCTGTCTACATTAGTGATTTTGTCAACACATGATCTCTTCTTAATGCCACCAGGATCAATTGTTATGCGAGTGAATTTTTTATGCATCCTCATAGAACATGTGTAGTCTTGAAGGGTTTAGGGTTTAATAGGGTTCAAACTTCAACCCTTCCATGTTGTTAGGATCCACGGAAACCGTCTAGCTTCAAGCTGACAAAGTTAAGAAGAGTCTGGAAGGTCCTTGAGCAAGGCTACGACAAGCGGATAAAAGAACAAGAAGACGAAGAAAAAGTAGTAGCAATTCTTGAATAGAAGATCTAATAGACTTGCAGCTAAAACTGTGTTGATGGGTTGGGCTTTGCTGTATACTAGTTGCTGTGCAAGCAGTGCACGAGGAATCAGCACCGATCACCGTGGAAAATATCAGGTTGAAGACAAGTATAAGGCTGAAGCCAAAGTTGATCATGAAGAAGGTAGTAGCGATGAGTCCAGAGCTTTTCGAGCAGATTTGGGCAAAGTGAAGGAACTTCCGCGTACACCCAAACAGCAATGGTGGAAGCCTGACCCGGAGACAGGGTTCTGGGTTCCAGATGAATACCAAGGCCATGTGACATCCAAGAGTCCGGCAACACTTCCGAAAGCTCGCATACGGAGTGAAACAACTTCTATTGAAGATCGCCGCTGGTGGAGTTCCATGGAAGAGCTTCCAGACATGGACCGCACAATTTCCAGACCTAGTAAAAGGCCAACAACAACAACAACAATAACAACATTGGAACCCTTGGAAAAACAAGGATCTGAGGGAGATCATGAAAGATCTGATGGCAGCAATCATGAAGCAAAAGCTCCAACGAAGGAACATTAGGGTTGGAAAATTAGGGTGGCAGCAATGAATTAGGGTTCAGAAAACTAGGGTTTACTCAAAGGCAGATAGGCAAGGTCAGTGAGCACCTATGGAGAACTCTGTTTTTTTCTCATGGACCAAAAACTTGTGGTGAACCTTGGATATGGGTTTTGACCTAAAATCACTAGAGGCAAAATCCAGCGGTACTAACTCCTGAAATGGCAGCTTTGAGCAGAGAGAGAGAGAGACAAAAGATGGTGAGAACTACTAAGAAGAAGATCAAGCTACCTGAGGCAAGTCAGAAGGAAGAAGCCAAGGACCAGGACAATGTTGTGTTCTTCTTTAGACCCCAACAATAGAAGCTAGAGAGGGGAGATGCAACATCAAAGGTTGGGGTCAGTAGGAAGAGAGGCAAATTTCCTGACCAAACTCAATCTAAACTTTGATGATGATGATGATGACGATTATGACATCAGCCAAACCTAGACACTACTTTTATCCATGTGAGACCTTACACCGCAAAACAACATTATCAGCTGCATTGACAACGAAATCCAAGAGACCAATACTAACTGTTGCTTGCAGAACATCCACATTCTTTCATGGCACAAAAAAAAGCAGAATCTAGAAGCAAAAGCAAACCAAATTCAAGACTCTGAACACCGTTGCTTTACCATCACTTCTAGCACAGTGACCATCACTGAGACCACTGCTCTATGAAGCTACAACTTTGGGGCTCTTGGAGTTGAGGTTCACTCTCCACTTTCTAGCTGTTGTTGCCAATCCTTCCTGCTGTTGTCTTCCAAGCTTTCAGCCCTACTCTGGAACCCTTCAAGATGAACACGTGCAAGGTCTCTTCCTCTCAGCTCCTCATTTGTAAACACTACTCAGCCATGATACTGGCAAGTACCTCACACCACAGATGGGAAAACATAGAGAAAACACAGAAGAGGTGCACATTTGGAAAAGAAACCAAATATAAAACGGCAAGGGGAGAAGAGAAAACAGGACCATGTGAGCGCAACACTCTCCCCGCTTACAAGACTCTCTACACAATCAATGAAGATTTGAAGCCAGCTGAGGTCGATGATTGGAACTAGGACATGGGTACTCCTGTAGTATGTTCAAAATTCAGATTAGACTAAATTTTGCTAGTATCTTCTTGCCTGCTTGTCAGTGCTCATCTAACAACAGTTTGCACCTCTATAGATGTTTGACAAATGATCTCTATCAATTTTTCGACAATTGGAATGTCATTGATACATGGGAGTTCATGAACCCAATTTACAATACTTTTTTGAATCAACAATTATTGTTGTTTGTTTGGGCAAAACAATTGGCAAAGTTTTGGAGGATTTTGTTTTTTCTAGTGTGATTTTGACTAATTTTGTTAATTCTTCAGGAAATTTTGCCAATTTTTTTGCCATCACAAAATTTAAAAAGAACCGCTAAACCCAAATATTGGCTCATGGGATTCTAACTTTAGATTTGGTCTGAAAATTAACATTGAAAACTCCAAAGATATACAATAAACCCACTTTATAATCACATGCCCTTGGTGATCATTTTTTTTTGTGACAATAATGAATTATGATTTAAACATGTAGAGTCACATTTCATATAAATCCTTACAAGATTGTGATTATACGTAAAAAAAAATCTTACAAAACAACCTTTTTATGCTAGAATAAATGTGTCAATTGTTTAAATTTTTTACATGGGTTATATTAAGTTTTATTATGCATTATTAAACTTGAAGAAGGTTGTGATTTCTAGTTGTTTTAATGCAATAATTTAGATTGAGTTTGAGCTCCTTAATTATTAGCTTGTGTATCTTTTCAACTAGATTTTTTTAATTAAGATTTTATTTATTTATTTGATAAGTTCATATATCTTTTGCTTGTTTGCATTAGAAAATTGTTGTTTTTTCTTTCTTTTTTTTCAATTGAATTTTTTGTTGTTAGTTTGACACAACTTGGACACAAAGCAACACTAACATTGTCAAAAGGAATTACAATTTACAAAACCCTTATATTTGCATTAGAATTCTTTCATTATAGTTACATTTTTTTTAAAAATCTTTTTATAAAATTTTGTGCTCTTAACAAGTGTATGTTAATATGATACTAACTTTTAAAAATGGTGTTACTTACTAAAACAAATAGTTACCCAAAAAAATGTGTGACACAAATAAGAATGTGAGTAAAATGGGCGTGATTATAAAGGGAGATTATTGAATTTGAAATTATAATGGGTTAAATGTGAAATTCAGATTTGATTTCCCATTTACATGATTATTTTACATTAATTGTACTAAAATCCTATAGCTTTTTGTTTTAAGAAATTTGTACCTATTCTAAACATAACCAACCTGATTATTAATTAATGTATTGATGTGACATCATATTTACCCTTAAATGCTCACATCAAACATAAATGATGGAGCACCTTTTTGTTGTGACGTTTGGTGTCGTAAGGGTGTAAATCCATAGTAAACTCTACTAAACAAAAAGACTAAAACCAATCAAAGGTAGAAACTAATCAACCAAAAAGAAATGCACACACACATATATATACAATGCATAATAGGAGGCCAAGATGAAATTCTCATGTATTAAATTGAAAAGAAGGAAAGAAAACGTAGTGTATGTAATAGTGGCTATGTAATAATTGCCGTGAGCATCTAGAAATCCAATTTGATTATGAAGGAAACTTTTCTTAACAAAGGAATTCTAGAAAAATTGACAAGAAAAGGGAAAAGCTTGGCTTTTTATATAACCATCAACAAAACTGAAACCCTAAATAAGCCATAACCTTAAAACACATAATAACGTACAATAACCTAAAAACGTACATTAACCTTAAAGGCATGATTGGCATGCCCATAACCGGCCATCATGTATGAGGCCATGCATACGGGCATGACAATTATCATGACGTGTAGTATCGTGACGTTTGGTGTCGTAAGGGTGTAAATCCATAATAAATTTTACTAAACAAAAAGATAAAAACCAATCAAAGGTAGAAACTAATCAACCAAAAAGAGATACACACACACATATATATAATGCACAAAAGGAAGCTGAGATGAAATTCTCATGTATCCCCCCCAAGACCTGAGTCGAAAAAAACATGGCATGGTTTGAGTAGAAATCAAGGTGCTACAAGAGAACATGATGAACAATACCAAATGTTGGTGGGAACTTGAGTGAGCTTCGGCTTGAGGTAAAATAGATGGTATCCACCATTGTAATTATCGCAAAACAACGTTTAATCAACATTGTCTGTCCTTTGACATATTTGACATGGATAGTCAAATGCAGGAATCTAAATCAATGTGATGATGGTAGGATCCAAATTTGGCAGGTGGCAAGGTGCACAATTTTTGGAGTGATCCTGAATTGTGCGTCCATTAGCTCCTTGTAACTCCAACACACCTGAAGGCCTGATCATCTTAATCTTCAAGATAGTGTGACCAGAAGAAGTGTGTAGAATATCATTAGGTTACCTGTCACAACCTCACTTTGGGGCTAAGTGTGAGAATGCAACTCACACTCCCAAAGATGGGAAAATGGAGTCCTCCGGGACTCCTAAAAACTCAGAAGATGATTTGAGGGGGTCAAATCTCTTCGCCTTGCCGCGTTCTTTATATCAATGGAAAGATCTTGAAGCATAGATGTCCAAAATGGCCTCGCATTGCCCATTTGGACATCTGTAGCCCAAGTTATGGGCAAAAGAAGAGCCGGAAGTCAAACTGCTAGTTTGACTCCCGACCACTAAAATGTCAGGAATCGACCTCTTCCCGACGTCGCCTCAAGGAGTGCGACAAGGCGTTGGAAAGCTCTCAACAAGAGCTACAACTTTGATTTAGAGCTCATCCCGATCCGAGTTTGGGGCGAGAAGTTATGGCCATCCAAAGTCCCGGGACTCCAACCCGAGACAATTTCGGGACTCCAACTTGGGAGTCCCAGGAAAAAGAGCCATTCGGATGTAGCCTCCGCGGTGAGACGCAAAGAATACTATATGGGCGAAGGTGGTGGCTTCCCTCGAGTCCGGGCCGTGGTGAGTCAAGTAGTCCAAGTTGCCCGTGGCTTGTCCCAACACCCAAGGGTGTTCCTGAATGCTAACTAACCCTCTCGTGGTTGGTTTGGATGCAGATTCAAGCTTGATCTTCTAGTCCATCTTCCTAGTCTAATCTCGGGACTTCTAGCATGCACCTCTACCCCTCTTTAGTGTTGGAAGTCGAGAGCACCCTTCAAATCCCAACTTTCCGCAACTCAACATAATTGGACCCTCAAGTGGGTTCAACTCGGGACTTGGGAGTGCGTCACGTGGTATCAGAGCTCTGATGCTCTCGATCCACCCTTGGGACATTGGGATGGCACCCAAGAAGAACCATAAGCAAGCACAAGACTCCTTGTTAGAGGAGCCCATCGAAGACCGAATAGCCCCGCCGGAATCAATTAGGGAGGAGGAACTGAGGACCCGGGAAGACCAAGATGAACCCGAAAGTGAGGAAGAACAAAGAAGCTCGGTCCTATTCACCCCGGAACAATTGGAAGTCCTCCTCAAAATGAATAGGCCCGACTTTGGTGAGTTGGTGGCGGCCCTCAAAACCGGGACCTCCAAGGGTGAAAGGTTTTAACTGGCCAAGCCCGGGAACTTTGATGAAGTCCGCGACCGAAAGGTTGTGGATGCTTGGCTTGCGGAGATGGATGACTACTTACATGCCACCAAAGTTGGACGGCATTCCGCCGTTGTCGCAACCCCACTTTGGGCAAAGTGGGAGAATGCAACTCCCACTCCCAAAAGTGGAGACTTTGAGTCCTCCGGGACTCCCAAAAATTCAGAAGACGATTCGAGGGGGTCAAATCTCCTTTCCTTGCCGCATTCTTTATATCAATGGAAAGCTCTTGAAGTGTAGATGTCCGAAATGGGTTCGCATTGCCCATTTGGACATTTGCAGCCCAAGTTATGGGCAAAAGAAGGGCCAAGAGTCAAACTGTCAGTTTGACTCCCGACCACTAAAAGTCAGGAATCGACCTCTTTCCGACGTCACATCAAGGAGCACAACATGGCGTTGAAAAGCTCTCGACGAGAGCTACAACTTTGGTTTAAAGCTCATCCCAATTCGAGCTCGGGGCGAGGAGCTGTGGCCGTCCAAAGTCCCAGGACTCCAACCCGGGACAGTTTCGGGACTCCAACTTGGGAGTCTTGGAAAAAAAGGCCATTTGGATGTAGCCTCGGCGGAGAGCTGTAGAGAATACTATATGGGGGAAGGTGGTGGTTTCCCTCGAGTCCGGGCCGTGGTGAGTCAAGTAGTCTAAGTTGCCCGTGTCTCGTCCCAACACTCAAATGTGAACTAACCCTTTTGTGGTTAGTTTTGGATGTAGATTCGTGCTTGATCTTCTAATCCATCTTCCTAGTCTAATCCCGGGACTTCTAACACGCCCCTCTACCCCTCTTTAGTGCTAGAAGTCGGGAGCGCCCCTCAAGCCCCACTTTTCTGCAACTACACATAGTTGGACCCTCAAGTGGGTTCGATTTGGGACTTGGGAGTGCGTCACGTGGTATCAGAGCATCCGGTGCTCGATCCACCCTTGGGACATTGGGATGGCACCCAAGAAGAACCGTAAGCAAGCTTCCGAGACTAGGCCCGAGGAACCTGTCGAAGACCTAGTAGCCCCGCCGGAATCAATTGGGGAGGAGGAACCAAATTCCCGGGAGGACCAAGATGAGCTCGAAGGTGGACCCGAAAGTGAGGAAGAACAACGGAGCTCGGTCCTATTCACCCCGGAGCAACTTGAAGTCCTCCTCAAGATGAATAGGCCCGACTTTGGTGAATTGGTGGCGGGCCTCAAAACGGGGACCTCCAAGGGTGAAAGGTTTCAACTGGCCAAGCCCGGGAACTTCGATGATGCCCGAGACCGAAAAGTTGTGGATGCTTGGCTTGCGGAAATGGAAGATTGTATACATGCCGCCAAGGTTGGCCGGCATTCCGCTGTGGAGCTTGCTCAATCCTACTTGAAAAGCTATGCCGTCACATGGTGGCGGACGGTGAGACAAGAGGAGGGGAAGAACCATGGCTACACTTGGGAGTTCTTTAAGGAACGCCTTGAGTCGAAGTTTGTTCCAAGGAATTCTGACTACATCTCGAGGTGCAAACTCCGTGACCTTGTGAATGCCACAAACGAAAATTTGAGGCAATATGTGAGGGCTTATTCCGAACTCATGTTGGAGGTTCGACACATGCATGAGATGAACCATGTGTGCCAATTTGTGATGGGGCTTCCAACTTGGGCCAAGCGAAAGCTTGAGGAGAGTTGGCCCGCCTCATTATCTGAGGCCATCACGAAAGTGGAGAACTTCTCAGATGTGGGGCGGAATGACAAATCCGGGTTCAAAAAGGATAACAAGTTCTTTCACAAGAAGCCGAGGCATGAGGGGGAATGGAACTGGGGGCAAGGTAGCCCAACCAAGGAGAAGCCCAAATAATTCCAAGGCTCAGGGTTCAAACCAAAAGGGAGTTTTGTGAAGAAGGGGGCTCCTTTAAAAGGGAGCCAAACCAAGGGAGATTTTGGGGTGAAGCCCAAAGGAGCTTGCTTCAATTGTAATGAAGTGGGGCATTACTCTAAAGATTGTCCCAAGTCCAAAATAGGGAGCTCTAAGGTACTTGCTCTCAACGCCAATCTAGCCCAATCGGAATGCAATCGACTCATCTTCTTGAAAGGAAAGATTGCTAAACGAAATATTTTATGTCTTTTGGACACAGGGGTTTCTCACAACTTCATAACTTTGGAAAGCGCCAAAAGGATGGAGCTCCACTTGGAGGAGCTCAAGGCACCCATTGAAGTGCACTTCGCAGATGGGGTTCCCCATCCAACTACTTTACAAGCAAAGGGAGTGCCTCTCCAATTTCCCAATTGGAGAGGAAAGGTGGACTTGTTGGTTTCCATCTTGGGTGGAATGGATTGCATTTTGGGAATGGATTTCATCACCCAAAACAATGTGCTCATAGAAGGGCACAATAGGTTAGTTAGAATCCCATCTAAAAGTGGGATTGTGCGAGTCAAGGCACAAGAGTTGCCTTGTGTGGGTGGTCTAACCATCCACTTTATGTTAGGAAAAGCTTGGGAAAGAGAATGTGTGGGAGGCTTTGGCATGATGTGTGTCATGCGAGTGTTGGACGAATATGAGCCCAAGGAAGTCACCAAGTTGGTGACTTCCCCCAAGTGCATAAAACAAGTTTTAGAAGAGTTCCCGGATGTGATGCCCGAAGACTTGCCCCCGAGAAGACGAGTTGATCATGCGATTGAAGTGATGCCAGGAGTGGCACCTCCCGCCAAGGCCCCATATAAAATGAGCCATGAGGAGTTGAAAGAGGTCAAGGTTCAACTTGAGGAACTCCTCATGAAAGGTTACATCAAACCAAGCAAGTCGCCATATGGGGCACCCGTCCTTTTTGTTCACAAGAAGGATGGGACTTTGAGGATGTGTGTTGATTATA
>Ga0116229_10003890_pt1 | contig 24552 bp, 15 predicted proteins | sample S1TSphgellanicum_3_FD_87313 | JGI IMG/M metagenome (GOLD analysis project Ga0116229, IMG submission 87313) | Host-associated microbial communities from peat moss isolated from Minnesota, USA - S1T2_Fc - Sphagnum magellanicum MG | ecosystem: Host-associated > Plants > Peat moss > Unclassified...
AATTTTTATAATATTTATAAGCAATTTAAATGGGTGTTGGGGTTTTTACCATGATGCCAAAGGCGGGGTTCAATTCACCTTGGCCGCACAGTTGTACATGTTTTTCTTCAGCAAAAGAACTTATCAATATTCTTTATAATTCAGCTCTGCTTGACTTTTTACTGTTTCGCAACTAGTTATAGCAGATGCGAACATTGGACCTTTCAAGCATAGGAACATGGTACTAACCACTGCATAGATTCAAGCGCTGAAGTAAGTATGATTTCGTTTCTAATTGAATAACTTGTATAGTCACAAAGTCAAACCCTGTGGCAGAACCACATAGTTCTCCGCAGGGCTGCACTGTTAGGCCTAGAAAAGGCGCCAGACATTGCTCAATGGGGGGTAGATAGCACTTTGCTCACTAACCTAGGAAATAAAGTTAAAAACGTGCTTGAAAGTGTGCATATTTTGTTTTGTCCGAACAGTTGGGCAGTTGTTTTCTCATTCCTTGGGGGTAGGAGCGAGTTCAGTGTGACATCCCTTATTCTGGTTATGGCACTTTGTTTTTGCAGCATGGTATGAATTGTCACCAAAAGCATTGTCATGTTTTTCGATAGTGCCCTCAACTTTTCAATTACATCTCTAGCCCCTTTCCCCATGATAGTTTAGGTTTGGATTTTGGCTCCAGATCCCCTTAGCCTTTCATTTGGGTCTTTTTTGGCCTTGACTTTATTTATGCATTCCTTTTGTTTTGTGTTAAAGGTGCAAGTTAATTTTCACCTTTCTTTGGACCAGCTTGCTCAAGACTTGTTTGATGTGATTGTTTGGCACCTAATCTGACTATTTTTTTTAGTGGTGTATTATCTTTCCCCTTGTGGTGGAGTAATTGGGCATAATAGTGAGATTGGGGTGTGCCTCTGACCATATTTGTCCAAGGATTATGAGGAACTTTAACCAAAACTTTTTTTTTAGCACATGTGCTTGTAGCAATTTTGTCTTTGGACTAAGCTTAGTTGACAACCTTGCCTCTTTTAGTTTTTCCTCCTATTGCGCCCCCTCCACGTTGGTTAGGACAAAGTTTAGCCCTTGAGCATGCTAGGGAGTTTGTGCATGCACTAAGGTTCTTGCCCTTCTTGCTTAGGTTCCATCATCATCAAAGACAATTTATGCATTGCAAGCCCTACATCTTTCAAATTCAGATTCCCCTTGCTTGGACTCCTTGGTGGACTTTCAATCAAATATAGATGTGAAGCTTTCTATGCATTATTTTAGGTCAACTTTCTTGCACATGTCCCATTTGTTAATAGGTAATTCGTTAGGCATGGTCTTTGAACATTTTTGAAATTATTTCGACCTTGAGGATTTGATTATTAGTTTCATTCAACATCATCAATTGAGTTCCATGTGGCCACTGACCACATTTCATAATCCATGGCTCACATTTTTGGTGCTGCTAGGCTTTTAGTTTTGGTCAACCCCTTAGGTGGCATCCAACCAATTGTAGATAATGAAGCACTTTTTCAGTTAGTTAGTAGGGATTTACAATTTCATGACATGTTTTCTTGTCACATGTTGTTGCATTAGTTTGGTGTGGTAGTTAGGGTGGTTGTGAAGTAGTGGTCCATAAGGTAAAACCAAATTAATAGGAGCCAATTTTGGTGTAATTAGTCCTTAGTTTTGCATTCATATGTCTCATGAATTAAGTTGATGTTGAAAGTATATGTTATATTTATTTAATTTCTAAAAATATATTAATTCAACATTTAATAAAGTTTGAAATGTAATCTAATACATATATAATACATTTTAGCACATTTTGAAGCTTGTAACTAGTGTTTTTCAACACAATGAAATAGTGTAAATTTTTTGTTTAAACATCGTTATTTAGCACTATCTTAGGACTTTTCATCCAATCATGTGCTACCACATCATCTTTTCAAGACTAGTCATAGTGATTCATGAGGTTGCCATTGGCTTTTATTATCCCATTTTTACCCCATGGTATTTGAGCTATTTTGGATGTCCACCCTAATTAGGTGGTGTTTTAGGTGGATGTAGCAAATGCTTTCAACACCATCTCACATAAGGCCATCTTTTAAGAACTTTAAATAGTAAGAAGCCAATTGTCTCAACTTTTTCCCTTTGTTTGTTCTTTTTATGCCTTTCAACTACCTTTGTTTTTTATTCATCATTCTTTTTAAGGAGATTTGTTCATCATCCTTTCATTTATGGGCATGCGTCATGGTGATCCCATTATTGGGCCTCTTTTTGCATTCATTAATTTTCGTGTTTTGTGTTATTTTTCAAATGTTTTTCATTCATGTTTTTTTTCCTTCCTTGGCTAATGACACCTACATCTTCAACCCTATCCATGTTGTCCCCCTTACCTTTGATCATTTTATCTCCTAATTGGCTTTTGTTGGGTTGATTCTTTAGTTTCACAAGTGCTCGATTTGGGCTAGTAAAAACATGATAACATATACCAAAAAAATAATCTACCTAAAATCCATTAGGTAGATTGAAGCAACTTTTAACATACACATAAAAAGTAAATTAAAAAACTTTGTAAGTAAAAATATAAAACCATTAGGACCTTCATTGGGTTTGTGGTAAATTGAATACAAAATTCCAATAACTTTTGTTAAATAAAAACAAGTACACAAGTATGTTTGAAACTAATTAATCAATATGGTGTTCAAATTAACTTTTACATAAAAAGATTGATATATTATGATTATAACATGTACAATTTGATACATAAGTATATTTTAAGTCTCTATTAACTTCAAAGTAGAAAAAAATCAATATTTGATCTATTTGCAACCAATTTTGTAAAACCTAAACATTTATGTAAGTAGGTTCATTTGTTTGAAATCTATTTAGATGCATATTAAAAATGTGGTTATTGAATTTTATTATAATAAAAGAAAAAAATCCTTATTTTAATTATATATATATATATTTACTTTCAATACATCAAAGCCTACTTATGTCTACTTGTCATTTTTTGTGACAAGGATCACCAACTATCTACTTTACCATGTTTTTACCTAGGCCCCTTTTGACTTGCCTGCTGAATTCACCCTCCCAATTGGTTTTTGTTGCTCTTTCAATGTCATAGGATCTTGGGCATCCCATTTGGTTCCAAATTTTTTTTTTCATCCTTTTTGTGAAAGGTTTTGGATGAAAATGTTCGTCATGTTGACTTGCTCTCAAGGTTAGGGGATGTTCAAGTACCTTTTAAAATCTTTTGGGCCTAGGTTCTTTTGAGTGCCTTTAGGCTCCCCTAGTTCGACAGCAAGTTTGTCTCCCCATTTCTAGTGAAGGGTTAAGCTTCATTTTCGTAGAATGCATTGTTCTAGTTGCCCATTTAGGGAGTTGGGTTTTTGTTGCCCTTATCATTGCCTCTAAGTTTTTACTAAACTTTAATCTATTTTTATTATAGGTGATAGGAATGAATAGTTCAAGTTCACTATCTTTATAGGCCCATTTGAAGTTGGCACATGAGATTCTTCCCCTAGTGGTGGTGGTGTGTTCCCCCTTTGTGAGCTGTTAGTAGAGCGAAGAACTAATTAATTTCAAACGAATATTTCAAAAAGATTGCATGACCATTATTTTTCTAACATCATTTTTTATTTGCTTTTTGATTTGCATCAAGCATGTGTGAGATTTTGTGTGAGGCCAAATATGGATGTGTGGTTGTTTGTTCACCCAATGATCCTTTTTTTTATTGACTTTAAAATATTTGTCCATTGCATTGCGCATTTGGTTGGGCCTATTCCGCCCCTTAGCCCTTGGTTTGTCACATTGCATTTGTGGTCAACTTTTGAACCTTATGGGGATCCACTTTCTTTGTTGCACCCATGGAGGGCAAATGATGACTTCCCATGATGTTGTGCACGATGCCTTTGTGCTTATCATGAGGGATGCAAGTTTTCACATTCTTTGTGAGCAAACCAATGTTATTTTGCCACCTACTTTTTAATTTACATGTCAATGGGTCGATATTGTGGATTCAATGGATGGTGTCCAGATGTTGGCTAACATCATCATTAACCCCATTTGAGTAGATTTGGTTTCACATGTAACATTATCTTGCTATAGTTGCAATTTAGGCCAAGGATAACCTTTATTGTGATTGATACCCAATGAACTAATTTTTCTCGTTAGCCATAAAGGTCTTGGGATGTTTGCGTTAATATGTTGATGATTTTTTTCATCAATGTGCTAACATGGCATGGAGTGCAAAAGGTTTTAAAGGCCTTCCTCTTTCAATTTTATGTTGATTTTACAAGCAAAAGGTGTTGGTGGCATTGAAGCAAACTTAAACACCCTTTATTTCAAGGTGTGTTGTTGCTATAGCTGATGGTTCTTTTAGGCTAAATGTCCTTTCAAGTGTTCTTCCCCTCTCCTTATCTAATATGCTCCTTATGTGGGGTGGGGGAGGGGGCGGGGTAGGGGGTTGAAGTAGGGGGGATTTGAGTATTGATTTATTCATGTTTCCCTTGCAATTTTCCCTCATTGGTGGTTCCTCCTAAGTTTGCAACAAAGAGAACAATATTTTTCATGAAGAACATTCCAAAATGCTACATTCTTGGCATGTTTTTGTTTGGTCAAAATTTTGATGTAGCCAAAGTGGCAATGATTCACATGAAAAAAATTAACCAAAATTGGTTACAAGCTAAATATAATATCTTTTTATATTTTTGGCTACATACTTGAACCATGTATATATAAATTTGGCAATTGTTTTTTCAATTTTGGTTGAATCATTGTTGTTGTTCTCAAAGTGTTTCCATGAAGTTCCTACTGTGTTCACATTAAGTTCCCAAAGTATTCTTGATAACTCCTCTCTTAATCCAATATGCTGTGCCCTAAGTTTTACTCTTGTAACTTATATAAGCAGCCCAAAGGAGAAGATTGCAACATATATTTATTTTAGGACTGTCAAAAGTTTTTTTCTTTTTCTGGGATGGGCCAATCAAAGATGCCCACCATAAAACAAAGAAAACAAAAGAACTTTGAGGGTCCAACTAATTAATATGAGTCACAATATACTACCATATTGTATGAATAAGTACCCTACTTATCCAATTAAGGTTGTCCTACCACTGGTTAAGAGTTAATCCTAGGCCTCTCATTTCAGAAACATAGTTTGGCAATGGCCTCAATGAAGTTTTTGCATATGGGTATTATTTATCTTAAAGTATCTCTATTCACACCCCTTATTTCAGCCTCTATTGGAGAGGTTTTTAATGGGTGAATGTTTTGTAAAATACTCAGAAAAGTTGATTTTGAGGATTATTTATTCTCAAATTAAAAAAAAAAAAGCAGAATTGCCCAATATTTATATCATTTTTCATTGCATAGTCAAGAATATAAAAGGATGCTTGTATTGTTTTGGTTATAAACCTCTTTATGGATGATCCTCACTGTAGCTCTATTCCAAATTTATTGTTAAAAAAATGCACTCTATCTGTGATTAGTGATTACTACTTTCAATATAAGGTGTTAATTATTCCCTCATCCCCACACCTAAACATAAAAAACTGGACAGTATAAACTGAAACAATTTAAATGGTGACATGGGCCAATCGTTATGGTTAGCCCAAAGGCCAGGTATTGTGTTACTTGGGCCTTTTGGAGGGCCCTGTAATTTAAAAAACCTGTAATGTTACAAAATTTACATGTCTAAGTGAGTTTCACACTATTTAACCCCTATAATAACTACTAGATATGGTGTGATTCATATTAATTAGATCATGGATGTGCTCACAACTTTCTTTTTTATTTTAAAGGAGCCATATTGATTGGCCTATCAGCAATTTTTTTGGAACATTGGGCACGCCACCAAGAGATGCACATCTTTGGACCCCAGGTGCAAAATAGAAATAAATGTGCACCCCTGGATTTCACCTTTTAGTTTATATACAGGGGAGTTGAACTTAGTGCATAAAACCCAGGTGCTATTGGGAACATCTTGGGAACACTTTGGAAACTTCATGGGAACACTTTGGAAACAAGGGAAAAAACAAAAAAAATGACTGCCCTCCCCCCCCTAAAAGAAAAAAACTGGATCGTTCATGAGTGCATACTGAGCCTTCCCATTGGCTGCATGAAATTTCTATTTCCAAAACTGTTGGTCACAGTTTTGGCCTGGGCTAATGGCAGGGGCAGAATTTGGGGACATAGTTCATCCGAACTATATTGTGCAGGTCATTTTATTGCTGTGGTTGGATACTCTGGCCAGATCATCTTACTTTAAAAATCCAAAAAAAGTTTATGTGAGAGGAACTACGCATCACATTATCATTGTATGATCACTGTAAGATTGCCTTTAGAGCAACAAATAAAGACACTACCATAGTTCCACAATTTATGCCCTGCCATTAGCCTAGGCCAAAATAGTGATGAACATCGTTTGGAGTACAAATTCTGCTCAGTCAATAAGGAATTTGCAGCATGCACACAATACAAACAGTTTTCCCCTTGGGGGGGGGGTGTGCAGCTGTGGAATTTTTGGGGTTTTTGTTATTCCCAATGTGGTCCAACCAAGTTCTTACTCTGTTCACATTGAGTTCTCAATGGGTTCCCAACTTCCCATTGACTTCCCCAACATATGTTCAATACCACATCACTTTGTCACATATGCTTTGCACAGCATTGTGCTCTTGGAACCAATATGGGCAAATAGTGGGACTTATATGTGGAGTGAATATTTCAATATTAGGGGTTTTGAGAGTTTTAGGACTTTTTTCGAGCCCATGAAAGAGGCTGATTGCAAAAAAATTCTGAACTTGGAATGAACCCCCAACTAATTAATATAGATCACAATAAGTACCCCTAGTATATAATGGGGGTATTAGTCTATGTTGAAAATGGTGACAAACCATTTTTGAAATAGAAATTATATGCAAACCGATGAAAAAATCAAAGGGACTTAGGTTTTTCCTTTTAGGGTTTTGAGGGGGGGGGAGGGTTTTGTATTTTGCTCATTATGTTCACGTTAGATTCCCAAGTTCCCAATTTGTTCCCTAAGACATTCCTAATAGCATCTCAATTTTCATCACAGATTGTTTGACCAAAACAAGTACTCCCAATTTATAATCACATAGGGGTTTTAAAACATTAATATCCACGTTGTGAAACCTTATTAGTTCTTAGAGATACACCAGTGTCAAGTAAGGACTCAAAAGGTATTATTATATTATAGATAATATACTTGTATTTATGTTGTATATGCAGAAAATGTTTTCCATTGTTTTACCATGGTGACTACGGTATCACAAATTATGTAACAAATACCATCAAAATTTAATAACGCTTCACACCACAAGCTAGTTATCAATTTCCAAAAATATGGTGAAAAGAATCAATGGATTTACAATAAAAAATAATAGTAGTATCTTATTCAAAGGGAACAATACTATGGTCACATATAACCAAAAAATCTACATTTACATTGAATTCCTTGCATCATTTGAAGGATATGGACGTCCTTCATGTTAAAAGCTGTTTTCACAAAGCTTTATAGAGGGCAATGTGGTTTGAGCACATGACATGTCTCATAGTTCTATATGTTATATTGCCTATGAAGCATTGTATTTTGATAGCAAGAAAACTAATAATATTGACAACACTCAAAATAAAAAATCATCTACCAAAACCATCAATCTAATCATTTGTAATCATGCTTTGCAACTATGTATATCCTTACTTTGTATTCAAACTTAATTGGCCCAACAATTTCATTTGTAGTGAAAACATTGTATTGTTTGCCACAAGTGAGGACAAATTTAAGAACTTTGTGTAAGTCCCCCTATGACTGAACAACAAGTCACCCTAATAATGTGAACACAACATGTTTTAAGGTTTTTTTTTTGTTTTATTTAGTTGTCAACTTTTTGCATGCATGTGGCATGAATATGTCCATTGATGTTGCAAGGAATGCATGGGTAGGCAACTTTGTTTGTTTGTGTTATGGAGAATAGGAGTTGTGTCGAGCAATGGATGGTGGAGGGAGCAATTGCATTGAAGAAAGGTTTGCATAATTAACGGTGGAAGGTAAGATAAAAGGGAGAATGAAGGAGCAAGGTAACATGTTTTTTTGGTATTTTTTTATTCTTGTTCAAATTACTGGGTTGGTCGTTAATGAATTCCGATGCGCCAATCACTTAACAAAGTAGTGGTGTAGTTCGAAGTAAGGATAAATATGAAGGGTTGATGCTGAGGGATGATGAAGAAAGAAGGGGTTTGAGTTGTAGAATTGAGTGGCATATAAAAGTGAAAATGCATCTGGGAAGGGGAACTTTTTGTTGCAGCACCTTGAATGTATGTTGTAGAACAACTACCAAAGTGGGTGCCAGAAACCTCAAAGGGGTGTCCTTAGGTTAGGTAGAATGTCGCAACCCTACTTTGAGAGAATGTGAGGATGAAACTCACACTCTTGAAATGGGGACTTGGGAGTCCTTCGGGACTCTCGAAATTTCAAAGTTCGATTACAAAGGTCAAAACACCTCGCATTGGAGTGTTTTTTTTTATCATTGGAAAGCTATCAAAGTGTAAATGTCGAAAATGGGCTCGCATGGGTCATTTCAACATATGCAGCACATGTTATGGCAAAAAGAAAGGCTGGGAGTCAAACTAGCAATTTGACTCCTGACCATTAAAAATCGAGAATCGACTCGACCTCGGTGAGTACAGGTGGAGTGGGATACACTGTTGGAAAGCTCTCAAGGAGAGCTACAAGTTTGCTTCAAACCTCATCCCAATTAGAGGTCTGAGCAAAAAGTTATGACTTCGCAAAGTCCCGGGAGTTCAAATCAGGACAATTTTAGGACTCTTCCTTGGGAGTCCTGGGACAAAAAGCCATTTGGATGTAGGTGCTGTAGAGAGAGGCAGATAATATTATATGGGGGAAGGTGGTGGCTTCCCTCGAGTTCGAGCCGTGGTGAATCTTGTGAATCCATAATTGCCCATGACTTGTCCTAGCACGAAAGGTGCTTCGGAAAGTGAACTAACTAACTTGTTGGTTGGTTTGATGTAGGTTCGAGTAAGCAACTAAAGCTTGTCACTCTTTTTAGTCCCATCCCGAAACTTCAGCATGCCCCTCACCCTTTCTAGTGCTAAGAGTTGGGAGTGTGTTCCGAGTTCTCCACAATTCCGCTGTTTGAATAACTTAGATTCATCTTGGGTCTAACTAGGAACTTGGGAGCGCGTTACAAAATGAGAGAAACAAGGTCAAGAATGGGGAAAGTTTGAAAAGAAAAATTTGTAATACATTTTTGCATCAGAGTTTATCTTCTTGAGTGGTTTTAAATGAACTTGGCATCTATTGTTCAAAATCACGTTCAGAATATTTGAATCTAAGGGTTTGCAAGGTTTAGGTTTTCAGATGAGAAATTTGGTGTTAAGTTGCACTGTTACATTTAATGGGAAAGTGGTTAGTAGCTCATATGGACTAAGTGAACCTTGAGAGTTTTGACCTCAAAACCATACCTCAAATAGATTTTGGATTTTTAGTGGTATGAATTGTTGCTTGGCAGTCAGTAGTACATTGCCAATAAGGAAAGGTGTGATGAAGATACACACAATTGTAGCATAATTTCAAAGTTGAGTGTACAAAAGTGGATTCTGTCAAAATAAATAGACATCAGTAATATATCTCCTTGACTGTGGTATCACAAATCAAGTAATGGGATTAGTTGTAGGATTCCAAAGAATTTAACTTTGTTCGATGCTTTTATATGCCATTGGGCTTGTTCTTTTAATCTTCCCTCTTTTTTTTGGTTACACCCCATTATTGTTATATCCTTTGGGATTGTCTTGGGAAATCTAAAGATAATTCCAAAAGTTAGTAGAAAATGATACTTGTAACCAACGTGAATGAAACCAACCAAAACATTTTTAGTCAGATGATATCCATAGGAAATTACTTGAATTGTGTGTTCAACAATCCATCATAAATCCTTCACAATGCCTTTCTAGAAATGTCAAATCAACGTGTGAATGAATGAAGTTGAAGTTTGGTTGTCAATACCTGGATAAAGATTTCCTATGAGATGACTTAACAAACCATACCATTCCATATTTCAATTTGGTTGAACACTAGATAATTGATTTGATGTAAACTTTATTATTGATATATTTAGCTATATAGCAAGGTCATCATATGCACCACACCTTGTTGCTTTGGAGGTTGATCATAAATTTTCAATTACATAAGACCTTCTAACTACGTCATTAAAGAAGTTGTCCACAACATGCCATGCCATGTGTCAAAAGGTCTAAGGTTAGTAGCCATGTCTTGCAAACACGAACACCATCACACACATTGTGCCTTATGATGTAAATGCCTATTGAGGTCTTAGTATTTGATCATGTCCAAGGTAAATTTGGCTACAATGGATGTCACAAGTTATAATCAGTGTTGGGTGGGTAATTAGTTTCATAGTTAGAAACCTCTGGTTCCAGTTTCTTTAAAATTTAGAAATCAAACAGCCTCCGTTTCTGGTTGTCTGAAAAATCTGAAAATTTAAGAGGGTTTCATGAAATAACCAGCAGTTTTATAGGAGGTTATTTGACCAGTGCATGGATTTTGATCAGAATTGTGATTATATATCAGAATCAGTTCTTAAAATTTTTTGAGAACCATAGTTGTATATCAGAATTGTTTATTTGATTTTTGAGTACCACAAACATACATCTTAAAGAACCACCCTGATAACCACTGATTATTTGGTGCCACCTCTAAACCACCCAACACTGGTCACAATTTATCCAATTTTACAATTACTGGATGTATGCTTAGGCCTATGTAAAGACTTGTTGGGACTTTTGTAGTGTGTTTTTGGAGGTTATGTTATATGATGTAGTTTCAAAGATGGAGAAATGGAAATCCATTTTTAAAATAAATCCTGCAGGTGGACAATTACATCCTTAGGGTATTGGGAATTTCGAATAACATTCCGCCATTCTAGAAAAAAACTTGATGTTACATCTTTTTCTCTTATCTTCTTTTATTACTTCACTTGACCTAAACCCATGAAGAACCCCTTATTATTTGGAAGATTCCAAGCTTATCTTCACTCAAAGGGAGGCATTTTCCCTAGAAGAGGCCACTATGTGATTGGTGAATTGCTTACGCTATTCACCTCCCACGGTGACGCTTTTTCATGAAGTGCCTCCCCATACACCTTCACCTGGAGTAAAGGTTCACACTGCTGATTGGGCAGGTTTTGAGGCCTTCTTTGGTGGCAGAATCGGCCACCAAGGTTGATTCTGTCATTTCCTACTTCAGTACAACCTGAATTATCCTCCATTTGAATCTATCTGTGGGTCATTAGCCTAAGGAATGTGCCTTTGGGTAATGTCCTCTGGCACACACTGGAAACCTAATGATGAAATGGCTTCATTTACAGGTAAAGACCTAGCTATATTTGTTTGGTGTACTCAGACGCCTCGTTAGAGCTACAGGGTGAAAATTTTTATTTGAATGCTACGCGGGCTTTATAGTTTCATTAAAGTGTGCATCTGTGGGCTTTCTGAAAATTGTGAAGGCTGCTTGGACCCTATGTGGGCTATATTCTGGTAAAGTCCTTGCCCTCAGGCTTTACCTACCACATAATGAGTAGGTAGGATTTTTGTGGTGTATGTGGGCCACAGTGAATCAGCTTTACCCACCAGTGCACCATGAAGGATGGATGATAAATGGTCTGGAAACAGCTTTCTGTTGTGTTCCAGTTCCTTATGGTTGCCAACCATGGTGGTTAGCTCAGTTGCTTTTTTTTACTACCTACCTACTAACAACCCACAGGCAGTTTGTTAGTAGGTAGGAAGGAAAATTAATCCTTACATATGTATAAACCATCTACTTACCAAGTAGTTACCTATTTTCCTTCCTACTTACCTATGTATGAGACCTATTTCCTTCAGAATTAGCTACCAAGGTGAAACCAAATATTAACTCAGTTAAGGTTCATCCATACCTGAGTAATAATGGGCATCCGGTGGATGGTGCACTGGTGGGTGCTGGTTCACTGTTGCTGTGTATGTTGGAGGTCACCTGACCCTCACTGTGTCAATAGAGGATGGCACTTTGTGCGGAAGGTACCTCACTTTTTGTGACGAGTGGTGTGCATAAGGTTGCCCACTTCTCTCAAATGAATCACAGCCTACCATTTATTAAGGAGAATTCTACTGGTTTTTAATGCCAGATGAGGACCTGGAGAGGGGACTGTTCTGGGAATTCATGCTGGGCTATGGGCTCTTGGCTTGTGTTGGGCCCTCATTCCTAGGACACAAATTCCTCTTCTTAGGTACCAAACCTCATGATTTTGGAAACGTATGAAAACTATGGTCACTTGGAATGAATGCATTGTGTGACCCATCTCCATACACAAGGATATTTTTCAAATATGATAGAATGGCATCACAAACTTACAATATTGCAAAATTTCAATAGAATTTGTGTGAAATTTTTTAAACAGTATGTTTGTGCAAAATTTGTGGGCTTCAAATGATAAAATTGAAATGAAAAATAGATATATTATTTTTGTATAAATGATGTGTCTTTTTCACTTATGATATCTTGATGTGAAGTATGCATAATTTGTATTTTAACTAAATTTGTGCAATTTTGATGATATAATTTTGAATAAAATTATGTAATTTTTGTATATTAAATATAAATAATTATGTAAGTATGTTGTTCAAAAATAAAGTTTCATCTATTTGAATATTTAAAATATCAAATATGTACAAATATCATTCATATTAACTATAACACGAAATTCGTATGGTTTTTGTACAAACTTATAAAAATTGAATTTTACATAAAATTTGTACAAACCTCTGAAATTTTGTAAGTTTGTGAGAGGGTGCAATAGAATTGCTAGGAACCTAGAAGGGTGAGAAATTGTTCCATTATGTGATAATAGGTTCTATCTAGTGATTTTTATTTTTCTTTTTTCAAATTTCTGATTTTGCATAATATTCAAGCATCTCTAAACAGATCTAGCATTAAATGTCAACATGTTTTACACTGTCCAAAATGTCAAAAACTGGTAAGAAAGATACTCCCCTATAAAATCCAAGTGGAAATATGGCAAAAAAAAACCTTCAAAAAATTTCTGAAATTTGGTAGTGTTTTCCCAATATAGGAATATGAAATAAAATATTTCATTTTAATTTTTATTCTTGGCATTTGCACTTCACACAAAACTTTGGCTGATTCCACGATGGCGGCCTGTTTCAGGGCATAATCAGTGTTCCTAACCATCAAGTCACATCACTCTTGTTCTCCCCATCGTTCATTCACATCACAAAAGGAACATGGCAAAACCAAAAGTGGAACCAGCAGATGAGTGTCTGTCCCACATGGGAAAACAAAACCCTAAAGAAGGGGCACCAAAACCAAGGGTTCGTTAGATGACGTGGAGCGGAGCTATAGAAGTAGTCTAGGATGAAGCCGGAGTAACTTCAGCAGAAATACAGGAGAAGAAGAAGGAGCAGCAGGCAAAGATTCAGCGGCAAGAAATCGAAGAAGTCACAAGCACCACGGCAAGTGCCGAATCAATTCCTACAGAAAAGTGACGTAAATAAACTGCCTTTTAGGTAGTGGCTTCCAGGATGATGTCTGCGATCTGCTGTGCGGGCAGTGTAATGCAGCAGCAGCAGGTGGACCCTTTACTCTAGAATTCGCACCTGGAGAGTGAAGCATCATATGTAAGTTAGTACTCTAAAAAAATTATTAAATCTAAAAAAGCCACGAGTCTCTGGACAGCTTACTAATTTAATTTCAGCGGCCCCCCGCAATCTAAGGGAGCCAAGAATCCATGAGGAGCTCGTTCACGGGCAACTCGACGAAGAAACGTACATGAGGATTCAATTCAATTCAATCCGAGCGTTTGCGTGGTGCCCACCTGCTGCCTCCTGCTCTGTTGGCAACAAGCTGCTGTGTCACCTTGAGCAACCACAAACATGCACAAACCGCCACCACTACAAGAACCACTTGCCTTGTTCATCAGTCCTATGTATTCAGTTTCCCTGTTCATAATTTCCCATCAATAATTCCTTTCTCTTGATCGTTTTCCGGCTTCGTTGATCTCTGCAAGTCCGTATGCACAATTCTAATTCTAGATCAAGACACAACCCGTGAGCTGCAGTTTTTTGTTTTTAGCTTTTAGTTTTGTTGTTCAAGTTCAAAATTCAAGATTGTGTAGTCAGTTCGATATTCAGGGGAGAGATCTAGATCAAAGTTGCTGGACAGAGAGGGAAAGCGTTATTTACAACCTGAAGAAAGCTGTTTAACTTCTCGAGATAGATTCATGATCCCTATAGTCTGAAAGTTGGCGGTGCAAAAATATTTCTGTAGGATCGTATATAATTTGCTCTTGTCGTCAAGGACACAATCAACGACACGGACGAATCTTGACGCACTTGAATTTATATTCTTGAGTTTGAACACCTTGACGAAGTGGGTATGGATTTGGTGTGTTGTCAGTTTCATTCAGGGACTATAAGCGAAGTTCAGAAACATGTTCCCAGCATAATTAAATCGTGTAATTTCGCTTCGAGAATCCACGCTAACTCATCAGGTCCATCGGATTGTAAGGTTAATGGATTACGTAGGGGAAGAGGTTCACAACACAGTTTATTCCTCGATGTAGCAAGCTTCAAGGCTCCTATGCAGAGGTATGATGGGACTAATTTCAAAAGCAGGGTATGGAGATCGCCAGTACCAAGGGGTGAGTGATCAGTACCCGTATCGCATGCTCTGCTGCTTGATGTTTTCTTACAAATTTTAATTTCCTTGAGATTTTGTTTCATTATGTCTCTCAGCCTATTTGAGCCTGTCTTTCTTCAGGTTCTTGCACTTGCATGAAAGCTTACATGATGCTGAATTTGAGTCTAGTTTCTCTTGGATGCAAAGCTTCTGATCATTAAATTTTGAGTGCCATGTTGCGCAAAACCCAAGGGAAATTTAGTCCAAATTTACTGTGCACTTTTGACTTTGAGATGCCCAGAGACACTAGATGCAGTCATCAGGAGACATAGTATGCGTAAGTTATCTATTGCCAGAGTGAATAGTGAACTTCCAGTGGGGTATATGGTGTCTGTCTATACAGCTTGCAATAGATTTGTTATCTCATTAGGATGTGGTTTTGGATTGCAACCAGATTTAGCTTCAACCCAAAATTTATGAAACACAGAGTTTGAGGTGAAGTTTTGCTTCTAGTCTAAGGGATCCATGTGCTAATCATTTGACATGAAGAGGAAGAACAAGTTTTTGACATGGGAGGTTGATTTGATCTCCATGTTGCAGCAACTATGGCAGAGCAGCATACAGAGGCAACTGCACCACTTCCTCCAATTCCAAGGTCCATACATGATATATCAAATGGAGAACATATTCTGGGGTTTGGCGCCAATTTGGCTGAAGACCACCCTGTAAGATTTTTTCATCTGGAATTTCCTTCATCGTGGAACTAGTTTTGTTGAGTAATTTTGTCATCACCTGCATGTCAAGCAATCAATCAACTTATATGACCTCTTTTGACTGTAGGGTTACAAGGATACAGAATACAAAAGACGGAGGAGTCATATTGCAGACCTTGCTAAGAGTCATACTATGTGAGCATCCATACCATGCTTCTCGTATCTGATTATAGCACACAATAGTTGCTTGGTTAGGGTGAATTCTCCAAATGCTTTCTCATTCACTTGTAATCACTAGTATCCATCATCATAACACTATGGGAATTTTACCATTGATATTTTTTCTTTCATGTTCTCAAAGTCAACTCAATTGTGGACATGATAGTCCTTGGAGTCAAGTACAACTGTTTAGTTCTAATGCAAAACTGCCAGTTGTCCTTAGGAAGATTTAGCCAAATCTGGCTATAAACCAAATATGAAGTATAAATCTTTAATTATCCTTCTATACATTTGGCTCCACACTGGAAAGCAAATATAGGGAGATAGTGATTTTCATTTTATTTTATTCTCACTTCTGGTGATTGAAAACCTTCAAAAAAACATTTTCGAATTTTTATTTTTAATTTCACTTTTTGGCGAAATTTCACCAATAATAAAAAAGGCTGTTCTAAAGAAACTATGAGCTACTTTGAAACACTTCAAACCTTTTTCATGGCAGTTGCTGCTATTACCTTAGAAAAACAATTTGGGGTTTTTTCAAGGGTGAGAAGTTGTATGCTGTTCTAAAGTAAATATGAATGGCAGGGGTGAACCCATTCCAAATGTGGAGTATTCAGCAGAAGAGACACAAGTGTGGGGGCATGTTCTCAAGGCTCTGTCTGATCTTTATCCTACCCATGCCTGCAAGGAGTATCTCAATTCTTACCCTCATTTCAACTTCACCCCAGATCGAATCCCTCAGTTGCAAGAGCTTTCAGAGGTACACTCCATAACCTGTTTAAAAAGTTTCTGAGGTAGTAATGGTGTAGTGACTATGTTAGTTAGATAAAGACTAATAGGTTGTGCTAAATTAAGGTTCAAACTTCAGGGTTCATCTATATTAACCTTTGTCATAGGTCTTGTACATTTGATTGAGTTGGGTGAGTTGTTTGTGACTTGACTTGTAGTGACAGAGTTACATTACATTTGCAAATGTTGATGGTGAATGCCATGTGCTGAATTTCCCACATGTGTATGGGAGAATATGCTGTATGCAAGAGGTTTTTAACAACTGGAAAAAGGATGCTTTGGGATGGATTCATTCTTGTGTTGCAGGTGTTGCAGCGCACCACTGGATGGTCTGTAAGGCCTGTTGCAGGCTTGTTACACCCTCGCAGTTTCTTGAATGGGCTAGCCTTCCGCACTTTCCATTCCACACAATATATCCGTCATGGAAGCAACCCTATGTACACTCCTGAACCAGACATCTGCCATGAAATACTGGGTCACATCCCCATGCTTGCAGATCCCACCTTTGCCGACCTTGCCTATATAATTGGCACTGCCTCCCTTGGAGTTTCTGAGAAGGAGATATGGCATCTGACAAAGCTCTATTGGTACACAGTGGAATTTGGAACAGTGCAGGAGGAGGATGGAGTCAAGGCCTTTGGTGCTGGACTGCTTTCAAGCTTTGGAGAGCTCAAGCACATGAGAACAGGCACTGATGGCCTCATGCCTGAGTTTATGGAGCTTGATCCATTTGCAAAGCTACCAAAAATGAGCTACAAAGATGGTTTCCAGAAAAAATACTTCTTGTGTGAAAGTTTTCAAGATGCAGTAGCCAAGCTTCAAGCATACAGTAAGCAGATTTTGCGTCCTGAAGTTGAGGCCCAGATCCTGGAAGCAAAAAGGAGTCAACTTGGGAAGATGTTGTAGGTGCTGACAGTCCAGTGTATCTTTACATGTGATTGCCTTTTTCTGTTCCAGGATCATTTGGTAGTTATTCATTTCCCTCATGCCTGGACAAGAGATTTCAGGCCACATCAGTGTTGAGGGTGTGTCCCATTTGGGTGTAAATAGAGAGGGGACTTGACTAATTGGAGGTGGTATAATATTTTGGGGCCATTTATAACAGTGCTCACAGTTGTGTAAAGATTGTTCAAAAAGATTGACCAGGTTGTTTGTGGATTTGACATATTTGTGCACATCCAAAGAAGTGGTTTACTTGGTACCACATGGGGTGTCCCCCTAGGCACTGTTTATTGTCGGTATCAATGCATCAGTGTTGGAAGCCACGGAGGGGTAGATGTTGACAAGTTTAATGCCATAAGCATCTAAGGTGCATGATCACTCCAGTATGCATAGGTAGTCCTGTATTCAAACTGTTCATTGTGGACATTTGACCATACATGAAGCTATGAAGCATAGCTTCAATTGAATCTAGGAAACTATTGTGCTAACTTCATTCACAATTTGCAAACTGAAATCTGTTTCCTATGCCACCTGCATCATAACCTGTTCTGCCTGTTTCTAATTTAAGTTGAAACATTTCATGGTAGCAGGTGATTTAGCAGATTTCATCATATGTTTTCTTGAGCTTTCAAGGAAAACACCAAATGATCATGTACAGCCACATGAACAATTTTACATTAATCTGATCAACTTTTTCAAATCTGACTATACTCACCATGACTATTACTCATGCCCAGTTGGGTTGCAGCAAGAGGAAGACAACAACAGAGACAAAATGTCTTTGTATAGTATGTGTGTATATTGATGAGATTGGGCAAACCTATCCTTGGGTGATACCATTAGGAACCACCTCCCCAAGGTGGTACTGTTAGGAGTCACTTCCCCAAAATTCAGGGAAAGGTGGATCTAATTTAATTTAATTTTTAAAAATTATTTTTAAAAATTATGATTTTTATTATTGACTGCACTACAAGGGATTTGTGTTTCCCATCCATATATACACTATGAAAAATTGTAAACACCTACATAGGTTACCAAGATTTTTGACCTTTTATCATGAAGTGTCAAGTTGATCATTGTTAAAAAAAAAATGATTTATCAACTATAATCATAAGGTATGGTTCAAATTGTTGATTGAAAAATAAATATATTATTACTACAAATTTGTAAATATAAATGCAATGGCCCTTCAAGACCTCCTAGTCCTAACCTTCAAAAATTGCTCAAAAAATTGTGGTAATCTCCATCAAATATTTACTATACAAACAAAAAAATGAACTATTTGAAGCCCTCCTAAAAATTAAAACCACAAAAAAATGTGAAAAAACATATTCCTTTTGTGTTCTTGAACAAAGGAACCCTAAGTGTTATTTTCTTAAAAACATTTCCTTGACCACTCATTTGGAATATTAAAATTATTTTTTAAAAAATTCAATTGAAGTTTCAAATTTTCATGACTTGGGTAATATATTAATGTAAAATTTGGAATAATTTTTTTTCTTTAAGTGAGTCCTATGTTGTTCTAAAGTTGGTTGGCTCTCAAAATTTTGGGGTATCATGTTCCTAGCGGTATCACCCAAAACATGGGTTTAATTATTGTTAATATATTCCCAAGCAAAGACCAAAGTTATTATTTTAAATGTAAATATATGAGTCATGGTAGGAGTTGTTTTTTTTAAAAAAAAGAGTCAAAATGTTTATCAATGTTTGCATTTCATAAATTCAAAACTTGATTTCCAAATTGAAAACACACAATTGAAATTTATTCCAAGAAATTGTGTGGAGGAAGGAAACCACTACAACAAGATGAAGAGTCATGTTCTATGAATGAGAACTTGGCTGCAATGACAAGCACTAAATATATGTAATATGTTAAATGCAAATTAGTATTCATTGCAAAAAGTACACAAGTTTAAATATAACCCAAATCACAATATGAAAGTTCTTCATTTTTGTTGTTACACCAAATGTCCAACTTCCTTCGGTTCATCATTTTTAGGTAGGAAATCATTACACATTAAATTATATATGATAATTTATTGAAAAGGTTTCGACCTTAATTTCTTCCATTTATGTGAAAACAATGATTGCAACTTCTCGAACTACTTTTTGTGTATGTTTAATTATGCTTTCACCCCATATTGTTCAAAATATAATCATTTGATAGTTGCATTGAAAAGTCATGTCATTAAATTATCCATGTCATTTTCAACAATAGTTATTTTATAATCATACAAGTGACAACTAGAAGTCCACATCATTCTATCCTTTGTCATGAATGTCCTATGGATGAAAAAATTTGTGAACTAATGAAGTTACAAATTTACTAGTTCACATATGTTCACATAATATGTAATATTATCATCCATCAATGACAAAAACAACTCATTTATGATTGTTTATTTTCCAATGTAGAATTAAAAGTTATATTATATGAATACATCACAAAGTGGGGACCCCTTTGTATTAGTGCTATTTGAATGCTTTCACAATACTTTTACAAGATGTCTAAGTTTAATGCTTTGTTCGTGTAAAATAGGCATTGAAACAATTTATATTGTATGGATTTAATTTTGGTATTGTTTCAATGATAATTGATGTAGCATCATATTTGCACCTCATTGTGGCAACTCTGCACCTCATTCCACCCTCCCTCTATTAAGAAACTGAGCTTACCCAAATCTTTCTTGTTCAGTTGGCCACATACTACTTCATTCTTGTTCACTAATTATCTGTCATCACACACCCTCTAGATTCCATGACAACAGAAATAAAATAATCTCTTCATAGAACTATTTTCAGCATCATATGTGCATCAATGTATTACCAAAAGTTTTGTGCTTTTCCATCGCTTGATGAAATACTAAGCTATTCATGTGACCTGTGTGTAGCCCCCTAGAATACATTCATAGACCATGAGCATAATTCTCATGCAAAAATTGTGACGACTTCTTAAATTGGCATAGTTTCGGATCACAAGACAACAAAAAGAAGCAGTCACACAATACAAAGGAGATAATGAATGTTGACCTTGAGATGATTGAGTAGAGCATTTAAAGCTATTGTTGTTTTTCTTGAAGGAAGATCATAGTATCAGAAGTGGAAGAGAAGGTAGGGAATTCATGCCGTGATAAATGATAGGTTCCAAGCCAGGGTCCTTCATAAACACTACAACAAGTGTTGATTTCACTCCAATTTTGTCCACAACAACCCAGTCATCACCATATGTTTATTAGTTTTTCTATGCATACCAAGTAAGTGTGTAACTGCACATGCTGAAGGTGATGTAGAACATTATGAAGAAACAAGAGGAGAAGATTCCTGAGAGTTCTAGAAATCAACTAAGTTCTGCAGTGTACAATAAAGAAAAGGAAAACAGAATGTGCTAATGTAGACAAACAACCTAGTCTCCCAAAATGTGTTGTTCTACTCCTGCCAAAACACCATAGTAAAGACTGCATAATCCCAGTATTGCTTGGCAGCTTTTTGAATGTATGGTGCTGCCTTTCCACCTGTGTTAGAAAATACTATCCTTCACCTGCTCACAAAAGAAATTATCATTACTGATGTAAGCAAGTTCTAGCTTCTTATTGTCTTCATTTTCCTTCTTTATTAATTCTCCTTGTTCCCTCAACCCTTGCAACCTTTCATGCATTAGTGGTACTATAAATTGAGCTCAATGTGGAAAAGTAGGTAAACCAAAATGGATTGAAATTAAGCATTGCACCTTGTGAGGACCTGTTTTCTAGATGACATCTATCATCTACATGTATTTCACCCAACAAATGATCAGGTAATCAGCTTGGATTCATGATTTGGGTTCACCATGGCAAGGCCATGATCCCCTTCTAGAAGCACTCTGCAATCAATTGTTGTGTGCATTCTCTGAACTAAGGATCCGAAAACCTAATTAATCAAAACTGCACACAAGTATAAAGTGGGCTATAGCAAATTCAAGACAGAGGCAACAGAGGCAACCTTGTAGAACTTCAACCACAAAACTATTACTTAGATAATGGGTATTGTGGGTTACCAAGCCTTTAGCACCATAGTACAAGATGCGAGGCAACTTGAGAAGGGATGTTGCCGCCCATTCCACCAAAGCATCCACTGTCTACTCCCCACGAAACTTGTAATTCACAAACCCTTTCCATCAATCTTTTTCAAATTGCAAACTGCCAATTGTGATTTGGTCACCAGAAACTAAAACACTCTTCATCCCCACTGAGTGACTAATTGCATAGTATGGAAGTAGGGCAAGCCTTCTAAGATTTTATGGAATGAGAAGCAAATGAACTTCACATCTCAGAATGTACCTGGTGAGACAGCTTAAGTGCTTGCAAGAAGGAGTAAACACAACAATCTCTGGAAGACCTGCACATTGAATGAAGCCCTCATGATATTGTCTCCATGCCATCAGCAATTCACAGTACCTTCTCATTTTCTTTCACACTAGGCCCTCAAATCTAGATACTTCTCCAGACATAAATGATTATTGCCAACTATTAAAAAAATTGTAATTAGAATATAGTCCATGTTTCTGAGGCATCTAGACATTACTGACATGGATGAGTAGACAAACAATATGTTTCAAGGATACTAACCATGTCGAAAGACTTGTTGTGTTGTTGCTTGAATCTTCAAAACAGATTTTTTTGGGGATCATTAGCTCCCACAAATCTCCTCACAACCCAAAATAGATTCCCTTGGGGATCATCATTAGCCTAGGATATGTGACACACCCATGAAAAGTCCCTCCTCCTCCAACCCAAACCTCTGCCACCAAAGCCAACTTGGTCATGGTTCTCACTTGTCAAGCTGCTACGGTCCCTAACAAACTCAACAAGTTGAATGGCTTGAAATCCCTCGACCAATTGAAAAACATTTGTCAGAAATTGCAAAGGTCAAAAATAGTCTTCAGACAACACCATTAAATCATACTATCCGAAACAACAAGTTCCAAAATGATCAACTAAACAATCATTAACACTTTACCTGTGAGAAGAACAATATAAATAGAAAAGTTGGAATGCCAATTTCAACACATTTCCCAACCTGCCATAGAAGACCAAGCTTAGTCGATATAAACATATACATTTCTAAAGCATGTGGTATATAAAACATTAGGAAGTGAAAAGAAAGGTTGTTGTGCAATGTAAGGATGCAAAAAGAAAGATTGTTGTGCAATGTGAAGAAGTGAGAAAATTGCATCACTGTAGTAGACCTAAAGAATGATCAAAAGGACACTCATTATTAATACAACCTAACATGAAAACTATGATCATAACAGAATTGAGTCTTGTGGAGGGTGAAAAAGAAGATCGCATACCCCTAGAAATCCATATTTGAGGAGACCCAAGCCCACTATAGCTATGACAGGAGTTATAACAATGGGACTTATATACTTGCACCCACTAGTTGTGCGGGTTTAGGTAGTGCTTTTGAGATGATTATGAAACATGATAAGAATGCAACTCAAATCCGACTTTGTGTATTTCTTCAATTGTGTGTTTCAAATGGATTTTAGGCATGAATGATAATGATGACCTAGCCAGTGAGCTTGATCAATCCGGTCTAGGGCAACAGATTCAAAACCTTGATGCAAGTAAGCAAGCAACCTACTTTCATTACCTTGTAGCTATGCCCTATAGGCCATTGAATCCAAGTATGATGTTGAGCATTGAACCTGCAATGAAAGCTCCTTGTGTCGCTCTCATTGTATGTCGAAATCTCTGGAAAGCGAAAGGAGGAAAAGAATGCTCGTTTGTTAATAATGTTTAAAAGGCACAAAGAAAAAGAGAGAGAGACACTATAAAATTACAAGTTGAATGGAGAATTCCTCAAGTCGGAGGTTCCGGGAGTGTGTGCTACTATAAGAGGTGGATGATCTATTACCTCATGCGGGTCAGGAATGTTGATGATACGAGGAGCATTAACGATGGAAAGTGTGATCAGAAGAAAATAGGAGTTTCCCATAACTATCGGCAATCTTGAACCCAGTACAGTCTGCAACAAAGTATTAATCCCGGAAACAAAAAGCGAGCTCTTCATAACTCATGTTAAATCACTCTACAACAAATAAGATAGATAGAGAAAATACAACAACAACAACAACAAACGATCTTACCATAGTGTCTACACAAAACAAACCACAACAAAGCAATAACAAAGAAGAGCTTCTTGACGCGCATTTCATGGCAAAGAAAGTACAAAAAAAAGATCAAGATCCTTCTAAACCGTTCTTTTCTATGTCTGTCTGTGAGTGTTTCTCCAGAAGAACATACCGAATGTCCATTAATATTAAGAATGACAAGAGATGGAACTAGCACTGTCGTCCCAAGCATGGTGAAGTAGTGCTGGAAACCTAAAATGATTGTTTCTCTTGCACACAAAAACCGACAACTTCTTCCAAATCACAACCATGAAAATATAAACAAACAAACAAAGAACCTCATACAATAGCAGTAACAGCTCATTTCTTTACAAAACCAACTCTGTACACAAGAAAAAATTGTGCTACTTCTTTTCCAAGCTTCCACCACCAAGAGAGCACCATCTTCACAACATAAACAAAGCAAAACTAAACAAGACAACAAAACGCAAATCTGCTAAGAACGAATCATGACTTCTTTACCCCATCAAGGATTGTCATTGATACAATAAGTGAGATTACGAAGCTGCTCCAACGCATGGTGATGCAAATCCTCCGGCTTCACCATCTTCAAAGGAACTAAGATAGGCAGATCCACCATTACTCCCAACAACAACAATAACACAAAAAACTAACAATAAAACTCTCTCTATTTCGTCAAAATACAAACTTGCAACGAACCCTACGCTCTCATCGTCGAGCGCGCAACACAAAATGCAAACTGCATGAGCTCTTAAAGAAGCAAAGCGAAGAGAAAGGAAGATGTACGAAAAGACGCACAGTGCAGTGCAAATAGGGGAGGAAAGAGAAAGAGAGAGAAAAAAAAAGAAAAAGAGGAAAAAATAAAGAAATTGGAAATTGTCTTCCTCACATTAGGTACGCACCGAGCACACCCCCCCAGGTATATTTTATATAATTTATATGGAACAATATAAATGAAATGTTGTATTGATTTGCTATGAATCAATGTTAAAACAATGCTACTAGTTGTTTCAACACTTATCAAATGCAAGATTTGATTTATATTGAAT
>Ga0116229_10003892_pt1 | contig 24548 bp, 14 predicted proteins | sample S1TSphgellanicum_3_FD_87313 | JGI IMG/M metagenome (GOLD analysis project Ga0116229, IMG submission 87313) | Host-associated microbial communities from peat moss isolated from Minnesota, USA - S1T2_Fc - Sphagnum magellanicum MG | ecosystem: Host-associated > Plants > Peat moss > Unclassified...
AAGGAGGTAGGTAGGAAAGAGAATGAAGCAACTTACTTGGTATATTGCAATACCTTCATTGCCTTGGTGGAGATTTAGTGTGTAGGTACATGGGAAGGTAGGTAGATGGATGAATAGGTAAATAGATGGGTAGGTAGGTGGGGGAGGGAGGAGGCCAGGGTGCATAGGCAAGTAGTCTATATGTAGGTAGGTAGGTGAGACCTGGGCAGGCGTTGGGGGTGAGGAAAATAAAAGTTCCCCAAAAAAAAAACCAACCTGGGCTGAGGAAAGGAAAAAAAGGTCAACTTGGGTTCACCACCTTGGTTAGCCCAGGCACAGGGAGGGACTAAAAAGGTGCACCCATCAGTGCACCATCCATCTGCATTGGTGCACTGGTGGGCGCTGGTTCACTCTGGCCGTGAAAAACTGCCTCAAAACTAAAATTGTTGCATATTATTGTAGCAAGGTATTCTCAAAACATTTTTTCAAGAATTTGATGAATTTTGTATTAAAAAGTGGTGAACTTGAGACAAAATAATCCCTTTTTCTGCTTGTATAGGTCAAAAATTTGCCAACAAACAAATTACTGCTTCGGAGTAAGAAAGTAAGATTTGATTAAAAGTTTCAAACCATTTAAAATTTAATTTTCAATTCATAACTGTTTCAAAACTTACATTACTTTGACCCTGACATCCATGCGGAGCCACTCTATTTCTTTCAAAGAGGTCAAGGGTATACTGATGAAGACCTGTATCATTCATACTTGATATAGCCAACCTTCATTTCACAACGTGTTGGCTAGGTTTCTTTTTTTGGGGGGGGGGCGGTGAAGTTTTTCACCAGTCCTTTACAATTTCAACAGTTTTCTACAAACCATGTTCTTGTTTTCAAATTTTTTATGTAGCTAATGTGGGGATCACCCAAAAGAAAATTTAGCCCAATTTGGCTGTAAGCGAGCTACGAAGGTAACATATTGGAAGGAGCATTTCTTTTTTCTTGAATTTTTTTGCATTGTGCCTATAAATGTTTTTGGAATGTCTCGGAAATTTCTGGTTTGCCAGTGCAATTTCGACTAAATTTGGTTTTAAGAAAATTTGTTGCCACTTTTTCAACCTCAAAAAATTGAAAAAAATCCCTGGTTGAAAGGATCCTTCTGGCAAAGAAATTGCAAAAAGTTTTAATGAAAAAAATCCTTGCACAGGTCAAAATTGGAAGAAAGCTCCCCAAAAATGAAAGTACTGCTATAAAATGTTGCCAATTGATTTGCTAAATTTTTATTTCGGATGATTGCCAATGATCCTACAAAAGAGTTTCTTTAACTTAATTTTGTTAAAAAATAGAATAAAATGTAATATCTAATATTAGGCTTTTTTCCCCAAAAAATAGCAAACTTAGTCGAATTCACACTACCACAACAAAAACTTCCAAGAATTTTTGGGGGGAAAAATACAACAATTTGGAAAAGAAAAAGCATCAGAAAACTGAAAAAGAAAACACCAGGATTCCTCATGTGAAGTTGCAGGGAACACCTTAGGCAGCAATACAAGTCACCTGCGACGCATTTGAGCTTGGGACAGCGAAAATGCTCACTCAGCCACATCAGTTACTTTTGAGGAGATGTTTTGAATGAGTGTTGAGGAAAAAAACAATCGAGCCTCTCTTCTTTTACCCCTTTGCGATAGAGACTTAGTGTATTAGTACACACCTGCTTGAGACGTCTGCCCCCGTCTATGCACGAAGTGCTGCAACATCTTGCGAGTAGCAACAACGGTGATGGCAACAACGGTGAGAATCAGCCCGCCTGTCAACGTGTAAATAGTGCCAGAGCCTGATGTGGTCGACGTGCTCCCCATCAATCAGAATCTCCTTTCACAACTCAATTCAGCTGCACTTCAACAAGGCTGTGCACATGACAAGCGCATCAAATTAGCTCCCTTTCTCCGAGTCTCTCAGCATTCACTCTCTCTTCCTCTCTGTTCAACCATTACTGCTTTGACCTTTCCCTCAGTATTTTAGTAATCACGATACTGAAGAATTGGGATAAAAGTCATAAATCCACTCCACGGAATCAACACAACAATCCTATTAAGTGTCCACATTCGTGCCCAGCAAAATTGGTGGATTTCAATTCTTGGAAGATTGCTGTCGGTTCGGGTACCGTTGAGATCGCACTTACAAATGGCACTGATCATTCACCAAAGCGGCGATGGAATGAAGATCTCTCGAATTGCTGCAACAATCTCCCGCTACCTAGAAAGCAAAAGGCAGGAGGATTTAAAAATGGAAACACGTTAGGAGCTGGTTAAGGACGGACTGGAGTCTGATTTTTTTGGAGTATATTCTTCCCAAGTTTTGGAGTTTTGTCCGGTTTGTGTTCTCTGGCTTTTATGGAATACGCTTCTTTTCTGGCGTTCGTTTGCGGGCTATCGTGGGTAGCGTGTGGGTCCCGGCGGTGTGGTCCAGGGGTGGATACGGCGTGTGGTCCCGTCACTGTTGTGGTCTCAAATCTAATTGGCTGGGGTAGCTGCAATTTCGGGAATTAGATTCGATGAGGGAGTTGAGGGAAGTTCCGATCGATAGAATATCACCGCCGCAAAAACAACACTGCCATGTGTCTTGCTACAACACAAGTGAGTGTCTCCAATAACTTAGGTATTGTGAGGACTTCAGGTATGAAAGCTTACGAGAAGACGGTAGTTAAAGTCGAACTTCATTCTACAAGGGATATAATAAGGATGCATATGAGAAGGTAGTAGCTAAGTCTGGCCCCACATTGTGGGAACGTCCCCCACTAGTTAGCTTTCCTTTCCCCCCTTCAAAAGCAAAGGGCAAAGATTATCAGCAAGATGGGCTGGGTTCTTATGCCTACCCCTTAACCCCTAAAACCCTAAGCTATTGGGCAATATTTTTCACTGCCAAAAGAGCCCCAACCTAAACATGTGCATGTCAGAGGTGCAAGATGAGGGGCAGGTTCTTATGCCTACTTCTTAACCCTTAAAACCCTAAGTCCTTGGAAAATAATTTCCACTACAAAAAAACAAGTCTCACACATATTTCTTCATGGATATATTCACATGTTAAGAGATAGGAGACATGCACCCTTGGATTTGAAAAACATATTAGAAAAAAGAAGTTATAAAAATTTCAAAGTGTTTGATAAATGTATAAGCATTGATCTAAGTTGGGAAGGGTGATTGGGTGGGCTCTAGCCTTTGGGTAGGCCTTTCACATGTGGGAAAATGGCATCATCTAAGGTGGATGCACTTGAAGTTGGGACACTCACAATATTAGGAGATGAAAAAAATTCTTTTGATTGTTACTTTGAAATTTGATGGACGCTTTAGAGGTGGCATTGTCTAGAGAAAGTTGGGCGAGGAGTGGCGAATCAGTCAACCCCACCACCCTTCACTCACAACTGTCTACAACCAAGACAAGCCTCAAATTCACAAAGCTCAACACTACATACAACGAACCCTCACACAATAACACACAACAAAGTGCGTAAACTCAAGAAAACAAGAAAGATGAATTCAAGCTAACAACTCCACTCCTAATTGAAACCTATTGTGAGGGAGATTGAAGCATATGTAGAGGTTGGTGGTTTGCAAATTCATTAAAACAACAAGAAGTTGCAATTCCCATTTGTACAACAATGGTGAAGTCAGTGGCAAGCTGTTGGACTCTAGAGCATCCATTTCTTCTCATTGGCAACATGTCATTGGAACTTCAAGTTCAAATCTGCCTCTAATCATTAAGGATTTAGGAACAAAATTGACATTAGAAACCCCAGCCCTAGTTGTCCAATTGTCCAAACGTCATGCATCAAAGCATAGACATAATGTGAGGTTCAACATTCAATTAACATTTCTTCTAATGAGTTAGGAGGTGGCAACCTAAACAAATAAAGGGAGTGATGGTGGCAAGTCCCCTTCAAACACTAGAGAGTAATGACTGACGTGCAATGGGACCTTGTTGTGAGGGAGAATTACAATGATGCACTTGTTCAATGCCTCATGCCTTATGAAAGACCATCATGTTCATGGTGTCCAGGTGGCTAGCAAATTGGCAGAAGTGTAGGCTCATCATAAGGGGATGTGATCACATCCCTCTACAGGCAAAGGCCATAACGGGCTTGACCCATTTGCATAACCTATATAGCTCTCTCATTTACTTGAGAATTTTTTTTTTATCTACCTGCAACAATTTTTGGATGCAATGTAAATAGTACTTTAGCTCAAATGTTTTACCAATGCATCATATTTCAACATTTCGCAATGGTGTTGTCATCAATAATATATAGAACATATGATTCTCTGTAGCCATGTGATCAACTTGTTGTAATCCCAAGTCACCACATGAGCGACCTAGTCAAATTGAAAAGAAAGCACCCAATTTTTTTGGCTCTCAATTAGTGGGTTTGCTTCTGGTGAAAATAAGTTTTCTTGAGTTTTATAGTCCCCAAATTTGCCCCCAAAAAAAATAAAATCCAGATTTCTCTGTTAACTTCCAGGAGATAGCAAAAATAGAAAAATGTTTGAATCTTATTATTTTCATATTTTGTTTATAGCCAGATTTAGCTAAATTGTCCTAGGGATGATCACCATTTCAGCCACATCGCAAAGTTGAAAAAAACAAGCAAGCAATGGTCAGTCAGGAGCCATAGCCCCCGAGCCAAGCAGATGCAAGATTTGGGGCTCAGGCCACAACATGGAATTTACACTTCACACCTGCACACGCTCTCCTGACCTCACACCAGCTTTCAGATCTAAATATCCCTATCTGGAGTCAGTGTACACTGGCTCGCCCACCAGGATTTTCAAAGGCTGGAAAAACTGAAAGAAAAGAAGGGCAGCCCAGGAAAGTGAACTCAAGAAAGCAGTCAGTTTTTCCACCTGCAAATTATATTATAAGTTGGGGGTAATTATCAGTCATTATTTTTTCGAGCCTAGCTAGTTGCTAAGCTGCCTATACACGCCAGACCCATAACAACATTCACGTAAAAAAATACACTTACTTTTGAACTAAATACATTTTTTTGGGGGAAAAACATGAGTTTGGCATGCAATGTGTATACCATTCCGACTGTGACAAATGTCTTGAGAGCAGTCTCTCATCGCTTTTGTTCAATATTATGTGCATGTTGAATAGAGTCTTTTCTATGTGACTACAGCAAGGGAAAACTAAATATATACTTATGATTGAAAAAACCCTCACTTGTCCAATTGAATTTAGTTTGGCATTGAAAACAAATAGTATCACTAGCTGTCTTTAGGGTTAGAGCATATTCAAGTAGATCACAAGTTTTTGTGATCACCTTTTGTCTCCTTCAAGATGACATCCTTCAGCAATGATGCTGCTATATGCAAATTGTAACTAATGTGTATGGGGATGGATGGGGTTGAGTAACATTTAATTACAAAATTTCCTCACTAAAAGCGCAATCTTCATGTTGAGCCTTTTGGGTGTTAGTTATATAGTTGGCAATAAATTAAATAGACATTTAAATTATTATAAATAAACATGTATTTCTCAAATAAATCAATTTGTATTTTAATTGTATCCCAGATGCTTCCAAAATTTTCGTTATAGGTCATTGGCATATTGGACCTAAAAAGGAAAATAAATAGTCTCACTCAAGTTCAATGAATTTCCTCAATATATATATATATATATATCTATTTGGATGTGAAAACTTTGTTATTTGAAGACATGGTTGTGTTGGTGTTTGGCGGCTGCCTGCACCGACTAGCTGGGACCAGCTGGGCCCGCATGGGTTCAAGTGCTCATTGTTTGTTTTGAAGGAGTCACTTTGATTGGCCCATCATCAAAAGCAAACATTGGGCAAGCCCCCCCCCGCCCCCCCCTCTAAAGGCACCTCTGTGACCCTACCTCCCCAAAATAATGGCATAGTGGCTTCTATATGGCACACCACTTTAATTTGTATATATGAAATTTCTATTTCCAAAAGAATTTGTCACCATTTTCAACCTGGAATAATACACCCATTATAAACTGGGGGTATTTATAGTGGAATGTACAATGTTCATATGCGTACCGGACTGTATTCCGTTTCCCCAACGAATATGGAATTCTTTTGTTATGATTGAGAACTTCCAAGAACACCAAATGCCATTGGAAGCATGAATAAGGATAATGCAGAAAATGACAAGATGAGCCTTGCAAAGGTTTGATGGGGTCTTTGACATTAAACAACTATTGCGAGGGAGTCTGAAAAAAAAAGAAAAAGTTAGTGACACTTACACTGTGCTACTTTTAGGGTTTGACTGTTATAGTTGAAAGATGAAAAGTAACAAAGAAGTTTCATGTAGTCTTTTCAAATTATAGGAATTACGGTAGTGATACTAACTAATCCTACTTCCCTATGTTGATGGGTTCAAATCTTGTGAGCTCCTGTAAAAGATACTCCTGTGAAAAACATCGAGACATCAGGGCACATAAAGATAAGCCCCTGAAGTTTGGGAGGGAGAGAGGGACGGATGGGCAGGGGTATACGTGTGGGGAGTATAACGTCCTCCGGGTATTTGTCATCTCCCAGGTACACACATAGGACAAACCCAATAACATCGGTGACAAGATGAGTATACTATCTGTAAAGCAATCTCAGTACCTACTTGTTTCAGCATTTTATCTACAAATTTAGGGACAAAAGTGCAAAGGTCTCACACTTTGCAAGCACGGAGCAAGTAAACTAATGTGCACGGGGTCCTTCTACTTTCTCCGTTTCCGCAATGGCAAAGATCTCCATCATTTCTCGCTTCAATAAGTCAACAGGAGCTATTGGGATGTGAGTCACAGCTGCGTGGGTGTAGCGCGATCTCACTTGCACCATATTTGTATTCTACAACACTTTGATTGTTCTTAATCTTTAGAGAAGTACGTAGGCCATGAAGCGACATTTGTTTACCACAATTTGTTGGGATTCACTTTAAACGATATGATTGCGGATTGCCTAGTAGATTGCAAATAGTAGAGTTCTTCTTGTTTCTATGCTAGAACCCTAAACCCTTTCACCAGAGAGCTAATCTAGTGCAAAGTATCTCATGTGCACACAGCCTCGTGGAGCGCTAGCCAATTGATTGAATTGTGAAAGGATACTCATATACATGGGGAGCACATCCACTGTATCAGGTTCTGTTGCAGATCGGCACTGGCATTTTTCTTTCATTGGCTGTGGGTGTGTTTCTTGGTGCTGGCAGCAACCGCAACTTTTCTGTCAGGTGGTTGCAATCCTGAAAACAGAGGATCACTATGATCTTTCATTGAGGTTGTCACAAAGTGTGGCACAATAATTGGGATTCAGAGTGCTTATTTGGTTGTTGTAAGTAGGAGAGTGTTGACCTCATTTGTGGGGAAATTGCCAGTGACCATAAATTGCTTGATGGATGTGTATTATGAGGATTTGAAAGAACACTTTGCTGCACATTTCAGGCTTGGATTTTTAGTCTTCCCAATAGGAAAATGCTGCCTTTTATTATTCCAATGAAGGATGCACAGTTTGATTTGTTTGGAACCAATTTTCTTGTATCACATATGAAAACAACTTGCATAAAGGTCATGGGAGTCAAACTCATTAAAAATATTGAAAGTTGATCTTTGTGATTTTCATGTTGAGGTCTCCTCCATTTTCCACTTATTTCGGAAAATCACAAATGAAGTTACTACTGTTCTAAAGATGCCTTGGGGGGAGACTGTGCTCCCATTTTTCAAAATCTCCAGGTTCCAAGTACAAAAAATCAACATCCACTCTTGTTGGAGATGGAAGAGCAGCCTAATAACCTACCAGGAAAACATGAGGAACCCACAAGGAGCACAAGAGCTTGTACTTGCACATTGTTAGACAGTAATATGATTCAAACAAACTAAATTCCTGAAAGAAAAGAACGAGAAAAAAGGTCAGCAAGCATATATTCAGCCTAGAAGTCATACATGTGACATGAACTGAGTTGTAAAGGGAGGGAGCACTGCAATGAACTATGAGCCAACAGCAAAGAAGAATATAGATCTACAGCTTGGTGGTTCACACAGGAAATGTTTACAAATTTTGATATTAAAGCCTGCAATATGCATTATTTCATAACTTATTCTTAATGTTTTACATCAAAATATTGTTGTAGTAAAAGCTTTGCTATCACATCTGCACTATACATGTGCTAAGTATCCAAAGAATTTACCAGAAAGTACCAGATGCAAAGGTACTGCACATATTATCTGCAACCATGTGGTATGCTGTGGTCGAAACATCAGCCATCATATTCTGTGAATCTGTTGGCTGAACTGTGTTACCAGGAGCAGCTTCAATCACCACCTGAACTTGCACCTCACTGTTTGCTGGGGTTCGAACTGTGGGTATGACTTTTTATAGTGGTTCCAGCAGTACTCCCCAAGCTTGCAGATGGTGCTGTTTCATTCATCTGGACTTGAATTGGTGGTGGCTCCCCTGTAACTGTGTTATCTGCACCTGGATTGGCTGCCAGCACCATCCAAATGTAAGAGTTGGGTGAGCATCAAATACCACATCTTGAATAGCACATTGACTAGACTTTGAGTGCCATTTTGGTTTCAAGCCAGGCACAAGCCAATTCCTTATCTCATCTATATTCCCCATCCTCTTTTTTCCAATGGCTGTACAGTATGTTACAATCACATGGGGAAACCATTTTTGCTTGTAGTCAGCACCTGCTTAGCTGAAGGAAAAAAGTGCCATGATGTTGGCAACAGAACTTGCTGGAGCTAGTTAGTTCAAGGATAATATTGAAATTCTAACTTAATACACTTCAATTTGAAAAACTTACCTGCAAGATTATTACTAACTAAGAAAGTCTTTGAAGATCAAAGGTTTTGAACCCTTGAAAATTTGGGTCAGGAACCTTTTTGATCATCAACTATATCATTTTGATCCAAACATCCATGTGGAGCCATTTGATGCCTTGCTCAAAAAGGGTTGAGGGTTTAGATCTAAGGCCCATATGCTTCATACTTGAAGGCTGATGATGTGGGATGTTCAAGGTCACCAAATAAGAAACATTGCATTCTTTTCAACAGCCACAAATATGAGAAATACATACATACTTGCAGCAGAACAACAGACAAAAAATGTTGGTGCGTAAATGTAGAATTTCCACAAATGAATAAGTAAATGTTATTGAACTTCATCAGCTTAAGTCTTTAAATTTAAATTCATATTTATAGGAGATCATCATTCCAAATCATCACTAATCCACTCGACAAATTCATCCAGTCACCCCAGTTTTTGATTCAGGGTAAGTTTAGGATCAGACAGCTTGAATATGTGTGCACATTCATATGGCGGTCTTGAGTGTGTACAAAATATGCATTCTCAGGACCACCTGCCACATATTTGGTGACCTTAACGTTTTGCTACATGAAGATTGCAATTTCTTGTTGAAGAATGTTGAACCCAAGAGAAGGCTCAAGTTGCAGCTAAGCATAGTTGCAAAAAACAGTGTTTCATTAAGAGAAAGTGGATTGATTCCAGTTTCTTTCACCAAAATGCAGAGCCCTTTGATTTGCAGTGAGGGATTTCAAAATCTCTTTGCTGGAGCTAAATTGGTTGCTCTCAGGCATGTCACATGACGAATATTATATTTAGAAGATCTTGAAAACTGACCAGGGGCTATATTTGCTGGCAAGTTTACCTGAGAGTATCGTCATACGTACAGAAGCCTGAACGAAATAGAGGCACTACTTGCCCCAAGTTTCTCTTCGCATAAATCAAGATTTCTAGTCACCATGCCAAGAGAGAACACAGGTGGTAGACTAGATCTGCTTCAAGGACTTGGAATCTCAAAAATTCGGATGTGCCTGACTACCTACTTCAAAACAGTCCTTGCCTAAACACAATGTACAGCAAGTAGGGACTCATCACAGCAACTAAGGACAAATGGAGTTGGGAGTGTCCCTACCTCTAACTACTGGCGCCCGTTAGATGCAAGCTTTTCAAGACGTACTGCACCATCTTGCCAGTAGCGAAACCAGTAATGCCAGCGCCCCCCGGAAGAAGCGCCCCGGTGAATGTAGAAATGGTGCTCGAGCCTGCTCCGGTCGACATGCTCCCGTCGATCTGAATCTCCTTTTCACGAATCACGTCGGAAACGGTTTACTAAGCTGTGCACATGACAACCCCGCACAAAGTTATAATATCCCATCATCATGTACGGTTGACATAAACCACCCCAAATGTCCCTTGTTTCTTTACATATATCCCTTTCTCCGAACCCTCAGCTCACACTCTGTTTCCCTCTCTTCAATTGTACTAGTGCCTTAATTGTTTCCTCGCTATGTTACGAACCATGACACTTAAGAATTGAGGGACATAACTCATAAATCGATTCTAGGCGATTCTGCAACCCAGCAATCTTCAAATCAAGACTAGCAAATTGCTAGACATGCGTTTCATTTATCAGTTCCCGTGTCGTCAAGATCGCACTTACGAAGACGACTGTGGTCGTACACCGAAGCAAAGAGAGAATGAAGATCTCTCGAATTGCGACAAGCTCAAGCTAAGAACGCAAGACTGCGACAAGAGGCAGGACAAGAGTCAAAGCTGCAAAGAGGGGAGTTGCGTGAGGAGCTGGTGTCTTATTTCCCAATACATGGAAGCACTTTTCTTTTCCATCCAATGACATCCGCGACGAAGGTCTGGCGTGATCCATCCTTTGACATCCACAACGAATGTGGCACGATTCATCCATTGACATCCGCGACGCCGATTTCACGACCCTGTTTGGTGGTAGTCGGTGGCAACGTGACAGGGAGGGAGGAAAAGCGGGACGGGATCTAGAGAGACGAAAATCAGGGCCAGAGTGAACCGCCACCAGTTGGCCGTTCTGTCCATAGGATGGGCTGTGTTTTTCATCTGCCTCTTATCCTACGTTAACCAACATTCTACTAGTCAATCTTTTTTGGCTGCTGACCTTTGACCATTGCTAAATTTTCCCCCAATCCTGACCTCCATATTACCCACCCAGCTAGCTACCCTACTGACCTACATTCTAGCCCTGCTTACAAAATAATAACTAATACTTTACCTATCTTTTATCTTTTGGCAAAAGATATATTTATTCTGGGTTAAACTCTTATTTTCTCTCGGCAAAATTTTTTTTTCTTGGCAAAACTCTTATTTTTTCTTAGCTAAGCTTTTATCTTTTGGTGAAAATTATATCTCTTTTTGACTAAACTTTTATTTCATGACAAAATTTATATCTTTTCTTGGTTAAACTTTTGTCTTTTAGCAAAACTTATATTTCTTATTGGTTAAATTTATATCTTTTCTTGACAAAACTTATATCTTTTCTTGGTTAAATTTTTGTTCTTTAGCAAAACTTATATCTCTTATCGATTAAATTTATATCTCTTCTTAGCTTAGCTTTTATTTTTTGGTAAATTTTTTATCTCTTTTGAGATAAATTTTTATCTTTTAGTAAAATCTTTATTTCTTTTTGGCTAAATTTTTATCTCTTGGTAAAATCTCTATATATTCTTGGCTAAACTTTTATCTATTAGCAAAACCTATATCTCTTAACAAAACCTATATATCTTATTAGTTAAACTTTTATCTTCTGGTTAAATTTATTTCTTCGTTTAGAATTTTATTACCTTTTTTTTGTTATGAAATACTTTATTTTATTTTATTTTTCAAAATCATGAGTTTATTTTTAAAAACTTTCTTCTAATTACAACAAAATTTGAAACTATCATCGTATTTATTTTTGTCATTAATGATGGATATTTATGCACAACATTTGGGTATTGCCTAAAACATAAAAAATATCCAACTAGGATTTTATGCTTCAAATGCAAGTATTACATAATTTTATTCTATGTTTTCTTCTTTTAAGTATTTCTCATCATAATGGCAAAACTATGGTTTAGGGTATTGCATACATTGAAGCAATCATGATCTGATGAGACTTGAATGTTAATGGACCAAGTTTTTGCAATACCTTCATGTTGAAATGGGGCACCTATTAAAGAATTGAAATGTAATTAACCCAAGTCCTTGCAATTCCCATATCATTTTTGTTACCAATTATATTTAGGTCATAAAAATGTTGGAAGATGTAAATATTGCAAATATCTTCTCATCCACCACCTAGGTTAGAGCAACTAAAAAGTTTGAAAAACTACAATACCCACATTGTCAATATTTAATACAAATGTCCAAGTCTAAATCAATGTAATTCTTACACAATCAATTGCATCAACCCTAAATTATGTAAACATTTGAATTAATGGAACTTTAACCCTTGTCTACAAACTAAACAATTTCATACAAATGACCAAAAAAACCCTAAACTTAATTTGTAAATTTCGTTTGCATAAACTATAAATTATGTATACATTACAACCTAATGGATGCATAGGTTTAAATTTGAAAAACTAAGCAAATTTATACATATGAACCCAAAAATGTTGAGTTAAAACCTTTTTATGTAACAAAAAATCCCTACATTGACTATCAATTTAATAAATTAAAAGAAAATTAATTACATAATTTTAATGCTAAAATTTAAGAATTTTTTAATAATTAAGTGTTAAACCTATTTTTAGAATTATTTTCACATAACCCTAAATTGTGTACAAACTATAAACATTGGATGCATAATCATAATAAAATATCAAACAATTTTATATAAGTATTAATAAAACTTTTGCTTTAAACCTAATTTTGGGGGAGAAACCCCAACCTTTAATAAAATGTAAACAAAACAAGTGGGAAGGTTTATATCATTCATACTTTTGCCATGGAGTCATTTTCATTTTCCTTTCCTTTAGTAGATGAAAAAGAAAAGAAAAACAAGAACCTCTTTATATATGTGTGCATATGAATACATAAATTCATCTTTAAAATATTCCATAAAAATAATATAAATGTTAGCCAAAAGGTTACTTCAAACCCAATGTCCCCCCTTGTTTATTTGAAGTAAATATTAAACAAAATTTTAGATGAGGGTAATATAACATGAACATGGGTTAGTTGATGATGTGGGTATTGTAATTTAAGGAGATTTATGGAGAACCCAAACCATTGCAATAAAAGATCAAAAGTGTAAAATACTTGCATAAATAAATTGGTTTATGCACCAAGGGGTCATTTCATGAAAGTGGGCAATATAGTTATATAAAAGTATTAAAATACATTTTTTCATTAAGGTTATTGTGTAGGTATTTCATGATAAAAATAATGAAAGTATTACATAATTAGTCATCTCAATAATGATCTTCAATTTACATTTATGAAGGTATTGCTTAAATGTTTTAACATGGCCATAAAATGTGTTAACTTTATTATGTGAAGCTATTGTTCATTTGGTTTAAGGTAAATATAATCCATTTGTGGTGGATGGGGGTATTGTGTGCAACATGGCATAAAGTGATCCCAAAATCTACAAATCCCAAAATAAGGTTTCAAAATTGAAACAAGTAGATTGATACAAGAATGTTCAAATAACCACATTACAAAAATGATAGTGACAAAAAAATACCAAGTTAAGCTACAATGGTTTCATACAAAAATGGTGGTACATGCATTAAAGTCTCATTACAAGCTTGACTACAATGACTTATCTATGACTATTCATTTGAGGAAGATGAACTAAGTGTAATGCCCATATTGGTGTGATAGTTTGCTTCAATTTTTGTTGCATGATGATGAATGAACAACTAATAATGTCCTAGCACATTGAGTCAAATCACATTAGTCACAAAAGCCTCCTTTGTTGTGCTTCAAAACTTAGCATAAAAAAACCCTAAAACAAATTAGATTCCAATTAAAAGACTTAAACAATGTTAATAGAAAAAATACAATTTAAATATGTAAACATATCATTCATGAATAATTTTGAATTGTGATACTTTGATATTGCATTCATTTTTTTTGTTTGATTACATTTATTGGATTTTGATGTCCAATTTTGAGCATCCCATGCAACTTTGAAAAGTTTTACATAGGTAACTTTGCTTGCTCAAATTGCCTTAACAAGGTTGTCATCTTTTTCAAGCCATGCCCATGCACTTTGTGTGATGAACCTTAGCCCCATGCCATAATGCCAATGATGCCCAACAACATGTTAGAGGTTAAACATACCAACAAGGGCTATTAAACCTTTTGCATTTATTGTGCTTGGGTTTGAAGCTCATCCCATTTAAATTCCGTTTTTTTAAAAACTCAATCAAAGGTTTTCTTTTCATTCAATTTTTGCCTTGCATGTGGGTTTTTCAAAATACAAACATTCATAGAAGTGTGACTTTGTCACTTGGGACCCTCGAAACAAGTAGATGGATGCCCAGATCTATTTAATTGCATCTAAAGGCCATGTGTTCAGTTCAAGTCTTTACAAAGTGACCATTTGGTTGCATAAGAACTAGTGCATGCATTAACTTTACAACACCATTTTGAGCCCATTTATTCTTTTCCATGCTCATTTTGCATTGGAGGAACCTCTTTAGATGCAAGATTTGGGTTTGGAACCAAGTTTACAAAAAAATCTAACAAAAAAATTCAACAAGTTCAACATAAGCATGATGAAGGTATTGCACCCCACCATCTTTTTGAAATGATGAGCATATTACATATCAAAACCCTTTTAGCAACACAAAGAAGATGAAGACAAGTAATGCAGGTACTTGTCATCGTCTTTTGTACCAAGTCAACATGAAAAGGAAGATGATGATGAACAACTAACTGTTCATCATGTCTTCTACAACACAATGCAAAGTAAAAGAAAATTAAAAAAACTAACAAAAGGGGGTAGGGTGTAAAATGTACTTGGAGGCATAGGCAATGACATGATGGAACCCATGTTGGAAGAAGCAATGGTAGTGGCACAATGGAGCTCACACTGGAACGAGCAATGGTGTTAGAGACGAAGTTGCATGCGTTGCTCTTGGAGACACTTGACACTAGAGTGCTAGGCCCACCAAAAATATAAGAAGGGGAAGAGGAAGAGGGGTTGCAAGCCCTAGAATGGCGTTGGTAGGTTTGTAAAACAGGTTTGAAAAGAAAAGGTCAAAATTAAAGGCTATGTTTTTTTTAAAAACCTGGTCAAAATGAACTTGTTGCAGGCAGTTGGCCAACCCAAAGTCGATGGATGAATTGCCCTCCATCCAAAATGGCACTGGCGGCTGGTTCACTCAAGCCAAAAATCAGGATCATCACAGAAAGTCCCAGAGAAAAAGTTGTAGGGGAGGCTCCCATTCATGTTTTCTTGACGACGCCCACCCAGGAGAATGGAGAGACGAAAAGTGGGAAGAGAGAGAGACAACAATCGTTATCATCAGGAAGAGAGGTGTCACAGACAAGAAGTTGTTGGGGGAGGTTCCCAAGTGTGTTTTCCTAAGACAAGAAGTTGGTGGGGAGGTTCCTGAGTGTGTTTTCCTAAGAGTGTTTTCTTAAGACAAAAAGTCGTTGGGGAGGTTCCCAAAGTGCGTTTTCCTAAGAGTGTGCTTTCCTCAGGGAAGGGCCATGCCATTGGTGTTCTTGAACCTCAGGAGAACCCAGGAGTACAGGAGCATGAGCCTGAGGGTGTTCCTAAACCTCAGGATAACCCTTGAGAACTTTTGTGTACAAAAAAATGGTTTCTCTTTTTCCTTCCCCAGTAGGAACACAGGAACACCTAAAAATAGGACAATATTCACTTAGCATACACCCTGGGGTTCATCTCTTGGAAGAGATCCCATACAGAAACCAGGGGTGTGTCACACCTGTGGCCTTGCCATTTACATTAAAAAGTATCATATGCAAAAGAAGAATTATGAATATTCCAATATATCACCATGCAAAAATATAATCTTCAAAAATCCCCTAAAAGAAATCGAAAACCTTCAAGATATCATAACTCTACTAGTGTGGCCTGTGCCGTTGGCCCAAGTGTTAGCATGACCTAAACTGATTTTTCCTTCCAAAACCTGGGTTTTTAGAATTTATTTGAATTTTCAGCAGCAGAGATCACTTAAAAATCGATATCTCCCACATTCTGAATCCAAATCTTGCCAAATAAATTCCAGTAAATCCTCTCGTCAAGATCTTTCCAACAACACCAAAGGCACATTCCAATTCCTCTGAAATTTTCAGCTATGGTTTAATTTAATTTTCATTGAAAAAATCATTCAATATTCAAGTACTTCTACATGGCAAGTCCAAATGCCATGAAACCAAGTCGATGCACCCCTCCTCCTTGAGAGCTGTCCAAAGAGACCAAGAACCCGATCTGAAGCAATGTCCTGGTGCGGTGGATCTCATAAGTACAAACAGAACAAAGAAACTACCCTCATTCATAGATAGATAACTAACCACAAAGTCAAAATATCACCTGTCAAAAATCCTCATATAAAAATGGACCTACTACCTAGGGGCCAAAATCCCTTAAGCTACTATACTCTATAATGAATCTAAACATAATATCCTTGCCAGTAAGAAGGGTAGTTCAGGCGCTAGAGAAGGCGCAGGGAAGTCAGGTGCATGTGCTCAATGAAGTAGTAAAGGGAGCACTGCAACAACCTATATTAAGTGAGTAAAAACACCGGTCCAACAAGGTGGAATATTCATTTGCAAATTGTATCAGATACAGCCTAAAACAAGCATCGCTTCATTTCATAATGCATGGGTAATTATAGCCATAAGAAACTTGTCATGATAAAGCTCTGCATAGCAAAATTTATGCAGTGCACACTAGAAACGTGCTAAGTATTCCTACCAGAAAGTACCAGGTGCAAAGGTACTAAACATGTAATCTAACATCATACGGTAGGTTGCAGTGAAAACATCGGCCATGGCATTTTGGGCATCTGTTGGATGGCCTATGCTAGGCGGAGCTTCAATTACAACCTGAACTTGCAACTCGTTGTTTGCTGGAGTTGGAACAGCAGCTACTACATTTGTAGTGGTACCATCTGTACTAGGGCTGGAGCTTGCCAAACGTACCACTTCATTCCTCTGGACTTGAACAAGTGTATGCGCATCTGTGCCTGCAATTTCTGCACCTGGATTGACTGCCAGCACCAGCCAAGTGCATGGGTTAAGTGAGAATTTGGTATTCGAGATCACATTACATATAGCAGGAACTAGTTTTTGAGAGGCATTTTGATTTCAAACCAAGCGTGATTCCTCAGTTGGTCAATATTTCCCACACTTACTTTTCTCCAGCGGCTTTATAATGCCTTACAATAACATATGAAAACTATTGTTGCTTGTTGTAAGCACCTGCATCATGTTCTCCAATGTGTGTTTCCCTGTTATTTAGCTGAAGGGTAAAAACAGCACACTTGCTATAATTCTCCCAACAAAACTCGCTTGAGAGCTAGTTAGTTGAAGTGTAATACCATAAGAACTTCAAATTTGAAGCACGCTATTGCAGGGTTATAATGTAAGAAAGAAACTCAAGATGAAAACACTTGAAACTTTCATTTGAATCTGGAACTGATTTGAATATCCACTAACCACTTTGACCCTTGGATCCATATTGAGTCATCCTGTGCCTTCAACCTTGTCAAGGGTGCATCGACAAGGTTGAAGGCAGAACGTGTCCATAACTAAATGTTCTCAAACTTCAACCATGATGGTATGAAAATGTTTGGCTTCCACTGAGAGATCAAGAGAGTAAAACTCGTTTAGCAAACTCATGATGTCAATCCCCATTTTTTGGACTAGTAAATAGCGTTCCTTGTTCAAAGATTATTTTTTGTGGCAAATGTTTGCTATTTTGTGAATTGTTTTGGAGAAAAACTTGGAATAACATGTTCTTTCAGTGTAGAATGTTTTTTTCAGCAAAAAATTGTCACTTTTGTGAAATGTGACAAAATTGAAAAGAAGCACTTTCCATCTTTCCTTTCAGGGAAAGAAAAAGCCCCATACACAAACGGGGTTTGAAGCAGTTGTTTGTGAAGCATCTGCCAACGCCTGTACCAGACTTTGGAGGTCTAGACGAGTGTTGTCCGGTTCTAGCTTCTCAAGAGGACCTTTGGTCCCCATTCCAACTTTCTCTTTTAATTTAGAGTACCTCTGTTTTCAGTCCAATGAAATTTAAAATTTTAATAAAACATTGGGTGCGGGTCTAGACCTGGTTCTTCACATGTCTAGACTTCTGGTTCCCAAACTTTCCAAAAAACTCCTAAGCGAATCCAATTCCAAACGGGATCCAGCTTTACTTAAGTACTAGTAGCCCAAAAATTGATTTGTTTTCTAATTACTAGCACTGCACAACCAATAAAAAATGCACCTGTACCATGTACATTTCTTAAAAATAAATTTACCCCGAACCCCCAAATTTGTAATTTAAAGAAAAACTTGTATACCTGAAACCTTTTCACAAACTAACCAGAGGTCTAACCGTTCAGCAGAAAAAAGAAGGAAAAGCAAAAATGCATAAGATCTGAAAACTGTCTAAATAGGTTTAGAGGCCAGGCCCGGAACCAGCCCTGAACCCTGAACCATACAACACAGCCCAGTCTGGACTCCGCATTGAGAAAACAACTTATACACTGGGTTTAACGCAATTGTCGCTCAAGCATCCGCCAAGGACTGGACCAAACTTTGGAGGTCCACAGTGAGAAACGACGTATACACAAACTGGTTCTGAAGCAATTGTCTATCAAGCATCCACCAAGCACTGTCCAGACCAAACTCTGCAGGTCTGCAGTGAGAAAAACCTTATAGAAAAACTAGGTTTGAAGCAATTGTCTGTCAAGCATCCGCCGAGGTCTGGACCAAATTTTGTAGGTCCAGACTGAGAAAAAACATATACACAAACCGGGTTTGAAGCAGTTGTCTATATTCGAGCATCCGCCAAGCACTCTACCAAACTTTGGAGGTCCGCAGTGAAAAATTCACAAGCGTTGAGACCTTACCCCCAAACAATACAGCTCCTTTCATAAAAGCCCATGCCCTATTTTGTTGCCTTCCAGGACTCATTCCATTCCATAAAAGCTCATAACAGCTCACATTTGTGTTACTCAACACACCGCAACCAACACAGATAGATTACATGTTCATTTGATGAATTTTTGAGTTATCTCACAGACGTGATATCCCAAATTAAGCTACTAGAGAATCTCAATCTTCACACATTAGGCTTGGAGAGTGGTGTGGAATCAGCTTGTGTTTGCCCCAAACCTGTTTGAGATGTTTGGCCCCGGCTATACAAGAGGTGCCACAACAGTTTGCCAGTAGCAACAATGCTGATGGTAACACCGCTGAGAATCAGCCCCGTAGTCAATGTGGAAACATTGCCAGAGCCTGATGTGGTCGATGTGCTCCCCATCGATCTGAATCTCCTTTCACAATTCAATTCAACAGCAGTTCACAAGACTCTGTACATGACAAGCGCACCAAATTAGATCCTTCTATTAACCTGAGTCAGCTCTCGCTCTGTCTCCCTCTCTCGTCGATAACTACTGCTTTCATCTTTCCCTCACTATGTTACGTCAAACATAGGAATAACACTCACAAAATTGACTTGAGGCAATCAACTCAGCAATCCAGAATCTTCACATCCAAGCCCAATAAATTGCTAGAGTTACGTTCTCAGGGGATTGTTGCTAGTTCCAATGCTATTGAGATTGCACTTACAAAGGCACAGGTCATTCACCGAATCACAGAAAGAACGAAAATCTCTGGAATTGCTGCGACAAGCGCACGGCAAGCAAGAGACAGGCGGAGGAACTACTCGAAAATGACTAACACGCTGGTCTGTGACAGCTTTAAGGCCCGCAAGGTTCTCTTCTGGTATCTATGTCATAGGCCTGAATTATCTACAGAGCTTAGGTAGACTAGGATGGAGGCTAGGTGACCCTAGGTAAAAAGTGTAGGAAGCCTACGAAAATGGCTAGGTCACCTGGTGCCATGAAGTTTTGAGAAAGAGGTTAGGTACCCTAGCATCACAGCTACCCCAGGCTACTGAAGTGAATTTTTCCTATCTTTGGAAAATTGCTGCTCTTTTGAATTCTGTTGATGAGAATTATGGGTAGCAGGAGTTTCCACCAAACCCTAGCAGCTTAGCAGCTAAGCAAAGTTGTGCTCTTAGCTCTTAGCAATTCATTTGGTAGTTTTTGTGGGAAAACATATCCTGAAGTGTTCCTTGAAGCATGGTATTTGGAAAAATGCAACACTCCTACTTAGCAATTCAATTCTTGGTTTTGCCACAAAGAGTTAAGTCTTCTCTTACATGAATCACTACTGTAATTTTGAACACAATGAAAGAGGATGCAGCTTTAAAACTAGAGATTTGGGTCTCTATGTTTTGGAAAGACTGTGTGAAGAGAAACATAGGAACTTAGTCAAACCCCTCTTCTAAGGAAATAGTTGATAGATGTTGAAGTCATAAGAACATTGATGGTGCACAGAGAATTAAGGTTATGAATTATGATAATGTAATTCTGAATTGGGACAGACCACCAGCAATCTTTCTTTTGCATTGCTTCAACCTTAGTTTAGTTTTGAGCCATGTTACACCATTGTTGCAGGTATTCCTCATTTCTCTTTGTATTCAAGTCAAACTATTGATATACATGAAATAAAGATAAGCAACAACTCCCAATATGTGTAGGTCTGATTTCTTATTACTACGGCCATGCCATTAGAATGCCATCATTAATGTTGAGCTTGCACAATGTAACCCTTCAAAATTACCTCATGTCAGGGACATATTTAGGAGTGTTAAAATGCTAAAGAAGCTTGTAATTTCCATATTTCTTGGTAGAGGTGATTCTTGATAATGCTGTCATTATATGTCTAGGTTCTTCCAGTTTTGTCATCAAACTTGGTTGTAATGTTCTTTGGGGTGGAATCTGCAATTTCTGCATGTGAGCATTATTAGCTAGCATAAATGTTCCATCCAAGAAGCAAATACTGCAATGAGAAAATTCTTGTCTGCCTTCTTCCTTCTCTTTGGATCACTGCACTGGAGACAAGTTGGGAAACCTCTTTAGTGTATTAAATATGTACTGTATGATGTTCAACAAAATATTTAATCTTATGTAATCACCTTGTCTTGACATTGCCCCTTGAAGAGCAGTAACATCATCCTTAAAAGTAGAATCCTGTGAAACTGGGAAGACCATAATCTGATACTAGTATCCTCCAAGATTACCCACATATAAATTTTAGAACAATGCATTGACAACATGTTGCACCGCATAAGGTTCTAATGCATGGATATGCCGTAACAAAACAACTTGGAAAGGCAAACACACATGCCCAAATTCATCGTGTCATATGTTCTCTGGTGCAAGTGTGTAATGACATATCTGTCTCCCTTCTAATTGCACATAATGTGCAGCATCTCTGTAGCTTCCATGGTAATGGCACACAAATAACAGGGTCAGTAGTCTTACAATCTCCATTGCCCATGCAAAACTTAGACTGAGAGAAACGCTGTCCTAATAACCACAACTTCATTTCTGAAACTTGGTGAAAGTTTATCTAAGATGTTAAGATTATGCAATGTTCATCACTGTAAAACCAAGATGTAAGTGAAGTGACAGTAACCTGCACAAGCTGCCGATTTCCAGCAATTGCATTTGTATCATTCATTTCTCCAAGTACAATGTTGCAAAACATTTGAGAGTTCTTTTGGTGCAAAAAACCAACAATTGAAGAATTCACATTATAAAAGTGTAGAACATTGCATTTCTTCAGGGTACCATGCTGGAAGGAACAATTCAAAATATTTTCTAAGCAAAATCTAGCAAATGAACTGCTAAGAATGGAGCGTTGCTTAGCCGCTGAGATTTACGAGAAACTGTTACTAACCAACCCACAATCCTTAATTAGGGAAAGGAGGACAGTTTCTTTTAGTAGCCAAGGGTAACAGGGACCTTACGCCCACTTTACACGAGTCAAGGCCAAGGTTCAACTCAAATCAAGCATTCCTATTGGTATAAAAGTTGAAATGAACCCCAAGGGTTTTACACTAGGCGTCAAGGGTGAAACAGAAAAAGTCTTTCCAATCTGCCCCTAGTTACTAATAAATGCTGAACTCTATGCTCTTGTATTGGCGCCAATGCTAAAAAAAGGATAGAACGAATTTGGGAAGGCCATTTGCCACCCTTGGGGCCAATGTTCCAGCATTTATTAATATTCTTAACGTGAATGTTCTAGCATTTATCAGTAACTTGGGGCCAAACAACAAGCCAAAAATGCTCGAAGTATTGGTCCCACGCCTTTTCAGCCCTGACTCCCAGACTAAAGTGGGCCTTAGACTACATAACCTTTTTGACAAAACTTCAAGCCCACAAAGCCACTAACCATTTTCCATCCACTACCTACACCTTTCAGCTGTAGCCACCTAATTTTTGTCCTAGGGTACTTACACCATTTCACCTAAGGTAAGGTTGTGACAGAGCTTGGCAATTTTGGTTCGCTAGCCATTATCGATCTTTCTTTTGTGTTACTTTTACAGAAAATGACAAAAAGTTGATTAGGTTCAAAAGCTTCAACTTCTGACCCATACAAACGTGCGGTCCTTTTGTGTTATAATTACAAAAAGCTAACCCTAGACCTGGCTAAGGTAAGTTTTGAAAGTCCTAACCAATAGATACGCTAGGTGAGGTGCCAGGTGAGGTTCCAGGAAGTTCTAGTACACATCATTGTTAATATTAAATTCATAACTGTATAACAATTGTAATGAATTTGTTTGCATTGTGGACTGCCCAACTCCCAGCTTGTCACAGGTAAGACAAGGCAATAAGAAGCTACTTCCTGCAACAGAGGAACTCACTAGTAGTGGACTCCTATGAAAGTTAGTAACTTCCTCTATTCTAGGGAGTAAGTTCTGATTTGTTCTAGGAACTACCTATGTTCCGATTACCTTGTTTGACCTGTAAATTTTAGGCGACCAGTTGTGGTGTTTAATTCAGGGGCCAGAGTGACCCAGCAGCATCCACAGGTGAACCAGTTGGGAAAACCTGTTATGGGTTGTGGATGAGCATTGGTTTGGTTCTTGTTGGGTTTTTAAAAAAAACTCAAGCTCTAAGAAACAATTTCTCACTTTTTCTTTTATTTTTCCTGTCAACCCCCACTTTTTTTTTAAGCCCTTATGGACGTAGCTACCTGCCGACCTCTCAACCTACCTATGTACTGACCTAACTGACCTACTAACCTAACCTAATTAATTAACTAATGTAACTCTAACCTAACTATCCTAACCTACTAACCTAATTTGTATTAAAAAAACCCGCCGCCACAGCCTCCTTCTCCATCTTTCTCTCTGCCTCTCTCTCTCCCTCCTCCCCTATCTCTCTGCCTCCACCCAGAAAGTCACACCCCGCCCCCGCCCTCTTCCATCTCTGTCTTTGCCCACCTCTTTTCTTTTTTTGCATTTTCTGTTTTTATTTTTGGGCAGAGACTCTGCTCCAACCCACACCCGCCTCCAACCTGGTTCAGGTAAGCTTTGTGTTTTGATTTTTTGCTTTTTGTTTTTGCTAACAAGCTTCATGATGACAAGCTGCTTCAGTAGCACTCTCATTTTTTTTCCCTTTAATCAAGCATTGGTGTTTTTTTTATTTTCTTGCTGCAACAAGATTAGGAGGTGCAGGATTTGTTTTGTTTTATTTTTTATTTTTTGTGTGTGTTTTCTTGTTACAATGGGAGGAGGCAATGGAATTTTTTTCTAATTTTTTTTAATGCCTTTCAAGAGTAGGAGGGGTCATTTTTGGTTTTTTTTGCAACTAAAGAAATTTGTGAGGTTTTTGTGAATCAGATATCCACTACATATGTGTTTAGGATTAATTGTCCTGCCCAATGGTTTGTCAAACTTCATTAAGTTGACAGATTTCAGAACACCAACATATTGATAGAATTGATACAACAAGTCCCAACAACTTGTGAGAATTGAAAACACCCACACAAACATTTTTGATATATATAAGTTTTGTAGTCTACTTACCTTAATACCACTTACCCGGATTTTTGGCACATTCCCCTCCCCTCCTAAGCACAAATATGTCTTGCATATATCCAAGAGTAAGGATAGAATAAAATATTTCAGAATTACATACTGCAAGTGTGTGCATGATGTAAGTACAATAAACCCCCTTAATAACCATGTTCATTTTAGTCACATTTTTGTTTGTGTCACATTTTTTGGTAATCATTCGTTTTAGTCAGAAACACCATTTTTTAGAGTCACTATTACATTCAGTAGTAGCACAAAATATTTGCAAAGCTTTCTTTATAAATTTGACTATCATGGGAAAGTCTAGGGCAAATATTAAAGTTTTGTAAAGTGTAGTTCCCTTCAGCAATGTTAGTGTTGCTTTGTTTTCAAATTGTGCAAACTAAACAACAGTGAATCCAGTTTTGAAAAAAAGAAAACACAACTTTCTAGTGCAAACAAAGAAAAGATATGAAAATTTATCAAGAACAAAAAAAATCTTAATTAAAAAAATCTAGTTGATGATACACAAGCTATTAATTAAAGAGCTCAAACTCCATGTAAATCATCACGTTAGAACAAACAAAAATCATGACCTTCTTCAAATCTAATAATGCATAATAGAGCTTAGAATAACCCATGTAAAAAATTTAAACAATC
>Ga0116229_10003893_pt1 | contig 24539 bp, 9 predicted proteins | sample S1TSphgellanicum_3_FD_87313 | JGI IMG/M metagenome (GOLD analysis project Ga0116229, IMG submission 87313) | Host-associated microbial communities from peat moss isolated from Minnesota, USA - S1T2_Fc - Sphagnum magellanicum MG | ecosystem: Host-associated > Plants > Peat moss > Unclassified...
GAAGGAAAGTAGTGAGAGAAGATGCCCTACAAAAGGAAAAAGAAAGGTAAAAATATTTGATCATGAAACATGTTCAACTTTTGGATGAAAGTATTAGCTTACAATTAGTTGTGGGTGTCTATTCTTTATGCAATGGGGGTCCATTCACGGTTGGGGTATCAAAAAAGGAAAAAAACGATTTAAGGATTTTTTTAAACTACGTTTTACAAATAACATTTACATGAAACAAACTTAAGTGAGAAAATTGAATAGTCCAATATAAGATAATTCATGTGTTAATGGTGATTTTTCACAATCATACATAATTGTGTATTAAGATTTTGGTTTAATGCCAAAAATGTAGAAAATCCCAAAAAAAATTCAAAATGAGTGTCAATGGGTAACCAAATATGTTTCTTGGCATGTTTATTTCTTTCATGTGTGACTTCATCTAAAGCTAGACATTTTGAACCCATTAAACATTTTTTTTTTATCAAATGGTTTAAAAAATGAGTCCTTTGTCTTGCATCCCTTTTTTTCAAAATTTCAAAACTTTGAAATTTTTGAATGATTTGGTTTCTCATCAAGTTCATCCAATGAACATGTACTTTTGTAAAAGGGGGCATGTTTTTTTTTGTACAAAATTTTTGAAATCAATTGTATGATTTTATGCCCTCCTTTTGATTTTTTTTTTGAAAATGTACTTTAGACACTTGATTCCTTTAGTTTACAAGACTCAAAAAGACATTAACATAGTATTTTAATTATTTTTATTAATTTAAAAAGACATCATTTTATCTATTGGCATACAACAATCCACTGCAATTATAATAATGTAAGATAACAAAAATTCAAAATTATCCTTTGTAGTCCGTTTTTCAGTTAGACATTCCTTTTTAGTACCCTAATCGTGAATGGACCCATGGACATAAAACTCTTACATAATAGTCAAAAATAGTTTGTTGGATTTATATTTGAAGTAATGTACATGAACTAGTGTGTTTAATAAGTTGTATAATTGTTCACATTAAATATTTGAATGTAAATTCAGCTTAACAAATGATGTTTCAATTGTTTCATAAGTGTGATCATCAAGCAAAATGTAAGCATTGCTCATCAGTTTGACACCAAAAAACACAACAACAATAGGCAAGTGCATATGACAAAAACACACCCCTTAACATTGGTGTAATTGTTGAATTTGGTTTACAACTAAATCATGGTATGATCAATTTAAATGGATAATAAAGACTTATAAGGTGGAGAAAATGTTTAAGAGTTGTGGAATTGATGTTAAGGCAATTGGGGAGCCTTCAACATAATTTAACTAGTTGGTCCCTTCTGGGACCTAGAGTGGAGGTAGGCCTATCGCTGTCTTTTATTGACTACGTCCGTCTCTCTCTCAAGTAGAGTAATACTACTCCTGCAACACTAACCTAAACGTTGTCAGCTTGGGTCACTAGAGAGAGTCGACACAGACAGAGCGGATGATGATATTGCACTCTTCCTCTGCAATATTACCTAGTCATTACTTATTAAAAAGAGGTGAGGACTTCGAAAATTTCACATAGCCTGTTGTTTCCAGCAACTACAAACACAATGAATGATTGATAGTCACAATATGAGACTTGGATAAAAAAACAGTAGTAATTTGGAACAGTTGGATTATTTACAAGATCTTAACAGACTATTGTTCTCTAACGTTGTAGACCAAGCTGCCCAGAAAACTGAATACTACTTAGCCTGCTACATGGGGGGGTGGGGGGGGATAAACAAGCCAGCAGCAGCTGCATACATAAGTCTTCTTCAGCACCTGGACGCTTTCTGCAACTAATGTCCACACACATGTCTCTGATGGATTTAATGATACAAATGAGATCGGAGGGGATTTTCACAAGAGCCCTATGAATTATATGGTCTTGGACTTCTTGTGCAACTCTAGCCCACCTTTTTTTTTTCCCCAAAATAAATATTGTTGCTAGTGTAAACCGGCATGTAGGTTGCAATAGCCTGTCATTGTGCCCTTTATTAGTACCCAACATATTTATTTAAAAACTATTCCCCAATAACAGGGCAACACTAGCCTCAATCCCTTGATTGTTTTTATAAAAAAATTGTGGACTCTGAGAAAATTTTCAAATTTTCATCTTGCTATTAAGTAGTTTCAATGATATTCCATCAGCCAACAAGCGCACAGTGACTTGAGAGCCTTTGGGTGAACCCAAGCTAGTCCATTTAAATTATTTCTAAACATTACAAATATCCCATGCTAAGACTAAATCAGGGTGTCTGGGTTCAGATTTAACATTTTTTGGGCTTAAGATGGCCACTAAGAGGCCTCACTCAAAAAGGTCAAGGTACCAACATGGGTGCTGGTTCACCCTGGCCAACTTGCGGCACCTACACTGATGACTAATTGGTCACCTTCAGTTTTCATTTGAAAGTGTTTTAAATGATGCCACGTGGCACTCTGAAAACTTAGATTGCGTTTTGAGCCCTCAGGCCTACCTCCACTAACAAAGGAGGAAAAAAGATATGCCTTTTGAAGAATATTAAAACATCATGAAGCGGAAGATCTTTTACCAAATTATGTTAGGAATGGGAAGTTGTTCGAAGCTAATAGGGGGATGTTGGAAAGTATGAGGGTTGCATATAATACTTTGGTAGGTAAAAGACAAAGCCAACATTTGACATTCAAAAATCTCTTATTGTCATCTATGGTATCTACTTCACTTGTAAAATGTCTATTGTGTGGAAATAGGTTGGTTTATTTGTTTACATGTGTGTTTGATATATCATGGTCTTACTTAATTGGATATCCACTTATGTGTTAACAAAATGAACTTTCTACTAGTTTTATGGTCAACAATATTTGTAGTCAATTTTTGGAACTCACTTGTTATATTTGCCCTACTTGTTACTTGTCAATTGAGTATAGATTTCATTAGGGTTTATTTAAGGAAGGATGGACCTATTGGCTTTAGAATTAATGATATTTGTCATTAATTTAGGTTTTTTTTGTTCTATTGAATCTATATTATGTCCCTATTTATTACATGTTGATTTCTATTGGATTTCATTAGGGTGTACACTTTTGGAAGGATGGCACTTGCCATTACTTTAGTTTTCACTTATTATACTAGATCTATATTATGTCCTTACTTACTACATGTTAATTTCTATTGGATCTTATTTTCATTTACATAAAGAATGATTACCCTACTAGTTTTATAAATAATTACATCTAAGCTTCACGTATTCCACTAGATATAATATGTCCTTATATAATGTTTCTTAATGTTTTACTAAATCTCATTAGCATATATTTAGGGGAAGGATCTAGTCCTACTAATTTTCTAACTTTATTGAAATGAGTGTGCAATTTTTGTTATACTTGCACACTACACATCAACTAAACCAAGTTGACACAAACATTTCAACTATACATGTTTTCTACTTTTTTGGTTGATGATTATGGGATGCAATTTGGGTACATTATAATTTTCTAATTTTTTAAACTTGTTGGGCATTGTAATTGGACATTTTCACTCAGTTCATTAAAGAATATCCAAGTTGCAATCTTAAATTTCGAGCTTTTGAAAAGCTAAAGCCCTTTTAAGTGCAGAGATTAAGAAAATGCAATACATGCGCCTGTAAGTGCTATGTTGAAATGGTTGAATTGTTGCAAGGCTTCAACAACATGAAAACATCTAGCAAAGGAATCCATGGAAGATATTGTGAGTGTGATTGTGAAGTATGTTCCAACTCTATGGTTAGGCAATTCACAACTAAACAAAATCAATTTTTGGGGTTGGGGGATATGTGGAGTTCCATTTTATGCCATGTACTAGATTTTAATGATTGGCATAACCCAGATTGTTTGAGGGGACATTATGGGGACTATGGCCTAGACATGTTGATAACATGTCCATGTGAAGAAGACAATTTTTTAAAAAAATTGATGCAATGGAATGTAAATGGGTGAAAATCACTTATTAGTGTATTTAACATGATCTATTATAATGTCCTATCTATTTTAATATTTAAAGTTAGTCCTCTTAAAGTTGTAGTCATATGGTTTATAAGTGGGTCTCAAACTTTCAAAATACCCAGAAAATATGATTTCTTAACCAAATACCAAATTTTCCATAGATTTGACTGTAAAGTAGGTAGAAAATTGTCGCAAGTCATGTGGTTTGAATGTTTTAAGATCTTGACACATAGAAATTATGCAATTTGTATCTATAGGCGGGAGGGTTGGTGGAAATGTCTTAAAATGTTGTGGTATTTTGAAATACCAAAAGACTACAATACCTTTATCATTTTTGAGACACTCAAGCAAACCATGACCCAATTGCCCTTGTGTTCCTTAAGTACACGAGGCCTAAATTACCAAAAAAATTGGTTCATAATTATGTTGCTCACTTCTAGCATAAGCAATATAGAGTTTGTTTAACAACATTTCCATAAGATTTGAATTTTGGATTTTGTGGAGAATTATACCTTCCAAAAGTTCAATGAAATCCAAGAAATGCATTGGCATTCCTTTTAGATTTCAATTTTGGTGCACATTTATTATAGATGGAATCAAAACTTTGTTGCAAACCTTGAATGTGGTGAAAAGAAATTGCTTACCAAGTATCATTACTACATTTTAAATGATAATGAATTGGATACCTTATTTGTTTAGCATTCTTTTCAACTCCATTGGTCACACTTCACTACAAGAGGATTCTATCCTAATGAGCATCTTGATTAGTCAAACATATGCACAACATAATTCAAGTCAAAACATGTTTGGTACAATGTTGCATGATGTTTTATTCTAAACCCAAGTATTCTTGAATTCTTACAATTAGATTTTGCTATTTGTTTTGTTTTACATGATTAGTTAATTCAAATGATACTTATTAATTAAACATCAAATTTTAGATTGGTTTCATGTACATTAGAATGCTTCAATGTTGATTTCACTATACGCCTTGTTGATTTCTTGCATATTAAAATTTGGGTACAAGTATTTGAAGATTTTGCAGACCTATGTTAGTTTGTTGCCATCACTTGTGGCTTTATCATGACAAGTTTCAATAAAAAAAACTAGAACCCAAAGTTTGTTGCCGCATGGATGTTGCATGGTTTGGTCCTCTTTTGGATTAGGCCATGGGAAGGGGGTACATGATGGGGCTAGTGTAGTGCTGAAACAAGAGATCCGTAAAGAGTAGTTGGCTATGAATTCATGTAGGCTACAAAATGCAAATGATGTTGTGGTTTTTTATCAAAGGCATCAACAAGACTTGAGCACATTGCCTACCCAAAAGTAAAAGCATAAGTCCATCAATATTTCCATTTGGTGAAGCTTAAAGATGTGGACCATAGGGCTAGCTAGGATTGTAATTTTTTTGAAAGGTCCCAATCCATTCATTTAATTTTGTATGTTTCAAATATAGATGTGAGATTATTGAATATGTGTGAACTTGCATGTTTTTGTCCTAAATGCATGGATGATAATTCACATTTTTATGTGGAGAAAACACATGTGTAGCCTTGGACTTTAATCCGTTTACAAGCATTGAATGTTGTTCAAATAAGCCTACTACTTCACATTTTATTGTACAACAATCCATTAAAGGTCTAACATCTTTGTTTAATTGTCATATATGTTATAGTCTTTCATCTTATATGATAACTTGCAAAATTTTGAACTATTCAATTTTAATTTCCATTTTTTCTATCTTCTCGTACACTTGTTTAATACATTGTGTTTTTGCAAGCACAAAATTTGATGGTGCAAAGTAATTATTTGGGGGATCCAAATTTTGAATCTAATTCAAATGGAGATGGAGATTGGAAAAATGAAACAACTAAGGTGGAAATGGGAAATAATTATGTTGTCATAGCAGAGGAGTTAAAAAATGATGATCCATTCTATTTTGTGTTTTGTGATAAACCATTACATAGGTGTGAAACTACTTTCACACATGATTGGGGCAACACTTGGTACCAAGGAGAGATGATATTGGGTGGAATTTGGTACAAATGTCTACTTGGTTAGACGAGGACGTGTCCATCTTATATTTTGCTCAAAAATGATCCCTTGACTTTCACCTATTCACATTTGGTCTTAGGGTTCAAATATCCAATGTTGCCCACTACCACAATGAAGGAATGTTTGGGTTTACAATGTTTAATGATGTTTGATAGAATTTGATTATTGCAATTGAAGATAGACATATGTATTCAATAAATAAGTAAGGACAATTTTTTGTAAGTTTTATATTGAACATTTTTTTACCTCAAGATGTTGGACATGAAGTTACTAGATATTATATAAGTACCATTTCTTCTACAAATTGTTAAACTTATTGTTTGTTACCTTGAAATGTAATTTGTTTCCCTTTGGAATTATTGTTTCACAAAAAAAATTGATTTAGTTATAATGTATTTGGAATGCATGGTATTTACACAACAACACATCTTAGGTTTTACAACTGGTTAATAAAATGATTATTGTATTTTTTACTATGATTGTAACTACAAGTTCATGTTAATGGCTATGTAGTTATAAAAAGACATTTTGGTGCCATGCGTCACTATGGTTTTGTGATTGTAATTGATATCACAACTTGATGATCTTTACACAAATATCAAATTTTCAAAAATGTATTTTTAATCATCCAAAATTAGGTAATAACAAAATTCCATTGATTCTTGCAATTCTTAGTGAATAATAACAACTTATGGTCATGTGACATTGATGTGGCATGCCGCATGGTAACGAGGTTGACTAGTAGTCATGACACTTCAAGATTTGTGACATTAACTTCACATCATGATTCATGTCGTTGATTTGATGAATTAATATCATTTATTAGCTAATTGAAAATATTGTTGTCCTTTACAATTAATAAAGACTCAATCTTCTATGAGATGATGACATGGCATGCCATTTGGCAACAAGGTGTCAAATTTTTTAATATAAATTCATGATTTTTTGTGACACCATAAGTTTTTGTGTGTTTTGAATTTATGGCACCAATATTTGTCATGACATGCCATAATTTTTTGTGTACCATGAGGTTTTTAAAGTCACGAATTCACATGCATGTGTATATGTATTATATAATTTATTGTTAACTTGTAATTATGACTACAATATTAATAGTCGTTTAAAAAAAGGTGACACAGAACTCTTTGACTTTTTAATTACTTAACACATTAGCTTAAGTTAACACACCTATTAAGTTAACCTATGTGTGTAAGTTACTTAGAAAAAACCTACTTTGTAATATAGGTTACTTTATAAATTACTTAATTAAACATAAAAAATTTACTACATCTAGTATGTTTAAATATATTTATAATAGGTCATCGTAATAATAGGTTAACTGAGGTAGACTTGCTAAGGTACTTAACTTTAGGTTTTTTGCCAAATCAATCTAAGTAGCCTCATTACAAAATATTTTATCAAGTTTGTAACCACTTCGAGTTTGTGCAACAACTAGTTGTGACTATGATACAACTAGATGCGACATAATTATCTTAGGTTTTTTTAGCCTAAGAATGCTTATGGTTAACCCAGGCTAGGTAAGTAAGTAATAGAAGTTGACAAATTAGTTCATCTTAAGTCAATATAAAGAGGTTTTAATCTAGGTTAATTAAGTTGGTAGGTAATAAGTAAGTTGACCTAGGTACCTAGGGCGACCAAAGTTAATTCAAGGCTAAAAAATTTGAGTTTTATAACTTTGTGTTACATATAATTAATATAAAAAAAAAGTGATAATGCAATGGATGAGGACTTGAACCCCAAAATGAAGGTTAGGGGTTCAGGTCCTCACTCTTGCAACCTATGATATGGCCATTTGACTTAAGTTAAATAAATCAATACAGGCTTCTTGGGTTAGGAATTTGATCTTTGTTTTTAATCTTGGCCACCTAGCCTATGTTAGGTAGCATAGGTTGCCTAACATAAGTAATTAGCCTAGCTAGGTTAAGGTAGGTTGACTTTTGGTTATGTGCAATGATTCATAACATGATTATAGATTTTTGACACATGTCATCCATCCATCAAGGCATTTTTTGTAACACTTAGTCAAATAAAATGATTAAGTTGAAACCAAGGTTAATGATAACATGGAATTTCATTATTATAAGAAAATTTTAAAGTCTTAATCATTAAAACAATTGGGCTTTGCAACTAAACATCCCTTGCGACTAAATGGGTGAAATGACATGGGTTTAACAACTCACTAGTCACTAATCGCATATGTCCTTTTTGACTAGTATGTAGTTGTAAAGGTTAGTTGCAAAATGAGAAAAATGTGTTGTTGTGTTATGTCTAACAAATCAACTATTACATGCATTGCATTACCATTTGTGTAATTTGAGCAAACACACTTGTGAATTGTTTTAATACTTGTTGATGGTGTTATATCCAAATTTCCATCATTCAAACCTAAAACCATCATTACAAAACAACAATTGGGGCCCCAAGGGTTGATCAAATTAACAATGTAAACATTTGAAATATAATTTACCTTACAAACAAACTTGTGGAGTTCTTTGCAAACATATTAAATTTATCAATTTTTTGTTTAGGGCATGAATAACATACCTTTTGGTAAACATCCACCAATCTTTTACCCCATGTTTTCTTACCATTCCATGTCAAATATCTTATCACATGTCTTCCTTCCACATGTTGTAGTGGATAGCTGCAGGTGGAATCCAAGGAACTTGATGAATGGTACAAACATTAACAAAAAGCCGCCATAATATCACAACAATGGAACATCATGTTACATATAGGGCACATGTGGACATTCATAACCAATGGTTATATTATCCTATATTCATGATGCATAATGGGGTTAGGAACAATAACTATGGGATGTTTTCCCATCTTCTTCAAGTCTATTTAAGTTCAATTCCTTATGTGAGAATGTTTTTCAATGCTTTCTCCCCCCCTTAATCATTGTCGACCATAAGACATGTGACAAATGTATCCCTTTAAAAATTGAACCAAATTAGCCATAGGTGTTTGATGTATGTAATTGTTGTTATGTTAATAATCTTCCAATGGGGCCAAATGGGTTAGAGAGAATCCCAAGCCCTCCATGTGTACTCATGGCAAGTTCTTCAAGTTTGGAATTGAAAATCCATATTATTAGTTCCATGGTCAAGCTTTAGTTCCAATTCCATCCTCCCTAATTCTACTTGGGTTCATTATTTATGTGTTTCATTGATTTATTATTATCTCTCCTCCCTTCAATTGGTTTTGCCCATTAAATAAAAACCACATGGATATCTTTTAAGTTCAACCAAATTAACCATATGTGCTTGATATGTGTAATTTTTTTTGTGAAAAAAATGTTCCTCAAAGGCCAAATGGGCGAGATTATGATACTACCATTAGATTAATGTCACGTCCATTTCCTTTAAGGAACATTCCCATTCTATTTGAATCCTCTATAATTACATGATGATTTTTTTTTGGTCAACATTTAGTTATGTTAATTTTAAATTTATGACTTCTAGGGTTTCTTGAAAGTCAAAATCAAATTGTGCAATCTCTTCCTTTTCTCTTGATCATTTTAGTCCCATATTTGCACCTCATTCTCTTTACTTACAAACTTGTTTTTCTTGTGCTTCTACATAATATGGATTCTTGTGATGTCAATATTGAAGGCATTCAGAAGTAGAACAAATTCAACTCCAATGATGTGTTGGAAAAATTCAAGATTCATCCAAAGAAGAAATATAGAATGAATATCATGTTGTGTCAACAAATTTCGATGCCAATTGTTTGGCCAACTTTTTTAATTGATGTGTTGAAGATGGAACAAATGTTCCAAATGGGCTACAAAGAGGGCAAGAAGCTCATCTTTGTTTCACTTACAAATTGGTAGGGTTAGTAGAAGTTTGTGTTGAATTTTGAAGGCTCCTAGGGTTGTTATGGACTAAGAAGATGACAAATTTGAGGAGTTTCTTTAGGTGGACCCATACTTCTATGAACTGTCTAACAAGATGTTATATGTGTGGGATGGCAATCACATGCTTCAAGCCTAGTTGCCTTACATAGACAAGGTTCATCTTAACTAGGAGGATTGGCACATTTGCATTGATAGCTTTGTGCTTAACACAAGCAATGGGCTTGATGAGCTCCTCATCACCATGATTGAATTGAACAAGTAAACATTTCCTTCAAAACCTAATCCATTATGTCAACCAAGTAGATTTGTTGTTTCACACATTGCATAGTTCCATAATGTAGGTTGGTGGAATTGGATCACATTAGGCCATCTTTAGTGCATGAGTTCTTCAAGATCTAGAATTTCAAAATGAAATAGTTCAAGGATGTGATACTTTATGAACAAGATAAGAGATGTGAGACCAAAATTAGGAAGATGTGGTATAACTTCACTTAGGAGGTGTTTTTCATCACATGTACAAGGTGAGATTTTAATTTTGCAAAATTTTCTCGATTGAGTTTTAGAGAATGGAAGTGATGAACTAACATTTGACATCAAATCTCTTTTGTTATGTGTAGCTTGAACTTGCTATGGTACTAAACATTGCCCATCAAATGTACTATGTTGATGTGGTTGATTTCAATCAACAAGATGGATTAACTTGAGTCCTTCAACACCAAGGCAACGGAGGTTGTTCATAAGGAACGCATGACTAGGTTCCACAAATGTTTGCCTATGTGCAATTTGGCATTAGGCATTAAATTCTTGCACAAAGTTTAGTTGCACTATGACATGAATATGGAATTATAAAATATTTATAGAGAAGCTCCAAATGCTAGTTTTGATTTCTATCAACAATGACCAAAAAATGTATTGGTTGTAGCAATGGAACCAATATGCTTTTATTCTTTTCCAAAGTAGTGCATTCCATTTGAAATGTCAATTACTTAAAAATTATTCATTCAAGATCAAGTTTATAGAACAATGGTGGATAAGGGCCAAAATGAACCAATAGCCATTAGTGCACCAATTCCTTGTTTTATCCATTGGATGGGTTGCGTTTATTCATTCAGCACCAAATGGGGTTCATCATAGTCCATTTTTTTTTTTTTTGTTGACCAATGTACTTAATTTTTTGGGGGGTTTTTGGCCATTTTTTCCCTAGATTTGACCTCACACATGGTTACCTTACTCACCTTCCTACCTTCATAAGTATTGTATCAACCTTGGTACCCTATTAATTACCCCCGTATTGACATAACTACCAAACTCACTTAATTACCCTAATAACGAATTATTCTACAAACCTAACTATTAACCTAGCTACCTTATTAACTATGTACCCTATTGACTTATCTTCCCTACTAACTTAACCACAATATTAACTACCTACCCTACTGACTTAATCACCTTACTAACTAACAACCCTATACACACTCCCATGTCATTTTCAATCATCGTGCATATGCAAAATGGGTCGATCAAATCATCTATTATAAATCTTCATCCTTCTCCATTCATGATGTTCCATCTCAATGCACATTTCCCACGCCCTAGGCATTAAGACCCAACACTTGCAATAGTTGCTCTGAAGTTAACTTGACCAAAGTTAGTTTTGGTAATGGTGAGTATTATTGTGCAAGAATTACTAATTCATTCCACTTACGTTAGGTTTGGCACAAATGCGATTAATAACCTTTTGATCATTCTACTTTTACACAACCATGACATTTCTCAAGATGTGAATGTTCATTTTAGCATGGTTTTGATGTCGAGGATGTTTTTTAGATGTTAAGGATGTCTTTTAGACGTTGAAGGCTTCCCAAGTTTGGGGTTTTCTGCCACTAAGCCATGCACTTCCTTTAAATGTTTGATCAACAACCACTTAGTAGAGTATGTGATAATGAAAATATTAATTTTACATTGCCATTTTGACCCATTTTTAATCCATTCTTTGTCTTTTCGACCCATATTAGGTGGACAAGGGGGTGTCGGTGGCTGAGTGGCCTGGTTAGTTTCAAGCTTCAGACCTAAACCAATAAACTACAAAAAAAATAAGTCCTTACTTTTTAATAAAAAACCCTAACCCAACACCTTAGATACAAAAAGATCACATAAAAACATGCAACTATTGCAAAACATAAGATCACATAATCATATGTAGCTATTGCAAACTCTAAGTTTTTTTAGGTATTGCAATAAAAAAAATTTCAAAAAAAAATCTTGCACCTTCCATCAAATGATGGAAGGTGTGAGTATAACTAAACTTAAAACTTTGTGTACAATTTTTCTAATGTGCATTTAATCTAATGTATGTAAATTCTAAAACGATTTAACCCACCACTTCTTGGTCGAAATTCCCAATTTGTATTGGGAATGATCTCATCATTTGAATTGCGAAAAATCACCATTGCCAACTTTAAGCCACATCGATTGCTTGATTCATCAATTCTTAATTTTGATCGAACAACATTTTGCTTCCCAATTGTCAATTTTGATGAAGCAATATTTTGCTTTTGAACTTCTAGATCACCACCAAGTTTTTTCTATCTCCTTCCTTTAGCCGTTACAATTTTAAACATATAAAAAAACCATGGGATTGTTGTCATCTTCTTGGGGAGTAGCAAACAACTTCACAAAAAAAATGCAACGACACGAAAATATTTTTTTGGAAATGGAAAATCCTCTCGTAAATTCCTTGTTTTTTGAAAACCCTTAAACCCATGTGCATCATCTTTTTCCTAGTTGTGAGGAATAGTGAAGACAACAACAACAACAAGACCAGGAATATGACAACATGCACATTGTTGTTTTCCTAGATGTGAAGAGCTATGAGGACAACATCAATAAGAAGACTAGGAATATGATGATGCACATGTCTTCATTTTCCTAGTTGTGAAAAGTTGGGAAGACAATGACAGCCTGGTTGTGAGAAGCTATGAGGAGTTGTGAGCATAACAACAATACAATGACGCACATGTCATTGTTTTTTTGGTTGTGAGGAGTTGTGAACATAACTGCAAGACGAAGACCAAGAAGACGATGACGTCCCTGTCATCATCTTTTTGGCTATGAAGAGCTGTGAGCATAACAACAATAACAAGACTAAGAAAACAACGACATGCACGTCATTGTCTTCCTAGTTGAAAGGAATTGTGAAGATAACAAGAAGAAGAACTAAACTAGGAATATGACGATGTGCATGTTGTCTTCCTAGTTGTGAGGAGAGAGCAACTTCACCAAAAAAAACACAAAGAGCAGTTGTGCATTAAACTTCACCTTTTAATGTTGTTGTGTGCAGTTGTTCCAACACTCTCCATAGCTACTCTAATGCTCCAAAGCTCTCCACAACTCTTACACAACTGCAAAGGTCTCCTTAGTTCCAAAGTTCCATACTTGTAGTGGATTTAGAAAATGAAGTTATGGTTTATGGTGGCTGATAGGGTTTTAGGTAGAGAGAGTAGGTAGGTAATAGTGAGTAGGTGTGTATGAAAAAAACTGCTGGAGTGAAGGGGGCTTACAAAATGCTGGGCAGGGATGGGGAAAATAAAAATTGCCTACTTGGATGGGTTTGGGTTCATCCTGAAACGGCCTGAATGATCTCATCCTGAATTGGTGCACTGGTGGCTGCTGGTTCACTCCGGCTGTAGATAGGACCCCCAAACACACCTACTTCTGTTGGTGATAATTATTCTGAGAAACAGTAGAAGATGAACCAAGAGGGCCTGGACAATGCTAGAGGAGATTATTGATTCGGATGTGTTTTTATTCCTATGAACCTTCTGAAAACTTTGCAATCTGTCAAAAATAGGAAATTGGGATTGAGAGTGCCCTAGAGTTAGACAAAAGGATATAGAAACAATATTTGTTTAGGTTGTAAAAAAATTGAAAAGAAATTGTTTTGTTTTTGAACTGCAAAACTTGTGGAAATTTTGAATTTAGCACAACTTGCTCTTCAACGAAGTTCAGGCTGTAAATAGTGTTAAACTGAGTTTGGATCTGTAAATAATATGTCACTAATTTGCTTTGCTGTTTGTCTTGCTTTCTTCAAGACTAAATGAGTATGCCATGTTCTGTCAACTCATGAGCTGTGAAAACAACACTGGAAAGCCATCTGAGTTAGCTGTCAGCTCTCCTTTAGGGGGGTGAAGTCCCGTTAACTTATCAAATTGTCCACTAAATTTGTGTCTGGGTTCTTAACTTATTGATTGTCTACTGAATTTGTATTTGGGTTGTTTTGGTATATACAGAGAATTTGTATGGGTCAAATTGGTCATTTTATTGATTGTCTACTAAATTTGTGTGTAGCTCTTTTGGTATATATAGTGAATTTGTTTGGGTCAAATTGGTCATTTTATTGGCTCCATCTGTAAGAGAGACTAGGGAATGCTGAAATTTTTCATTCTGTCCCACATTTTGAGGAATGATCACCAGGTGTTACTAATTTAAAAACAAATTGTGTGAGTTCATTTGTTGGGGAACTTCAAGGAACATAATTTCCTGTTTTAACTGTTGCTGGTTCGTAGTTGCCAAATGGGGCAGAGCCATTACACCAGGAGCCTGCTTTTTTTTAACAAATTGTTAGGATTGTAGCCAATGTGAGGAGGGTGAACAGTTCTTCAACTTTTAGGTTTTGAGGGAGAGGAGGGACCGGGTGGCTCTATCCTAGGTGCACAATAATGCTTCAAAAGACCACTTTACATGGATCACCCAAAATGAGGCTGATGTAGCTCCACCCATGCCTGGTGTTTGGGCCTCCAATGGTGAATCTCATATCAAAGAATGGCTGGCATTTTTCATGCCTCACCCATAAACATGAAACTTGGGCTTCAAAAAAAAAGTGGGAAACTAGAGTAAACCAGCCCATCACTGATCACCTGCTTGTGATCGAACACTTTGGCAGATCTTTCTCAATTCTTCTCCATTTTGAGTGATTTAAAATGTTATAGGAGCACCTTCTCAAGCTCTACAAATCATCTTGGAAATGCAAAGTCAAAGGACCAGCCAAAAAATAGCAGTAAAAAAAAAACATTTTTTCGAATTGCAAGCTGTGTTTTTTTTCATTTTGACCTCTCTTACTTTCAAATCTCATAACTTTCTTATTTCTTATTCATTTAAAAAGATTTAAAATGCTATAGGAGCACTGCCTGAAGTTCTAAGAATCATCTTGGAATTCTAATAGCAACTGAGAAATACACAACGAATTTTTTTTGATGCACGAACCCCCTGTATATTTCTAATCCTTTTTTATAATTGTTAGTGTGTCAGATGCGCCAAGAGGAGGGGTTCAATTTTTGTTTGAACGCCAGAAACAACAAAGCCCTCCCCTTGGATCTGGCTTGCCCTGAGTGCTTAAGTATTCGGTCACCAGCCGGTTTACCCTACCAATAGAAAACCCATTGGACCAATCAATCAAATTGGCCCGTAAAGTCATGCCCTGTTGGGCCTGAGTTGCAGCCCTCATTTGATGCTTTATCCCTCCTGGCTGTTGTCTGCAAAGTCATGAAATTTTATTAAATAAGGGTATGAAATACCGAGACTCAGGATTAAATGCATTAGGCTTGAGAACATTTTAGCTAGAGGACACATACCAGCACCTCTGATTGGTCGAAAGGTTCAGGAAAAGAAAGGACATGGCAAACAAATTTGGTGCTAAACTGAGTTTCATGCCCCCTTAAGCCCATTGTAATTTTTTTTCTAATTTTTTTGAAATCTCATCCCCTATGTGACCAAACAGGGGGTTCCAGTGCCGTCTTTTCCTGACTTTACGGATAACTCTATTATTAGCTGGTGTTTGATTGTGCAGTGCCTTCTGCCAGCCATAACATCATGGTGCACAAATGATGGCACAAAACTATTTTCCTGTTCCAAACCCGCATGATATCTATCTATTTACGATTCGTCATCCAAAACTTGCTCTGTATTGTGTGTGAGTGGAAAAGGAGAAATTCCACCCAGGTTGTTCAGACCAACAATGGCGACTATAGCCCTGGAAAGAACCCCAATTGAAGTGGGGTCAGACATTGGGGAGACAGGGAAAGAGGGGATATGGAAGGAGTTGCCTGGCAAGAAATAAGAAAACTCAATATTTGTACTTTAAAGTCAGTGTGGTATTATGGCTGTTCTTCACCCTCAATATATTATGGCCAAATCAACTTGGTCGCCCCTTGCCAATTGTGATGATGGCTAATTGTGATGTGCTCTGCTCTTGTACATTCCTCAGGTGGTTTTCTTCCTTTGGGTAGGGTTCCCTGGCTTTTAACATGGGGGATCAGCCAGGGTTTGGATGATGATTCTAGCGAGAGCTTGTGGTCAGGGCCGGCCGTTGGATGATTCTGGCTCCTAATGACTTTGTGACAAAGCCCGATTGATTACTGGTGAGCTAGGAGCCAGAATCGTCCAAACCCTGCCTGATCCCTGGTATGTAGTGCATATATAGGTAATCATGAAAGGCAAGTTGAATGAATGTCTTGGATAGAAATCTGCATGATATTAATTCTGCAAGTAGAAGCCCACTAGGCCTAAAGTCAACAAGATTCACCGAACAGGAAAAACACACATATATCTGGTTCTATGGACTAGATGTACATTTGCTTAGTTGGTTCTTGGGAACATATTGAGCCTGGCAAGGTGAGATGCCTTCCCATCAGGTGTTAGCAGCAGCTTCTATTTTGGTGTGGTGGGGGAGGGGTTCTATTCTGGAAAAAAAAAATTGAAAATCAGAAAGAAATTCTGAAATTTTGGAAAACATTGGAAAATTTTGGGAACCACCCCAAAAAATTTAAAAAATCAAATAAAATCCCTGATTAGCAGATTTCACTGAGGCCTGTTCAAGAGTGTACCTGGTGTTCCACTGTTGACTCTCAACACGAGTGGAACTGGCATATGCCCATCTGTCCCACCTAGGAAAAAACCCTACAAAAACCAAGACACCACAACTGGGGGTGAGATAATTGCTATGGTGAGGAAGATTATGGGTTGTAATTGGGACCTTGGTAGCAACTGAAGGTCATTAGCTCCAGGGTGAGTGAACCAGCACCCACCAGTGCACCAGTTGTGGATGAGGCTGTTCTGGTCATTTTGGGATGGACCCAAACCACTTAACCCATCTGACCTGGATTTCAAGTTTTGTTTTTTCTTTCTACCCTACGTTCCATCCAACTTTCAAAATTCTAGACTTTACTTTGCTCAATCCCTATTTCCTACCTACCTCCCTTCCAACCACTCACCATCGCTTGCAAGCTGCTAAGATTCAGGTTTTCCTAAGTTTGAAAGTTGTTGGTCTTTGAGGTTCACTTGGTTTAGGGATCTGGGAAATGAGTTGGGAGGTGTGATAGGAGGAAAGGAACAGGTTGATGCGATCTTAGAGATGAGCAATGAGGCGGGAGTGGAGCAAGGAAACAAGCACATGGGAGAGGAGCCAAGAGGTGAACATACCCACCCAAGTACATTGGCCACCCAACCTTGCCTAGTTGTGTGTTGATGTTGTTCTAAAGAAAGAAAGATGACAATGAGTTTTGTTTGTTGTCGTCATCTTCCTCCTCGTGGTTTTGTGTTGATGTTGTTGAAGGCAATGACAATGAGTTGTGTGTTCATTTTTGTCTACTTCCTCTTCTTGATCTTGTGTTGATGTGTTGAAGACAACAACGATGAGTCGTGCATTCATCATCATTGTTTTCCTCCTCTTCATCCTATTTTGATGTTGTTGCATAATTGCATAAAGGAATATGACAATGTTTATTCAGAATGTTTTTGTTTATCACTTGTTGATTATAATGTGGGCATGGGGGAATGGTGATTTTGGGGTTCGATTTGAAGTAGGTAGTAAACTACCTTGTGAAAAAAAGGCGAATGAAGAAGTTTTACAAGTTGAAGGAAAGGCGCAACAATAACAATTTGTCCATTTGTAAATCAATCAAAATGCTTTGAACATTAAAATAACAAGTACATGGGTTCATTTTAAAATGCAATGGCCATTATGTCTATGTTGATTCATTTTAGTATCAATGAATGAGATATATTGTGTCCCATAATAGCTAGCAAGAAAAGGTTGGACAAAATAATTCTTAACATTGGAAAGGTTTTGATATGTATAACAAAGCCCATGGCACAATAGGAATGAGTAAACACATAACTTCAAAACATTACACAATGTTGAACCTTTACATAACACAAACAAGTTGCTACTGATGTAACAATTAATGTTCAACAATCTTGTAAGAAGAGGAAAAACCAACAACTACCTTGATTGCTATTTTTTTCAATATTGACATCCTTCATAATAAATAAAACATTGCTTAAAAAAATGACCTTAACAATTTCATGTTACAATACACCAAAAGATACCACCTATTGAGTTCCAATGAAAACATTTGATTCAAGAAGCTAATACCTCGTTAGTCCTTTGTTAGTGTGGTTGAGTTGTGTTTCCAAATATACAATAGATCACCAATACAATAATCCCTAATATGGTCAACAAGATCATGGAATGTCATGTTCTTCTTGCTCTTGCTAAAGCCACCATAGGCATTGCCACGTGCCATTTATGGATGTTAAGAAAAGGATTCGATACATTTGCTTTAGTAGTGAATTACATTGACAAAAAATGGAAAATGTGTCATATTATTATAAACATATTTCAAGTTCATGAAACATTGAAAGATAACAAGGTTATACAAATAACAAATTTGTTTTCTTGTTACAACTTCTATGAGAATGAAATAACATATGTGAAAGACAAAAAATCAAATTAAACACCTTCACAATTGCATTAAAAAACATGTCATGTGTTTTGCTCATGATACTGCAATCGTATGTTGCTAGTTGATGTGGGCATGCCATGTCAAAATGTTGTCAATATGTTCCTAATGCCTTCAAAAACTTTGGTGCAACAAAAGAGGTTTCAATTTAAAATGCTAATGTTTCTTTGTGAAATAATATTATTCAAATGAAAAAAGTGGAGAAGGGAGATAGGAAAGTGTTAAAGCTTGCAAATATGCAATTGTTTGTCCTTGGAGGTTGAAGATTCCTATGAAAGCCTAGTTCACACCAAAAGACATAATTTTTAAAGAAATCTTCAAGTCCAAGGATTTTATAAACTTGCGTTATTGAAAAAAAATAGTTGTTAACTTGCAAAGCAAAATTCACACTCCGCATACATGGATTATGGCATAGAAAGTGAACCAAACTTTGATTTGAACAATCACCCAATGTGTGTTGAACCCATCCTACGGATATTGACAATTGTTTGATATAATAATTATTACTATAACCACGTATTGTATGTCATACAACACCAATATTGATGCAAATGATGTAATGTAGGTACATGACTTCTAATAATTCTAGATTATGTAATTATGGTTTTGTTTTTTGAGCTTACGTGAAATTTTGAGTTTAATTGTTTGATAATTAATGTTGATTGCAAGATGGAAAGTTTGACTTCAAACTCTTTTACATGTTGAGCATTGCATAAAAGCTAAAATTGATATGTTGAGGCCATTTTTGACCTTTATGCCATCATTTCAACTTTAAATGTTCATATCAATTTTGTTCTTACACTAGACCTTTATTTTAAAAACTTGCACTTCATTCAAAATTGTAGGGGCCTTGATATGCTTATGAATATTGCATCATCATAATATAACCACAAAATTAATTTGATGTTATTATATTGAATGTAAAATATAATATAATAACACAAAAATGTTAAACTACTACCTATTAATCTACCTATTAAATGTATGTCATTCAAAATTATGTGGACCTTGATATGCTTATGAATATTTCATCAAATACAATCACAAAGTTAATTTGATGCTACTAATATTAAATGTTTACTACATTAAAAAGGCTAAGCTATTATTTATTAATTTAACCTACCTACTACCTACTATTTGGCTTGCTTAACTACCTGCTTACTTAGATACTTACGTACATATATACTTACCTATTTAGCCAAACTAAGCTAGGTAATACATACGTAGGTAATTAGTTAGGCTAGCTTACATGGATAGGTTAAATACATAAATAAGTAAGTAAATATATAAGTAGATCCCTAATGTTCTAAATGAAAAAATAATGTACTATACCATTATATATATAATGTACCCTTAGTAAACATTATTATACCTTTAAGAGCTTTAGGTTCACATCATAATTGTTAACAAAAATGGGTTTGATTGTCATTATATGGTACAATTACTGTGTTGTAAAATGTTGTTCGTGAATAAAAGTAATAATAAAATTCATCACGTTGGAGGAATGAAAAAACATGTATTCATAACTTAGTCACAAATATGTTAAAAATAAAATGTTGTTAAAAATAAAAGCATGAACAATTACATATGATAGTCATATGTAATTGCAAATCTATTGGTTCAATTTTTTAAAAAAAATTGTTTAGTACCAACAATTTAACACGGAGTTCTATCAATATTCAAAATATTCATGTTCTTTTGTTTGAACTAGGTGTTTTTATAACTATGGCTTCAATTGAAGAAGCTACATTTAGGCTCTTCTAAACGGACTTGTCACTTTTCAAAAGGGCTATAATTCTTAGTCCTTAAGTTGGTGGGCAAAAACATAGATGGAAAATAACCATTTTTGGGAACCTAGTATGATAGCCAATACATAGGTGAAAAATGTTGTGAAGTCCTATTAGGACGAAGATAAAAGATTCATGAAGTAATATAATAAACCCCTTTTAATAATCATGCCCACTTTAATCACTTTATTGTTTGTGTCACACATTTTTTGATAACCATTATATTTTAGTAAAAAACACCATTTTTTAGAGTCATTATCACACTCATTAGTCGCACGAAATATTTGCAATTTTTTTTTTGTAAATGTGATTATAATGAGGGAAATCTAGGGCAAATATTAAAGTTTTGTAAATTGTAGTTCCTTTTGACAATGTTAGCATTGCTTTGTGTTCAAGTTCTACAAATTAACAACAATGAATCTAGTTGAAAAGAAAAGAAAAGAAACTTTTTAGTGCAGACAACAAACATCTACGAACTTGCCAAGAAAAAAATTTGAAAAAAATTAAAAACATCTAGTTGACAAGATACACAAGTTAACAATTAAAGAACTCAAACTCAATATAAATTGTCACATTAAAACAATCCAAAATCACAACCTTCTTCAAGTCTAATAATACATAGTAGAGCTTACCCATGTAGGAAACTTAAATAATTGGCACCTTTATTCTAGCATAAAAAAGTTGTTTTGTCAAGTTTTTTTTTTGCCTATAGTCACAATCTTGAAAGGGCTTCTATGGAATGTGACTATACATGTTTAAACCACAATTTATTAGTGTCACAAAAAAATTGGTCACCAATGGCATGATTATAAAGGAGGTTTATTGTAATAGCTAAAATCTATGATATGGATGCAACATCAACAAAGGACCAAGGTAATTTGAGCTCCTCGTGAATTTATACTAAGTGCCCAAGTAATTTGGTAGGTGTGACTAATGTTGAACTTATAATGCCAAGACCATGGTTATTAGGTGTAGTTAATTTTTGGAAGGTGTTGGCTTGGATGACTGACTAAGCCTAAGGATGGTTCACCTTGGCAAGTGAGCAACCAAGGTACTTTATGTGTAGGGTAAAGTCTTGCGGTCAGGGCATTATGCCTTGATAGCCAAGGATAGAGGCCAAAGTTTGGGGGTGTAATGGTGTTTTGTTAAGGAATTTTTGTTTGTAGTCAAAGTGACGGTCATCCATAGGAAGTTGTAAAAAAAGTGACGATCATCCCTAGGAGAATTTCCCCAAATATGGTTATAAAAAGAAAAAAAACAAGTATTTGATCATCCATCTATATTTTTGGCTAAACAATGAGAACCAAATATTTGAATTGAATGATTTTATCTTTTTTTCCATCATTTCTGGTGACCAAAAACCTCCAAAATCACTTACTTAAATTTTTTATTTTTTATTTCGATATTTGGTGACATTTTGCAATTAAAAAAATGTCAAGACATAATATCCTAATGTCCTAGCAACAAGGCCTTCCCTGACAGAAAGCACAAGCTAAGAAACCTAGAGTTTGGAGTCAGCTTTAAAAAAAATAAAAATTTACATAGGCATCTTACACCTACTTTGCAAGAGTGGGAGGCACACTATGCCTATTATAGTGCATTCACACTTGATGTTAAGTCAATGTTAAATGAAAGTCTAGGTGGCGTCCTAGGTGGCGCACAATGTTAATTAGGTGATAGCTTAGTGTTAAGTGAATGTTAGCTTAACATAAAATTTTCATAGTAAGTAAGACTGAGTCCTAGATGGCTAGCATGATGTTAGGGGATTTAACACTAGAGTCCCTAACACCAAGTGTGAACACACCTTCAAATAGGTACAAGCTGCTTGAAATCATTCAATATACAAGAACTTCTACACCACAAGTCCAAACGCCCTGAAACCAAGCCAATGCACCCCTCCCTCCTCCTCAAGAGCTTTCCCAAGAGACCAAAGAACGTGATCTGAAGCATCCGAGTTCGGTGGATCATAAATACAAACAAAACAAAACAAACTACCTTCCTTCATAAATAGATAGTTCATTGTATGGGAGAGTCCAGCATATTAGTTACTGGAGTCTGGACACTCTGTAGAGTATGATATGATGTTCAGCCAACTGAAGATAGGGAATGTGCAAAAAGGTATTAAGGAGGTAGTAAAACGTCAGAAGGTAGCAAAATATGATAGGATAGCCTAAGGTCAATTTCCACATGGACAAGACAAATAATAATTATTTTTCAAAAATTTAATTCATTTAGAAAAAATCTAAATTGTTAAATTTCCTTGATCTACTTATGATATTGTCATATGAGGTAGTGAAAATATTATTCAGAGTGTAGCAATATGATAATTATAATGATGTCCAAAATCTCAACTTCACATTTTCACAAAATTTAGTTTCACTATTTTGAGAATTATTTAATGGAAAAGCTGACCTTAGAGTAAGGTAGATAACTCTTGCACTAATGTCCAATGGTCTGCTGCCACATAAATTGGTTGCTCCCTACAATCACAACCATATCTTTTTTAAGTGTGTTTTTTTTGTGACTTTGCACCTTACACATGTCACCCTTTAGCATAAAGGTGGGATGCTTGGTCCTTTTTGAGTTCTTTGTATAAAAGGGTAATGTATCTGCACAACCAATGGACCCTTCCTTTGCCCCTCCTCCTCCTTTTGAAACTACCTAAAGCACTTGGAGAAATTTCTTAAGTAGATTTAGAGGTCTTCCTAAATCCTTGAATGTTGGTCTTAGAAAAGAGGAGGGAGGGATCTTATGCCTATTATTCAGGAGGGTGGGGGGGGGGGAGAAACATTACACTTGTTTATAGGCTTAAGATCCCTCCCACTCCTAATTACTAGGGGATAGCCCTCCCACTACTATTGTACGGTGATTTGCCTATGTTTAAATTTATGATCATGTTGGCCTCATGCTTTATGGTGGGTAATGCCCCATTGTGGGGACATTCTCAAAATGTGGGACCAGACTAGATTATCACATGATCCTAGGCCCCTTCCTTACTTTGGGAATATCCTCACCTTGGGGTGTCCCTTGCACATAAAGATATCCACAAAATTTCTTAGTGTATTGAAAGGCCATGTCCTAAACCGTAATCTCTTGGGTCCTAAGGGAGGGGTTATTTCATTTTTCTTTACAAAATTTCTTAGTGTATTTAAAGGCCATGTCCTAAACCGTAATTTCTTGGGTCCTAAGGGAGGGATTATTTCATTTTTGAAGTGGGTCCTTCCATTCCATGGTGAGATCATCTATGTTCCAAGCAGGTTCTTCCATTTTCGACAAATCTGGACCATAGAAAGAGAAAGAAAATTAAATTTTGGCAGCATCTTGACGTGGATGAATGCCTGAGGATGAGGGCATTTACCAAAAATCAAGCCAGCATGGGCCACCCAGCCAGCACTCGGCAATTGCCTGGCCCTCCTTCAGGCTTCCAATAGTTGCCCTCATCCTCAAGCTTTACACTTTAATTGAATGTATCTGTGGTACAAGAAGATATGGAGATGTATCTATCCAATAGAATTTTATTTCCCGATACTTTTTTATCTGAATATGTGGGCATGAGAACGGTCCAAGCATTAAGTTAGTTCTCCGACCACTCATTCCTGTTCATGCATGCAGACAAAGGAACGGATTAAAGTTAAGACCAACCAACCATACGTACCGAGGCCCATCTTCCTCTCTCTCAGAATTTATCCCGTCCATAATAATATATCCTCACCATTCATGCACTCACGTTTCTCAAACATCACCACCTGAAAATGTTACGAATGTGAGGCGAGAAAATAACAACTAAAAACTCCTTTGAGGTTTGAACTTTGCTTCAATTGCTCCCTCCTCATCCTCCTCGTCCTCCCTCCCTCAAAACAAGAAAAATGACCCAAAACCTTGAATGTCTCACCTCTTTAGATTCATCCTGCAAACAAAAGAATTGGAAAAAGATGAAACTTTTTTCTTTTTTGGGGGGGGGGGGGGGGGAGGGAGAGTTAGAAGATTGGAAAAAAAAGAAAGACATATGTGTTGTCATGGCTGGGTGAAGGGGGAACGCTAAACCA